>Ga0326734_1000517_pt1 | contig 10659 bp, 10 predicted proteins | sample 15_GP2_1315_FD_207944 | JGI IMG/M metagenome (GOLD analysis project Ga0326734, IMG submission 207944) | Glacier ice microbial communities from Ngari, Tibet, China - 15_GP2_131.5 | ecosystem: Environmental > Aquatic > Freshwater > Ice > Glacier | place: China: Ngari, Tibet | collected 2018-07-18
ATCTTTTTGAGTGCAGGTACTACTTGATGGCGAATCAGATTTCGTGCATATTTCTCTTCAATATTGGAACTGTCTTCACGCCATTCTAATTGGTTTTCTTCTGCATAAGACCGGATTGAGCTTCGGCTGGAAAATAAAAGCGGACGAATAATTTTACCGTTTTTTTCAGGAATGCCATGTAAGCCTGCAATACCAGTGCCGCGGCTCAGATTAATCATGGTTGTTTCAATAATATCATTTAGCTGATGGGCAGTTGCAATGCGATCATATTTAAATGTATCTGATAATTCTTCAAACCACTCATATCGAAGTTCCCTCGCAGCCATTTGTATAGATAAAGCATTGTTGGATGCAAAAGTACTTGTATCAAAACGTTTAACATGGAAGGAAATACCGTTGCGAATGGCTAAATCCGAGACAAACAGCTCATCTTTATCGGATTCTTCTCCTCTGAGGCAAAAATTACAATGTGCCACAGCAAAAGAAAACTTCGCCTTTAAAAATAGATCAAAAAGGACAATTGAATCGATTCCACCACTAACTGTAAGTAAAATCTTATCATATGGAGAAAAAAGTTGTTTCTCTGAAATAAATTGGCGCAATTCGTGCAACATAGGTTACAATATACAATTTAATTATTTTTGTAATTATGATTAAGTCCATGTTTCGAAAATTAACTATTGCAACATCTATATTATTCAGCATTTTGAATGGCATAGAGTCTTTTGCCCAAAAAGAGGAAGAGAAAATCGAATTGGTTCAAGCAGGAGCTTTAGAAGGCCGTGAAGGAAAAGAAGCGTATGTAAAGTTAAAAGACAATGTTGTTTTTAAACAGGGTGGTATGTTTTTGTATTGTGATTCCGCATTTCAATACGCAAAAACAAATTATGTAGAAGCCTTTGGTCGCGTTCGATTGGTGCAGGGGGATACCCTCACACTTACATGTTCGAAACTTGAATACGATGGAAATACAAAACAAGCTAAAGCAATTGGAAATGTTATATTGGTCGATAAACAAACAATTGTAAAAACCAACGCGCTCAATTATGACCGTGTTTTAAAAACAGTTAGTTATTTTTCCGGGGCCAATATTAGTGACAAAGGAAATAATTTAACCAGTAAAATTGGCGTTTATAATACAAGTTCAAAAGTATTTACTTTTAAAAATAATGTACACGTAACAAATCCCGGACAAGGTTTTTTATTAGATGCAGATACGCTACAATACAGTACTATTTCAAGGTTGGTGACATTTCGTGGTGCAACTAAAATTACTACAAAGGACGGGACAATTATTGCTAACGAGGGCTCGTATAATACGTCTTCATCTGTTATGTATTTTGGCGGAAGAGCTCAAGTACTTTCCGGCGATAATAAAATTTCAGGTGCTAAAATTGATTACGAAGAAAAAACGAAACTTGGAGTTGTAACAGGTGATGTAAAGATCGAGAATAAAAAAGACAGCATTACTGTTTTAGGGCAAAAGGCTAAATACACAGGTACTAAAGGTTATTCAATCGTTACAGGTAATCCATTAATGTATCAAATTGCTAATTTGGATACCTTGTTTTTAAAAGCAGACACACTAGTATCCATCAATGATACAGTTAATAAGGTCAAATTATTGAAGGCATACTACCATGTACAACTTTTTCGAAAGGATATGCAAGCAACATGTGATTCGCTAGTATATAATTTTTATGATTCAACGATTTATTTATTTCGAAATCCGGTTTTATGGAATGGAAAAAATCAATTGGTTGCAGACTCTATTTGGATGGTTCAGAAAAATGGGAAGATGGATAAAATGTTCATGCGTGTAAATGCATTTGTTGTTTCAAAAGACACACTTGACAATTTTAATCAAATTAGAGGGCGACAAATTACAGCTTCATTTGCAAACAATCACATCAATAAAATATTGGTTGAAGGAAATGCGCAAAGTATTTATTACGCACTAGAAGAAGAAAAAAAGTTGATTGGTATTAATAAGGCTGAAGGGGGTTCTATTATAGTTTTGTTTGAAAATGAAAAGTTAAGCACCATAACCTATGTGACACAACCCACAGCAGAATTTATTCCGCCTCTTCAAATTAAAACCGATGATACTAGGCTTAAAGGCTTTAAATGGCTTTTTAAAGAGCGTCCAACACGTAGTACTGTGATTGGAACAAACTTATAATCAGTAAATTAGGTCTTTACTCTTGAATTGCATTAACAAAAATCATTTTGTATATTTGCAAGCTATGCCCTTGAAGAGATTATTTGCATATTTTATCTGTATACTAATTATAACGCTACATACATCATGTAGTGATTTTAGCCGTTTGCAAAAAACAGGAACCCCGGAAGAAAAACTTGCGAAAGCAATTGAATACTATAACGAAGGAGAAACATATAAAGCAGGTGTATTGCTGGAAGACATTTCTCCGATCTTAAAAGGAAAAGCTGAAGCTGAACAGGCATTATATTATTTAGCTAATAATTATTACAAGCAGAAGCAATACATAATGAGTGCGTTTTACTTTAAGGATTTCTACTTAACATATCCTAGAAGTAAGTTTGTTGAAGAGACAATGTATATGCACATATATTCATTGTACTTAAGTTCTGCTGAGTATAATCTAGATCAGCAAAGTACCTATGAGTGTTTAAAAGCTCTTGCTGTATTTTCAACGCGTTATCCGAATACTACCTATTTGAAGGAATGTGAATTGATCTATACAGAATTGAATACAAAATTGATGCACAAAGCTTATGAGCATTCAATGATTTATCACAAAGTTGGAAATTATAAATCTGCAGTTGTTGCTATCAGTAATTTTATCAATGATTATGCTAATTCACCTTATTTAGATAAATCATATTACACACGATTTGAAGCTCAATATCATTTAGCTAAAAATAGTGTACACGGAAAAATTCAGTTGGAGCGCTATTATCAGGCAATAGAATATTATCAATTGTATGTAGATAAGTTCCCGGACAGCAAACACAAAAAAATTTCTAATGAATATTACGACAAAACTGTTAAAGCATTAGAAGAATTAAATTCAAAGTAAGTACTTTCATATAACACAAATAAATAGAGTGAAATCACCAATTGTATCCGCAAACTTAGTTACCAGAGACAACGATAAGATCGCTGAAAAAACTGGCAATATTTATGAATCGCTTGTGGTAATTTCTAGACGTGCTAGACAAATTTCTATCAAGATAAAAGAAGAATTGAATTCTAAATTAGCAGAGTTTGCTTCTAAAGAAGACAATTTGGAAGAGATTTTTGAGAACCGTGAGCAAATTGAAATTTCTAAATATTATGAAAGAATGCCAAAGCCTTCAACATTGGCTACGGAAGAATTTCTAGAAGATAAAATCATGTTCCGTCATACAGGTATTGCTTCTGCAACACCAAGAAAAGAAGACGAAAAATAATAAAGAAATATGATGTTACGCGGACAGAAAATTCTGTTAGCAGTATGCGGAAGCATTGCTGCATACAAGTCCGCTTTAATTGTCAGACTTCTTAAAAAACAAGGAGCAGAAGTGCGTGTTGTAATGACGCCTTCTGCTCTTGGTTTTATAACCCCTCTAACACTTTCAACATTATCTGAAAATCCTGTTTTGCATTCCTTCACTGAAGGAGATCGAGGAGAATGGAACAATCATGTTGAACTTGCATTGTGGGCAGATCTTATTGTTATTGCCCCAGCTTCAGAAAATACCATTGGGAAAATGGTGCATGGGATTTGCGACAATCTGGTTTTAGCAATTTATTTTTCTGCAAAATGTCCTGTCTTTGTTTGTCCAGCCATGGATTTGGATATGTATAAACATTTTTCCACTCAAGAAAATCTTAAGAAATTACAAGAAAATAATGTTGTATTGATCGACGCTGAAAGTGGGGAACTTGCTAGCGGCTTAATAGGTCAAGGTAGATTAGCCGAACCTGAAAACATCGTTCGTATTATTGAAGACTATTTAGGTAATGCAACACCTCTAGCATCTAAAAAAATATTAATAACAGCAGGACCAACATACGAAGCAATAGATCCGGTTCGTTTTATTGGTAATCATTCCTCAGGTAAAATGGGTATTGCTTTAGCTATGCAAGCATGGAAGATGGGCGCCGCAGTTACACTCGTATGTGGTCCTGTGAATGAATCATTACTTGTTACATTGCCATTCGAAGTTCATATTAAAAAAGTAACATCCGGTCAACAAATGTTTGATACAGTCAAAACATATATTGATCATCAGGATATCGTTATTTTTGCAGCAGCTGTAGCGGATTATACTCCCCAAGTTGTTTCAGAAATAAAAATTAAAAAAACGGAAGATACTTTTACAATTCAGTTTAAAAAGAATCCTGATATAGCTAAAATTTGTGGCGAATATAAAAAAGAGCATCAAGTATTTGTAGGGTTTGCTCTTGAAACAAATAATGAAGAAGTGAATGCATTGAATAAAATGAAATTAAAAAACTTTGATGCAATTGTATTAAATTCAATGAACGATGCAGGTGCCGGGTTTGCAGGTGACACAAATAAGGTCACTATTTATTCAACTCGTCAATTGCCCTATAAATCACAGCTTCAAAGTAAAGATGCAATTGCCAAAGAAATTTTAACGTATATAGTGGGAATATGAAAAGATACCTTTTACAGTTTATAGTTGTCATATTATTTTTCCATTCTGTTCAATCAAGTGGTCAGGAATTGCTGGCTAACGTTACGATTGATGCAACGCAGATTGCAGATTTACAGACTGCTACTATTACGGATATGAAGCAGACCATTTCCCGGTTTCTAAATGAGCGTAAATGGTCTAACGATGAATTTTTAACAGAAGAACGGATTCGTTGTAATTTTTCAATAATGCTTACAAAGGGTGCTCCTGGGTCGCCGAACTATGAAGCAACTTTACAAGTACAGGCTACAAGGCCAGTATATGGCACAACGTATGAAACAATTACCATTAACTTTTTTGATAAATATTTCAATTTTGAATTGAATATGGGTCAACCAATAAATTATAATGACAATATGTTTAGTTCAAATCTTTCGGCTATGCTGGCATTCTATGCGAATATTATTTTGGCGGTTGATTATGATAGTTTTGGAAAATTAGGTGGGCAAGCGTATGTAGAAAAAGCATATAATATTGCAAACATTTCTGTGGAGGCTGGCGGTGGTTGGGCTACAAGTGGAGATCCTAATAATCGCTATGCATTTGTTAATAATTTGAATAGTCAATTGATAGCACCTTACAGAAGCCAGAATTATATTTATCATCGTTTGGTTTTGGATGCGTATTTAAAAGACCCTGCTGCAGCTCGATTGAATGTGATAGAAATGTTTAAGGTAATAAAGGATGTAAATAAATTGGTACCTTATTCTATTTTAATTCGAACATTTTTCTTGTCGAAACGGGATGAATTAATTAACATATTTAGAGATTCTCAAGATGCTGCATTGAAAACGCAAGCATTTAATTTATTGCGTGAATTGGATCCATTGAATACAGAACGATACGCTGCTATAACCAGATAATTTAGTTTTGGTATTAAATGGTATGTATGCAAAATAATTAAATAGATATGGGTAAACGATTAAAAAGAATTAGCGGAACACAGATACGTTTGTCTTTGCCAACATTAGCAGGTGTTGAAGCTACAATCGTTTTGCTAAATGGTTCAACTTTTCATGGTACAATTGATGCATTAAAAGGGGATAATTGTCTATTTAAAGATTTCAGAAATTACCAACATACTGTTCAGATAGATCAAATTGCTGAAATAGTCACAGATAACGTTTCATCTTATTAAAATATGCTACTACATTTAAGCATTAAAAATTATTCGTTGATTGAAGACTTGGAATTAAATCCTTCTTCAAATTTTAATATTATAACAGGTGAGACTGGTGCCGGTAAGTCAATTATGTTGGGTGCTGTGGGTTTATTATTGGGGAATCGTGCAGACACAAAAGTATTATTAAATGCTTCTGGAAAGTGTGTGATAGAAGGTACTTTCCAGATAGGTTCATACAAATTGGAATCTGTTTTTCAAGCACATGATTTAGATTACGCAGCTCAATGTATTATTAGACGAGAAATTTCGAATGTGGGAAAATCACGCGCATTTGTAAATGATACGCCAGTAACGTTAGATGTTTTAAAGCAATTAGGGGATTACTTGATGGATGTGCATTCTCAGCACGATACGCTCTTGCTGGGTAGTATGACATATCAATTATCTATATTGGATGCTTTTGCTTCGAATCAAGAAGCATTAAAAAAGTATCAGCAAGCTTTCAAAAAATACAAAGAAGCACAACAACAATTAACGATTAAGAAGGAAGCATTAAAAGAATTGCAATTACAGTCTGATTACAATCAATTTATTTATTCTGAATTGTGTGAATCAAATTTGCTGGAAGGAGAATTAGAAGCGAAGGAAGCAGAGCTAAAAAAGATTGAGCATACCGAAGATATAAAGCAGAAACTTGAAGCAACGCTATCTGCATTAAATAATTCAGATCAAAGTGTTTTAGTAGTACTGCAAAATTACAGTAAGCAATTACAATCTATTAAACAGTGGTCGCCTGCCTATGAATCACTTGCAGATCGTATGCAATCCGTCTTTATTGAATTAAAGGATATAGAAGCAGAATTAGATGCGGAGTCACTTCAGGTTGAATATAATCCTCAGCTTATAGAACCCCTTGAGGTACGATTAAACAAACTGAATACCTTATTGAAGAAACACCGTGTTCAAACAGTTGCTGAATTGATTGAATTGCAAGCATCACTTGAAGGTAAAGTGCTTTCTACAGATCAGTTGAATGAAGAAGTTGAACAGCTTGGAAAACAAGTCGTAATTTTGCTCAACGAAGTTTTAAAAGAAGGTAATTTACTTTCTGGTAATAGAAAAATTGCTGCGCCAAAATTAGAAGGTGCTGTTAAAGATTTATTGAAGGAATTATCCATGCCCGATGCATTGATGCAGATTCAATTAAATCCGGATGATCCGACGATACAAGGACTGGATAAAATAAATATATTATTTAGTGCTAATAAAGGTGTTGCTCCGGGTGAATTAAAACAAGTAGCATCAGGCGGAGAATTTTCGAGGTTGATGTTGGCGATAAAATATGTACTTGCTGACAAAGTAGCTTTGCCGACAATTATTTTTGATGAGATTGATACAGGTATATCGGGTGAGGTTTCTATTAAAATGGGTAAAATGATTCGTGAAATGTCTGCACGGCATCAAGTGATGGTGATTACCCATCTCCCGCAAATTGCTGCTATGGGTGATAAACATTATTTTGTTTATAAAGATACCAGTGGTGAGCGCTCTATAAGCCGGATGAAAGAGTTGAAAGAAGCTGAACGGGTAAGTGAGATTGCTAAAATGATCGGTGGAGAAAATCCAACACAGACTGCGTTGAAAAATGCAAAGGAAATGTTAACAAGCATTTAGTGTTTTGTTTTCTGCAGAATGTTAAATGATATTTATAAAAAATAAAAAACAAAACACGAATGGCTTACAATTTATTGAAAGGTAAAAGAGGAATTATTTTTGGTGCTTTAGATGAAAATTCGATTGCCTGGAAAGTAGCTGAACGCGCACACGAAGAGGGAGCTATTTTTATATTAACAAACGCACCCATAGCAATGCGCATGGGAGAAATAAATAAACTGGCCTCAACGTGCGAGGCAACTGTTATTCCTGCAGACGCTACTTCAATTGAAGAACTTGATAATTTGTTTGATAAGTCAATTGAAATATTGGGAGGTAAAATAGATTTCATTTTACATTCTATTGGAATGAGTCCCAATATTCGTAAGGGAAAAGAATATGGAGAGTTAAATTATGATTGGTTTTTAAAGACATTAGATGTTTCTGCATTATCATTTCATAAAATTATGCATGTTGCTGAAAAGAAAGATGCAATGAATGAATATGGTTCCATTATAGCATTGACCTATGTTGCAGCGCAACGCACATTTCCAGATTATACCGATATGGCTGACGCAAAATCTACCCTTGAGTCAATTGCAAGAAGCTATGGAGCCCGGTTTGCTAAAATAAAAAAAGTACGAGTAAATACAATTTCGCAGTCCCCAACCAAAACAACGGCAGGCAAAGGAATTTCTGGCTTTGGCGCATTTTATGATTTTGCAAACTTAATGTCGCCTTTGGGCAATGCTAGTGCGGATGATTGTGCAGATTATACAATTGTAATGTTTTCTGATTTGACTCGAAAAATAACCATGCAGAATTTAATGCATGATGGCGGATTTTCTTCAACAGGTATGACGCCAGAAATTATGCAGATATTTGAAGACCGCACGAATGGATGATTCCAAATGAATAAATGATAAAGCCATCCACGAATTATTTGGATGGCTTTTCTGTTTGAGTTGAAGCGAAGCAAATAAATTTAATATGAATAGAATTATTTATATACTAACGTATTGTTTTTTGAGCCTGAATGTTTCCGCTCAACAAATAGGACGTGTTTATAAGGCTACAGAAGCCATGGATGGCGATGGAGCAGTGGTCTTTCGATTATTTCCATCCAAATCTTTTAAACATGCAGATCCATTTATTTTATTGGATGATTTTAATGTGGCACCTCCAGCTGGGTTTCCTTCGCACCAACACAAAGGTTTTGAAGCAATCACATATATGATTGCAGGAGGTTTTATTCACAAAGATAATATAGGCAACAACGATACGATTTTAGAAGGCCAGGCGCAACGCTTTACTGCTGCAAGAGGATTGATGCATTCTGAGATGCCAGGTACAGTAGGAGAAAATAAAGGATTGCAATTATGGCTTAATATTCCATATGAAGCTAAAAAAGTAGAGCCTACATATCAGCTTGTTAACGTTCTTCCCTTCCAACAAAAAGATAGCACACGTGTTATACGCGTCATTGTTGGAGAGGACTCTCCACTTAATGTAAATTGTGGTTGCGATCTATCCTATCTGGATATACAATTAAAAAATACTACCCTTGAGATTTATCCAACGGCAGGGTATACTTCATTGATATATGTATTACAAGGGGATATAAAAATAGATACTGCTGGCCTAGTTGCTGGTGATTTTTATTTTTTAGAGTCTGGCATTATACATGACATTGTTGGCGGTGAAGACAATCGTTTTATTTATTTAAGTGCTAAACCTCTTAATCAACCTATTAAACAACGCGGCCCCTACGTTTATTAACATTATGAAGATTGATTTAGATAAAATTGAAACATATAATTACGATTTGCCGCTTGATCGTATTGCTGAATATCCCTTAGCCCTGAGAGATCAATCGAAGTTGTTGGTATATAAAGATAAAATAATTACGGATAGTTTATTTACTTCTATTGCAGATTATTTACCTACAAATGCATTGTTGGTTTTTAATAATACACGCGTGGTTCAAGCCAGGTTTTTATTTCAAACATCAACTGGTGCTACGGTTGAAATTTTTAGTCTGGAGCCCGCTGAAGGTGGTCCAGCTGAAAGCATGAGTTCAAATGGGCCCGTGGTATGGAAATGTTTTGTTGGTAATGCAAAACGTTGGAAACACTCATTGTTAGAGCGCAACGTGCTATTGCCTACGGGCGAGTCATTAACGTTTTTTGCAAAACATATTGATAAAAAAGAAGATTACTACATCATTGAATTTTCCTGGAGTTTACCTCATGTAACCTTTTCTGAAATATTTTCTTTATTGGGCGACTTACCTTTGCCTCCCTACATGAAACGCAAAACAGAAGATAATGATAAAGTGCGTTATCAAACCATTTATGCAAAACACGAAGGTTCGGTGGCTGCGCCAACAGCAGGTTTGCACTTTACGGAAGAAGTTTTTGAAGCACTAAAGTTAAAAGGCATTCAACGAAAGGAAGTGACCTTGCATGTGGGAGCGGGTACCTTTAAACCTGTTAAGACAGATTCCATCAAGGATCATTTAATGCATAGTGAGTATATAAGCGTTTCAAAAGAAATTATTGAATGCTTATCCGCACAAGGAGCAAATACATTTGTAGTTCCGGTAGGTACTACTTCTATGCGTACGCTGGAGAGCTTGTATTGGCTAGGCTGTAAATTGGTTGACGGGTATGAACAAGTTGAATTGGTTCCTGAACTTCAGCAATGGGATGCCTATTTATTACCGTCATTGTCCTTAGTAGATTCAATGAAAAATTTACTTTTCTACTTATCTAAAAACAATTTAACTGTTTTTTCAGCAAAAACATCTTTGCTCATAAAGCCAGGTTATGAGTTTAAAGTGTGTAAAGCTTTGGTAACGAATTTTCACCAGCCTAAAAGTACATTACTTTGTTTAGTTGCTTCCTTAATTGGAATTGAGACTATGAAGAAAATCTATAATTTTGCCTTAGACAACAATTATAGATTTTTGAGTTATGGAGACAGTTCTTTATTATTTAGTACGAATTCTACATCCAATGTAGAATAGAATCAAACTGTGATGGAATACATTTTATTTATAGTATTGATCTACTTTATCATTATTAAAATAGTATTGCGATAGAGTTAATATGAATTTTTATAAAAGAATGGATGTTCTGACGTATAATTAATTCTATAAATTGTACTTTTCCACAGCACTTCATGAAATTTCC
>Ga0326734_1000518_pt1 | contig 10656 bp, 15 predicted proteins | sample 15_GP2_1315_FD_207944 | JGI IMG/M metagenome (GOLD analysis project Ga0326734, IMG submission 207944) | Glacier ice microbial communities from Ngari, Tibet, China - 15_GP2_131.5 | ecosystem: Environmental > Aquatic > Freshwater > Ice > Glacier | place: China: Ngari, Tibet | collected 2018-07-18
GCTCGTCTCGACGCTGCTCGGCCATCTCGCTCAGCCGCTCGTCGACTTCGTGTTCAGGCAAGCCGTCTTCGAGCAGACGGCGGCGGATATTGAAAATAGTCATTTCTTTTTCCTTTTTGGTTTAGCAATGGGGCCACGCGCTACGAGCTGCAGTGCGCGCATGCACAGCTGGTCGCCTTGCCGCGCGTCTTCGACTACAGCGCGTATCAGCGCTTCGGTGTGGGGGAACTGTTTGCTGAAAGTCTTGGGCAACAGCACAACATCGAGTCGTTTGCGTGCCGCGTCATACACGTATTCGACCGACCAGCCACGCAATGCAGCAGCGTGATCTTCGGATTCAGAAAGTAGATCGAACATAGATATACGATTCGTGGGCGTGCAAAAGCCCTTGCGGGCTTGACATTTACTTACCAGGTTTTTGCCGAATAGAAATAATCAAGTGCGGCGTTTCTAGCGTGACCACTGAGCCTTCCTCCGTAATCAGCAATGTCGGTCTGTCCGCCAAAATTTTGGGCGTGTACTCAATGCCGTGCATAGCCGGACCCTTGTGGCCCTTCCACTCATACAACCAACGCGACCGGCTGTTGTCCGTTTTGGGCGCGGGCAACCGCACAACTTGGCCCTTGCGCCACAGCCCGCCCAGATAGTCAGACACTCGATTGACAGAAGCCGCATGATTGCGGATCTCGGGCATGTCAAACAGAGCTTGGCAGTCCAGAGGCTCAGAAGCCGCCTTGAGGGCGGCTTCGAGGGCAGGAAACAATCCAGTTTCGTTGTTGCGCATGGGAAGCTTTCAGTTCTTTGTTGCCGGTGAGGAAAGTCAGAAGTATCGGGGTAAACGACTAGTAATCTAGCAAAATCAGTTTTATAAAGCTGAAACAAGTCGTTGCCCAAGCTGACAAACGGCACCCGTCTTTCAGCTTATGAGCACCTTGTAAGGATAAGTTTGGCCAGCTCTGCGCGAGTCAGGAGTGCGCTTTTAAACGCATCGGCTGTGTAGGTGCCTTTCCATGACACTCCGTCGAACCACACTCCGCCGTCTTTGCTACCGACCACTACGGCCACCTGGCGGCCTTCAGCGTGGCGCTTGGACAGCCACTCCTGCTGCAAACGGGACAGAGCAGGTTTTGACTTGGCAGTACCGGCGATCAGATCGATAACAGTGTCATTGCGCTTGGGCACGACAATGAACTTGTATTCGATCCACAGGTCTTTTTTGCCGCTGTACCAGACATCGGCGATTCCGCCGTTGTACTGGTTGTGGTTTTTCATGCGGTAAAAATCATTCATCTCCGGCAAGTGCCTGTGGACGGAACTGATGAATGTGTTTTCAGGCTGACTCATGCGGATTTTTGGCGAATAATGGTGCACATCACGCAGTCGCAATCTTTTTGCTCAGATGCTGCTGTCTGGTCTGGAAAAGCAAACACATTGTCGTTTTGCTGTTCGGCAACCAGGCGTTTTTCCACAAGACGCGTATAGCCAATGATGTCAGTCCACGAGTCGACGTAATCCGGGTCGCCATTGAGAATACGACCGATCTTGTGCGCTGCCATCTCCAACGCTTCTTTCATGTCGTCGGGCAACATTAGCCAGTTCTTGGAATCCCGCATGCGGTCTTTGATGCCTTGCGTAATGCGCGCATGCTCGTCAAACTCGCCGTAACGGTCGCCGCGCTCAGCCAGTGTTTTGTCAATGTCGCTCATCTTGAATTCCTTGCGTGTCGGAGAAGTTTTTTAGCTTGCCGGGCACCGATCTGTTTGACCAGCACCCGCTTGGCCTGGCGCACCGGACTGGCGCGCGCAGGCTTAGCAGGGCGGTTCATGACGCTTTAACCATGCTGGACGCTTTGAGCGGCGCGCGGCCAGTCAGCATCGCTTGAATAGCCTGGACGTGGCGCGCTTGGTTGAATGCATCAGCCAGAGCGTTGTGTTTGACACCGGTGGGCGTAAAGGGCACGCGCTTGGCGTTGGGCAGCGTTTTGTAAGTGCGCATGCAGCGGCTGTTGAAAAACTTCCACGGAATTTCCATCTGCACTTGAGTGAAGGCATGCGCCAGCATTGGCAAATCAAAGTCAGCGCCGTTGCTCCAGACAAAGTAGTCGTTGTCGCCGATCCAGTCTCTCAATTCTTCAAGTCCAGAAGTCAGCGTCTGTTTAGGCTCGTGAAATACTTGTTGGGCTTCGGCAGGTTGTTTGAGCCAGAATAACAAAGTGTCTTCTTGTATGCGTCGCTTCAGCTCCAGGTTAGAGTCAATCGAGATTGAGGCATAAAAGCCGTTATCGTCGAGCGCGTCCGAATCGAGATCGAACTTTACGGCGCCGATGCTTTGAATGACTGCGTCAGCAACGGTGCCCAGAGACTCCAAATCCAACATGATGTGTTTCATTTTTTCCTTGTTGTGAACTAATCGCGCGCCCGCCGCCCTGCTGTAAGCGGCGGGACTGGAGTTACACCAGCGCTGGTTGCTGTGACGCGGCTTTGGCGATGGCCTCCTTGGCGACAGACTTGGCGTTAGCCGGTGCGGTGACCACTGCGTCCAGTTCGGCAATCTGGCTGGTCAGCTTTTCGGTGCCTTTGTCAGCAGCTGCCTGAAGCTTGGTAGCCTTGGCCGAAGCGCTGTCAAACGCCTTCTGTGCGCTGGCCAGCGTTGCGCCAGCAGCCTTGACAGCAGCGTCGTAGGCTTTCTTGGCAGCAGCGACAGAGGTGTCGTGCAACTTGACAGCATCAGCCCGGGTTTTGGCATCGAGCTTGGTCTGAGCGCTGAGCGCTTTGACCGACTCGGTGTGGTTTTTCATCGCTGTTTTCAAGCCAGCTTGAGCGACTTTTTTATCAGCGATGGACATGATTTTTGATGCTTGACGAGCCATGGTAATTTCCTAGAGTAAAACGGTTGAGCGAACCGCGGCGCTTTACAGATACTTCTTCTTCAACTGAGCAACGTACTCAAGTTCTTTGAGCCGTACCGCCCGAGAGATCAGCCGGTTTATGACTGATCGTCTTCGCTGTGCAGCCACTTCCAGATCGAGGCATGCCAGCACTTCGGCTTCAGTCATGTCCACTAGCACTTCGTTCAAACGCACGAAGGACTCCAGCGCTTGATTGAGATACCACTTGCGGATTTTCATGAAAGCTTTCGGTAGGTGGGAACGCCACTACAAAAGTGGCGCTCCCGTAGACGACTAGCGGCGACCAGCAGTTTTCTTGGCAGGTGCTTTGACAAAGCTGGACACGTCAGGCTCGGCGTTCAGCATGGCGCGGGCTTCGTCCTGGCGCGCAAAGTGCTCGGCGACGTTAGCGTTTGGCTGCGGATCGCTAAACACTACAACTGGATATGCCGAAGTAGAGTCCATGGTGACCGTGACTACGACGCCGACAGGCGGCATGTTAAACACGCGGGCTATAGACGCCACCATGGTGTCAAAGCCTGTGTTAGCCGTTGGGCTGGTAGTCAACGTCCACAACGGCGTGTCTGCGTCAGCATCAGGTGGCAGCACAGCCAAAACGCGGGAGTTTTTGCAGGCTTTGCCTTTGCCTTTTGAGCCAAACTGGTTGTTTGGGCAGCTGTTGCAGTCGGCTGATTGCTTGAGCGGCGAGTTATCACTTGCCACTAGTTTTCTTGGATTAGTGCCAATTGCAAAGCAAGCGGGGGGCACAATGTTTTTGGGGTCGTAATCTTCTTCGTAGAAAAAGTTTTTAGACACAAAATCGACAATTACAAGCTGCAAAGACGCGGCTGTGCTGCCGTCTGGCAAAGTGAACTTGCCAGGTGCCAGGCGTATTGCGTCGCCACCGGCTGTCGCAATTTTGTCGGACATCTCGGCAGCTTGCTTGCGCAGCATTTCCTGGATGTTGACGATGTTGCTGCCAGCTTTGACAGCAACTGCTGTGCCTTTGGCTTTACCGGCGCTGGGTGCGCTGGTGATGGGAGTGACTTTTGCTTTGGTGGCCATAGGTACTTTCGTGGGTTATGCAGACAGGGTTTTGAGAAGAAGCTTGCGCTTGGTGAATGGCTGGACGCCGGGAATCGTTTTCTTCATGTCCCATAATTCGCGCAAGCCGGGGTCGCTGGCGCGTTTCTGGACGAGATGCCAGAATTTGTTTTTGGCAATGTAAGGCCAGAAAGCTTCCCAGTCGGTGACGTTGCCGGAGACAGCTGTGATGATCGACACCGAAGCTTTTTTGCCAGCAGCGGTGCGGGTGTCTTCTTTGTCAAGCCGGTCGAACAGAACTTCTTCCATGGCTTCGATCTGAGCTTCGATCACTTTGATCTCGGCTTCCTTCTGGCGCTTCTGCTCGCGCAGTGCCCAGGCCTGGTCGATTGAAGTCCCCAATGTGCCGGTGAGGCGATTGGTGACTTTCGTCATGGTTTTGGCGGTGGTTGCGAGGGTCATGGTGTTCTCCTTTGATTAACGGAACGTAAGATAATCTAACATAGATATTAGATCTGGACTGCATAAATTTTGTAAAGCAACGCCGACTGCACAATTACTTTGTCAGTCGGTCTGTGATGGTTTGAGCAAAAGCTTCTTCAACTCTTTCACGAAAAGTTCTTTGGTCTTTGCCCATGATCAGATGAACTTTGCCAATCATGCAAAGGTAATGCGCTATGTAGCGCTCATCGCCGTGTCGTTCCAATAACGACTTTTCAAGAAAGTCGATGATCTGGGTGTCGGTCATTTGCTGTAGTTTTCGGCAAAACCACCTTCGCAGTTCAGCGGAATGTCTGGGCACCAAGCAAGCGGGGTGCTCATCCACTTGGCCATGAAGTCGACGCAGCGCTGCGCTTGAGCGATCTTTGGCAACGCCACAACTTCGTCGTGTGTGGTCATGACGATGGGGTACTTTTTAGAGATCTGCAGCATCTGCCAGCCGACAATGATGCGAGCCAAAGCTTGAACGATGTTCTCGCACAGCAAGCCGCCGTAAATCTTTTTGCGGATGTCCTTGGCTTGATAGCTCCACTGGTCCCAGCCAGTCTCACTGTCCATGGCTTTCTTGAGGTCCGGGTATTTGAGAGTCATGCCGTTGGGCAGCCAGATGGTTTCAAACTCCCAGCTGATTGGCCCGTGAGAGCCTTCACGACCGGCTGCCATGTCTTCAATGATTTGCTTGCAAATGTCCCAGCCTTGGGCAATGCGGTAGTTTTTAGACCGATAGGTATTAACAATCGCTTTGCACTGGTCGAGAGTGAAATACACAGGTGGGCCGCCGTTGGCGCCTTTGGCTAGGGTCATTTGAAACTTGGGTGCGCCCATTTGAAAGCCCAAGCCGAGCACAGCGGTCTTGGAAACGTGACGCTCAATCTTGTCAGCCTTGGTGATGACGCGTTCGTAGACACTGTCACCGAACTTGCAGTAAGCGTCGCGGTCACGGCCTGCATCAGCCTCTTTGAAGGCTTCCATGAGGTCATCCTGGCCCCACAGCCAGCCATTGACGCGGGCTTCAATTTGGCCAGAGTCCTGCACAGCCACCATGTGGCCTTTGGGGGCCAGAATTGACAGCCGCAGCTCACCGCCGCGTGTCAGGTTCTGCATGTTCATCTTGTTCTGGCCACCCCAGCGCCCCGTGTGGGCACGGTAATAGGCGTACCCACAGGGAAGGGGCATGCCGTTGGCGCCAGCTGTCAGAAAGCGCTGTGCGCGAGTGACGTTGGTGGTGGACTTGGTGGCGACGCGCACGTCGTACAGGTCTTGCAGCCGGGTTTGTTTGGCTGCCATGAGCTTGACGTCGGCTGGGTTATTGGCGTCAAAACCCCAGTCTGACGTGTTGTTGGGCAGATTGACAAATGCCGGGTCGTCTTTGGCAAAAGCGTAAGCGTATTTACCCTTATCGTCGCGCAAATCCTTGGGCTTACTAATCCACGCAGGACTGATTTTGACAGGTGGCTCGACGCCTTCGGCGCGCAGCAGGTCAGCAAATTTTTCGTTGCTGCCGATGATGCGCTTGATGATCTGCATGTCACGCTCTACACCGGTCAGCGCGCGTTCGTCAGCGCCTTTGAGCAGCTTGGCGTGCTCGGACTTGTCGTAAAGCTTGCCGCCGATGTCGTGGTCTTGGGGATTGACAGCGGCGTACATCAGCACTTTGCGCCGGTTCAGCTCACGGGTCAGTTCAGTCTGCACACGCGGTAGATCAACTTTGAGCAGCGGGCGTGTGAACATCTTGCAGGTGATGTCGATCAAACCCATCTCGTCGTTTGGCATTTTTGGCAGCATCTCTTTGAAGATGCGAAACATCTCGTCGACGTCGTTGGCGCAGTACACACCAGCGCTGGCGTTTAGTGCGCGCGACCAGTTGACAACGCCTTTGGTGGGCTCCAGACCGCCTTCAATCTTGCCAGCGCCGCCGTAGTATTTGGCTACTTCATCAAGACCAGCGCCAATATCGTTGCTGTGTAAGCCGCGAGCCATGGACAAAGTATCGTAAATGAAGGCCGGACAAATACCGTAATGATGAGACAGGATGAAGCCATCAAACTGAGCGTTGTGACAGAGAACGGCATGGGTGCTCCAGTTGATTTTTGCCAGCGCAGATTTGATTTGCTTGGCTGTGTAAATACGGGTTTTGCCGTGGCCGACTTTGATACCGACCATCTGGGCTTTAAAGCGTGGGTCGCGGATGTACTCGCTGGTGGAGAGCTTTTTGAGCGTGAACTCGTCGTCAAAAAATGTTTCAAAGTCCAGGCTAACCAGACGCGGCCAGTCGACTTTGTGTTGGGGGAATGCAGGCTGGCCAAATGTCTGTTGAACAGGCGTGAAAACTGCAGCGACTTGTTTTTTGAGTGCGGATGCCCAGCTCATGCAGCTTTCCTCGGTAAACACAGCGCTATGACTTGGCGACATTGCGCTACGTCAAATTCGCCAATATGAGTTTTTTCAAGCGGCAAGTCCATGGCATTGGCCAGCCAGTTGTAGGCAGCTTGTCGGCGCATGCCCATGTCGCGCCACAGCGGGTCGAACGCCAGGTGAGCTTCCCGTTTGGCCGCGCGCAGCTGCGGGTTGGCCAGACGGCCCAGAGGCAGCGTGCCGTCGCTGTAAACGCGGCGGTTGTCGACGTAAAGAAACGCGCCAAATTTGTGGCAGCCGACGCTTGCATTGCACGGCTTGCAGCGCCAGTATTTAAGGTAAGCCAGATCAGGACGGTCGTTGTAAATGGCCCGTCCGTCGACCAGCTTGGCAGCGTTGTTGCAGTAGGGGCAGGTTGGTGGGGTCATACAGCCACTGCTACTTTCTTTTTGGTTACTGATTTCTTCGCTGGTGCGGCCACAGGCACTTCTGTGAACAAGTCCAGCAAGTTCGTCATGCGCGCGTCTTTGCCGAGCATGTTGTCGTAGACCTTTTCGTCAAACGTGCCTTTGGCTACGATCACGATGGTTTCGGTCTTTTCGGTTTGACCGATGCGGTGCTGGCGCTTGGAGCCTTGTTTGAAGTGCTCCAGATCGTCAGTCGGGCCAGCCCAGATCGTGGCAGTGCCTTTGGTCAGGGTGTAGCCGTGAGCGATCGTTTTGGGATGGCCAAAGATCGTCTGGTACACGCCAGCCTGGTAGCCACGCACGATTTCGTCACGTTCCCGGTCAGACGAGCTGCCGTCGAGCAAGGCAAACGTAATACCGCGCTTTTCAGCTTCCTCGATCAGCAAGTCGCGCTGGTGCTTCCACTGAAAGATGACCAGGCTGTGCTTGCGCTGCTGAACCAGATCGAGGATCAGCTCGTAGCGCGCGCGGTCAACAATCTGGTAGCCGCCAGAGCCGTCGTACACAGCGCCGCTGGCAATTTGCAGCAGCTTGGTACGCACAGCAGCGGCGTTGATGGCTGTCATGGTGCTCTTGCCCAAGTTCAGCATCTGCGTCATCTCCAGCTCCAGGTAGGCTTTGAGCTGCTTGGCTGTCAAGTCGTATGGGATCGAATACTTGTGGTTGGCTGGGATGTCGACGCAGTCTTCGAATTTGTGTCGAACTACGATGTCAGATAACAAGCCGTAGACAGCTTCTTCGGCGCCTTCTTTGTCTTCCCAGCGGACCATTTCGGCTCTGCGGCCGATTTGCTTGGGTGTGCAAACAGCGTCACGGAATTTGTAAAAGCTGAAGCCCAACCGCTTGCCGTCGTCGAGCAGCTGTACCTGATGCCAGATGTCAGTGATGGAATTGCTGGTTGGCGTGCCGGTCATGCAGCACCGGTACTTGAAGTATTTGGTGATCTTGGCTATTGCCTTGCTGCGCTGGCTGGTGTGATGTTTGAAGCCGGTCGATTCGTCGACGACAAACTCGTCAAATCTTTTAAAGAAAGCAGGCTTTTGAGCAACCAGCCATTTGGAGGCGTCGATGTTGGTGATGTAAATATCGGCATCTTCGGCAAACGCTTCGACGCGGTTGGCAGCGTCGGCGACTGACACTTTCAAGTGGGGTGCGAACTTGGCAATGTCGTTTTTCCAGACACTGCGCAGCAGCGAGCGCGGCGCTACCACCAGCATGCAGCCGCTGCCTTTGGCCCGGCGTTTGGCAAACGCCATGATGCGCACAAAGGTCTTGCCGGTGCCGGGGTCAGACAGGTCTAAAACGATGTCTGATTTGGTGTTGTGCGCCAGGGAAACTACTTGGTGCTTCATGGGCTTGGCAAGGGTCATGATGTGAGTCTTTTCTTTGTTATTACCGGGTCAGTCAAAGTGCGGTTGGCGGACCATCCAGCCCTAAGCCGGTCATAAATAATGGTGCGTGGCATATTGAGTTTTTCTGCCCATTGGGTTACGTTAAGCGACTCACCGTTGAAAGTAACAATGATGTTGCTGCGCCTGTTATTGCCTTGTGCTTTGCTGGTAACCCATCGACAATTTGCCTTTGAATAACCCATGTTGTTATTGCAGCGGTCTAAAGTCATGCCTTTTAGGGGTTCGCTCATGTCTGCGTAAAAGTTTTCAAACTTTCTCCATTCAGTGCAAACTTCAATACCTCTTGCACCGTAGCTTTTAAATGCAAGATGATTAGGGTTATGGCAGCGACTTATCATGCTGGACCAAACGGCATAAATAGCTGTTCCTGATTTGCCGTGCTTAATCTTGTTTGGATTGCCTTTAAGTTTTATTTTTTCTTGACGCAAGCATCCACACGATTGGGTTCTGCCGCGCAAAACATGACCTGTTAAACACTCAGTAGTTTTTCCGCAATCACATAGATATAGCGCTTTGCGGTCTGCTGTAAGCTGCACAGCAACTAAACGTCCAAATTTTTGCCCGACGATAAAGCGCGATGGCCTTGGCATTACTGGACTCCTACAGTGCAATGGTTGGTGCCCGCCGGGCCGTATGGGCACCATCTGCAACTCCACTGATTTGGATTAGGTGGCCAGCTGTCACACGAAGTGAGAGCTGTACCGCGCTGGTTAAAGCTGCGTTTAAAGCGTAGGCTTTGATCACGGGTAAAACTGTTCAAAGTGATTTCTTTGACATCGAGGTACCAGAGTTCAGCGTGAATCAATTCCAGCTCGGGAAAGCGCAGAAAAGCAGTCAGCGCATAGAGCTGCAATTGCTGGGCGTGCTTGACTTCGTTGCCAAACTTCTTGCCAGACTTGTAGTCAATTACCACAGCTTCTGTCTTGGAAGCATGGACCATGGCGTCCAGCTTGAGCCGTAGCCAGGCCGTCTTCCACGGTGCAATGTTCCAGTCTTTGTCGTGACCCCACTCGCCTTCCAGAGACACTTTGCCTTGGGCAAACAAGTGCTTCATGTGAATGAACTCGGCCTCAAATTCTTTCATTTCGGGCACAAACGGCCCTGTACCGCGCACGAAGTGTTCGGCTGCATCATGGATGCGCGAGCCACGATCGTTGGCGTGTTCTGTCTTGCCGGCAGGTAATGGACGAGGCGGCTCCGGGACCTTCTGGTCATGTTTGAGATAGCAAAGAAACTTGCATTTTTCAAAATCGCCAAGCTTTGAGTAGGACCAGGAGTTAATCATTTAATCTTTCTTAGAACGAAGTTCGATCTTAGATAGTTGAACCTGATACGTCAAATTTTTCGTCTTCCAGCTGCATGTCGACTACTTCATCTGACATGAGGTGGCTGTTTTCGCTTTCCAATGCGCTGTAAATCCAGTCGGCAAAATCGCGCATCAACTGGGTAAACTGGTCTTTGTCAGTCGCTTCAGCTTCGCGTTCATCGCTTGAATCGTTGCTGGTCATTTCGCAACTCATCGTGTGTGAGTGTGAGTAACGGCCAGACGTTGTTATCTTGGCGTTGAAGTATTCATTGCCTAGCAGACGCTGAGTGATCTGCATGGCGTGCAGCTCGGTCGCTATGCGATACAGCTCTTTGTCGTTGCAGTACGCTTTGATTTCTTCAACGCCTTTTGAGTTGAAGTGGTACCGGCCGTGGAAACAAGCGCCGTCGCCCTGGCTGCAAAAGCCTGAGAAGTTAATGTCGATGACTGTATACGTTCCTTTGTTGTTCATCCGAATCTTAGGCGTTTCAATATCCAGTCCCAAAATCTTGGCGATTTGGTTGGCGTCTGCATAAACGTCGTCCCACCACTCGTAGTCCAGGTAGTGTTCGGCATAACGCATTGCGTCTCGGGCTTTGTCTTTGGCACTGTCACTCAACTCGTCAAAGGTGTATTCGCGGCAGTCGTCGCACGAGCCGGTTTGGCCGACTTCAAGTTCAGAGC
>Ga0326734_1000519_pt1 | contig 10628 bp, 9 predicted proteins | sample 15_GP2_1315_FD_207944 | JGI IMG/M metagenome (GOLD analysis project Ga0326734, IMG submission 207944) | Glacier ice microbial communities from Ngari, Tibet, China - 15_GP2_131.5 | ecosystem: Environmental > Aquatic > Freshwater > Ice > Glacier | place: China: Ngari, Tibet | collected 2018-07-18
AGCTGATGCTGGGGTACCCCGGTGCGGGCAAATCCTTCTGTATGAAGATGGTTGACAAGTTGATGATCCCGGGTACAGTGTTGAGCCTGTCGTCCATGACGCCCAAAGCGCTTTGCGTGCCGGGAAAAACGAACGACTGCCTGTAAGTTTGGGTGTGGGGTGTGGATATGGTGCCTCTGGGAGAGAGAGCTACGCGGTTGCTCACTCGTGTCTATGTTCAAAGTGTAATTATCGTGGAAGATGCGCCCTCCTCGCTGTTGGGTGTTCAGAGCGCCAACAAGACCAAGTCGGGTGTGAGTTCGGATCTGGAGAACATGATCAAAGCGTTCCTCACCTCGATGCAGGCCAATCTGCTCACCCTTGAGATGGATCCTACCCGCAAGGGGGTCACGGTCAAGGCCGACTGCAGCTGTGTATGTTTCTTTGCCATGAATGAAACGACGGGTGTGTTCGCCGATGCGATGCTACAGCGGTTCTATGTGTCAATCTGGAACCAGCAAGAACCACAGAGCGAATCCGAGAGTATGGTGGCAACGGCGGCAAGACAGGATGCTCCCGTGGTGAAGGAGGCGTTCGACAAGATGAAGATATACTGGAATCGCACGCAAGTGCTGGTGGCAGAGATCCTCTACCGCATGTCGGTGGGCATCCTCCAGGACGTGACGTTCGACGCTGCCATCATCTTCTTCAGTTTGGTGGGCGTTCACGCCAAGAAGACTCGCAACGTGTCGATGGAGGACCGACGCAAGTTTATACGTTTCCTCAACATCGTACGCGAGCTGGTGGTGATTGACGTGGTGGATCTGTTCTACGATTCTCCTCTCTCCCCGATTGAAGACGAACCCCATCACGAGCGCCACTTTTTGTTGACCGAGAAGCTCTACGTGGCGACCAAGCAGCACGCCATCTTCGCACTGGGGCAGTTGGGAGATCAGTGGCAGGACAATCTGCGTGCGCGATGCATCTCCACCATGCAGCAGATCTGGTTCCGCGACGCCAAGGACAAGGCCCGGGCCAACAAGACCCCCATTCCCGAATCGGAGGTGGTGGACGATGAACCCGGTTCGGGTCAGCAACAGGAGCAAAAGGACGCACCCGACATGCCCGATGGATTCCCTCACTGGCTGTTGAGCAAGTCTCCCCTCAAGTACACCACCAAGGACAAGGAGGTGCTCGACAAGGATCCCAGCTTCCGTGAGTATCTCGCAAGGCGCCAGGAATACACGGGTGTCATGCAGCAGAAGAAGAACTGGATGTACTCGGACGTGCGCATGGGCTCGCAGGCTCTTCCGGCTGCAACGGCCACTCGAGGCATGGTGGCGAGCCAAGGCGATGTGATCCACCATCTCGCCAATCAGCTCGTGCGCCATCTCCACCCCAAACCCTTGCTGGCAGAAGTGGAGGCGGTGCTGTATCGCTTGCTTCAGGAGAACGGCGACGAGATGCGCGTGGTGGAGCAGATGCCGGGTGTGACGTACCACCAAGTCAAGGCGGGCGTGCCTGTGCTGACCATCGACGGCGACACCATTCGCTTGTCGGTGAGCGCCATCGAGAACGCCGAGCGTTCCGACGTGATCTTCGAGAGCTGTCAGGAGGTGCTCACGGACCTGTTCAACTGCGGTGCCGACGAGGGTGCGGGTGCGGGTGCCACCACCTCGACCTATCTGTATGGAGATACCGAGCCCAGCAATCCGCACGTCTGGCGCATGGTGGTGGCACAGAAGCGTCCTCGCGCAGCAGGGTCCGATCCGGCGCGCATTCACAGTGCCGAGTACTTTGACGACGCAATGCAGGCACAGACCATGGACTTCATCCGACAGATTCAGCCCGAGAGCGGCGACCAGATGAAGTTGTTCAAGGCCAACACACCCTGGAAGGTGATCGACATGGACATCGACAAGAAGGCGGCCTTGGTTCGCGCCATTGGGATGGGCTTAAGTGCCGAAGACCAAATGGCCTCTCCCTCCAACGTTGCCCAGGACACGGACACGAAGCTCTTTGTGCATTGGCACAACCACCACACCACCAACGGCGAGACCATGCCCGTCTACCCCGAATGCTATCCCAGTCGCGACAAGGTCCTGACCAAGGAGAAGTTCAGTAAACGCTACCGCACGAACCCCCAGGACTTTAGCATGAGAGCCGAGTACGACAGCATGTTGAAGCTGCAGTCTGGGTTCAAGCGCAAGGAAGGGACTGGTGTCCGCGACGAGTTGATGGAGATGCCCGATTTGGATCGAGACGACACGACACCCATGGAGCGTGGATTCCATCAGCGAGCGCAAGAGCGCGCAGTGAACCGGCCTGCGGCTGCTGCTGCCGCTCAGTCGCCGACACAAGCAGACATGGACGAAGCGATGGAGGCGATGCGCATGGAAGAGGGCTACTAGTCACTCCATGGGGTGTGTGTTTCGTCGCACTCTCATACACTAACAAAAAAAAAAATGTACTGTTCCACTCTCACTCTCGCACATTGAACCACCACCACTCTCCCTCTCTCTCTTTTCCACCATGTCTGCACCCAGCTCCCCTGAACCCGCCACCAGCCGCAAGCGCAAAGATGTACCCAAGAAGCCATCCAAGAGCAAGAAGCCCAAGGCAGTGGAAGACGACGACAATGACGATGCTGCGTCGCATCACTCGGTCGAGTCCAAGGCGAAGAAGGCGAAGAAGAGCACCCCCAAGGCGACGCCCATCCACCACGAAGAGGATGCGGTGATGGAACACCCTCAGGAGGAGGACCAGGGTGGGGAGGAGAAGAAGCACCCCGACGAGGACGAGATGGAGGAGACGTTTCCCCTCCGACGACAGCCATCGGTTGCTGCCAGCACCGCTCTCACTGTGAAGGGATCGGGCACACTGGATGTCTCGCAACTGACCAAGGCCCAGCGAGACTCCATGCTGGCGCAGCTCATCAGTGCGAGCGCACCCACCACCACCACCAACAACGACGAGGAGGTGCAGCTGGAGAAGATGTCCACCCAGCCCACCACCAAGCAGTTCCTCAACTCCTTCATGACCCAGGTCAACCAGTACCAGCAGATGCTGATGCGTGGCTTGGAGGTGACCACGGTGACCAACCCCGACATGGCCCTGCTGCTGTCCTCGCGACACACCCAAGGCAACCTCTACTGGCTCGAGTTCAAGAACATCGCCGACACGGTCATCGCATGGAAGAAGCAGGGTGGTGAGTATATCACCATCGAGCCGCTCAAGGCTGGCCAGCACTTTGACCCCACCAAGCCGTTTACGTTTCCCGTCAAGATGGCCGTGCTGGGCCCGTACATGGTGGCGCAGACCTTCAACTGCATGGGCCTCGAGGGCGACTACCACAAGCTCGGCACAAACTTTGGACCCGCTACGGTCAAGGACCTCAAGCGAACATGCTCGCTCACCAACGAGGTGTACAGTTCTGCGGTGTGCGACGACAACAACACCAACCCCCTCGCCAACGCCTTCTTCGACTGGATGACGGCACTGCAAGACTTCACGATCCGCAAGATCTTTGCCGCCAAGGGTGGCTATGCCAAGTTCAAAGACACCATCCACGCGGATCTCGCCAAGGAGAATGATCCCAAGATCAAAGCGTACAAGGAGAAGGTCGACAAGGCCAAGAAGGCAGGCAAGGATGCCAGCGACATTCCCGAGCCCGATCTGGCCAAGGCTCCCACAACAGAGGAGGAGTGGCTCGAGCTGCTCCTGACCTGTCATGTCTCGCATGTCGTAAAGACGGACCAGCGTGGTGTGCGCAGCATCAGCGTGAGCGCCAGCTGCTTCACCACACTCCAGAAGGACAAGGATACCAAGAGGCCGATCGGCGAGGATGCCCATCACACGCCGCGCGACTCCCCCAATGGCATCTTCCACAAGATGTTTGCCATGGGTGTGGAGAACAACAAGGACCAGCAGCGCAAGGAGGCCTTCATCCCCTATTGGCGTCCGCTGCGACCCACCGAGATTGCACAGGGAGGTGCTGCCGCGTCGCCCTTCCCTTACGTGCGCATGCCCAAGGACTTTGTGCCCACCAACAACAGCGTCCTCGCACCCATCATCAAGATCGACAGCTACGAGTTCAGTGCACGCAAGGAGACTGGATTCAAGCGCGACATCCTCGGCTTCGTCTACGCAGGCGAAAAGGGCCAGCTCTACGACAATCCCCCCACGCCTGTCAACCCACTGCTGTGTGCCCCCATGGTGACCGACGCTCCTGGAAGCTTCTTCCAGAACGCTGCGGCCGCTGCTGGATTCGACGCCTCCGACTTTGCTTCCTCATAAAACATGCAAGCATGTCCGACGACTTCCTCATCCGCCAACTCCTCTACTACCACCGCCTCGCCGAGCGACTCGTCGACCATGCACACGACGACGGACTCAATGTGTTTGCACACACGGGTATCCGCTGTCTCGGTCTGGATGCCTCTTGTTTCGTTCTGAGGCGGTATGGTGATGCGGATCGCGACCAGCATCACTACGACCAACTGTTTCAGACGCACGCACTCGAAGCCACTCTGCGGCGCGCTTCCTCCACCAAGCTCGAACTCATTCGCCATCGTATGAACGCAATCCTCAACCAGTATGCCTAGAGAGCAGCACATCCACAGACAATGCCACCAGTTGCATCATCTGCTTCTCGTCCGAGGGCGCGTTGCGGCATGCGCGCTCGGCTCGTGCCTTGTAGGTGGCGTCCGGGCAGAAGATGCGCAGGGGCGTGGTCTGCAGGGGGTCCACCAGGTGCCAGATCTGCGCCAGGCGAATGCCTCGCACCAAGCGGTTGTGAAACTTGCGCGAGGTGGCACACAACACCTGCACAAACGTCTTGGAGCTTCGTGCAAAGGGTCCCACGATCAGGACGTTGCGATGGTGGGGAGCGCCCGACTTGGTTGCCTTGGGTCCACTCACAAACCCCTTGTTGCGATTGTGGTTGCGCAGCTTGAACAAGGGTTGACGGGTATAGTCCCAGCTGCTGCTCCACTCTCTCGCACCGCCACAAGCCTGCACCCTAGTCTGCCACCTCCTGCTATCTCCTATCAAGCATGCAAATTGCGGGTGCAACGCGCCTGTCGCACAGTACGGGCAGGCCGCCTTCATGGCTTTTAAAGATGGAACGGATTGCAACGCTGTATGCAACGTAGAGGCTATATTGTACAGTGCTGCGGGAGGATATGCATTACTGCACATGGCCTGTGACAAAGCTGTCTATCAGCATGGTAGCTTTGAGATCCAATTGATTCACCAGCTCCCGGTTGAGTGTTAGATCGAGCTTATGCCGATCTTCCTTGTCCCGTTGGAGAATCTGTCCGAGTCTCGCGAGACTGACCGCGTACGAATTGTATGTCAGTCGCGCATTGACAGGCGTCGATAGTTTGGAAACCTCTTTGCTAACAACCTCGTCGCATAGGCCGGGCTCGGCGGAATGGTGGAGCATGTAGACGAGGATTTGCTCGATTGTTAGCTCCGCCTCTTTCTTGTTGGATGGGCGAGAGGACATTCTTGAGAGTGGGTGTGAGTTGTGAACACTGCTGTGAGCAGCAGTTGCGCTCACATGGAACACCGTGAAACTGCTTCGCGCGCAAAAACGCATTCGCGCCAAATTCGAAACCGCATTGGTGCGTTCAGAGCTGTATGCATATAGTACATGTGTGCGGCGGCCCCTATGCATTTTGCCCATCCTCCTCCATTGCGCTTTCTTCCACGTCTGTATCGTTCACATGGATGGTTCCATCGTGTGCCACCCATTTCCAACAGTGCTTGGAGTGGGGTGGGGGGTACGCCAGAGCCTTCTTGATGTCCTCGTCCGTCAGCGCCGATTGCATATAGAGCTTGCGGTTGAGCATGTACGAGAGCATAAAGGTGCCGGGAGTGGGCCGGATGGTGAACGTAATGGTATCCAGAAATTCACCACCACATGCGACATCCACCAGCGCCTTGGCACTCTCGAGGGTGTGTCGCGCCTTGTCTTTGGACTTCCAGTTCTTCCAGTGCTTGGTGTCAACGTTATCCAGGCCGTGGTTCTCTGCGAAGATGTCGTGTTCCTCGAGTACCGCCATTGCCGCCTCGTAGATTTCCTCCTCCGTCTTGCGGGTGTATACTTCCGAGATCGGGCCATCCAATCCAGAATCACTGTCCTCGATTGTATAGGTCATGGTCCATCCACGGTGCTCTTGGATCGTGCGCAGGATGCGGTCAGCGTTGGGAGAGGCCATCTTGAGTTGGGAGAGAGGAAGGCGATTTGAGTTGTGAGTGAGTCCCCCCTCATGCGTTGCGAACGCAAGCATCGTGCTGGCAAACAGCTTCGCGCCACGAAACCACCTCGCGCCATGAAACGGGTGTGAAACGGACGCGAAACTGTCTGTATCCGTTTCACAAGGACAGCAGTCGCATTTGCTCGCCTAGCGTCTTGCGCTTCTTTTTCATCTTGTCGTCGTCGGCATCGAGAATGCGCACAAAGGTCATCAATGCCTCGCGCACGTTGTTCCTGTTGAGATCGACCCCCGCCTCTGCGAGAACGCGTATTCCGTGAAGGAGTTCCAGGGGTGGGTAGTTCTTCTCGATCTCCTCCTCCAAGCGAGGTCGGACCACACGGGGTGACAACCCCTCTGCTTCGTTCATCACCTCGTGGGTTCGGGACGAGGCTCGGATGGCGGGGTGTTCGGCGTTGGCCACATAGACTTTCCACCCAGGGTGTCGGTCCTCCGTCTCGGGAAGGAACTCGGACACCTCCCACAGCCCCTCACATGTACGAAACTGCCTGCGCACCATTTTACCGAGACTCCGTGAGGCGAGCACCACACCCACGTCCTTGTTCACGGTCTCTGCGATGTGTGTGGTCTGGTTGCGCAGAGGATAGCGAGACCGAATGGGATTCACGGCGTGTCCGTCTTTCGTCCGAAAGAACCCGATGCTTTCGTAGTAGCGAACGAGGTCCACCTGGGTGCTGAAGAAGTCGCGACCTTTGGCAAGTGTGCCATAGGCGTAGATCCACAGGCGATCGTCTTCGTCGCAGATGTTCCTCTTCAGGATCACGTCGCGAAGCAAGCATCCCAGTGCGAGAGGCAGGATATGTCGAAAGGTGATGCCATACTGCGCCTCGATCGTGTCGGCAAACACCTTGCCTTGTACGGTGATGGAGGTGTAGTTGTAGAAGCCATCTCCTTCCAAGGTCAGTGTCTCGCTGTTGTGACGCACCCCCACGTGGCCGATCTGCACGTATCGCGCACCCACCACGTTCCTATTCTCCAATGAAATCTCCACACGATAGCGTGACCAGGGACTCACCGGGTGAGTCTTGTGCTCCACCAATCGCATCACCAGCGCGATCTTGTTCGCGGGAGGGTACACATTCGGCACACCAAAGAGCCAATCGACATCGGTATTGGAGTTGACCGGGTTGTCGTCGGGTATGTTGCGGGCCACGTTGGCAGCTTCGTCCAGTTCGAGGACATGCTTGTGCAGATTGTATCGCGCCTCGGCCACCTTCCTTGTGTGCTCCAGTGCTCGCAGTTGCTTCCTCGCTGCCGCCTCCCTGGAGAGTTGTGATACGGTGGTCCTCCAGGTATCACCTTGTCCGCGCATGTAAGCGGCATTCCTGTAGTCTTCGTCCCTCCTCCTGTGCGTCCACTCGGAGTCCCGGAAGAACTCCTCCACCCTTGCGAAATTCCCTTCTGCCAACGCCTGTTCGTAAAAGGGGTCTGTGATCTGGAACTCGGCGTACCGGACCCCACATATGTGGCAGACCTTGTCCCCGGGAATGCGGGTCTCGTGCGTGCATACGCTAGCGGAGATGGCCTCCTCGTGTAATCGGACAGCCGTCGAGTGCGTCAAAGCCACCCGCATCTGCGCATCCTCTTTCTCGAGAGACATGCCGGCGCTCTGCTGCGGCGGTGTGCGAGATGGTAAGAGTGAATGTTACACAGTTCCGCTGTATGCCAACACGGGTTAAAGCGGCGACGGTCGCACTGTCAGCCAATACGGAGCAGTCGCATCTGTTCGCCCAGCGTCTTGCGTTTCTTCTTCGCCTTGTCTTCTTCGTCGTCCAGTTCTCGCACGAGTGTCATCAGATCCTGGCGTACACTCTCCCTCTTGATGTCACCCGCCATGGCTGCAACGCCCCGAATGCGAGCGATCGTCGCGCTGCTTAAAAAGTCCGTGGCAATCTCGTTTTCAGTTCGTAACCGAATGACCCGAGGTTCAAGACCCTCTGCTGCTTGCACCACCTCGTGAGTCCGGCACGAGCGCTTGATGTCAGGGAATTCACTGTTCGCAACGTGGAACTGCCATCCGTGGGTATGGGAGTCCTTCTGTGCACCCGCAATGGGAAATATGTCCGACACGGTCCACAGCGGCGCACACAGTCGAAACTGATTCTTCATCAGCGTGCCGAGATTGGTTGCTACGAGCTTGACTCCCACACCCTGATCTGTGGTTGCTGTGATGTGCTCGGTCTGGTTTCGCAATGGGTAGCGGGACGTAATAGGGGTCGCCTCCACTGTCTCAAACCCGATACTCTTGTAATACCGAACGAGATCGAATTGGGTGCCAAAGAAGTCGCGTCCCTCTTGTACGAGTCCCGATGCGTATATCGTCATACGGTCGTTGGAGTCGCAGATGTCTCTCTTCAGAATGACGTCGCGAAGTAGACAGCCCAGTGCGAGGGGGAGAATATGTCGAAAACTCACACCGTACTCCGACTGCATGGCTGCAGCAAACGCAATGTGCTGTGTGGTCATGGAGGTGTAATTGTAGAACCCATCCCCCTCGAGTGTCATAAGCTCCGTGTTGTAACGCACCCCCACATAGCCAAGGTGTACACTTCTCCCAGGGGTCACCGCCCTGTTCTCCAGGTAGATGTCACACCTGTAGCGCATCCAACGACTCTCCTCGTGAAGATCAAACTCGCGCATGAGCATTCGCAGCAGCAGCTTGTTCTTTTGGGGATGCACCGCGGGAGTGCCAAAGAGGAACTCGACTTCATGGCGAGGATTGAATTCGTAATCGGGTATCTCTCGAGCCATGTTCCACTCTTTGTCCAACGCCGCTGCATTGCGCACCCCCACCTCTCGGAGTCTATCTCTGTGCGCGTGGCCCCTCTGCTGTCGGGCCTGTATTTCTTCTGTATCTATCCGGACTCGTGTAGTTTCCCATTGTGCATCTCCAGCCTCGAATCGGGCAATGGTGTATCGACTACCCCATGCCTGAGTATAACCTTTCTCCGCCACCTCAAACTCTCTCTGCATGGCCTGCTCATCGCCTGCCTCGAAGGCTATCTCGTAGAGCGGATTGCGAAGCATGCCAGAGCTGCTGCTGTGCAAGGTGGTAAGAGTGAACAACACAGAGATCCGCTGTATGCTAGCAAAACTTAATCCGGCGACAGTGGATCTACGCCTTACGAAAGGTGCGAGGCTGGAGCGGGCGCGCAAGCGTGATTGCCGAGGTAGCAAACTGGCCCACCAGGTTGGCGATAGGAGTGTCGAACTTGTCGCCCCACTTGTGGGTGAGATCGGACAATTCGATAGCGAAGCGAAGGTGTTCCTGGCGGTACTTCTCGAGGCGCAGCTCGTCGTCTACCTGAATCAGCTCGCGGACCTCTGCGAGTTGTTGTGCGACCGTCACCAGCAGGCCGAGCATCTGCCGGAAGATGGCTGCATGCACCTCGAAATGAGCAGTGAACTCCACTTTCTCATCGTTGGATAGCTTGGCGAGTTCACAAAGGCAGAACTCTCGCGGGTTGTCCAGTCCGATTCCGTGGTACATCATAAAGAGAACATCCTGGACTACCAGTTTCATTGGGATCTTAGGCTTCTTTGCGTTCTCTTCCTCTTCGATCTGGCGAGGGTGCTTCTTCGAGGTAGGCTTGGACATTTTGAGAGAGGGAGGGTGGTTTGAGTTGTGAGCTTGAGCGGCGGCGCTCGGGAGGACAGCACAACACCCGATCGATCTGGCAAAAGTGCTTCGCGCGCAAAAAAGGGCTTCGCGCGCGATTGAGCGAAACGGTTTTCAGATTTCGAGAGCCTTAGAGCCCCCAATCTGTATGCGGCGCTAGGGAATAAACTTATGCGCTGCGGCGATAGGCGTTGGGGTGAACCGGGCGGGCAATCGTAACGTCGGCGGAGGCGAATCTACCGATAAGGTTGGCGATCGGGGTGCTCAACTTGTCCGCCAGCTTCTTGGTGACTCCAGAGAGATCCATAGCGAAGCGAGTCTTGCCCGCTTCCTTCTTGCGGCGGTTGGTGTCTTCTTTGATGAGTATGGTGAACGTAGTGATGAGGGAAACGGGGTAGGGAGCTCTCACAGGAGCTCCTGGCAGCAGTGCATTCAAGCGGGCGATGTAGTCGTTGTAGCCGTGGGTGAACTTTACATGTTGAGCGTGGGAGAGTCGGGCGAGCGTTGCTCGTACTCGAGTGGGCCCGTCGTAGAGAGGCGGGAGGATAGCGCAAAACAAGGTGGCGATGCTCCCGCGGACGAACTCTGCAGTAGCGAGCTGGTCCTTGTAGGCAGGAGACGCCACCACCTTGACTTTCTTGGTAGCGGGTTCGGCGGCTGCTGCTACCTCTTCCTGGCGAGGGTGCTTCCTAGAGGCAGTTTCTAACTTGTAGGCAGCGAATTCGTTGAGCACTCCTCCGGGCTGTAGA
>Ga0326734_1000520_pt1 | contig 10623 bp, 7 predicted proteins | sample 15_GP2_1315_FD_207944 | JGI IMG/M metagenome (GOLD analysis project Ga0326734, IMG submission 207944) | Glacier ice microbial communities from Ngari, Tibet, China - 15_GP2_131.5 | ecosystem: Environmental > Aquatic > Freshwater > Ice > Glacier | place: China: Ngari, Tibet | collected 2018-07-18
TATAGATGGCACACAAGGACCGATTGGTTTAACTGGTTTAACTGGTTTAACAGGTATAGATGGCACACAAGGACCTATTGGTTTAACTGGTTTAACAGGTTTGTCTGGTATAGATGGCACACAAGGACCTATTGGATTAACTGGCCCTATTGGTTTACCTGGATTAAATGGTGGACCTATTGGTTTAACTGGTTTAACAGGTTTGTCTGGTATAGATGGCACACAAGGACCTATTGGATTAACTGGCCCTATTGGTTTACCTGGATTAAATGGTGGACCAATTGGTTTGACAGGTCCTATTGGACCTATTGGTTCATCGGGTATAATTAATTTTTCTGATTTTTTTGCTTTAATGCCAGATGACAATTCAAGTATAATTGATCCCGGTACATCAGTTTTTTTCCCACAAAACGGTGTTACCAATGGTGTTATAACTAGAGTAAATTTTTCACAATTTAAATTACCTAATATAGGTATATATGAAATTAATTTTCAGGTATCAATTACAGAACCGGGGCAATTAGTTATTGTATTGAATAATATACCCGATCTTATTACAGTTGTTGGACGTGGTATTGAAACGTCTCAAATAGTTGGTATGTCATTAATAAAAACTACAATTGTTGATAGTATACTTTCTATAAATAATCCTATAAATAATAGTATGGCTCTTACTATGACACCTTTAGCAGGTGGTGCTTCATCTGTTAGTGCTCATTTGATAATTAAACAAATCGCTTAATTTTTTTAACTAATAAAATAAATAACAATTTCAATCATATTATTTATATTATGTTCCGCGTATTTCTGAACCACATTCTTTACAATCTAGATTTACGTTTATTATGTTCACAATTCATAATAGATTTTATAAAATAATTCTCGTAAATTTCAATTATTTTATATATTTAATAATAATAATAACGCATGTCTGGGGGATCAATTTTACAATTACTAGCAACAGGAATGCAGGATGTATATCTTACAGTAAAACCGGAGATCAACGTTCTTCAATATGTTAGTTATAGATATGTAAATTTTTCAAATGAATTATTAAAAATTCCTTTAAATTCAAGTGCTGCATTTGGATCTCAAACATATGTTAAAATTCCAAAAACAGGTGGGCATTTATTATCAAAGATGTATTTACATCTTCAATTACCAGCTTTAACATCTTCTGAACTTTTAAAATATGCTAGTTGGTCAGATACTTTAGGATATGCTATATTTAATAAACCTGTTGAATTATTAATTGGTGGAGTAGTTGTAGATAGAATTTATCCTGTATGCTTGGATATGTTGGATGAATTAAAAACGTCAACAAATAAATTAGGTCATGATCAAATGATTCTTAAAGGTGATATGTATAGAGATTCTATTTATAATGCTACTAAACCTATAGATTTAATGATTCCTTTAGAATTTTGGTTTACTAAAGATTATACTATGTCATTACCATTACTCAGTATGACAAGTCAAGATATTCAATTAAATTTTTCGTTTAATACATTTAATAATTTAATTAATTTTAATAGTACTTCACCCCCAAGTCCAGTTAATATAATTTCTAGTGATCTTTACGTAGAATATATTTTCTTGGATGAAACAATTGTTGAACAATTTCAAGCTCAAAAGCATCAATACGTTATAACACAAATGGTATATAACGGTGAAGACGTTATACCCCAAGGTAGGAATATTTTTAATACAAAACTTAATTTTCACAATCCATGCCAAGAAATATTATTTGCATGTGTTGATGAAAATAATTTTAATAATAATTGTTATTTCGATTATAGTCGACGTTCTGATCAAAGTAAACTTATATCAAAAGCTAAATTACTTTTAGATGGAAGAAACCGTTATGATGTTAATTATTTACCAGAATTTATCTTTAGACAATTTTTCCCAAACAATGTCCATTCAGTTATTCCTATGAAATATATGTACGTAATGCCTTTTGCTCTTAAGCCAGAATCCAATGGTCAGCCTACAGGCTCTGCTAATTTATCTCGTTTTGACGAAGTAACACTTAGTCTTGAGATGACACCTGATAATCCTACTTGTAAATTATATGTATTCGGTATTATTCATAATATAGTTTGCATAGAAGAAGGTATTCTTTCACTCCAATGGTTAAACAATGCTTAATTTTTATCATAAAACAAATATTCATAAGTTATTTCTTTTTCAGGTATATCAATTATCCATTTACTAATTGTTCTTTTTAATAATTCAAGTCTTAAATTCCAATTCTTTTTAGATTTTATAATTGGTATATTTAATTGATTTTGGTTTCTAAAACATGATTCTATTTTTTCACCTTTTTTATTTATATATTTATCTGGATTAAATCTAATAAATATAATAGGTCTATTACCAAAATCTTGAAATATTTCCATTGTTCTTTTTGTATCACAATTTGTATATTTTTTTTCTAAATGTTGATTTTCATCACATTCAATAACCAAGATATGAGTAAACTTATCAATATAACAATCAGGTCTTCTTAAAGAGCATCCACCTGCTGTTTTATCAAATACCATAACTTGGTCTTTAAATTCTTGTTTAATAAAATCTGTCATGTGATTTTCTTTTATTTTATAATTTTTACATAACTTTTCATTTGGAAAAGTAAACATAAAACATCTAAAACAATAACCCTTGTATTTACGATTAGCTATAGTATCACATAATAAACACTTTTTATGATTCACATCAATCATATTTTTACTAGAATGTTCTTTACAATATAATGGTTTATTATTTGCTAAGTTATAATTAGCATATTTATTACAATTTTCATTAATACATATACCACTTTTTTTAATATTAACATTAATCATACTTTCATTAGAATGATCTTTACAATATAATGGTTTCTCACGTGGTAAATTATAATTGCTATTATTTACACAATTTTTAACAATACATTTACCACTATGCTTTGTATTAAACATATTTTCTTTTTTATGTTCTGCGCAATAAATTGCAGATTGTTCATTTACTAAATTATATGTTGGTTTTTTATTACAATTTTCTTCTTTACATTTTTTAGAACTTACATCAATCATTTTTTCTTTTTTATGTTTTACACAATAAATTCCTGTTTTTTTATCAGGCAAATTAAAATAAGGAATCGTGTTACAATTTTCTTCTAAACATTTTTTATTAACTACATTAATCATATTTTCTTTTTTATGTTCATTACAATAAATACCTTTTGTTTTTCCTTGATAATTATAAGATGGATATATAGTACAATTTTCTGATTGACATTTTTTATAAACATTAATCATATTTTCCTTTTTATGAGTTGAACAATATATACCTTTTTTTTCAGTTACATAATTAAACGATGGACTTGTTGAATCACAGTTTTCATCTTTACATCTTGAATGTTTAACATTAATCATATTTTCTTTTTTATGCTTTGAACAATATCTTGCTTTTTGACCGGATATATTATAAGATGCTGTTAAATCGCATTCCAAACATTTATTTTTCATAATTTATATTAATATCCGACGGGAAATTATATTCAATTTTTAAACGCACTAAAATGTCGGCGAGCAAACTCTAATTTTTGATTAAACTTTTTTAAAGTTTAGTTTAATTTAAAATTAAATTATATATTCTTTATAATAAATAAGATATGAATTCATTATTACAAAGTTCGTTAATGGGCCATGATTTTGTAAAGTATAGGAAAGATAATTCTGTACAAGAACGAAAGCAATATAGTTCTACTGTAAGAACTAAAGGTATTGGTGAAATACCCGTAGTAATTGATTCAGTAGATTCTCAATTATCATCTCTTTTAGCAGGGCCTGATGCTAAAAGATTTAAAAGACACGGAAAAGAATTTCATTTTCATCAAGATCTAAATATTGATGAAATTATTTTAGAAATACGTTCTAGAATAAAATTAGATGATATATCATATAAAATTTTAAAATTAGGTTTGGAAAATGGTAAAATTTTAGAAGGAAAAGAATTATTAGGAGATCTTTATAAAAAATTTAAAAATCAAGATGACCAAATTCTTTACCTTTTATTAACTCAAGAAACAACCATGTATGGATATTTATTAACATTGATAAGATTTATATTCGGAGAAAATTTTATGAGATAAAGTAAATAAATAGTTTTATAGACGCTCTTTAGATTTAGATTTATTTAAATTTGATAAAGAATTGTGTTTTGGTAAATTAACTGTAACTGTATCTGTATCTGTATATATATGATTATATACAGTTTGAGGTCTAGAAACTATAGTATGACCTCTTGATCTAAGTTTAGGTTGGTTATTTTGTTCTTTTTTTGGTAAATTAATAGACGGTATATCTAGTGATACAACCGGTGGAATATTTTCAAAATATGAATTTCTTCTTGAAGTATCAAATGAACTTTTTCTTGAATTATCAAATATAAAATCTGGTGTAAAATCGATATTTTTAGGTGATCTTAATTGAGCTAAATGTTCTTTTATATAAATAGTATAAAATGGAAAATTTACAAATTCTATATCGCTCAAGTATGTTTTTAACAATCTATATATTATTTTAAATACAACTTGAAACATATCATATTTTTCACATTTTAAAAGATTAAAATCGTCATTATCTATCCAATTACAGTAATCATAATTATCTGATGTTACATTAAAAAGATCGTGAACATAAATAGATTTAAGTAAATATTCATATTCTTTATTGTTTTTTATTAGTAATATTAAAGAATTTTTAACTCTTTTTAAATATTTTGTTTTATCATTATGTAAAAAAAAGAAACCAGCATTTTCTAAAATTGATGCTATATAATCTTCTTTATATAATTCAATTACTGGTTCAGATCCTTTACACATTTGTGAATTAACAACTGTATCTAAAAAAGCACCTCTAGTAAAATAAGTTTCTTCACCATAAAAATTAATAAGACTAATGTAATCATTTGTAAAAAGTAATGAACTAAAATTATTTAATTTATAATCTTTACGATGAGTATCTTCATTTTCAATTAAATCTATATAAGTAATATTAGTATTTCTTAAATAAATTAATGTTTCTTGAGTTATATCTAATATATTATTATTATTAACATTTTTTTGTATAAAATTAAAGTATTTATTATAAATATTTTCACCAAAACTATCACGTAAATCTCTTAAATATTTAATTAATCCCCATATTACTTGATTACATTTATATTGACCACTTATTCCATCAATTAATCCTTTATTATTGTTTAAACTTTTAATATAATAAAAAGATTCTTTTTGATTTGAACATTTAGATGAATCAATTGGTAAATAATTAATTTCACAATGTTTATTGCAATCAAATATTATATACGCTTTACCATAAATATTTGTATCAAATACAATAGAACTATGTTCACCAAATATTTTCATAAATTTATTTTGAAACTCTTCAATTATAATACCTATAATATAATTATTATTACTATACAATGTTATATCATAGTCAGATGTAATATCAGTTGAACCTACACTATAAATTTTAACATCATTAAATTCATCTTTAGAAATTAATAATTGATCCCCATTTGCAATTGTAATATATGTTTCATTTTTTCTATGTTCATTTATAATTATTTTTAATAAACTATCAACAATTAATTTTCTAACTAGCCAAAAAAGTTCACCTTCAGGTTTATTTTTATCTTTAAGATTTTTTATATTTTCCCAATTTAGTTTTACAGTAGTACCATTAACTGTAATATAATATTTATGATTATCAATGTCACCAATAGCTTTAATATAATTATTTTTAATTAAAAATGATATTGTCTTATTTATTAAATTACTTAAATTTGTATTATCATTATAATTATCATTAATTGTAATTTTATTACATATATTTGCTTCTTTTGACAGTTTATAATCAGAATCTTCAAATTTTAAACATTGACTATAACATTGACATATTTCTTTATATATTTTTAATTTTTCTTCTTTTAAAATATTATCTTTTGAATCATCTCTTATATTTCCAATACTTTTTCTACTTGTATTTACATATTTATATAATTTATTTTCTAAGGAGTTTTCTTTTATTTCCATTTGTACTATTACTATATAATTATTAAATAAAAAAAATACAATAAATTTTTTATTTAAATATAAAAAATAATATATATATTATAAATGTCTACATTATATTTTAAAAGACTCCGTAAAGAAATTCAGTTATACCAAAAGGATAATTTTATGTTACCAAATTTAATTTTAAAACCAACTGATAATTTAGGCATTTGGCATGCTGTAATTTATGACCTTAAAGATACAGAATATGAAGGTGGAGTATATTTAATGAAAATCATGGTTCCTGAAAAATATCCCCTAAGTCCACCTGATTTCAATTTTCTTACACCTTCTGGACGTTTTGATATTAATCGTAAATTATGTACATCGTTCAGTGGTTACCATAAGGATTTGTATTCGGCAAGCTGGAATATTTCTGCAATGTGTTGTGGGTTAATTAGTTTTATGACGGATAATTTTGATCATTCAGAAAGCAAGGGAATTGGAGGTATTAGTAGTACACCAGAATATAAAAAACAAATAGCAAAAGAATCACGAAATTACATTAAAAATAATAAAGTTATTTTTGATATTTTTGAAAAATATTTTAAAGAATATTACGAAATTTTAGAATTTAATGAAAAGTTGAATAATTATACCAAATAAACAAGTGGTAACTTTAAAATCTAGGAAAATGAGTTGAATTTAACCCAGCATTTGGTAAGTTAAGTCTATTAGATAATTCATTCATTAATTCTGGTGACCATCTATTCATTTGAGTTGCTTGAATTGGTACTTGAGTCCCTTGAATAAAGTCAAAATTATTACAAGGTGTTGTATATGTATATACAGGTGGATTATATACTGGTACAATTACATTGTTAAAATAGTTATTTTCATTAAAATAACTTCCTCTATTATAACTATTAGTATAAGGTAAATTTGCACCTTGATATTCTCCAAAATCAGAAGCTGATTCTAACTCGGGAAGTTCAAGATCGTGTTCATAAACTTCAGTCCCTTCATACATTTCATAAATAGTTTCTAATTCTGTTTGAGTTTGTTCTGTTTGAGTTTGTTGTGTTTGAGTTTCATTATCAATACCAGTATGAAGAATATATTGAGTTGATTTATCTAAACTTTCACATTCGCAATTTTCGCATTTACAGTTATCACAAGTACATTCGCATTTTTCAGTAAAGTAAATATTTTCATCAATTTTAATAAGAGATAACTCATATATAATTTTAGTAACAGTAGTTGATGTATTAAAAATATAACCTTTGATAATAATTTCTTCTTCTGCAAATATTTGACAAACTGAATCTGTAATATTAAATGTAAATGTTTGCGTTGTAGAGTTAACTTTTATTGTATTTGCTATACAAGTAAGAGTTTCATTAGCTTGTTCGTGAGTAATTACTTTATTGATTATTTGAGTTGTGTTATTTTGAATATTTTGAATTTTTACTAAAAATTTATCATTGTTAATAATTTCAATATCCGATATACTTAATTTATCTGATTTATCTAAGACTGACATGTTTATTTATAGTTTATGTATATAAATAAAATTTAAGATTTAAACTCTAAAAAAAAATGAAAAATAATTTTATAATTAAATTAACAATTAAATGAGTAAAGTAGTTAATCAAAAAGTGGTTGATAAAAAAGTTGTTAAATCTGATTTTGATAGTTATCTTTTAAAATTTAAAACATCTGATAAAGAATCACATTGGAATTTTAATAACAAAGTCAAGTATAATATACCTGATAAAAATTATGATGAATTTTATAAAATGTATTACACAGCATTGCTAAAGAATGAAAAATTAAACATCGTAGAGAAAATAAATAATGTTAATAAATTTTCATTTTTTCTCGATATCGAAGTACCAAAAAAGAATGATAATCTTAAAATTAAAAGTAGTGATGTAAAAACTATTATTGAAAAATGTAAAAATTGTATTGATAAAATGTTTGATGGACAAGAAAATTCTTTAAATGAGTATATTATCACAAGAAGAAACGATAAATATCATGTAAATTATCCAAATTTAATTATTAATACAGTTACATCTCAATCTTTAGTTAAAATGATTATAGATGGAACTGAACTAAATACAGATCAAAAGAAATTTATTGATATTTCAGTATATAGAAGTGGTCTTCGATTATTCGGTTCTAAAAAGAGTGATCTAGAAATTAAAAAAGAAAAAGAAAATTTTGAAGAAGATATTTCTGATTATTCAAGTATTTATGAAATTTATGACATTGATAATAATGAATTATCAGATATTCAAGATCTTGAATTCGATGATTTTATGAAATTAGTAATTAGAAGACCAAATAGTATAGAATTAACAAAAATTAATAACGAGTATCAAAATAAAATAGTTTTATCAAATACTAAAATTCTAGTAAAAGGAAATGTTAGTGAATCAACAAGAAATGAATTAATCAAGTTGTTTAATCATCTTAAAATGACAAACAATGAATATCTTGAATCTTATACAATGGATATTACAAAAATTGCTATAACTCAAAATAGATCTGGGATTTATTGTTATTATGTTACTATTAATGATCATCTTTGTCCATTTTATGGTAGAAATCATAGAAGAGATTCTACACCAATTTATATTGAATTAAGTATATCTGGAATATTTATAAAATGTCATGATCAAGATTGTTTAAAAAGAAAATATCCAGATGAAGGATTTAAATTACCTGATAATTTTGAAGTAGATTATCCTGAATTATATTTAAGTATGACTACCAAATATTGGAAAACTGAAGTTGATATTACACCACCTATTAAAAAATTATTAGAAGATTCATTAAGTGGATCACACTACAAAATTGCCAAAGTCATATATAATATTTATAAAGATTCATTTAGAATTGATGATATTCGAAATCCTGATTGGTATGAATTTGACGGTATTAAATGGTCAAAAACTCATATTATGAATATTCTTATATCAGAAGAATTACAAAAATATTATAATGGAATTAAGATTAGTGATACTGGTGCTTTAAAAAATAATGATCTTGAAGAATTTCTAGAAACATCTGAAAAAGTTGAATCAAATATGAGAAATAGTATGGTTGAAAATATCATTAATAAGTTGGAAAATGTTTCATTTAAGAAAAGTGTAATGACAGAAATGCATTATCTTTTTAAATCACTCGAACCAAATTTTATTTCTAAATTAGATTCTAATCCATATCTTTTAGGATTTAAAAATGGTATCTATGATTTAGAAACTTTTACTTTTAGAAATGGTAATCCAAAAGATTATGTAACACTTTCTACTGGATATGAATATATTGACTATGACCCAGAATTAGATGAAGTAAAAGATATCTATTCATTTCTAAAAGAAATTATTCCTAATGATAAAGTACGCGAATATCTTTTGAAAATTCTTGGACGTTCACTTTGTGGTATTAATGATGAAAAGTTTTATATTTTAACTGGGCTTTCAGGTGCGAATGGTAAATCTACTTTGATTAATTTTCTTGAATATACATTAAATGATTATGCTACCGGTGCTGATGTTTCCCTTTTAACAAATGCTAAAGCATTAAGTTCAGCAGCTAGTCCAGATGTTATTAGATTAAAAGGAAAAAGATTAGTATCTTTTGCTGAACCTGAAGCTAGAGATACTCTTAAAGCTGGTATAATTAAAAGTTTTAGTGGAGGTGATAGTATTATTGCTAGAGAACTTTATAAAGCTCCAATTTCATTTAAATTACAAGCAAGTATGTTTTTATGTACAAATGATATCCCAAATATCTCCAGTTTTGACGGCGGAGTGTCCAGAAGGATTAGGGTAATTAACTTCACTAGCAGATTCTGTGATAATCCTATTAAAGAAAATGAATTTAAAATTGATCCAACTATTAAAACAAAGATTAAGAATTGGAGACCATTCTTTATGAGTATTCTCTTACATTATTATCGTAAATACGAAGATGAACTCCGTGAAAATGGTAGTATTGAAGAACCCGAAGAAGTAAAAATTTCTACAAATAAATACAAAAAGGATAATGATAGATTCAATGATTATATCAGTGAAATGGTTAAGGAAGAAGAAAATTCATTTGAAACACTACGGACAATTTATCATAACTTTAATATTTGGTGGGTGGCTAATTATTCAAATAATAAAACTCCTGATATTAAAGAATTAAGAAAATCATTACGTGACCGTTATGGAGAAGAAGTTTCAAAAGTTACAAATGGTATATCACAGACCGGTTTTAATATAAAATTAATTCAAAGTGAATTTGATATTATAGATGATGAATGAATAAATCAAAACAACATAAATGCGTTTAAAAGTATATAAACATAAAATTATTTAGTATATAAACAAAATATACTAAATGAATCAAATTATTAAAATGAAAACAATTAATTTTACGGAATTAGTTAAAACAAACACATTACAATTGTCACCAAATGCACAATCTAATATGATTGATTTACTTACTAAAGAATTTACAGAAGAACAATTTAAAAGATATATTATAAATGTATACATGTTTTTAAATTTCAATCCAACAAC
>Ga0326734_1000521_pt1 | contig 10622 bp, 7 predicted proteins | sample 15_GP2_1315_FD_207944 | JGI IMG/M metagenome (GOLD analysis project Ga0326734, IMG submission 207944) | Glacier ice microbial communities from Ngari, Tibet, China - 15_GP2_131.5 | ecosystem: Environmental > Aquatic > Freshwater > Ice > Glacier | place: China: Ngari, Tibet | collected 2018-07-18
TGCTGCCTGATAACAGGCAAATTAAACTGTCAGGCAAGTCATCAGCTTAACTAATACAAGAGGTGAATTCATGAGCACTTTTGATCCGGATGCGCTCGAATGCCTGGCGGCCATTGTGGAAGAGGGTGGTTTTGAACGCGCGGCGCGGCGCTTGTCGATCACCCAGTCGGCGGTATCCCAGCGGCTGCGGGCGCTTGAGGCGCAGGTCGGCACGGTGCTGATCGTGCGCAGCCGCCCGCTCAAGGCGACAACCGCGGGGCAGCTGCTGCTCAAGCACACCCGGATACTGCGCTTGCTGCGCGCCGACCTGGAGCGCGATTTGAAAGAGCTGGCGCCCAGTTCGCTGCGCGGCGCGCGCGAGGAAGAACGGATCTCGATCGCCATCAATGCGGACAGCATTGCCACCTGGGCGCTGCCGGCGCTGACCGGGCTGGCGCAGTCGGGCTTGCCCATGGAGATCATCACCGACGACCAGGACTTCACCCAGGAATGGTTGCGCCAGGGCCAGGTGCTGGGCTGCGTCACCACGCTCCGGCAGGCCCTGCGCGGCTGCAAGGTGGTGCCGCTCGGCGCGATGGAATACGTGGCCGTCGCCACGCCCGCGCTGGTGCAAGAACGGCTGGGGGGCGAGATGCTGACGGCGCACAATTTTCGCAAAATTGCGTTCGTTGCCTTCAATCGCAAGGACGACATGCAGAGCGAGTTTATCGGCCAGGCCTTTGGCCTGAAACGCGTCACGCTGAACCAGTTGTTTGTGCCCTCGTCCGAAGGCCAGGTGCGCGCCGTGCTGGCGGGCTGGGGCGCCAGCGTGCTGCCGCGCCTGCTGGCGCAGACCTTGATCGATCAGGGCCTGGCCGTCAACCTTGCGCCCGGCTGCGTGCTGCCGATCCAGCTCTACTGGCACTGCTGGAACCTGGAGTCTGAAGTGCTCGATGCATTGACGGCCGCTCTTGCCCAGTCTGCAAGGCTGGCACTGATAACTTAAAGCGCTGGTACTCGGCAGAGGGGACCGGTTGGCAGCCAAGTCTTTTTACTTCAAGCAGGTTTTTCACGCACAGGTAGAGCCTTTCCCTGGAGTGAAACAAATCGTTTCATATACTCACAACTCCAGGAGAAAAACGATGGCTGTTTCCAGCTTCACCACCCTCGTGCAGGATGTTACAAACACACTGTCCACAACCGACGCAGGCCTGAAGGCCTGCCCATGCGAGCACGTCTTGGCATGCCAGTTTCCGGTTTTGCAGACTCCCGATGAAAATACCAGGAAACCGGCATGCTGAGCAGGCTGAGCCTTCGTTACCGTCTGCTGCTGCTGGTGCTGGCCGCCCTGATTCCGATATTTGGCGTATTTGCCTGGTCGATTGTAAAAAACCAGCAGGCAGCCCTGGTGCAGGTACACGCCAACCTGCAAACCCAGGCACTTCTTGCAGCAATGCACCAGCAGCGCCAGATCGACCGCAGTGCCCAACTTTTAAGTGATATTGCCAGCGGCCCTTCCATCAAGGACGGGCGCTATCCCATGTGCGAAAGCTACCTCGCAAACTTGGTATCCCAGAATGACGACTACGTTAACCTCGGAGTCGCCAACCTGGACGGGAAAATTTTTTGTCGCGCCCGAAATTCCGGCAGCGATGTCGACGCAAGCAACCGGCCCTACTTCCAACGTGTGCTGGCCACACAGAAGTTTTCGGTGGGCCAATATGGCTTAGGCCAGAGCGGTCAGCCTGGCATTGCCTTCAGCGTCCCTGTCTACAGCAGTCAGGGCGTTTTTAACGGCGTTGCATTTGCCGTGCTGAAACTTGCTGCGCTGGACATGGCATTGCATGCCACAGCGCTGCCGGACGGCGCGCAATTGCAGGCGATTGACCAGCGCGGGGTTGTGCTGGCAGCTTACCCCGCCAGCGGGGGCCTGCCGGGCACATCAGAGCAAGATGCTGTTTTGCTGGAGGCTTTGAAAGCCTGGCAAGCGGGCAGTCGCGAAGCTGTGGACGCCCAGGGCATTGAACGCGTGTATGCGTACGCGCCGGTCGGCGGCGCCGCCAATGGAGGAATTTTTGTAACCATCAGCGTGCCGCGCAATGTTGTGACGGCAGCTTCACGCAGTGTGCTGCTGGTTGACCTCGCAGTACTGCTGTGCATGACGGCTTTCGGCATGGCGTGTGCGTTTGTAATGAGCAAACGCCTGGTGCTCAATCCTGCCCATGCAATTTTGAAACAGGCAGGTGAAATCGCGCCTGGAAATTTGCTTGGACATACAAGCACCTCTTCTTTGGCCCAGGATGAGCTTGGCCGGCTGGGGCTGGTTTTTAAAAACATGGTGCAATCCTTGCAAGCGCAGCATATTGAACTGGACGCAGCCCTGAGCCAGGCCATCGCCGATCGCACGATGCGCGATTTGATCCTGGACAGCATGGGCGAAGGGGTGATTGCCGTCGATATGAGCGGCCGGTTCATGCAGTTCAATGCCGCTGCCCGCAAGATGTTTCCAACTCCCGGGGAGCGTATGCTGTTTGATCACTGGAAACTGGGCTTCAAGCTAATAACGCTCGAGGGGAAAGTGATTCCGCCCCGCGAGTTGCTGGAACAGACCTTGCGCAGTGGCAGCATCAACAACTTGCACCTGACGTTGTGCAGGCCTGATATCCCGGACCAAATCCTGAGTTTAGACACCCAACCCTTGCTTGGCCCGGACAGCCAGCCGATTGGCGGCTTGGCCGTCTTCACTGATGTCACTCAAGCCAAGGCTGCAGAAACATTTGCCCTGGCGCAGGAGCATGTACTGGTACTCATCGCCGGTGGTGCACCCCTGAGTGAGGCACTTGAAGCGATTGTGCGGCTGATAGAAAAGAGCGAACCGCAAAATCTTTGCTCCATTTTTTTGGCGGAGGGCGGACACCTGGGCAATGGCATTGCACCCAGTGTGCCGCAAGGCTTTGTCCAGGCGGTCAACGGCTTGCTGATTGCCGAAGGGGGGGGGGCTTGTGGAACGGCGGCGCACCGCAAGAAAGCCGTCATCGTCGAAAACGTCCAGCATGATTCCTTGATGGACGGTTTCCGGGAAGTGATGACAGCGCACGGCCTGCGCGCCTGCTGGAGCGCGCCGGTGACAAGCAGTGATGGAGAGGTGCTGGCGACCTTTGCGATTTACCGCCGCCTGCCCGGCAAGCCGCAGCCCGGCGATCTGGCGCTGATGGCTGCTGCCACCCGGCTGGCACGGGTTGCCCTGGAGCGGGAGCGTGCCGAGGCAGCGCTTTCGAACAGCGAAGCGCGCTTTCGTGAACTTGCCGAGAACGTTGAAGACGTGTTTTACAACATTGATGTCCACAGTGGCCATGTGCGCTACATCAGCCCGGGTTACGAGAAGGTCTGGGGCCGCAGCTGCGAGAGCCTGTACGCCGCGCCGGGTTCCTGCGCCGATGCCGTCGTGCCCGAGGACCGGCACCTGCTGAAGCTGGCCGGCGAACTCAACCAAGCCGGGCAGGCCGCCAACGTCGAGTACCGCATCCTGTCAACCGATGATCAGACCCGCTGGATACGCGACCGCTCCTATCCGGTGTTGAACGCCGCCGGCGGAGTAGAGCGCGTGGTGGGCGCGGCGCGCGACATCACACAAAGCAAGCTGGCCGAGATGGCGCTGGCCGCCACCCTACGGGCATTGCACATGCTGAGCCGCTCGAGCATTGCCACCAACCGCATCCATGACGAAGCCGGTTTGCTTGCTGAAGTGTGCCGCGTGGCGGTGAGCGTGGGCGGCTACCGCATGGCGTGGGTGGGTTATGCGAACAATGACGACGTTAAAAGCATTCAGCCGATGGCCCATGCGGGCGAAGAACTGGGCTACCTTGAGGCCATCACGCTGTGCTGGCGCGAAGACCGGCCCGAGGGGCAAGGGCCGTCTGGCCGAGCCATCCGCACCGGTCTGCCGCAGCAAATCCACGACATTCGAAAAACGGATAGCAAGAACCACTGGCGCAAGGCTGCGCTGCAGCGTGGCTATCTCAGCGCGCTGTGCTTGCCTTTGTGCAACGAACACAAAAGCTTTGGCATGCTTTGTCTTTACACCGACCAGGTTCAGGAATTCGCGTCCGAAGAGGTCCGCCTGTTGCAGGAACTGGCCGACAATCTGGCGTTCAGCATCGTCAGTCTGCGTGCCCAGTTGGAACAAAGGCGCAGCGAGAAGATCATGCGCCAGGCAGTTGCCAAGCTGCGCGAGCAAGCCTCATTGCTGGACCTGGCGCCCGATGCCGTTGTGGTGCGCAACCTGGACCTGACCATTCGTTTCTGGAGCAAGGGCGCGGAGCGCCTTTACGGCTGGTCGGCCGAAGAAGCGATAGGCAAAACCCTGCTGGGGGAGATGTACCGCGACCCGCAAGTGCTGATGGGCGTCATCGAGAAAATTCAGGCCGCCGATGTGAACTGGGCCGGTGAGCGGGAACAGGTGGCTCGCGATGGCTCGCCGGTGTATGTCGAAATGCGCGGGACCGTGGTACACGATGAAGACGGACAGGTCAACGGTGTGATGATCATCAACACCGACATGCACGAGCGCCGCCAGGCGAGGCAAGACATCTTGCTCTTGAATGCAAGCCTTGAAGAACGGGTACAGCGGCGCACCGAGCAGCTCAAGTTTGCCAACGAGCAACTGGAGTCATTTTCTTATTCTGTGTCCCACGACTTGCGCGGCCCGTTGAGAACCGTCAACGGATTTTGCAACCTGCTGGCGAAATCAATGGCTGACCAGTACGCAGCACCGCTGAACGAACGTAGCCAGCATTACCTTGCGCGCATCAATTTTGGCGTGAAACAAATGAGCGAACTGATAGACGCCTTGATGTTGCTCGCCCATGTGTCGCGCTCGAGCTTGGTTTGGGAAGCAGTCGACCTGAGTTTGCATGCCGGGTTGCTGCTTGCCAGCTTGCAGGAAAATGATGCCAGCCGAACCGTTCGCCTGAAGGTCCAGCCGGGGCTGGTAACACAGGGCGACTTGCGTTTGCTCAGGCAGGTGCTGTGCAACTTGCTGGGCAATGCCTGGAAGTTCAGCAGCGCCAAAGCCTGTACCTGCATCAGTCTGGGCCGCACGCAAAACGCTGAAGGCGAGTGGGTGTATTTTGTCTGCGACCAGGGTGCCGGCTTTGACATGGCCCATTCAGACAAACTGTTTGGCGCCTTCGAGCGGCTGCACACCGATGCCGAATTTCCAGGTACCGGCATCGGCTTGGCCACGGTACAGCGGATCATTGCGCGCCATGGCGGCAGGGTCTGGGCCGACGCGGTCATAGGAGAAGGAGCCACGTTTTATTTCACCCTGGGCGCGCAAGCTGCATGAGGCAGAAAATGCAGCGCCAGCCAGGAATTATTAAGTCATTCAAATCTGAAGCGCTTGCTGAACAAGCTTTTCAAGCACTGTTTAAATAGCAAAGTCAAACGATTCCTGCTGCCCTAGCGAACCAGCAGCACGGGCACCTTGCTGTGCGACAAGACCTGGGTCGCCACCGATCCCATGACCAGGTTTCCGAAGGAGCCATGACCGTGCGAGCCCATCACCAGCAGGTCGAACTGACCCGCGTCGGCAAAATTGGCGATGGTTTCCCCTGCAGCGCCCACGCGCCATTCGCTTTTGGCCGGCAACTGGTGCTGCACCAGGAATTGGGCGGCCGGCGCCATGACTTTTTCGGTTTCGTCAGCGTAGTAGCTGTCGACGATCTCTTTGCCCACGGCCGCACGCGCCCTGGGCGGCAAGGGGGGCTGCACCGTGAGCAGCGTGTAGTCGTTGTTCGGGCTGAACAACTCGCCGTGTGTGGTGATATAGGCCAGCATTTTTTGCGTGTAAGGACTGCCGTCAACAGCCAGAAGAATTTTCATGGGGTGCTCCTTGGTCAAAGACATCCAGTTTAGCCATCCGCTGGCGGTCAGCCAGCAATTCATCGTCTGGCAACGCGGGTTTAAGGGTGGACCGCAATGCGTAGGGCGGGTTGAAATCCTTCCTGCTCCCCCTTGCGCGCATAGCCCAGGGGGTTGGCCACTACCCGGCAGCCCTGACTGACGTAGTCGTTTGGGCAGTGCAGGTGGCCGTGCAGCCAAATGGTTGCCAGCGGCAGCAAATCATCCAGCGAATTGCAGAATCCGGCCGTCCCCGGCGTGATGCCGTAGCGCGGATCAGTGCTCAGCAGGCTGGGCGCAAAGTGCGTCACCACTACGGTGGGCCCGTCAAAGGGCTGCGCCAGCGCCTGCCGCAGCCAGGCCTGGCTTTGCAGTCCCTGCTCGCGCACCGCTTCGGCCAGCATCGGTTGCCCGGCACGCAGCGCATGGTTTCTTTTCAGGTAGAAATTGGCGGCGCGAAAGGCTTTTTCCCGGGCCTTGAGCTGCTCGCCCAGCAGCAGGCCGGTGGCGCTGGCCGGGCCTGCAAGGGCCTGCCGGGTCGTCAGCGCATCGAAATCGGTCCACAGGGTGCAGCCCATGAAGCGCACGCCCTGCAGCACCACCACCTGCTTTTCCAGCCAGATCAAACCCAGGCGCGCGCAGGTTTCGCGCAGGCGGGCATCGGCCTCATCAAAGTCCTGTCCGTCGTATTCGTGGTTGCCGGGAACAAACAGCACAGGTGTCGGCCAGTCTGCGCCGCCCTGGGCGGGCGGCAAAGGCGAAAACCTCGCCAGCCCAAAGTCTTTGATTTCCAACGCGCCGAGCAGTGATCCTGCCTGGTAGGAGCCAATGTCGCCCGCCAGCACCAGCAGGTCGGCGCCGGGCAGCGGAAGGGGCTTGAAATGCGGATTGGATTCAAGATGAAGGTCGGAAAGCAGCTGGATATTCACCCGGCGTATTGTGGGGGACTGCGGGGCTGGCCGTTTTGGGCCGGATCGAACCCTTGCCGAGCGCGGGAGCTGCGCGAGGCAGCCAGCGCCTGCCTCAGCGTCATTCGCTGAAGTTGCGGCACTGGTTGGCGGCTGTTTTTTAGCTTGAAAAAGCTTTGTCGGCTGCGCGCATGACGGCGTTGAGCAGCCAGGCATGGCTGGCCTGGTGCTCGGCACGCCGGTGCCACAGCGCATCGACATGCACGGGCGCCACTTCAAAAGGCAAAGGCTGTTGTGCCAGCTGGTCGGCAATGCCGGTCACCTTGACGAAATGGCGCGGCAACACCGTCAGCAGGTTCGAACTGGCCACCACCCGGCCTGCGGTAAAAAACTGGTTGACGGTCAGCACCACCCGCCGCTCACGGCCCAGTGCCGCCAGTGACTCGTCGATAAATCCATATGCCCGTCCCGAATAACTCACCAGCATGTGCCGGGCCGCGCAGTACTGGTCCAGTGTCAGCGCATCGCTGGCCAGCGGGTGGCCCTTGCGCATCACGCACACGTATTCGCCGTCATACAGGCGCTGGAACAAAAAGGGCATGGCATCGCCGCTTTGGGCCTTGGCCGTGAGGTCGGGCACCACTGAAGGGAAGTAACCCACAGCCAGGTCGCAGCGCTGCTGGTCCAGCAAGGCGCGGGGATCACGCGTGGTGAGCGGAACCACGCGCAGGGCGATACCGGGTGCCTCCTGCTCCAGCATGTCGTTCAAGCCTGGAATGAGGCTGGCCGCCGTGGCATCGGCCATGGCCAGCACAAAGGTCAGCGTGGCTTGCGCGGGCACGAATTCATCTGGAATCAGGGAAGCCTGCAACTGCCGCAAGGCTTCGCGCACGGCGGGCCAGATGGCCACGGCGCGGGGCGTGGGCGCCATGCCCTGGCCGCTGCGGTGAATCAGTTCGTCCCCCAGCGTCTCGCGCAGGCGGCGCAGCGCGTTGCTGACCGCAGGCTGCGTCAGCGACAGGTTGCGGGCCGCCCGCGTCAAGTTGCGCTCGGCCATGACTTCGTCAAAAACCCGAAGCAGGTTCAGGTCCAGCGTTCTGAAATTAGGCAAATTCACGCGAACCCTCCAGAAAATTCGTGAAAAACATCAACTATTACGCCAATGAATGACGGTCATCACAAAGATAAAGTGGATTGTCATTGGTATTAACCCTAATATACCGGCATCCGCTGCAAATAGTCATGGGCGGAACAGTTAAAGGAAATCATCATGACCAGCTTTGTCACTACCAACTATTCAACCCAGCACCACGGTGCCAACCGTGTCGAGTCCGCCATCGATGCCGTGCAGCATGCCCGCCAGGGCTTGTCCGGCACCCGCGGGCTGGCAACCCTGCTGCTCTCGGCCATGGTAGCTGCCGTCATGGTGGTGGCTGACCAGGTGATGGACACGGTGGCCGAAGGCCATCTCCTGATGATGTGGATTGCCTTGTGGGCCGTGGCCTTTGCAGCGCTGGCACTTTTTTCCGGCGCGGCGCGCGACATCGCGGTGCGTACCAAAATCGGCCTGGACGACTGGTCGCGCAATGTGGCTGAAGCACGGGCCGACCAGCGCCTGTGGGCCACCGCCCGGCAGGACAGCCGGGTCATGGCCGACCTGCAGGCTGCCATGACGCGCTGTGAAAGCCTGCCCGAATCGACAGGCGTTTCGGCCAGCACGGCACGGGCTGAACGCGCCATGAAGTCACGCAGTTACTCCATACAGCGCGCCTACGAGCGCAATTACCTGAGCTGAAAGCGGCTGTCCCGCCCAGGCTGTCTGTCCAACAGCCCGCCATAAAAATGCCACCTCGTCAGGTGGCATTTTTTCGTTCAATGACAGCACACGCACGGCATCATGGCCAAGCGCCAGCGTGTTCAATGCCATGTCTGCACTGAACACGGCTTGTACTGCGGATGTCAGGCCGCCAGGCGGCGCTCGATCTCGGCCTTGGTGTCGGTCAGTTCGCGGGGCAGGTGGTGCGCGAGCTGCTTGAACAATTCGTCGTGCAGTTCGAGTTCCTTGAGCCAGGCGGCCTTGTCAATGCTGGTGACCGTGTTGAACTGCTCGGCGCTGAAGTCCAGGCCGGTCCAGTTCAGGTCTTCATAGCTAGGGCTGACACCGGTCACATGGTCTTCGCCTTTGCCCTTGCCTTCGATGCGGTCGATCATCCAGGCCAGCACACGCATGTTTTCGCCATAACCCGGCCAGACAAACTTGCCGTCCGCGCCCTTGCGGAACCAGTTGGTGGTGTAGATCTTGGGCAGTGCAGCGCCTGAAGCCGCCAGCTTTTCGCCCAGGGTCAGCCAGTGCTGGAAGTAGTCGCTCATGTTGTAGCCGGCAAACGGCAGCATGGCGAACGGGTCGCGGCGCACCACGCCGGCCTGGCCGGTAGCCGCTGCGGTGGTTTCGCTGCCCATGGTCGCGGCCATGTACACGCCTTCGACCCAGCTGCGCGCCTCGGTCACCAGCGGCACGGTGGTCGAGCGGCGGCCGCCGAAGATGAAGGCGTCAATCGCCACGCCCTTGGGGTCGTCCCAGGCGCTGTCGAGCGCCGGGTTGTTGGTGGCAGCCACGGTGAAGCGCGAGTTGGGATGCGCGGCCTTGGCGCCGGTTTCCCTGGCGATTTGCGGTGTCCAGTCCTTGCCCTGCCAGTCGATCAGGTGGTCCGGCAGCGCCTTGCCCGGCGCATCGGATTCCATGCCTTCCCACCACACGTCGCCGTCGTCGGTCAGCGCCACGTTGGTGAAAATCGCGTCACGGTCCAGGCTGCGCATGCAGTTCGGGTTGGTCAGCAGGTTGGTGCCCGGCGCCACGCCAAAGTAGCCGGCTTCCGGGTTGATGGCGTAGAGCTTGCCGTCGGCAGCCGGCTTGATCCAGGCGATGTCGTCGCCGATGGTGGTGACGCTCCAGCCTTCAAACCCGGCCGGCGGGACCAGCATCGAGAAGTTGGTCTTGCCGCAAGCCGACGGGAAAGCCGCCGCCACATGGTATTTGCGGCCCTCGGGATTGGTCACGCCCAAAATCAGCATGTGCTCGGCCAGCCAGCCTTCGTCGCGTCCCATGTTCGAAGCAATGCGCAGCGCAAAGCATTTTTTGCCCAGCAGCGCGTTGCCGCCGTAGCCCGAACCGTAGGACCAAATTTCGCGGGTTTCAGGGTAATGCACGATGTACTTGGTCTTGTTGCACGGCCAGGCCACGTCCTGCTGGCCTGGTGCCAGAGGTGCGCCCACGGTGTGCACGCAAGGCACAAACTGGCCTTCGGTGCCGAGCACGTCAAACACGGCCCGGCCCATGCGCGTCATGATCTTCATGTTGACGGCCACATAGGCGCTGTCGGACAGCTCGATGCCAATGTGCGCAATGGGCGAGCCCAGCGGACCCATGCTGAAGGGCACCACATACATGGTGCGGCCGCGCATGCAGCCGTCAAACAGCGGCTGCAGCGTGGCGCGCATCTCGCTGGGTTCCATCCAGTTGTTGGTCGGGCCGGCACTTTCCTTGCGGGCCGAGCAAATATAGGTGCGGTCTTCCACACGGGCCACGTCGGTCGGGTCGCTGTGCGCCAAAAAACTGTTGGGACGCTTGGCTTCGTTGAGCTTTTTGAACGTCCCCGCATCGACCAGCTGCTGGCACAGCCGCTGGTATTCGGCATCGCTGCCATCGCACCAGTAAACCGTTTCGGGCTTGCACAGCAGCGCCATGTCGGCCACCCAGGCAATCAGTTTTGCGTTCTTGACGTAGGCGGGCGTGTTGATTTCAAGCCCTTGCATGACAGGTTGGTTCATCGAAAA
>Ga0326734_1000522_pt1 | contig 10593 bp, 14 predicted proteins | sample 15_GP2_1315_FD_207944 | JGI IMG/M metagenome (GOLD analysis project Ga0326734, IMG submission 207944) | Glacier ice microbial communities from Ngari, Tibet, China - 15_GP2_131.5 | ecosystem: Environmental > Aquatic > Freshwater > Ice > Glacier | place: China: Ngari, Tibet | collected 2018-07-18
ATCCTGATGATGTTAAAAAGCTTAGCCAAGTGTTTAGGCATTATGCAAAGGATAAAGAAATGTTAAAGAAAACAATTGCTTTTGGTTATGATATTTGGAGCGTTCGTATACATGCAGAAAATGTATCAAACAATGATTTTACGCAAGCACAGCAATTTATAATTACGCTTTTAAACTATCAACTTAATAATGGCACCAAGAGTTAAAATTTACCTCTTTTTAGCTGTAGTGTTGATGGTGGTAAGCTACCAATCATGCGAGAAAGTAAAAAGGATACACGATAGAATTAACGCCCCAGAAAACGAAAACAGAAATTTGCTCATTAAATTGCATAAAAAAGAGATATGTGAAAATATCTGCTGATTTATTAGTAAATCTTTGCTTTTTGTTTTATAACTAATTAACCAGTACATTTATAAAAATCAAATACTTATGGACAAAATTGCACTTATAGAGGATAACAATATTGAGGTTCTACAAGAGAAAGTTAACAGTATGTTAAGACATTATTCCGCCAAACTAATCAGTATTCAAATAAAAAGATTTCAAAATCAAATGACAGCTGAATGGTTTTATCTAGCAGTTGTGGGATATTCAGAAAAAAAATAGAATGAAAAAATTACTCATTACCTTAAGCCTTGCATTTATTAGCTGTTTTGCTTACTCACAGCAAGCAGATAGTTTATTTAATGCTAAAGATTACGTAAAAGCGGTACCTGCTTACAAAGCTGAGTTACAAAGTAATCCTAAAAATTTACAGGCATTGCGCCGTTTAGCTTTCTGCTATACCAATATAAAAGATACCGAGCCATTAGCAATTAGTTATTTTGAGAAAGCTTTAAAAGTTGATCCTAATGACATGGCTAGCAATTACTATTTAGGTAAGATTTACAAAAGCTACATATCAAATCAACAAAGCGGACAAAAGGTTGATTACGCCGCTAAAGCTAAAGCACATTTAAAAGCCGCCGCAGATGCTGGTAGCCCAGAAGCTATAAAAGAATTAGAAACTTTAAATAATTAATAAATGAGATTTGTAACATTCACTAATACCAACGGAAATCAAGTTCATATAAACTTGAATCATATTGTATCAATTTATGAATTTAGTACTTCAGTAACAAAAATCAAAACTTCAAGCGGGGATGAAATTAATGTTCAATTACATTTTTCGACAGTATTACAAAAAGTACAAGCAGAAGCAAAGCTGATGTAAAACATTACCAGTTAGTTTAATGAAAGAATGGTAGCCTTGCGCTATTGGACGGATGAATGAAAGGTAGTCCACTGGTAAAAGTAAAGCCCTTAACTTAAATGTTAAGGGCTTTTTTTATGCCTATAATAAAAAGGTGGTATCGTTAGGTGGTACAGGGCGGCTGCTTTCTTTTTTGTATTCTACATGAAGCTCTGGGTCTGCATCAATAAAATTACGGCGTTCGTCTGTACTGGCATCGGTAATGGTGGTTTGGTAATCCATTACGCTCATGATGATCATATCCTGCTCTGTATCTTCTGCATCCCCAACTCTTGATAATGCCGCCATGCCGTTTATACTATAACCCTGTAAAGCTTTATGCACCGCTTCTGTGAATTCAAAAAATTGCAAAGCAGTATCTTGGTTAATAGCCCCGGTAAAGCTATTGGCGTAGTTTTCAAAATAAATGCTCACACGTATTATTCCTATTCCCTTTTGCATGTTTTGCCCAACGGTTTCCCATGTAAAATCTAAGAATTGCAGCAGCACCATTGGTAACGGCAGCATCAATGCCAGCTCTGGGCTGGTAAACTGTCCCATTTGTTTATCGTAATGCTTTAAACTGGGTAAGCCATTAGGTAGGTTATTTACTTGTGCCATTAAGTAAGCACCTATGGTTTTGAATATGGTTTTTTTGATGCTCATTTTGCTAGTTGGTTAGTTTGTTGGGTGGTTGGTTTGTTAGTCCTTAATCTTTGCTCTTTAATCCTTATACTATTTTAAAAAACTTGTTTAGTTCTTGCGTTAAAAATTCAAATGCTTGTTTATCTAATGTTCTACTATCCCCTATAAATTGGCGTTTAGGGATGGTTATTTCTGTTTTACTGGTTAATGCTAAATTGCGCCAATACAAAGCGGCCTCTGGTGGTTTCTTTAACTTACCGCCAAACTTGTAATACATAGCCCAAAAAAAGCGTCTCATTTTTGGGGTGATATTTATGGTACCGCCCTCGTTATGAATTTGAGCATATTTAATTGCGCCATCAACACCTATGGTTGCATTACTGCCAGTCACTTCTTTTATCCTAATGCTGCGCTTTAAAATGGCTCGGTCTACTAAAATGGCTCTTCCTTTATTTTTAGGCCCACCTTTTCTACCATCCCACTTTTTAAGGCTGGTATCTGTAAAACCCTGGTTAACAAAACTGCTTTTAAAAAACGTGAGTGCCATTGCTGCAACATTGCGCATGAGCTTAAGCTTTTCGGCTTGGTACCCTTTTAAAAGCTGGTCGAAATCACCAGCATGTTTGTTTACCATTATTATTAATTATTTAGTATCAATTATCAAGAGCCGTTCAATCTTGATACTTAATACTTGTGTCTTAAAATCTAGCTCAATGCTAACTCACTATCATGTACAGCACCTACCAAAACCTCTTCAATCATTCGTTTAATATCTGCACCGCCTGCGCCTTGTAAATTAGTGGTGTGTACAGTTAAATTTTCAACCAATTTATTAATGGTAACCATTACGTTTCTGCCAGCTGTACCAGTACCGCCAACGGTTGTAGAATCAGATTTGCCTTTACTTGCACCGGGTAAATTTAATGCCGGTGTGTTTTTGCCATTATTAGCAAACTTGTCTAATACAGATTTATTAGCGGTTAAACTATTTTCATAACCTGATTGAAATTTCTCTGCTGCTATTTTATCATCATAACCTTTCTCAAAAGCTCTGCCTATCCCGCCCGACATGATTTCCTGCACACCTGTAGCATAGCTTTTAACGCCATCTAAAAACATGCTTTTATCCATAGTAAAAGCACCAATAATGGTTTTACCTAAACCTATGAAAATGCCTCCTAGTAATTTAGCCACACCCATTACGCCAGCTAAACCAGCTCTAAAAGTTTCAGACTTTTGGTAAGCAATTGTTAAACCACCTACTAAAAGCGCAATACCTGTAATAATTAAACCAACTGGGTTTGCAGACATAGCCGCATTTAAAGCATATTGTGCAATGGTCATTCCGCCAGTGGCTGCTGCTGATGCGGTTTGATATGCGGCATAAATTCCCATGCCCGCTGTTGCTAAAGCATAAATGCCAATAGCCCCTCCAACCTCTAAAACTAAAGTCCCAATTAAGGATATATTTTCTCCAATGACGGTTACGATGCCAGTCATTGCGCCATAAAACGGCTCTAAACCATTACTCATTAATGCACCAATACCCTTTTGCAAGTCGCCTGTTGCTTTAGTTAAATCTGCCTTACCACCAGCTGCTTCTCTAGCGGCTGCGGCTGATCCGCCAAACTCGGTGTTTAATTCTTTTAAAATTAAAGCCTGTGCACCAGCGGTATCACCTGTTTTAACCATTTGTTCAATGGTTTGCTTTTGTTGCTCTGTAAAAGAAACCCCAACACGGCTCAAAGCACTTATACCACGTATAGGGTCATTTAATGCTTTACCAACTTGTATAGATGCTCCTTTTAAATCTGCAACGCCATCGCCAGCCATTCGCTGTGCCATATCTTGTATAGCAGGTATAGCTTGGTCATAAATGCCACCTTTAATATTTGTAAAGGTTAGTAAAAGCGATTGCGCACCTAAAGTGTCTTCATCGCCAAAAAGTGTAGTATTTTCTAATTCTTCTGCTTGCGCTTTTAATTGATTTAAAGAACGCCCGGCTAAACCGCCCGTACTTTGTATGGCTGAGTTGGCTTGTGCAGCCGCCATTTGGGTTGCTCTAAACGCAGCTTCAGAAGATGTGGCAAAAGAACTAATTGCAGAAATTGCAAAAACACCAGCAAGCATACCACCAACACCTCGGGCAATACTGCCTAAACCATTCATGTTTTTGCCTGTACGATCAACCACGTTATCCAAGCCTTGTATTTCGGTTTTAGCCTTACCTATACCGCCAAAGTTTCCATCTTTAACGTTTATGATATAATCTAGTCCTTTTGGCATATTTTGATATTTAGAAAAAATTACTATACTTTTGTTGTATGAACGGCTTACAACTATTTGAAAACCATATCACTAAAAGAGATTTTAGCGGAAGCGAAGCTGACGAATACGCCCAGCTTTTACAAACCATCCATTTGCATTTAGGGGATGATGTGTTCCCATTACTTGAAAAGGCAGAAACCGAAGGTAAAAAGCTAGAACTTAAGCAAGATGATAACGAATTAATGGATAGTGTTGTCATAGCTGATGTTTATTTGGTTTGAGCCAATTGATTAGCTAGTTTAATAGTGTCTTCGTACAAATCAGGCATTAACTCTTTAAAAGCGGAATTCCCTATAAATTTATTCTCAAAAATGTGAGCAATAAACTCAGCTTCTTTTTTTCCACTTATAGAGAAGTATTTTTTAGTATGGCCAAATCCATAAGCAGGGTTTAAACTCATTAAGGTATCAGCCGCAGAAGCTAGTTGTTCTAGTCTATCTCTATTCTTATCATAAAAAGCAGGATTGTAAAGCTTCATAATATCCATATTAATCCGCTGGTACTCACTTCTGCCGTTTTTAGCAAACAACTTTCTGTATTTACCCATTAAATCAGTTACTAATGGATTGGTGCGCCATTGCTTTTGCCAGTCTGCTGCATGTGCATATTCATGATAAACCACCGCCTCTGCTTGCCATTTACTTGCTTTGTTTCTGCTATTGATAGGTAGATTTACTCTTTTTTCTGATGGGCTGTAAAATGCACTACCACTTTTACCCGTAACAGGTATTGGTTCATTTAAAAGCGTAAATATTTCTTTATTTAATGTTATACCTAATTCCTTTTGATACGCATCTAATTCTTTTGGGTAAAAATTTGGCTCTTCTGTTATTTCGGTTTTTACTGATGCTTTTATCTCATCAACCTGTTTTAAAATGCTTTGCGCTACAGTAGCAGGAACATTAAAGTATGGGTGTGTATCAGGAAATAGAATTCCTGTTTTAGCCACATTGGTTTGAAACATTGGTGGTACTGTAGGTAAATCAGTATTTACCTTTCTGGTTTCGCCAACAGCTGGCACCCATTCGCACCTGCATCCCCAATCTAAAGGGGTGTAATAAGTATTTAGTAATGGATCATCAATAGGTACAGTTGTGCCGTCCATCATGCTATGCTCCGGGCGTGTTCTATCATCATTGATAGATTGAAAGCGGAGCATTTCTACACCAAGCTCTACAAAATCATTCCAACTGGCAGCGGCTTGCATACTTGCTACTGCATTGCCATACTCGGCATTTAAATAAACTTCATTGTAGGTATTGCTAATGGCTTTTACATCATTTAAAAACGAATTAAACGGCTTTAATACGCCAGCATCATCACTTAATAATAGCGAAGCTTCACGTAGCATTTGGTGGTTTTTAAAACCCGAAAACACATAAACGTTATTTTCTATTTGCTTTAAAAAGCTTTTATCTACAGCTGTAGAAATTGTACCATAGCCATCCTTAACGCCCGCCATTAATTGCTTGGCTATTTTTTTAACCATTGCCGAATCAATTTCATCAGAGCGTATTTTACCATCACTTATGAGTTTGGCTATACGTTTAAGCTCCGCCTCTAAATCAAGTGGTGGTATGCTTAAGTTTATGGTTACGCAATGAATGCACATGTTAGTTTGTTGGGTGTTAGTTTGTTGGTTTGTTAGTATGAGCTAACATTTTAGCCATATCAGCATGTAGCTTTAATATTTGAGATACGGTTAACTCTTCTGCTGGTGGCTCTTTCTCTTTCTGATCTTCTTTATTTGGGCTTGTAGGTTGTTGTACTTGTTTAATTCCCAAAATTTTAATGCCTAAGCGGTTGCTTACCTCTTCTGCATCTAACTGAAAGCCCATTTTATTAACAGCGGTGTAAACTTCTACCAATGCCTTTACATCTTCTGGCACATCCCATTCAAACGTATCGCCATCAACAAATGGGTAGTTATGGTATTCTGCTAGTTTCTTTAAAAGCTCATTAACTTCATAAGCGATAAATTTTTCATCATCCTTACGTATCTCGTCTGCTACATCCTGGTGTACTTCTGCCTGGCTACGGCTGCTACCGTCCATACTGGTCATTGTTTGGCCAGAGAAAAGAATTGCTAAACCTTGGTCAGCCTTGGTGATCAACTCTGCAAATACTTTAAAAGCATCTGTTTTGTTGTTCTCTTTAATTTCAATATCAGTACCTTCTGGGAAAACACCGTAGGCAGCAGTACCCATATCTCGCACCCATCCCTCTATTTCATTGCGCACACGTTGGTCTTGACTGGCAGTTTTTACAATCCTAATCGGAATACCGAAAATCTCTGCAAACTCATCCCAGTTTTGCCAAGCATGTTTCTTTAAAATCCAAAGCGGTACGGCTTTATTTAGTAAGCCTAAATCTAGTTTATCGCCAATGGCTAAACAGTATTTGCTGTAGGGCTCTTGCGTATAATCTTTACCTAAGAAATCACTTTCCCAGTTTAAAATAAAACCTTTCTCTTGCAATACATGGCGGCGTGGGATAAGCTCACAAGTAATTACTTCATTAAAGCCATCTACTAAATTAAAATCGTTTAGATAGCCAACAGAATAGCCAAAGAATTTACTTTCTAAAGCAAGGTTTATAAAAGCATCAAACCAACGGCGTTTTAATAACTTGGTTTTATCATCATTCTTTGCACCTTCTTTGTCTACAATTTTAAAGTTTCTGTTTTTTACTGGTAAAATACGATGGTTATAAACCTGGCCATGTACAAACTCATCTAATATTAAATCATCATAAATATCATACAAACGGTTACGCTGTGGGAAATCTACATTTTGCGCTGCCTGCCTTGCCGCCAACCAGTCGCCAATGTTTTTACTATATAAAGTACGTTGCTGCTTAATAATGTCGACCATTATTTGGGCAGGATCTTTTTTTAGAAGAGCTGCCTTTGCATCATCTGCGTTAATGGTTTGCGTTTGCACCGCATTGCTTTTATTTGTTTTAGCCATGTTACCAGCGTTTAAAATATTTAGTGTTTGAACCTACTTGTAAAGTGGGTGAGCTATCTTCAGTACTTATTATTGGCAAATCAGGTTCTAGCATTCCTTTACTCACTTTATCTAACCAGGCTATTGCAGCGTTGTACCTATCTTCACGTACTTTAGGCATTGCTCTGGTAGCCACATTTGCATGTAGGTGATATAATATCATATCAATTAAGTACATGATAATAAGTGGGTTTCTGGTTACGCCAGTTGCAGCAAAAATGGCTGCCACATTGTAACCTCTTGGTTTTAAATAGCTGATCATTTCAGCCTCTGCCATTTGCTCTGCTAATGCTTGTGCGCCAGTTTGTGCCGCAATAATTGCGGTTACCTCTGTCCGAATTTGTACGTTATAATCTGCGGGTGTTAAAAAAGGCATTACTCTGGGTTTTTAGCGTTATTGATTGAAAAGGCCTACATAATGGTTTCATTTTGTAGTTTTTATTTGTTTAAAAGTTTATCCAACTTTAGATTTATTATAATAATATCAGCTTTATTCAAACTAATGTTTTGCTTGTTCAGCTCGGCTGTTACGTTTAAAGTTTTTAACTCGGTTTGGATAATCTGAATATTTTGCCTTTGCTCGGAAGTGCCTTCCTTCTTTTCAATCTTCATTTCTGCCACGCTTTCCGAAAGTTTATCAACCTTATTATCAATTTTAATAATGAAAGCGATTAACGTGATTAAATAAACCACGTACTGAATGATGTCTTTTGCCTTAATATTTAGTGTTTCCATTTTCTTATATCTGCTGGTTTTGCGTAATTTCTGTTTCTGTTACCATGTTTGTCTGCTTGGTTTTCCTATAATGGGTTTAAAATTTCGTTGCGGTTTATGTTTGTCTAATATCTCCCAGGCTCCTTGGTCAGCATCGGGACTATCATCTGGCGAACTATAACCGGGCTCAATACCTTTAAGCTGATTGTTGCCTTCTACCATATCTGGGTTGTGCATCTCATCCAGATTAAAGAACACTTCGCCATTGGTGTAAGAGGGTTCCATTTTTACCATGCGGATGTACTTATTTTCTTTACTGGTGTTATCGGTGATCACTACCAATAACCTCTTATTTTCTTTAGTGCGCTTTTGATTGTGCGCTATTAAAGCCTCTTGAATTGGGCGGTTAAAAAACTGCTTTTCTACATACCACAATACACCTACGCCAATAGGTAATTTATCTTCATAATCACTCATAAATTGAAATGCTGAGGTAAGTTCCGTACGGCGAACGAATGATTTTAAGCAATGGCGTTGCCAGTCTCCGCTACCATTTACCAAACCACCCCAAACTCGCACCGCCTTAAAATCAGACTTTGCATTGTTTTCAAACGATGGATCGAAGTAGCCTACTATAATTTGGTAGGCATGTAAAGCCCGCATCTTTATCCAGTGGAAATAAGTATCCTTAAAAATGCTACCCTCTACATGGTTTTCGTGAAAAAACTCTTTACGGCCAATAGCGTTACCCGCCATTTTAACCTTATTCATGATTTGCCCATAGGTGTAACGCTGGTGCCACGCTGGTTGGCCAGTTTGTGGATCAATGGCGAAAACTTTACTATGGTAGATGCCTTCACGCTTAGGTGCGTTAGGTTTGGTATCACCTACTATATGCGCCAAAATAGATTGAGCGTGTATGCGGTTGCCGGCTACCACCAGCGTACCACCTTTTTGGGTTTCTAGCGCAAAAAATAAAGCTCCCATTATGCGCTCTACTATTTGTTTAACTCTTTTTTGGTTGTTGACTATTTGATCATCATCTATATCATCACAAACCGCATAATTTGGGCGTTTTTCTCCTTTTCTGGCTCCACGAGGCGATTGATCACGCCCATAGGCAACAAACCTAATCCCTGCCTTGGTGGTAAAGTCGCCATCTTGCCAGTCTCCAAAATTAAACTGCTCACCATAATCATTAATAAAAAGGGCGTTATATTGTAAAACGGCTTGTATATCGCCAAGCAATACGCAAGCATCATCTTCATTTTTACCCATTAGTATCATACCGTTTAGCTTTCCGTTGGCAATCATCCACATCGGAATTAAAACATCTGCATGTACAGATTTTGCATGTTCACGTGGCCATTCTAAAACGGCTATTAAGTTTGGGTTATCAGCATCACGTTTACTGTGTACTATTTTATTTGCTGCCTTGATATGAAATTCTGCACAATCAGCATCGGCAAATACCGGAAAGTAAGTTTTTACAAAATAGTTGTAATCTTTTAAGGCCTTGTTAATTCTGGTCTTTTGAATTTCCTTGCTTTCATTAATATTAACCGTTGTGCTGGCTTGTACCTGATCACAAAAGCGTTTCCAGTCACCATATTGTTCTCTGCTAATAGTTGCCATCTATTTAGCCCTCCCTCTTTTAAATTTCCTAAAAGGTGATATTCCCTTAATATATTTAGATTTTGAGGGCAGCCCAGTAATGGCACCAACGGGGCGTGGGTGCATAATAGTTACAAACTGATCACTATTATAAAGGTGTACACCCCGGTATAGCTCAAATATGTATTGCAGAAACTTAGGCATGACTAGCCCTTTCTGTTATGAATTGGCTTTGCAGCTTATTAATTTCTTTGGCTAAATCGGGATTTATAGAGAAAGCCCAGGTTGTGAACTCCTTTGCGCAATTGATGTGCTGGCTTAAGGTTACCTTTTTGTTAGATAACAACTCAATAGCCTTAGCAACTTTGCTTAACGCATCAGCATCAATCTTATCGGCATCTACAATGGTTTCAAGTTTTAGGTAAAGTTTACCAATGATGTTTTGCGCAGTAATGGTGCTGGCTCCTTTTAATTTCTCCCAATTAAATTTCTCTTTATTGTTTGAAAAAGTCTTTTCACTCCAATTTACTATTTCGCAAATGTCTTTTTGGCTTTTATCTGTATTGAGATAAAGGTCTAGCGCAATATCACGCTTTTTATCATTGCTTAATTTCTCTTTAGCCATATTAATTATTCCCGTGTACACTACAAAAGTGTGGCATTTGGTGGGGCTATTTTAATGGCTTTATCATGATACTGACAAAAGAGTGTATTATATGACATTATGGCGCATTACCATGATAAAACCGTTTTGTAAGCGGTTAAAAAGCTTACACTTTTGAGCTTTAGAAAAGGCAAAAGCCAAAAGATGAAGAAAAGTACAAAGGTTTTTAAGGTAACTGATCCCAGTAAAAATGTTTACGGTTTTAAAGTAGATACTGCTGGTATTAGTACTGAAGCTTTTTTGTTAAACCCTGTTTGCCTGCTCAATCACAACTACGATAAAATAATGGGTAGTTGGACTGACTTAGCATTAGCAGGCAAAGGCATGACGGCTATACCTGTATTTGATGAAGCAGACCCAGAAGCGGTAAATATGTGTTCTAAAGT
>Ga0326734_1000523_pt1 | contig 10583 bp, 9 predicted proteins | sample 15_GP2_1315_FD_207944 | JGI IMG/M metagenome (GOLD analysis project Ga0326734, IMG submission 207944) | Glacier ice microbial communities from Ngari, Tibet, China - 15_GP2_131.5 | ecosystem: Environmental > Aquatic > Freshwater > Ice > Glacier | place: China: Ngari, Tibet | collected 2018-07-18
TCCTTCGGCCGCGCTGCAGCGGCCTTGCGGGCCTTGGCGGCGGCGGCCACGCGCGCGGCCTGGTTGGCGCGCATCGCGGCCAGGCGCGCGGCAATCCTGACGGACAGTTCGGCTTCGGCCTCTTCTTCCTTGGCGCGCTGGCTGGCGGCGCTGGCCGGCGCGGCCAGGTTCGGCTTGATCGCGGCAGGCACGACCGCGGTCTTGGCGGTGATTACCTCAGCCAGCGGTTGGCTGGCAGCAGGGGCGGCGGCGGCCGGCAGATCCTTCGCGCTTGCCGTCGCAATGACGAAGCAGCAAGCGAACAGGGCGAACAGGTTACGCATGGGATTCCAGACAGTAGCAGAAGAAGCAAGCACTAGAAGCAAGCACTACGGGCAGTGCGAGCAATACAGTCTGAATAACGGCGCCGATCGCCGGAAACTTGAGTCCGGATTTAGCTTAATACTGGTCTTGTGCGGCAGCGCGCGCGATAACACCGCGCATCTGCCGCCGTGTTGGCTATTTGCTTAACATCCTGCGGCCGACTTTCCACATGCCGCCAAGCGCCAGCGGCACGATGGCGGCGCCAACGCCGACCAACACGATCGCTGTCAGGTGGTCGCGCACTACCGGGATGTTGCCGAAGAAATAGCCAGCGGTGACCAGGCTGATCACCCACAGCGCCGCGCCAGTGAAGTTGTAGAACTGGAAACGGGCATGGGTCATGTCCGACACGCCGGCGACAAACGGCGCGAAGGTGCGCACCACCGGCACGAAGCGCGCCAGGATGATGGTCTTGCCGCCATGCTTTTCAAAAAAGTCGTGGGTGCGGCGCAAGGCGTCCTTGTTGATCCAGCGGTAGTCGTGGGTAAACACGCGCTGGCCGATTTTTTCGCCGATCCAGTAGTTGAGGGTGTTGCCAGTGACGGCGGCGGTGATCAGCAGCGCCATCAGTAGCCAGTAATTCATTTCACCAGTCGCGCAGAACGCGCCGGCGATGAAGAGAAGGGTATCGCCAGGAAAAAAGAACAGGACGACCAGGCCGGTTTCACAAAATACGATGGCGAACAGCACCGCGTAAACATAGATACCATACTGGGCAAGCAGATGGCCCAGGGTTTTATCGACATGCAAAATCATGTCGAAAAATTGCATCAGATCCATAATTTTCCTAAAAGGTAGCCGCGAATAATACCATCTCCTGCCCCCTGTATTGACCTATGTGGGATGCATGACCAGCAATTTTTTGCACCCACACAAGTTCCTGATCCTCGATACCGGCATTACAATTTGCGGCACGCGACGGGCACGATCATGCCGGCCAGTATGGGGGAGACGAGAATGTAAGGTTTTAAGGGAATTAACAAAATTGCGCAGCTGGCCGGCATGGCCTTATCGGCCGCGTCATCGCCGGCATGCAGTTGCTGTCGCCAATGTCGCGCGACGCCGGCGCGATGGGGCTTTACGACCAGCCAACGCCCCGATCCCGGTGCGCGCACAAAAATAGTTTCCTCAAAACCGGGTCAGACCCGTTTTAAATTTTTAAAAACAGGACCGAACCCGTTTAAAATTGGGGTCTGACCCGTTTTAAATTGCGTTTAAAATTGGGGTCTGACCCGTTTTAAATTGTGCGAATCGACGTCTGGCCCGTGCAAAAAACGGGTCTGACCCCATTTTTGGAAACTGCAGACCGTCGCCGGTGTTGCGCTTTTGCGCAGGATATAATCGCGGCATGAACGCGCCCCTGCCCTCCCCTCGCCCGATCCAGGCCCTGCCGGACCAGCTCATTTCGCAAATCGCCGCCGGCGAGGTGGTCGAACGGCCGTCCGCCGTCGTCAAGGAACTGCTCGAAAACGCGCTCGATGCCGGCGCCACGCAGATTACCGTGCGCCTTGAAGAAGGCGGCGTCAAACGCATCGCGATCACCGACAACGGCCGCGGCATCGCCGCCGACCAGCTCCCGCTCGCCTTGGCACGCCACGCGACGTCGAAGATCGCCTCCTTGACCGACCTGGAGAACGTCGCCACCCTCGGCTTTCGCGGCGAGGCGCTGGCGTCGATTGCGGCGGTTGCGGCCGTGTCGCTGACGTCGCGCACTGCCGACGCCCCGCATGCATGGGAAATCGTCGGCTCGCACCATGCGGCGGTAGCGCCCTCTTCCGGCCCGCAAGGCACCACGATCGAGGTCCAGGACCTGTACTTCAACACGCCGGCGCGGCGCAAATTCTTAAAATCAGAGCAGACCGAATACGGCCACTGCGCCGAAGTGGTGCGCCGCATCGCGCTGGCGCGTCCGGACGTGTCGTTCAGCCTGAGCCACAATGGCCGCACCATCGATCAATGGAGCGTGTGCGAGATGGCCAAACGCAGCGCACACATCCTCGGCAGCGACTTTGCCGAAGCGCGCCTGGCCATCGACGAGTCGGCCGGACCGCTGCGCCTGCACGGCTTTGCCGGCCTGCCGACCGCCTCCAAGGCGCGTGCCGACGGCCAGTTTTTCTACGTCAACGGGCGCTACGTGCGCGACAAGCTGCTGGTACACGCGGTGCGCGCCGCCTACCAGGACGTGCTGCACGGCGACCGCTTCCCGTCGTACGTGCTGGGACTCGACCTCGACCCGGCGCTGGTGGACGTCAACGTGCACCCGTCGAAAATCGAAGTGCGCTTTCGCGACAGCCGCGCGGTTCACCAGTTCGTCTTCCATGCGGTGCAGCGCGCGCTGTCGCAGACGTCGGCCACCGCGCACGGCAGCGTGCCGGCGCCGCTGCCGGCCGGCGACGTCAGTGCCAGTACCGGCGCTTCCAACTGGCGGCGCGAACACCAGCAGCAGTCGTTCGGCGCCCAGCTGTCAGCGACATTTTCACCGTCGCCTTACCCGCCGGCCAGCCGCTACGATGGCGGCGGCGTGGAGCAGCGCATGGATAGCTACGGCGCGCTGTTCGCCCCTGCCGCGGGCGCGGCAGTCGGTGCGCCAGTGACGTCGATGACTCCGCAAGCGCATACCGTATCGAGCGACGAATACCCGCTCGGCTTCGCGCTGGCCCAGCTGCACGGCATCTACATCCTGGCGCAGAACACCAAGGGCATGGTGCTGGTCGACATGCACGCCGCGCACGAGCGCATCCTGTATGAGCAGATCAAGAACGCGCTCGACGCCCAGGCCGATGGCCAGGATATGCAGGTGCAGTCGCTCTTGATCCCGGTCACCTTTTTTGCCGACGCCGTCGAAGTGGGGACTGCACAGGAAAACCAGGCCACCTTGAAGGCGCTCGGCTTCGACATCGCCGCGCTATCGCCGACGACGCTGGCGGTGCGCTCGGTGCCGGCCCTGCTGAAGAACGCCGACGCCCAGACGCTGGCGCGCGACGTGCTGCGCGACGTGCGCGAATTCGGCGGCTCGCGGGTGCTGATCGAGCAGCGCAACGAGCTGCTCGGCACCCTTGCCTGCCACACCGCAGTGCGCGCCAACCGCATTCTGTCGGTGCTTGAGATGAACGCACTGCTGCGCCAGATGGAAGGCACTGAACGCGCCGACCAGTGCAACCACGGCCGCCCGACCTGGGTCCAGCTCGACATCTCCGCGCTCGACAAGCTTTTCCTGCGCGGCCAGTGATGGCGCGGCAAACCGACGCAGCCCAGCCGCTTGCGGCTTACGCCCGCGCTCCCGTCCTGCTGCTGATCATCGGCTTTTTGATGCTGCAGCCGCTGTCGACCGACCTGTACCTCGCCTCGCTGCCGAGCCTTGCCACCGTGTTCGCCGTGCCGGCCTCCAAAGTGCAGCTGACGCTGTCGATGTTCGTCGCCGGCTTCGGCGGTGCCCAGCTGGTCATCGGCCCGCTGTCGGACCGCCACGGCCGCCGCCCTGTGCTGCTGGGCGGCCTTGGGCTGTACGTCGGCGCCAGCCTGCTGTGCGCAGCAGCGCCCGGGATCGACCTTTTGATCGTGGCGCGCTTCCTGCAGGCGCTTGGCTGCTGCTCGGCGATCATCATCGCGCGCGCCATCGTGCGCGACGCTTACGCACCCGCCGACAGCGCCGGCGTGATCGCGCGCGCCAGCAGCTGGCTGTCGCTGGCGCCGCTGCTCGGCCCCATCCTCGGCTCCTACCTGCAAGTGACCTTCGGCTGGCGCGCCGCCTTCGTCGTCCATTCGATCCTCGGCGCCTGCCTGCTGGTGGCGGTAATGCTGCGCCTGCCCGAAACGAATGTGCACAAGAATCCGCGTGCCACCGAACTGGCCGGCCTGCTTGAAAACTTCCGCCTGGTGCTGGGCGAGCGCGAATTCTGGGCCAACGCGCTGCCTGGAGCCTTGTCGTACGGCGCCATCTTCGCCTTCATCTCCGGCTCGTCGCTGGTGCTGATCCGGGTGCTGCAAGTGCCCACCGCGTGGTTCGGCTATTGCTTCGCGTTCGGCGTTTCGGGCTACCTCGGCGGCACCATTTTGTGCCGCCACCTGCTGCCCAGGTTCGGCCAGGGCGCCACCCAGCGCATCGGCGCCACCGCTTCGCTGGCGGCCGGCGCGCTGTTTTTGGCCGGAGTCAAACTGGGCGCCATTCACTGGACGCTGGTGGCGGCGGCGATGTTCCTGACGATGGGTGCGCACGGCATTAATTTTCCGATCGCGCAATCGGGCGCGGTCACGCCGTTCCCGCAGCAGGCCGGCACTGCCGCCGGCTTGATGGGCGCGCTGGCAATGGCCGTCGCCTTCCTGGTCGGCACCGTCACCGGCGCCACCTTCGACGGCACCCTGACGCCGTTGGCGCTGATTGTATGCGCGCTGGGCGCGGCCACTTTCGCGTCGGTGCGCCTGCTCGGCGCGGCCGATCCGCAGGTGGCGCGTTGAAGCCTTTGGCGATCGCCATCATGGGCCCGACTGCGTCCGGCAAGACCGCCGCCGCGCTGGCCATCGCGCGCGAAATGCCGGCCGAAATCATCTCGGTCGATTCGGCCCTGGTGTACCGCGGCATGGACGTCGGCACCGCCAAGCCGAACGCCGGTGAATTGGCCAGCGTGCCGCACCACCTGATCGACATCATCGACCCGAGCGACGCCTATTCGGTAGCGCAGTTCCGCGCCGACGCGCTGCGCCTGGTGGCCGACATCGGCGCGCGCGGCAAATTGGCACTGCTGGTCGGCGGCACGATGATGTACTTCAAGGGCCTCACCGATGGCCTCGACGAATTGCCTGCCGCCAATCCTCAACTGCGGGCGGAGATCGAGGCCGAGGCGGCCCGTCTAGGCTGGCCCGCCATGCACGAGAAGCTGCGCGCGCTCGACCCCGTCACCGCCGCGCGGCTGGCGCCAAACGACGCCCAGCGCATCAACCGCGCGCTCGAAATCATCGAACTGGCCGGGCAGCCGATGTCGGCCCTGTTGTCGGGCCGCACGAAGCTTGACTTGCCGTTCGAACTGCTGTCGTTCGCCCTGGAGCCGTTTGACCGATCAGTACTGCACGCGCGCATCGCCACCCGCTTCGACCAGATGCTCGGCAGCAGCGACGACAGCGGCATCGTCGCCGAAGTGGCCGGCCTGCGCGCGCGCGGCGACCTCCACCCTAATTTACCGTCGATGCGCTGCGTCGGCTACCGCCAGGCGTGGGATTACCTCGACGGCAAGATCGACCGCGCCGCGCTGCGTGATACCGGCATCATCGCCACCCGCCAGTTGGCCAAGCGCCAGTTGACGTGGCTGCGCGCGATGCCGGACCGGCTCGTCATCGATTGCATCGCCGGCGACCCGGCTGGCGCCATACTGGCGCATCTGCGCACGCGCGGGAATTGAACGGTTGCGCCCGTTGCGGCAGCTTTTTTTACCAGGGATTCGCGGCGAGTGCTTGACAGTTTTTTTCAAACCTCGGATAATACTGGCCTGTCAGGTGATATAGCTCAGTTGGTTAGAGCACAGCATTCATAATGCTGGGGTCGGTGGTTCAAGTCCACCTATCACCACCAAAGATTGCATAAGCCGTTGATTCGAAAGGATCAGCGGCTTTTTGTTTGCCGCTCTGCTTGCTTGGTGTTGCACAAAGGTGCTACACATGACAGGTTTTTTCTTAACAAAGTCGCGGCACGGAAGCATCTTTTATTTTCGGCGGCGGGTTCCCCAAGCAGCCTTGTATCACGGCAAGCATGTTGTGGCCTTGCTTGCGCAGCGTAACGAGGCAGGAGCGGATCACGCAGAAATACTCAGCGCCATCGAACGTGCGGAAGCAGCCCGAGATTTTCTATTTCACTTTAGGCATGCGGACTGCACGTTCGTCCGTGTTGTTGGTGAACGGGACCGCGAAGTCGCCGACGAGGCGCAATACGGCGTCGCCGTACTGGCGGAAACGGCGCAGCAGGTTGACCGTGGTGGACTGCTTGACGCGCCCGCTGGCAGCCGGATTGGCCCTCTCGCCTTCCCGTACGATGTCGTCGTAGCCGGTGCGGCAGGCGCGGACGTTGTCGGCGCTGAAGACGATTTGTCGCTCACGCGCCGCCTCGCAAAGCTTATTGGTGTTGAGCAGAAAGTCGCTCATCGCCTGCGCCCGCGGCTGGCCGGTGGTTTCTTTCGCATACAACAATTCACGCAGGAGATGGGCATCGCACAGGGCATAGGTACTGTCGTCGAGGCGCCAAGCGTGGACCAGTTGTGCCGCGTTCAGTTGCCCGGCGATACCGCAAGACCATATACGTCATGGATCAGTTCGGCGGCGCGCGCATACGGCAGCATCTGGCCTTGCGTCAGGTGCAAGCCCAGTGCGCGCACGTTGGGGCCATATTGGACCGATTCGCTCACGCTGCCCGGAAACGAGCTCACATGCAATTGCCCGCAAGCGCATGTGAGCGCCAGAGCGTGATGCTCGATCACATTGAAAGCGACGGTCGGCACATCGAACACCTGGCGCCGACCACATACCCGTGCGTGCTGTGCCGGCAGAACCGCGTGGCACCGTTTGCACTGCTCGGGCAGGCGATGCGTCGCGACCTCGTCCGGCAGCTCTGCTTGCCCGACGACTCGCGCAACGAGTTCGTCTTCTTGACCAAACCATCGGACGATGGCGGCTTGCTCGAATTGTCGCTGTTCATGCCCAGCTTCGCTTCGACCGCATCCAGGCGCGCAAACAGCGCATCAATGAGGCGATCCGTGTCCGTATCGGACAGTTGCGTCAAATCGGGACGGGGGGTAGCTTCGATGGCATGGCGCAATGATGCGGTAAACCCGTTTTGTGTACAACGGCTATTTGCGCCGCTCACTGCGGCTAAATAGTTACTCAATGGCTACGATGAAGTGGCAGTGATAAAAATATTATCAGACCGAGAAAGGCGACCAAAACCTGCTGTTTGCAACAGCGAACGACCTTAGCTCGCGGCCTGCCACACCATCTTTTGAAGCTGAATCTGCGGATCGCTTTCAAGGACTTCCCATTCCGGCAAGAACCTGAAACCTTGCTTGCGATAGAAGGCCGCAGCTCGCTCATTGTCTGGCGATACGCTCAGGACAAGCCGTTCGTGTCCATGCCCGACGGCCCACTGTTTGATGGCGCCGACCAGGCCGGCGGCCACCGCCGCCCCGCGGTGTGCGGGCCGGACCCACATGGCGATCAGCGCCGGTTCCGCACTCGCGCTGATGACGCCGCCAGCCAGTCCGACCGCCACGCCGTTCACCAGCGCCAGCACAAAGTACGCCGGGCCGCGGCCGGATGCACGATCGCGCCACTGCGTATCGCTGTTCGCCGCGGCAGTTGCGTGACTGACGCCGAAAGCGGTGGGCGCATCGCATAGCGCATCGAGCCGGATCTGTCTGAGCAGCGCCCAGTCGTCTTCGTTGGCGGCGCGGATCAGCATTGTTCTCGATCTCTCTGTTGTTGTATCGAAATTATTTCAGCAGATGCCGGCGCCGGGGCCGTTGCGGCGCTACAGCGGAGACGCTGAAAATTGTCTGCACGGACAGGTTGTTTGGTATTGCGCCCAATTCGACCCGATGCTTTTACCCGTCCACCCGTCCCTCCCCTAGCGCTCGGCGAGATGCTCGTAGACGAAGGACTTCAAGGTCAGCAGCACCGATTCTTCCACCGCTTCGTCGAACTCGATGCCGTAACGCATTTGCTGGGACAGCTTGCCCTTGATGCTGCGGATCACGCATGGCACCGTGACAACGCGCGCCTTCTCCGCGAGCTTGATGCGGAACGCCACCTTCAGGCGCGTACCCGGCTGGCCCAGCACGAAGCCGGTCGCCACCGCGCAGCCGCTGCCGGACAGGTTGGTAATCAGCGCCGGTACCGTGTAGCCGTCGGCCATCGTGATCGAGGCAGGAATCTGCGCATCGACGCGCAAGGCCTGGCGAAACGATTTCGTCACCGCATCCTGGGGGTAGCGCAGGAACAGGTGGCCGCTCGGCAAGGCGGCGTAGCGCATCAGCGTGGTCTTGAACATGCACAGGCTGCGCCCGAAGATCACCTGCACCGTCATCGGAATGCCCTCGAAATTCTGCCATGTCTGGCCGCTGCCAAGTCCCAACGTGGGCGCGGAGACGATGATCGATTGCATTGGCACCCGGCCGTAAAATTCGACCTGAACATTGCGCGGCTCGAAATCGACCGGCAGCTTGAAAGTGAGCACGACGCCTTCCGCATTGTGCTTGAGATACTTTAGCGGATCGTGGGAATGCGTCGCCGACTTGTCGCCATCGCCCTGTTCCTCGGCGCTGACATGCTTGCGGTCGCGGTCGGTCGCCTGGGCCGCCCGCACCGGCGTGGCTATCATCAAGCGACTTTGCACCAGCGCATCGGCGACGACGAAGCCGGCCGGCGCCAGCAATTCGCCCGATCGCAGGTAGATTGCCCACGGCAAGGGAATGCCCACAGGCAAGTCACTTTCCGACAAATATACGAATTGAGTCTTGGCCATCTACATTAACTGAAGCAAAAAGGGAGCAGCGGGCGGGCGCGGCCGTCGGTGAAGCTGTCCTCGCCATGATAGCTATCATACAATGAATATGCGCAATATTGCTCAAAGGATTTGCCGCCGCACGAGCGGGCAGCGGTGTTTGACAGGCCCTATCCGGGCCCGCCATGCATGCCGAGCCAGGTCGGCAGGTGCGACACCAGATACAGCACCACGCCGATGAGTCCGCCAACAATGGTGCCGTTGATGCGGATGAACTGCAGGTCCTTGCCGATATTGAGCTCGATCTGCTGCGACATCTCGCGGCTGTCCCACTTGCGCACGGTGTCGGCAATGTGGCGGGTGAGGAACTCGGCAAATCCCGGCGCCGCACTGCGCGCGGCCGCTTCCAGGTGGGCGTTGAGCGACTCGCGCAGGCGCGCATCGTCGGCCAGCGCCCTGCCGATCCAGCTGCCGGTAGCCACCACGCGCGCGTGCAGCACCGAGTGCTCGCTGTGCAGGTCGGCTTGAAGCCAGGCCTTCAGTTCATCCCACAAGGATTTGAGGTAGGTGTTGAGGGTGTCGTCGTTCAGCAGGTACTGCTTGATTTCTTCGCCCTTCTGCTGGAACTGCGGATCGCTTTTCAGGCGCTGTACGAAGTCGTCGGTGTAATTGTCGAAATTTTTGCGCAGCTGGTGATCCGGGTCGCCATTGACCTTGGCGAGGATCCCGACCGCCAGGCGCACCGCAATGTCGGCTCCCTTGCGGCCGATCGCCTCCTTCGGCAGCACTTTCTCGAACATCGCATACTCTTCCTTGAGCCAGTCGGCGATGCCCTGGGCGATAAAGGCCTGGGTTTGTTCGTTCTGCAGCAGCTTGGCGAGCTGGTCGATTCCCTCGTCGAGCAGTTCCTGGTGGCGGCCGTTCTTGGTCATCGAGTCGAGGATCACGCCGGCCGACTGCGACAGGTCGACGCTCTGGATCAGGGTGTGCACCGCCTTCTTGACAAAATCCTGCACCGGCGCATCCTCGATAAAATCGAGCACGCCGGACGCCAGCTTGACCAGGTAGGCGCCGAGCTGCTCGGCGTTGTCCGGCTTTACCAGCCAGAGCGCCACTTTCTGCGCCGGATCGTGCCGGCGGATCAGGCCCACCATCGATTCGGTATCGAGGAATTTGTCGCGCACGAACATGGCCAGGTTGTCGGCGATCTTGTCCTTGTTGTTGGGGATGATGTCGGTGTGGCGCGACACAAACGGGATCGGCACCCGCTTGAACAGCGCGACGACGGCAAACCAGTCGGCCAGCGCACCGACCATTGCCGCCTCCGAAAACGCCCTCAGCAGCTCGACCCACCATACCGGCCGCAGGAACAGCGTGATTGCAAACAGGGCGACGGCGCCGGCAAAAAACAGCAGGGCCAGCCGCTTGGCGCGGCCAAGCTCGGTTTCTTTCAGTTCGGTTTCTTTATCCATCCGCGCGGCACCGCTCAAACCGGCTCGCCAACGTCGAGGTCGTCGTCCAGGGTGTAGTCGCCGCGTTCGTAAGCGGCGAGGATTTCCCGCGCCTGCACCAGGTAGCTTGCTGGCGCCAGGATACGCACGCCGCCCAGCGCCGGCGCGATCAACAGGTCGGCCTGCACGTGGTTCGCGTCCGCCACCACCGCCGGCACGCCGCCGGCCACCAGGCAGCCCGCAAGCAGGTAGGCGTCGGTCGGCACCATGCACTTGGCCACCACGAACAG
>Ga0326734_1000524_pt1 | contig 10577 bp, 20 predicted proteins | sample 15_GP2_1315_FD_207944 | JGI IMG/M metagenome (GOLD analysis project Ga0326734, IMG submission 207944) | Glacier ice microbial communities from Ngari, Tibet, China - 15_GP2_131.5 | ecosystem: Environmental > Aquatic > Freshwater > Ice > Glacier | place: China: Ngari, Tibet | collected 2018-07-18
TGATCCCTTCCAGTGTGAAAGCCTCTAAAGTCTAAGTTAGACTTCAACCTCCCTGAAACCTTTGAAGGCACATTTCCATGCTTTTTACCTTTCTAAAAGCGCCCGTAGCGCTCACCAAGTCCTACGTGAAATTACCCGACGGAACCATTGAAAAGACCTCATACCCCAACGTCTGGGAAGTAACCTCAATCAGTGAACAAGCCACCACCCTGGCTGAACTCGAAGTGCACCTCAACTACCACGCAGCAAACGGCAACTGCCTGCTCAAAGGTTTGGTGCAACGCCCACTCATTGCCGAATCCCGCAAAGGCTCAACCGATCGCAACGCAGCCACGGACTGGCTTTGTTTAGACATCGATGGCATCGACACATCAGGTGGCAAGGTCACCCCGGACACCATCCTCACGGACATAGGGCTGGGCGACGTCTCATATATCTTGCAGTGGTCAGGCTCCATGAACATTGGCTCAACCGCACTGCGCTGCCACATCTTCATCATGCTGGCCAAAGCTGTAAGTGCCCCACTTGTCAAACAATGGCTCATCCAGAAAAACCACGCAGTGCCTGTGCTGCAAACCCACCAAGCTCTCACAAAAACAGGCAACTGCCTGACCTGGGGGCTGGACATCACTGCTTGCCAATCGGACAAACTCATATACATCGCACCACCGGTGCTCAAAAACATCAAGAACCCACTGGGTCGCCTGCCACGTATCAGTTTGGTCATGAAAGCCAAGGCCACCTACGACCTGCTGGCCACACCCATTAACTCCACCACTCAGAACCGTACACTCACTGATGCACGCGTCCTGGCACTGCGCGACCAAGCTGGCCTGCCCAAACGCAAGCTCAACTACAAAGTGGTCGGTGCCCACGAAATTCTGGTCAAGCCAGACGGCTGCATCGCCACCGAGATCAAGCAGGACCGAGGGTTCGTCTACTTCAACCTCAACGGCGGAGACTCCTGGGCCTATTACCACCCAGAAGACAACCCGGACTACATCTTCAACTTCAAGGGCGAGCCAACCTATCTCACCAAAGAACTCCTGCCTGATTACTGGGCATCCTTGCAAGGCACAGGCCACCGTGTCAGCTCCAAAGGACTGGCCTACCTGGCGTTTTGCGACAGACTGACAGGTCAGTATTGGAAAGGCACCTACGACGCAGCCAACGACGTTCTGGACGTCACCCTGGCCAAAACTTTGGTAATCCTTAAAGACTGGGCCAAAGAAAACGGCTTGCCGCTCGACATAGTGCCTGAATGGGACTTGTCGTTCGATCCACATGACACCGTGCGCGTGGACTTCGCCAACAAGACCATCAACACGTTTCAACTCACCCAGTACATGAAAGCTGTTGCCAAAGAAGTCAAAGCACCGCCACCCACCATCTTCAAAGTCATTCACAACGCATTGGGCAGTGACAACGACATCACCGAGCACTTCATGAACTGGCTGGCCTACATCCTCCAGGAACGCGACCGCACACTTACCTCCTGGGTGCTGCACGGTACAACCGGCACAGGCAAGGGCATCCTGATGCACCGCATCCTGCGCCCGCTGTTCGGCTTCAACCAGACCACAGTGCGCCGCATGGAGGAATTCAAGCAGCCCTACAACGCCTACATGAAGCAGTGCTTCCTGGTGTTCGTAGACGAAGTGCAGACCAAGGCGCTGCTCGATGAAAACGGCATCATGGCCAACATCAAGAACTTCATCACCGAGCCGTACTGCACCATTCGGTCGATGTACGCATCAGCTGTCGAGTGCCGCAACTACACCAACTGGATATTTGCCTCCAACAAACCTGACCCCATTCAGATCGACCGTGAAGACCGGCGCACCAACGTCGGCAAGTACCAGACCAAAAAGCTCGGCATGACCGACAAAGAGCTGGACAAGCTGGAAAAGGAACTTCAAGCGTTCCATGACTACCTGCTCTGCTACGCCGTCGACAAGCTGGCTGCCTCCACACCACTGGACACCGAAGACCGCGAAACCCTGATCTCTATCAGCGAAACCGCGCTCGACACCGTAGCCAGCGCGCTGATCAACGGCAACATGGACTTCTTCCTTGACCAGCTGCCCACTGGTGACAGCTACAAAACCAACATGCTCAACCTCAACAAAGTTGAGGACTACCGCAAAGTGATCCACGACGTGCTCATACGCACCGACGCGCTGACAGGCAAAGTCAACATTGCCCGTGACGAGCTGCGCACGCTGTTTGAATACACGGTTGGCAAAACCCCTGAATCGCCAAACAAGTTCACCAGCTTGCTCAAGCACCACCGCATCCACGTCAAAAAGGTATGGATGGACGGCAGAACAGTAAACGGCTTTGCTGTCGACTTCAAAGACATCAAGAACTTTGGTGTCTACCTCAAAGACCACTTTTCAAGCCCGGCGAAGAAAACAACAAAGGTCAAACCATGAAATCAGAAAACCGCATTATTTGGGCACGAATCGAAGTCCGTACAGAGTTCGATGACACAGACCCGGTAACACTTGCCCTCAAACAATTCGGGTACGAAATTCCGGCCTTTGAACTGTTCAATAACTTGGAAAGCGCAATTGCCGCGGAAAAAAAAACAACAAAGGCTAAACCATGAGCTACAAGCCGTTTGAGTACGAAGGCAAGATGCACTACCCTGCGCTGCCTAGAGATAACAGCGTTTGCACAAACTGCGCTTACGACAACATAGCTTGCACTGCTTTTCGCGGCGCTGCTATAAACGCAAACCCACCCAAACGCACAAGCTGCACTAACATCATCTGGCAAGTTGGTAAAAAAAGCGCGCGTCAACTACATCACCTTCAGGCTGACGACATGATTCCCGAAGGCTATAAGTTAAAAGTGATTCGATACGGAAACCCGTATGAATACGACGCGTGCAAGAAATGCCCATTGGTAAAAATTTGCGTAGAAGCTTTTTGCACCAAAGCAGCAGAAAACGCAGGCCTGGCCAACCCCAAAGGCTACTACTTCGTCAACAAGATTGACTACATCACATGGCGGCTAACAAAATGACAACAAAACGACCTGCAGAATTGATGCAAGACAACAGCAAGGGTTTAAGCAAATGGCTGTCAAGCACGCCAAATGCAAAACAGGAAGCGCGTGAAGTCGCCCACCAAATAATCCTTGACCAAATCCAACTGCTGAAATCTAATATCGAACTTAGATAAAAAGATCACCCATGCCCAAAGACCTGCCCATCTCGCTCAACATCACGTTCTTTGGTGACAAACCAAAAGCAATCATCGAGAGCTGCCCAAACATGTACCGGGCTGTCTGGAACTATTGCAGCGGCATCGCCGACTGCAACGTCAAGGTCCACATGCAAGAGCAGCTGAGTGACAGGCCTCTGGAATGGTCGATGAGCATCTCAACACCAGCTGGTTTGAAGTCCGTCCGTGTCATCCAACGTCTAAACAGCCCCATCGCTTTCGAAGCCGGCTAACCCCCCACTACTCACCTACCTCTATGACTACAAATCCGCCACAAGTCGCGGGCGTCTTTGCACGCCCTTACAAAAAACGCGCTACGCCAATACTCGACGAGCTGCACCGCCGCAAAGCCGAAGCAGCCCGTGTAGCCAAACACTACACCTGCCCCGAGCTTGGCCGCACATGCACGCGCATCGGTGCCTACGACGCCTACGACTTGCCCAGCCTCATGGGCAACGCAGAAATGCCGTACCGGTTTGCAAAAGAATTAACCAAAGACACACCATGTACCTCACAAAACCTCAACGCCTTGCTTTGAAAGCCGTATTCCTCCGCACCACCGGCACCAACTACATCGCCTTTCGCCGCACCGTGGTCCCAGGACGGGACTACGTGATGGTGCCGTTCGCTGGTATGTGGCTCGGCATCGAACGTGACGGTTACACACACTCATAAGGACACATCATGACAAAACGTAACCAGCACATCATTGTGATCAAGGACGTAGAGTACGCGCGCAAAGATTGTGAAATTGCAGTGTTACCACCCGACAAAACTAAAGAATGTCGCTTTCCCTACGAAAGCCGTTCAGAACGCCGTGACCAGTACCGCAACGCAATCTTTTACGCACAGCAATTGCTGGACGAACACACACAAAGTGGTGCATTCCTTGGGCTAAGTGTAGATGACCAAGTAGATGCCTTGACGCCCCGCAAACGTCTCAATGCTGTAGTAGTTAACGGATACGTCGTCCAACACAGTTAAAGAGATTTACAAATTGGTCAACATCAAACTAATCAAGGACACACCATCATGAACCCCGAAATCAAAGCCAAATGGGTCGCAGCACTGCGGTCCGGTGTGTACAAACAGACCAGAGAAAATCTCAAAGACGACGATGGATTCTGCTGCCTCGGCGTGCTGTGCAAAATCTCTAAAACGGAGACGGGTTTTGGCATAGATGAGACACTGGAAGAAACCGGGAGTGACGAAACCCTCGGCCCCACAGTGCGAAACTGGGCGGGTCTGCACTACTCTTTTGGGTCCGAAGTAGTTATCAATGGACTCCTTGAACCCCTCACCGAGCACAACGACAACCACCGCACGTTTCTTGAAATCGCCGATGCGATTGAAACTCAATTATGAAAACCAAAACAGAAACCCTCACCCGCTCTGCCCTTGACAGAGCGGTGGCAATAGCTAATGGTGATCTGTATCCTCTTGGCGACGTTCGTACTTTGAATGGCAAGGTGTTCACTATTGAACCCGGTAATCACGAAACGGCTGACCGTTGGAGCAAATACTCGCCTTCAACCGACTGGGCCCAAGGCGGGCCGATCCTTGAGAGGCAGGAAATCGAACTGCATAAATGGGGGATAGAAGGTTGGATGGCAAAAGACACCAACTACCAGTTTTTAAACACCCCCGCCGAGAGTGCTGTGTTCGCTAAAGCATACGGCCCCACCCCACTGATCGCAGCCATGCGCTGCTTCGTAGCGTCCAAGCTGGGCGACGAGATCGACGTGCCAGACGAACTGACTTAAACCTAACACCATGAAAATCATCAACATCTTCCAACGCATCACACCCAACCAGATCATCAGCATCAACCTGGCCGAATCAACCATGAAGCGTCTGGAACACCTTGACGCTGCTGCCTACTCACTCAAGATGAGCGAGTACCACGAAGAGCGCATCAAGCGCTTGAGCAGCGAGAAGGCCAAGCTGCTCGAACTGACTGCTTAAAAATAACCATTGATCTATTTTCTAAGTTAGATCACAATCGATTCTCACTAACCTTTTGGAGCACTGCTATGAAGAAAGTTATGAAAGACGCCCCGCGTCAAGCCCGTCGTCAACGCGCCCTGGAGCGCTTCAGCATCGACAAGTCTCGCAAAGACGACGCTGCCTACATGGCGCGCAAACACGTCGAGCTGGCCGCCCTCACGCGCATCCTTCCCGCCCAACCCTAAGCGCGCCATGCGCCTTCACTACACCCGGCGCGTTCGTCGCCTGTTGTTCACAACTGCGCCTTCATTTATCAAACGCCCACTGGCTTGGCTTCGCTATGTTTTCCAGTCGTATTTCTAAGATAGAAGTAGACGGTGTGGAGTACTTTGCTGTGCCGCATAAGTATGACCCAAACGATTTTTGTGCCAGTTCAACAGGTTTAACTTGTGCGTTTATCGACGAAGCAAACAAAACCAATTGCTCAAACAACATGTGCTCCGGCATTGTCTTTCTCACCAAACAAAACTTCATCACTCACAGGCTTACATCATGAAACCATCCAGTATTCGCGCAGCGCTACCCAACCTCATCAGAAAGCAGCGTCCTGTCTTTCTCTGGGGCGCACCAGGCGTCGGAAAGTCAGACGTCATTGCCCTGATCGCCAAAGACATGAAGCTCGAGCTGCGCGACGTACGCCTGTCGCTGCTCGACCCGGTCGACCTCAAAGGCTTTCCGGTCATTAACGCTGCAGCTAACCAAATGTCATGGCTGCCGCCTGACTTCCTGCCCGCCATGAAAGTCAAGAACAAACCCAACACCAGCAAAGGCTTGCTGTTCCTTGACGAAATGAACACAGCTGCCCCGGCTGTGCAAGCTTCTGGCTACCAGTTAGTGCTGAACCGCCGCATCGGCGAGTACGTGCTGCCTGATGGCTGGAGCGTTGTCGCTGCTGGCAACCGCACTTCCGATCGCTCTGTTGTTCACACTATGCCTGCAGCGCTGGCCAACCGCTTTGTTCACCTGGACTTTGATGTCAACGCCAGCGACTGGGACATCTGGGCCAAAGACAACGGCATGCATCTGGACTTGCGCGCGTTCATGCGCTTTCGTTCAAATCTGCTGCACAGCTTTGACCCTAAAGAAAATCCACGCGCTTTCCCCAGCCCGCGCAGCTGGGCGTTTGTCAACGACATCTACAAAAACAACATGGCTGCTGACGACGAGTTCGAGCTGATCAAAGGCACAGTCGGCGAAGGCGCTGCTACCGAGTTCCTGGCCTTCACGCGCATCGTCAAAGACCTGCCTACTGTCGACCAGGTGCTGCTCGATCCAAAGCACACCAAAGTGCCCACTGAGCCGTCAGCACAGTACGCCATGGTCACAGCGCTCGAAGCCAAGTCCACGCCCAACAACTTCCCTCGGATCATGGAGTACATCGGACGCTTCGCCATGGAGTTTCAGGTCGTCTACGTGCGCGGTGCGGTGCGTCACAACATCGAAATTTCCGGCAACAAAGCGTATGTCGACTGGGGCACCAAATCTGAAGCGTACTTGGCATGAACTACCTAAAAACTAATCCCAACCTGCCCATCCGCCTGGTGCTCATTGAGCCAAAAGGCGTTGCTTTGTACGAAGGGCGCAAACGCGTCGCAGTTGCTCACGGCGACTTTCAGTACACGGCTGCCGAAATTGAAGCCATGCGCGTGACCGATCTGGCTACGCTAACGGAGACATAACTATGCTGCAACAAAAAGCAATGCTCGCTCGGCTGAGCATCTCCCAATGGACCGCACGCAAACACGACAAGTCCGTCTCCGGCGAAATCGAGCGCGCTCATTCTGCGCACGACGCCGGCCGTTACAACAAGCTGCTGGTCAACAAGACCCTGCTCGACCCAATTGCCAAGCTAGCCGGTGAAGTGCGCAAGTACCACTACGCCTCCACCTTGCCTTGGAACGACGGTGGTGACCGGCTGCTACCCTCTATTTTGTTCATGCCCTACATGGACAAGATTCGCGCGTACCGCCAGGAATTCACCGTCAAGGTACGCGACCTCATGGCTGCCTATCCAGCAGAAGTTCAAGCTGCGCGCAACCGGCTTGGCACCATGTACGACGCAGGCGACTACCCTGATGTCAGCGAACTTACCAGTCGCTTTGACATCTCCATCGAGATCGTGCCAGTGCCTACCGCCAACGACTTTCGCGTTGACGTGGCCCAGGAAGCAGCTGACGAAATCCGTGCACAGATCACTGAAAGCGTCACAGCCCGCCAAAACGAAGCTGTCAAAGACTGTTACCGCCGCGTTCGTGAAGTGGTGTCGAAGATCTCAGAAAGACTCAACGTAGAAGACGCTGTTTTCAAAAACTCACTCATTGAAAATGCTCGCGCGCTCATGGCCGTGCTGCCCGGTTTGAACATCACTGACGATCCTGTACTGACCACGCTGCACGCCGAGATCAACGACTTCATTGACGTTGACGCTGACACCGTGCGCAGCGACAAACGCGTGCGCAAAGAAACCGCCGATGCAGCCGATGCCGTGCTGGCGAAACTGCCGTGGAACTGAATGATGAAGACAAAGCTGAGTTGAAACGAGTGTGCGACGCTTTGGCCAGTTTGTTTTACACAAACCCCGTCTGGCGTTTGAACTACAACAACTTTTACATAATGACTTTAGCCGATCAATACCGCTGGTGGTATCGCGCCAAAGCACAAGCCCGCCTAGGCGCTCCGGCTATGCAGACGCTGCTGGCCAAAGTTATTGAATTGAGATTAACAGGGAGATAGAAATGGGCACACGTTCAACAATCAGCATGGCAAACGCCGACGGTACAGTGACCAGCATTTACTGTCATTGGGACGGCTATTTAAGTAACAACGGCCGCATTCTGCGCGACCATTACGACACTGCCGCCAAAGTCAAAGCGCTGATGAAGCTGCACAGCTTGTCATCGCTTGGTGAGTTCGTAGGCAAAAAACACGATTTTGAACAGCGCTTTCCACACGGAGAACTCAAACCATGCACGTCGCATGTCCGAGACCGCGGAGACAAAATTAAAGCCTACGTCGGACCGCTCGAAGGCGTTGATCGTCAGGAATACAACTATCTGTTCAAAGACGGAACTTGGGCCGTTTCTGAAGACGACGACGATACATGGAGAGACATGCGTGCCGAACTCATAACCAACCGGTTAACAGGGAGATAAAAATGGCATGGTCAATATGCACTCGAAATCTTGAATTTATCGACAGCTACCAAGTTGCCAAGGCGTTTTGGGACCAAGCCAAACCGTTTAAAGACGACGAAAGTTCAGTGCCGCTGGACAAGAAAACAATGCCCCACAAGCGCTTGACCAAGCAAGCTGACGGCGGCTATGCCTGCACCCTGTACAACACCGCCATGGTGACCTACTACCCTGATGAAATACACCTGCGCTGCGACGATCGTTCGTCGTCAAACATGTTTAGCTGGTACATGCGTCCGGCAAACACAAAGCCAAGTTCCGAGCGCGGCTGCATGCTTTGGCAAGTCACCACAATCGACGGTCAGATGTTTTACCGGGAAGGCCGCAGTGCGTTAGTTTTGCAACCAGCAGGACATGAACGCTGGAAGCTCATCAACGAGCCAGCGCAGCGCCAAAGAGAATACGTAAACATGGCCAAAGCCAAGTCTGTTCAGGCACTTGTCAAGCCGTACGCCAAGTGGCACCGCTTTACTACAAGACTGGGCGCAAAGCTTTCCACAGGAAACTTTTACGAATATAAACACAAGCTTGTCGACGACCTGTTGGCTGGTGAGCCTGTCGATTACTGGCAACTCGCCACCTCAGTAGGTTCGCCCGAAAGAGTGCGCGAAATTGCATACCGAAGCGAACAAGTCTTTGAATTCAAAGTCTTGCCCAACTCTACTCCGCCCAAGAGATAATCATGAACAAAGACATCCTGGAAAAGCTTACCCGCGCTCGCACGGGCCTCATTCTTGACTTTCCGTTCTTTGGCCAGCTGGCCCTGCGCCTGCGCCTGGTGGAGCGCGCAGACATATCAACTCTGGCTGTCAACGGCAGACAGATTTTTTACAACCCTGACTTTGTCAACGAGCTGAGCGCCGACCTTACCAAGTCCGCCATTGCTCACGAAGTCATGCACTGCGTCTACGACCACATCACCCGCCGCGGTGACCGAAACGCTAAAAAGTTCAACATCGCCGGTGACTTTGTCATCAACCTGATGCTTAAGGACAGCGGCTTCAATATCGGTAAAGGCTGGCTGCTTGACCCTCAGTATGCCGGTATGAGCACCGACCAGGTCTATGCTCTGCTGCCCGAGAGTCAAGACGACGACAGCGAGTCAGGCGGCATGGGCCAGGACGTCCAGAAAGGCGAAAGTGAGTCCACTGAAGCCGATGCTGCTGACTGGAAAATTGCCACAATACAAGCGGCAACGTCTGCCCGTATGCAGGGCAAATTGCCTGGCAGCCTCAACCGCTTTATTGAAGAGCTGACCACGCCCAAAGTCGACTGGCGCGACCGCCTGCGCCGCTTTGTCACCGAAGTCAACAAAGAAGATTACAGCTGGACCCGGCCCAACCGCCGCTTCCAGGCACAGGGTATCTTCTTGCCCAGCCTGTACAGCGAGAGCATGGGGGCGATCGTTGTAGCCATCGACACATCCGGCTCCATCGACCAAGCCACGCTCAACGCTTTTGGCAGCGAAATTAAATCCATCGTGCAGAGCACACGGCCGTCCAGCACCACAGTGATTTACTGCGACTCCAGCGTCAACCATGTTGACACGTTCAGCATGCACGACGAGCTGAAGTTCGACATGCACGGCGGCGGCGGCACAGCGTTCGAGCCGCCGTTCGACTACGTCGCCGAGCACGACCTCAAGCCCGTGTGCTTTGTGTATTTGACCGATATGTACGGCTCGTTCCCCGCAGCACCTGACTACCCCGTTATGTGGTGCGCCACCTCTGATGTCGAAGGTCCCTTTGGCGAGACAATACCGATCGATGTATGAAAATTGACTTCTTTCACTGGCACAGTCTGGGCGGTTGGACTGTGTTCGTCGACAACGAAGTAATCGGATCAATACACCGTAATACGTGGGGTTTGTTTTGCTTTTATCCACGAATACGCATTGACAACAACTTTCCGCAAATGCAATGCGTCGAAATTCAAAAATCCATTGCCGACTTCATCACCATACAGCGCGTTACCGAAAGGCTCACATCATGACTGAAGTAGAAACCTGTTGCGACAAATGCAGCTCTGAACTTGAAGTCGGCCAAACCGGCTCGTGCGACGACTGCCGCGAATACACCTTTGACGAGTTGAGTGACAGTGCCAAAGACAAAGCCCGAGACGCAATGCGTTATGCCGAACACTACCTGGA
>Ga0326734_1000525_pt1 | contig 10557 bp, 11 predicted proteins | sample 15_GP2_1315_FD_207944 | JGI IMG/M metagenome (GOLD analysis project Ga0326734, IMG submission 207944) | Glacier ice microbial communities from Ngari, Tibet, China - 15_GP2_131.5 | ecosystem: Environmental > Aquatic > Freshwater > Ice > Glacier | place: China: Ngari, Tibet | collected 2018-07-18
GTCGCAACGAATCCCAGCACGTTGATGATCAGCTCAGTGGTGTCGATTCCGGTCACATCGTGCTTTCTAACCGGTCCGCGGGAGAGCCCTAATTGGACAAGATTTTCGAGGACATCAGCGATGCCGAAGTCATCATAAGTTCAGAATATGTCTCGCGTCCACTCGCCACTCCCGAGTAATCCACGACCCTCTTTCCAGCACTCTCCCACCGCATCGTTACGAGTTTTTAACCCCCTTGAAACATCGTGCAAATTAGAATATACGGAACATAAATGCTGGAGAGGCCAGACATGCAGGACAAGGAAATCACCCAGCGCACACCGGATGAGGTGCTGCTGGCCGCCCTGTCCGAGTACGCGCGGGCAACGCAGGGCGGGCGCAACGTCATCGTGTCCGAGTGGGCTGCGGTGCTGTTCGTCGAGGAATTTCAGCAGGACGGCACGATCGACCGCTCCTACCTTCACCTCACGTCGGACAGATCGACGCCCCACGGGTTGAAGGGCCTCGTCGGCTAACTCTCCGACTACGTGCACCGGCTCGCCAACTGACCAACGCCCGACCTACAGGCTCTTCACCGCACTCAACACCTTGGTGAGCGAGGCCTTCGCGTCGCCGAAGAGCAGGGTCGTCTGGGGCTCGTAGAGCAGCTCATTCTCGATTCCCGCGAACCCTGGGCGCATCGACCGCTTGAGAAACACCACCTGGCGCGCGGCCGCGACATTGAGGATGGGCATTCCATAGATGGGCGAGCCGGGGCTCGTCTTTGCCGCCGGGTTCACCACGTCGTTCGCCCCGACGACGAGCACGACATCGGCCGTCTTGAACTGCGGGTTCACCTCGTCCATCTCCTTGAGCACCTCGTACGGCACATTCGCCTCGGCGAGCAGGACATTCATGTGCCCTGGCATGCGGCCGGCGACGGGGTGGATGCCGTAGACCACCTCGATCCCCTTCCCCTCGAGTGTCGAGGCGAGCTCGGCCATCGTGTGCTGCGCCTGCGCGACCGCGAGCCCATAGCCGGGTACGACGATCACGCGCTGCGCATACGCCAGCAGGATCGCCACATCCTCGGCGGAGGACGACCGCACCGGGCGCTCGGACACGGCCGTCGATCCCGCCGTCGATCCGCCCTTGAAGGCGCCGAAGATGATTCCGCTCACGTTGCGGCCCATCGCGGATGCCATCGCGCGGGTCAGGATTGTTCCGCTCGCACCCACGAGGGTTCCGGCCACGAGCAGCAACACGTTGCCGAGCACGAGGCCGGAGGCGGCGACGGCGACGCCGGTGAACGCGTTGAGCAGCGAGATCACAATGGGAACGTCGGCGCCGCCGACCGGGTTGACCACGAGCACCCCGGCGAGCAGACCGAGCAGGAGGAGCAGCGCGGCCCCCAGCATCCACTGGTCGAGGACGACCACGACGGCCAGCGCCACCACGGCGATGAGCACGAGCCCCATGACCCAAGCCTGCCCGGGAAAGATCAGTGGGCGCCCCGGCAGGATGCCCTGCAGCTTGGCGAAGGTGATGCCCGACCCCGAGAACGACACGGCGCCGACGAAGACGGTGAAGGCGATCGCCCCCGCGGCGAACTGCGTGTCGATGTGGGCGAGCTCGAGAAGGGCGACGAGTGCGGCCGCGCCACCCCCGACGCCGTTGAAGAGGGCGACCAGCTGGGGCATCGCGGTCATCTGCACGCGGCGCGACACGGGTGTCGCGATGAGCGCACCGACGATGATCACGGCCACGATGATCGGCACGTTGTCGAGATCGGTCGAGAGGAACACCGTCACCACGGCGATGGCCGCGCCGGTGGCTCCGATCAGGTTGCCGCGCCGGGCAGTTCGGGGGTTGCCGAGCCCCTTGAGGGCGAGGATGAAGCAGGCGGCGGCCAGGAGATAGAGGAGCGCGGTCCACTCCGGGCTGAGCAGGCTCATCGGTCGCCTTCCTTCGGGGCCGTGGGCCTGCGTCCGCCGAACATCTCCAGCATCCGGTCGGTCACGACGAATCCACCGACGAGGTTGATCGTCGCCATCAGCACGGCGGCGAGCGCGGCGATCAGAATGCCGATGTTCTCGGCCTGCCCGGCGACGATGATCGCGCCGACGAGGATGATGCCGTGGATGGCGTTGGCCCCCGACATCAACGGCGTGTGCAGGGTGCTGGAGACCTTCGAGACGACCTCGAAACCGACAAAGAAGGACAGCACGAAGATCGTCAGAAGCGTGACAGCGTCCATCAGCGGGTTCCCTCCAGTGCGTCGCGGCTGGGTTGGTGCAGGATGGCGCCCTCGTGGGTAAGGCAGGTTCCTCTGACGACCTCGTCGTCGAAGTCGGGAACGACCGCACCGTCGACGGTCATGAGCGCGATGAGGTTCGAAATGTTTCGTGCGAGCAGCCGGGAGGCATCGCTGGCCATTGTCGACGGGACGTCCTTCATGCCGATCAGCACGATCTGGCCGTCGGCGACCGCCACCCGCACCTCCTCCCCCGGGATGCTGCCCTCCACGTTGCCGCCGGATTCGGCGGCGAGGTCGACGACGACCGATCCGTTGCGCATCCCCCACAGCATGCCGGCGCTCACCAGGCGCGGCGCGGGCCGACCGGGTATGGCGGCGGTCGTGATCACCACATCGGCATCTGCGACGAACGGGGCCAGCCGTTCCTGCTGCAGACGCGCGCGGTCCTCGGCAAGTTCGCGTGCGTAGCCTCCCGCTCCATCGATCGCGTCGAGGCCGAGGTCGACGAACGTCCCGCCCATCGAGCGCACCTCATCGGCGGATGCAACACGCACGTCGTACGCGGACACCCTGGCCCCGAGGCGCCTCGCCGTCGCGATGGCCTGCAGCCCGGCAACGCCGGCACCCAGCACGAGCACCTTCGCCGGCGGGATCGTGCCGGCTGCCGTCATGTAGAGCGGGAAGAAGCGGGGCAGGCGCATGGCCGCTTCGAGCGCGCAGCGGTAGCCGGACACGAGCGCCTGCGAGGTGAGGGCGTCCATCGACTGTGCGCGGGAGATGCGCGGCACGAGCTCCATGGCGAACGCCGTCACCCGTGCGTCGCGGAACGCGGCAACGGCCTCGAGCTGGCCGGCCGGTGATCCGAACCCGATCGTGATCGTGCCGGGGCGCAGACGACCGATGAACTCGGCGGCCAGCGGTCGCACGTGGGCGAGCACGTCGATCGCCTGCGGGTCGATGCTCGTGGCGACCTCGGCGCCGGATGCTGCGAAGGCGGCATCCGAGTACCCGGCGGTGTCCCCCGCCCCCGCCTCGACGACGACGTCGAGGCCCTGGTCGGCAAGGTGGCGCACTGAGTCCGGCGTCGCCGCGACGCGCAACTCGCCCGGTTCTCGTTCCCGATAGACAGCTACCTTCATTGCCAGCTCCTCGCATCGACGTGCTCACCTGACGCTATCGAGATTTTGGGGATTTATCGGGGAGCCGGTGATCGATTCGGCGGCGACTATTTCGCAGGGAGGGTGCTTCGGGGGACCTTGGCCCCTGACGGCCGAGCCCGCGATGGCCCACCGTGGAAGGTCACGACGACTGGAGCAGTCATGCCCCCGCATTGCGATTCGCTGGACGGTCCGGTGGTCGCGGCCGCCCGGCAGGCCCTCGAGGCCGAGGACGTGGAACTCGTTCTCCCCTACGTTCACGTCGAGGGCGAGGAGGAGGTGCGAAGGATGTTCACGACGGTGCTGCCCGTGCGCCGCCAGACCCAGGAGGCCAGGGCGGTCGCCGACCAGTTGTTCTTCGAAACGGTCGTTCGGGTGCATCGCGCTGGCGAAGGCGCTCCCTACACGGGCATCAAGCCGGCCGGGCTCTCAGTCGGCCGGGTGATTCCGCTCGCCGAGCACTCGGTCGAGAGCGGCTCCTGCGAGGCCCTGGCCGGATTTCTCGGCGATGTGCTGCGTGACGAGTTCACCAGTCGGCTCGAGCACGTCAAGCTCCTCGAGTCCATGAAGCACCTGTCGCTCGATTTCGCGCGAAAGCACGTCGAGGCGATGCTGGGCTTCGAGATCTATGCCCACCACGTGTATCAGGCGCTGTCAGCACCTGCGATCCACAACGAAAGCGATCTCGTGCACCATCACTGACATCACGATCGAAGGAGGAGACCGGTGGACATGGCACGGCGGTGGAGCGACCTGACCCCGCAACAGCAGGCGTCGGCGGTGGTGACGGGGGCGGTGCAGCTGGCACTCTCCGTGACCGCGTGGACAGATTTGGCGAAGCGGCCGGCATCCCGGGTGAACGGGAAGAAGGCGATGTGGGCGGTGATCATCGGGATGAACTTCATCGGGCCGATCGCCTACTTCGCGTTCGGCCGCCGGCGGGACTGAGCCGCGCTAGATGGACGGGCCGGCCGGGATCCACGGGGATCCACCGTGATCGCCGCCAGCTCCTTCGACTCGGGCCGCAGGGGGGCGCCGTGCAGGGCGCCCGAGACCCAGCGCATCCGCAGGCCCTCGGGGGTTTCGACGACGCTCGCGAGGCAGTTGTCGAACCAGGGCCCCTTGATGCCCGACCAGTGGAAGGGCGGATCGCCGACACCCGCCGCGCGAGCGAGCCGGGCGGCAAGCTTCGTGGCGATCCCGTAGGCGAGCACCGCGTTGAAGGTGCGCAGCACTACGTGCATGGGATTGCGGATCGGCGAGCAGACGGCCTGCACGATGCGGCTGCCCGACGACCTCTCCACCTCGGAGATATAGGAGAAGTGCACGTCGCCAGAGAGGAATGTCACGGTGTCGGGCGCCTCTCCGCGCTGTCCGTCGGCCACCTCCGTCGCCATTTCGGCCACCTGCCGGAAGCTCCGCTGGAATGCACCCCAGTGCTCGAGGTCGAAGGCCTGCCGCAGCCGCTCGCCGACGACGGCGGCGAGCCGGCCCCAGGCTCCTTCCGAGATCGCCTCGTCCCACGCCTCCACGTGGTGCAGCCCCGGCGGCAGCAGGAACGGCAGCGAGGTGCCGATCAGGAGGTGCCGGACTCCTCCGCGCATCCGCTCGTCGAGCCACGCCGTCTCCTCCTCGTCGACGAGCGCGCGGCGTGACGGGTCGAGCTCGCGGGAGGCGCGGGAGTCGAGCACGATCAGCCGTGAATCGGTGAAGTCGCGGCAGAAGCTCCACCGGTAGCTCTTGGGCTCGCGGTCGCAGCGGGCGGCGAACTCGTCGAGCACCTCGCCCACGTCGAGCTCCGACTCGCCGGAGTGATCGGCGATCCGTCGCCAGATCTCGTCCTGGGCTCGCTCGGCCGGCGACAGGTTGCCCAGGTGTTGGTGCACCCAGTACGACGCCAGGCCGGCGACGATGCGCTCGTGCCACCAGGGCTTGGACTCCATTGTGCGTTTCCAGCTGAGCGAGGCGTTCCAGTCGTCGCGCACGTCGTGGTCGTCGAAGATCATCGCGCTCGACACCGTCGACAGCAGCCAGCGGTTGGCCTCGTCTGTCCAGGCCAGACGGTACAGGTGCGCATACTCCTCATAGTCGGCAAGCTCCTTGCCGGGCGGCTCACGAATATCGCGCCGGGCCGAGATGAACTGCTGCATCGCCGCGCTCGTCGAGTCGGCATAGACCTGGTCTCCCAGGAACAGCATCAGGTCGGGCCAGTCGGCCCCTGAGTCCGTCGCGGACAGCTGCAGCGCGAACGCCCGAAGCGCATCCACCCCGTGGGTGTGGTTGCCGGTCTTGTCGTGCGGCACGCTCGTGCGGCACGATCCGAAGAGGAGCCGCAGCGGCCGCCCCGGCTCCAGAGTGGAGATGACGGATGCCGGCAGCGACGAATCGACGTCGGGCCACGCCCGCGTGCCGTCGACCTCCACCGTGTACGGGGTGACGGTGCCGGGTGCCAGGCCCTCGACCGGTACCAGGGCATAGTGGTGCCCGTGCACCGCGAAAGTGCGCGCCGTGGCGGAGCGGTGAGGGGTGCTGACGGTCACCGTCGCGGACTCCCTCGTCTCCACCCAGATGCTCGCCGAGACCTCGTCGACGTACCGCAGGATCGGGCCGAGGATTAGAGGAGAAGTCGTCATGACTCAGGTCTAGCCTGCCGTCGACGCCTCGGCTAGGGATTTGACGACAGCGGTTTCATTCCTGCCGATTCAGGGTTCCTCGTCCCAGCGGGTGCCGTCCAGGTCGCCGCGCAGGGTGCCCGTCACGTCGTCAACGGCGGCGCCCACCGTCTGCGCGAACCGCTCCGGCGGGAACCGACCGCTCAGGCCGTAGTCCCGCAGCAGGTCCTTCACGGGGCCCTTCATCTCGGCGAAGATCAGGGTGATTCCGCGGGAGGCGAGGAAGTCGTCGAGCTCGACCAGCTCGTCGATCGCCGTCGTGTCGATGTCGGTGATGGGCTCGGCCGCGAGAATCACGGTGCGGACGTCTCGGCCGGCCCTGGTGACCGTCTCCCGCACGTAATCGTCGAACAATCCGCCGTTGGCGAAGAAGAGAGGGGCGTCGAATCGCACGATCACGATGCCGGGCAGGCGCTCGCCGTCGGGGTGCCGGGAGAGGTCGTGATACCCGCGCACACCGTGTCGGCGGCCGAGTTCGGCCCGGTATGGTCGCCACGCCTGATTGACGAATGCCAGGAAAGAGAGCCCGATCGCCACCGCGATGCCCTGGATGACCCCGACCACGAGCACCCCGACGAGCGCGGCGAGCGACAGGAGCGCGTCCACCCGGTTCATCCGTGCGATAGCGATGAAGCCCCTCACATCGATGAGGCTGCTCGCGGCGACGATGACCACCGCGGCGAGCGTCGCCGAGGGCAGGTAGGCCGTGAGACCGGGGGCGGCCAGCATGAACACGACGATGAGCGCGGCGCCGACCAACCCGGTCAGCTGGGTGCGCGCGCCCGCCTTCTCGGCGACCGGGGTGCGCGAGGAGGAGGCCGAGATGGGAAATCCGCCGAACAGCCCGCTGGCAAGATTCGATACCCCGATCGCCGCCATCTCCTGGCTGCCGCTGACCGACTCGCCGCGCCGCGCCGCAAAGGCGCGCGAGAGCACCGCGGTGTCGGTGAAGGCGATGAGGGCGAGGCCGAGCGCGGGTAGCGCGAGCTCCGCGACATCCGTCCACCCCACCCCGCCGAGGGCAGGCGCCGGCACTCCCTGCGGGAGCGCCCCGACCACTGGCAGCCGCTTTGACAGGCCGAAAATGGCGGTGAGCGCCGTCGCGAGCACCACCGCCACGAACACGCCGGGCACGCGCGACACAAACCGGCCGACCAGCACGATCACGGCGAGCGACCCGAGCCCGAAGGCCAGCGCCAGGGGGTCGACGCGGCCCTCGGCGATGCCGGCGACGATCGCCGAGAGGTCGGCGAGCGGGGACTCCCTGTCGATCGAGAAGCCGAGCAGCGGCGGTATCTGTGAGACGAGCACGAGCAGCGCGATCGCGTTCAGGTAGCCGACCCGGATCGGCTTGGAGATGAGGTCGGTCACGAAGCCGAGCCGGATCAGGCCGCCGAGCAGCAGGATCACTCCGACCATGAGCGCGAGCAGGCCGGCGAGCGCGACGGCGCGTTCGTCGTCGCCGAGCGCGAGCGGGAGGATCGCGGCGGCGATGATCGGCGCGAGGGCCGAGTCGGGACCCAGCACGAGAATGCGCGATGGCCCGAAGATCGCGTAGGCGAGCAGCGGCAGGATCGTCGCGTAGAGGCCGGTCTCCGGCGGCAGCCCGGCGACCTCGGCGTAGCCGATACCGGCCGGGATCAGCAGGGCGGTGAGCACCACGCCGGCGCGGAGGTCGGGCAGCAGCCAGGCACGGCGGTACGCTCTCGCGGTCTCGAGGCCGGGCAGCCAGCGCCGGGGTCGCCAGTGACGCGGCCCCCACCGGCGCGACGGCGCCGTGCCGTGCGTTGTGCCGTTGTCACCCATTCGGCTCATTCTGGTGCAGATCGGGCACTGGCGTGAGGGATGGACGGCCCCCACCCGTCACCGCACGCACTTCAACGCGCTACCGTTGATACCATGACGCCTCCTGACACCACTCCCCGAGGCGAGGCAGACACTGCCGAAGCCCCGATCACCTTCTCCGACCTCGGCCTCAGCGACGCCATGCTCAAGGCGCTGAAGGACGTCGGGTACGAGACCCCGTCGGCCATCCAGGCCGCGACCATCCCCCCGCTCCTCGCCGGGCGCGACGTTGTCGGCCTCGCCCAGACCGGCACCGGAAAGACCGCCGCGTTCGCGCTGCCGATCCTGTCGCGCCTCGACGTGTCGCAGAAGAACCCGCAGGCCCTCGTGCTCGCCCCCACGCGGGAGCTCGCCCTGCAGGTGTGCGAGGCGTTCGAGAAGTACGCCTCCCACATGCGCGGCGTGCACGTGCTCCCCGTCTACGGCGGCCAGGCCTACGGTGTGCAGTTGTCCGCCCTGCGGCGCGGCGTGCACGTGGTCGTCGGCACCCCCGGCCGCATCATGGACCACCTCGCCAAGGGCACCCTCGACCTCTCCGAGCTCAAGTACCTCGTGCTCGACGAGGCCGACGAGATGCTCAAGATGGGCTTCGCCGAAGACGTCGAGACGATCCTCGCCGACACCCCGAGCGACAAGCAGGTGGCGCTGTTCTCGGCCACCATGCCGCCGCAGATCCGGCGCATCTCGCAGAAGTACCTGAATGACCCGGAAGAGATCACGGTCAAGAACAAGACCACGACCTCCGCGAATACCACGCAGCGCTACCTAATGGTCTCGTACCCGCAGAAGGTCGACGCGCTCACCCGCATCCTCGAGGTCGAGAACTTCGAGGGAATGATCGTCTTCGTGCGCACCAAGAACGAGACCGAGACGCTCGCCGAAAAGCTGCGCGCACGCGGCTACTCCGCCATGGCGATCAGCGGCGACGTGGCCCAGGCCCAGCGCGAGCGCACCGTCAACCAGCTCAAGTCGGGCAAGCTGGACATCCTTGTCGCCACGGACGTCGCGGCCCGCGGCCTCGACGTCGAGCGGATCAGCCACGTCGTCAACTACGACATCCCCATCGACACCGAGTCCTACGTGCACCGCATCGGGCGCACCGGGCGCGCGGGCCGCAGCGGCGCCGCGATCAGCTTCGTCACGCCGCGCGAGCGCCGCCTGCTCGGCGCCATCGAGAAGGCGACCCGCCAGCCGCTCACCCAGATGCAGCTGCCGAGCGTCGACGACGTCAACGTCACGCGCCTCGCCCGCTTCGACGACGCGATCACCGAGGCACTCGGCCAGGCCGAGCGCATCAGCGGATTCCGGGACATCATCGCGCACTATGTGCAGCACCATGACGTGCCAGAGGCCGACGTCGCTGCGGCCCTCGCCGTGGTCGCCCAGGGCGATGAGCCGCTGCTGCTCTCGCCTCAGGATGCCCGGTTCCAGCGCCCTGAGCGCGAGCGCCCTCCCCGTGATGACCGCCGGGACGACGGATGGGACCGCGCCGACCGCCCCGAGCGCGCCGAGCGTCGCCCCCGGGACAGCAACCGCAAGATGACCTCGTTCCGCATCGAGGTCGGCAAGCGGCAGAAGGTCGAGCCTCGCCAGATCGTCGGGGCGATCGCGAACGAGGGCGGCCTGAGTCGCGAGGACTTCGGCGCGATCAAGATCCTGCCCGACTTCTCGATCGTCGACCTGCCGGCCGACCTGCCCGGCGACGTGCTCGACCGCCTCAAGGACACTCGCATCAGTGGCAAGCTGATCGAGATCCGTCTCGATCGAGGCACCCCCAACCGGCGCGACGACCGAGGCGAGCGCCCGCCGCGCAAGAGCTACCGCGACTAGCGCGGTGTTGCTGCCCCGGGCTTCAGGGAAAGCACGTCCGAATCCGCGTCGGTGACGATCACTTCCCATTCGCCGAAACGAGTGAACCCTGCCGACTCCGCCAACGCCACCGATAGTGAGTTGTCGAGCTGGCAGCGGTGCTGCGGTTCGTAATCCTTTGCGATGGCGCGCGCGCTGATCGCACGGACGGCCGCTCGACCCAGCCCGCGGCCCCGATACTCCGGCAGGGTGATGACGCCGAGGTCGGCGAGCCGGGTTCGGTCCCAGGGGTACATGCTGGCCGCGGCGACGAGCCGATCGTCGACGAAGACTCCGAAGACAAGCCAGTGGTCGTGTTCGACGAACGCGTCGTCCATGTCGTCCTCGGGCGCCTCGCTGGCGAACCGTGCCAAGGCCTTCCCATCGTCGGACGTCAGCTGTCGCGTTCCGCCGAATACGGACTCGTTACGGAGAGCAGCCTGTTCGACGACAGGAAGATAGAAGAGGTAGTCCGGCGTGTTGAGAGTGATTCCAGCGTCCGCGATTTTGGCGGCCAGGCGTCCAGCATCCACGGGGCGGGAATCCACTGCTCGGTCACAATGGACGAGAACATGTCGAGCCCTTCTTCGTGGTGGATCGAGGCAAACTGAGCTCACGGACCGACGCGTCGGTCCGTGTCCCACGGCACGGCCCAGTCGAGCTCGTCGAACATGCGGGAGAGCACGATCGCGGTGAACCCCCAGACGAGCGCGCCGTCGAGGGTGAAGGCGGGGGTGCTCACGGTGCGCCCGCGCCACTCGTGCGCGACGCTCGCGCGGTTCGCGGGGTCGAGCAGGTC
>Ga0326734_1000526_pt1 | contig 10555 bp, 9 predicted proteins | sample 15_GP2_1315_FD_207944 | JGI IMG/M metagenome (GOLD analysis project Ga0326734, IMG submission 207944) | Glacier ice microbial communities from Ngari, Tibet, China - 15_GP2_131.5 | ecosystem: Environmental > Aquatic > Freshwater > Ice > Glacier | place: China: Ngari, Tibet | collected 2018-07-18
AAACGCCGTGGATGCCATGGAAGGCGTCGGAGCGTTGAAAGTAGTGATTAAAGAGTTGAAAAATAGTCAAATAGCTATTGATATTTCTGATACGGGAAAAGGCATTGCCAAAAAGAATTTAAGTAAAGTTTTCAACCCAGGATTCAGTACAAAAAAACGGGGTTGGGGTTTGGGTTTAACCCTTGCCAAACGGATTATCGAAAATTATCATAATGGGAAATTAATGGTGAAAAATTCGGAGATTAACAAAGGAACTACATTTAGAATTTTATTGGGTGGAGTGGCGTAATTGCTCATAAAATCTTACCTTTATGAAAAATAAACGAATATAATGACTACATATTTAAACTCCCTAAATCTTAAAAAAATCATATTAATTGGATTGCTTTTTAGAATAATTGCCATTATTTTTTCCAAAGGATACGCCTTCTCAGACGACCATTTTGAAGTAATAGAAATCACACAAAATCTTTTAGATAAATTAGATTCGCCCTTTCCTAACTTCCCAAAAGGTACAATCTATCTTTTCAGTCTCATTTATCCTGGCGTTCATTACGTTATTTTTGCTATTTGTGAATTCTTTGGAATGTACAATCCAGAAGTAAAAATGTTTATGGTCAGGTTAGTGCATGGATTGTTTTCATTACTGACAATTTATTACGGATATAAAATTACCGAATGTCTCAGCAATCGCCTAAATGATGCTAAAATTGTGGCTTTATTATTAGCAGTTTTTTGGGTATTTCCTTTTCTTTCCGTCCGTAGTTTGCGAGAATTGGCTTGTGTTCCACCACTTCTGATTGGTTGTTTTTATGCCCTTGAAAATAATATTTCAACGAAACAAATTTTATGGTCGGCTTGGTGGTTCACGATTGCTTTTGTCTTTCGGTATCAAATCATTTTCATTCCTTTTGTAATTGGTTTATTTTGGCTTTTCAGTAAAGTAAATTGGCAAAAAGCAATCATTTTGGGGTTGGCAATGGGTGTATTTTTCATGCTTACTCAAGGAGTTTTAGATTATTTATATTGGGGAAATCCATTTGCATCCATTTTGGCTTACGCAGATTACAATAGCGTAGAAGCCAATATTGCCAGTTATCCAAATGGACCTTGGCATCGCTACATTGGCACAATGGCGGGTTTGTTTTTAGCATTTCCATTTTTTTTACTATTCGCTGGTTACTTCAAAACCGCTACTCAATCTCATAATCGTACGATTATGTTTTATGCTTCTCTCCTATTTTTCATTTTCCATTCCTATTATGCCAATAAGCAAGAGCGTTTTATCATGCCGTTTTTGCCATTCTTTATTATTTTAGGAATTATTGGTTTTAGAGATTTATACGAGCAACATCAAGAGAAAAAATGGCTACGTGGATTCACCAAATTTGCCATAATTTGGTTCATAATTTTGAACACGGTTTTGCTTTGCATTCTATCTGTAACCTACACAAAACGTTCGAGAGTTGAGAGTATGAATTATCTGCGAGAAAGAGGAGATATGACAAATTTTGTGGTTCAGAATTACGAATCATCCCAACCCGAAGCTCCATTTTATCTTCAAAAGCGATACGATTATTACACGATTGACACGCACGAGAAAATGGCAGATTTGCCCAATCAATTGAAATTAGGCATAAAAATAAAGCCTAATTATGTAATTTTAGTGGGAAATACAGATATAGAAAAACGTAAAGTAGAAATGAAAGCGGTTTTTCCAACCATGGAATATGAGGTGAATATTAAGCCAAGTTTTGTAGATAATTTGGCATATTTAATGAATCCTTCGCATAATCATAACGAGACATTTTATATATTTCAGATTAGGTAATTAATTGTTAGTTAAAACAAGTTCAATTCTGAAATAACAATTCCCAGATGCCATGAAAACACTACTAATTCCTAATAATCAATAACTAATCTCAATCCTCTGGAAAGGGAATATAGATAAAATTCACAAAATCATTGTCTATCACGAACAAACAACAAAATTCATCGGGGTCTTTATAGCTTGTTTTGAAGACCTCCACATTTTCTTCCGCAATGATTTCACGTTGCACAAATTCCTCCATCGTCGAAGCGTGATAATGCCACTGATTGTTGTTCATTTCGTGAATCCCAATCAATTTTGAGCCAATCGGTACGGGATTTTGCGATAAGGCAAAAATAGGATATTTTGAAAATCCACGAGTGCGGATTTGATAAGACGCTTCCTTCAAAAATTCTGTGACAATTACAAAATCAGTGGAAATAATCCCCAGACGTTTTCCATTCAATTCTGGTGAATTTGGGGCGTTGGATATGGCTTGATAATCTTCTAACACGTTCTTTTAGTTAATAATTAATAGTTTTTTAGCGAAATTGAACAACTACTAATTGTTCATTATTAATTCTTACCTAAAATCTCGCTGCACTCAGTAAACTTAAATCTTTATAATTCATGCCAAATTTTTTGGCGATGTTGGCATTTGTTAGACTCCCTTTGTAGATATAAACCCCTTTCATGAAAGATTTGTTCGCAAAAATGGCTTCTTCAATACCGCCCGTTTTGCCTGTTTTCAAGAGAAATGAGGTAAAAATATTACTTAATGCCTGCGTGGCTGTATGTGCTACTCGGGAAGGAATATTGGGTACGCAGTAATGAATAACTCCATATTTTCGATAAATCGGATTGTCATGAGTTGTCATTTCGGAAGTTTCAAAACAACCTCCTTGATCAATGCAAACGTCAATTATGACTGAATCTGGCTTCATCAATGACACCATTTCTTCGGTAACGATGCAAGGCGTAAAACCGTCTTCGGCACGTAAAGCTCCAATCACAACATCGGCTTCTGAAATTGCCTGTGTAAGTGTACTGGAATCAATAATACAAGTGTAAATATTTTGCCCAACTGAATATTTTAACCGTTGCAATTTGTAAATATCCTTATCAAAAACCTTTAAATCTGCCCCTAGACCAATGGCAATTCTGGCGGTATATTCTGAAACCGTTCCAGCTCCCAAAATCACTACTTTTGTGGGTGGCACGCCCGTGATTCCTCCCAAAATTACGCCCATTCCATCGTTGGCACTACTCAAACATTCAGCCGCAATTAACATAACGGTACTTCCTGCAATTTCGGACATGGCTCTGATGATGGGCATTCCTCCAGCATTGTCTTCAATGTATTCGTAACAAAGTCCAGTAATTTTCTTACGGTTCAATTTCTCAAAATACTCCTTCGTCATACGGGGCATATTCAGGGCTGAAATCACCGTAGAGCCATTATTTAGGTATTCAAATTCTGAATCTGTGAGTGGTTGAACCTTTAAAATTACGTCAGATTTGAATACTTCTTCTATCGTGTATGATATTTGTCCTCCCGCATCAGAATATTGATTATCAGTAAATTTTGCACCATCCCCTGCACCCGTTTCAACCAAAACTTGATGTCCATTTCGCACCAAAAGTCCCACTGCCGAGGGCGTAAGCGACACACGTCTTTCTTGCATCGAAACTTCCTTGGGAATTCCAATGAATAGACTTTTTGCGTTCTGTTTCGTCCAAACTAATGCTTCTTGCGGAACGCCGCTCGGAGACATTAGTCCAGATTGAGCGAGGACTTCTTTAAAACCTGTTGGTTGGGGCATATTTTGAGTTGTGTATTTTGTTAGTTTTCCAATAAATCTACCACTTCTAAAACTTCTTTAACAATTTTAGGGTGAAGGCTTTTTCCTGCATGAAATGGAATTACTATTCGTTTTTTCTCTTTGAAATAAATTCGATGACTTCCTTTTGTTCTGGATAAAAGGAAACCGAATGCTAAAGGAAGTCTTTCCGCTTCTTTTGCATCCATGATTGGTAATTTAGGCAATTTCCACCTCCATTGTTGTTGTAATTAAATCTTTTGAAGGTGATAACTCGCTTACTTCTTCTCCGCTCATTGACTCAACGTAAAGTTCGATAGCTTCACGAATATTCTCCTGTGCTTCTTCAAAAGTATCACCCTGAGAATGACATCCTTTTAATTCAGGACAAAAAACGAAATATCCAAATTCGTCTTTTTGAAATAAAACATTGAATTTATGACTCATAACGTATAGACTTGGTTTTAAATTTTCTTATAAAAATACACTAAACCCCAATTTTTTCCAAATGAATTTCTCTTGCTCCATCTTCCAGAACTTTGATGTCAATTTTTAAGTATTTGGTTGGCAGTAAGTTAGCAATTTTTGAAGCCCATTCAATGAAACATCTTTCACCAGAATATAAATAATCCTCCACGCCAATATCCATCGCCTCTTCTTCATTTTTAATTCTGTAAAAATCAAAATGATAAAGGTCTATGCCCTGCTTCGTTGTATATTCGTTCACCAACGAATACGTTGGACTCTGGACATGACTCGTTACAACTAAAACATCACAAATGGCTTTGACAAGCGTAGTTTTCCCCGCTCCCATTTGTCCTTCAAAAATCCAGACGGGCGTTTTTTGCCCAAATTCGAGAATGGTTTTAGCAACGGTTTTTATTTCGTTTAAGGAATTATATTTGATTGATTTTGTGTTCATTATATCTTTTTATTATTTCTTACCTCTTCGCCATAAAAGAATCGTGCAATTGCACCACAAAATCCACTTGTTCATCCAGAGTCATAAAAGAAGTGTCCATCAAAACGGCATCCTTTGTTTGGGTTAAGGGTCCTTCTTCACGGGTTGAATCAATGATGTCACGTTTTTTTATATTGACTAAAATTACATCCAGATCCACCATTTCGCCTTTTTCTAATAATTCTCGTTGACGGCGTTCTGCCCGAATGGTTGGGTCGGCGGTCATAAAAACTTTGATTTCAGCGTTTGGAAAAACCTTCGTGCCAATGTCTCTTCCATCCATCACAACGCCACGATGTTTTGCCATTTTTTGCTGTTGAGCCACCATTGCTTTCCGCACAATCGTGATGGCACTTACCTCCGAAACCATCTGAGAAATATACATCTTACGAATTTCTTCTTCCACATTCAAGCCATTCAGAAATACATCGCTTGCACCCCGATTTTCGTTAAAATGAAAAGTAATATGTATTTCTGACAAAGCCCTCTCAACCTCATGCGGATTGGTTAATGTTACATGGTTATCATAAAAATACAAACTTACTGCCCTATACATTGCCCCCGTATCAACAAAGGCATAACCCAATTTCTTGGCTACCCGTTTAGCCGTAGAACTTTTGCCACAACTCGAATGACCGTCAAGAGCAATAATCGTTTTTTTCATGTTTTGTAATTTTGTTTGCAAAGATAGGAGAAAAGCAGGAAAGGAGGAAAAGGGAAAATGGAGAAACGGAGGAAAAAGAAAAAGCCAAGATTATTGGTCTTGGCTTTTTTGAAATTGCAACGAATCATTACTTCTGTACCTTAATATCAAAATTAATTGTACCGTCGGCAACTCCAACAATTGAATTGACTTTTATAAGTCCTTTCTTATTTCTACCGTTTAGAAAAGCATATATTTTTCCTGTTTCAACTGCAATACTTTGTGCAGTGGCTGCAATATTTAATGCCCCAAGTTGAGCATCTGTAACAGTAGCAAAATCAACAGTATTTGGTGCTAAAACAAAATAGGTCGCTGTTCCTCCTCCCGTGCTTGTACCACCACAAACAACATTATTAGTAGGAACTGTGGTTGCAAAACCTACTCTCCCACGTTCAGGATTTGAGAAGAAAGTAGGTTTAGCAGTTACTCTATCGGCTGCATAAGTAATATCTACGTATCTAATATTTGAATCTAAATCGCAAACTGCATAAACGTCACCCGTTGCCGAAGCTACTCTCGACCCCAAATCATTTGTTTGAGCACCTAAAACAATACCAATCCAAGAGGCAATTTGTCCATCCGCTGAAATGTTAATTACCAAAGTCTTACGAGTAACTTTTTCGTTGTTGTCATATACATCAAAATGCAAATAATTCTTTCCTGTTGTTGCCGAAACCGTGAAATCAATGGTTTGTGTTTGCTCATCACGATTCTTTAATTTGATTTCAAATAAAGGACGGTCAGTTTTTGTACGAAAATTGGCTTTATCCGAAACAAACACCCGCATGATTCTTGGTTTTTCACTCGTTGGCGTTTTTTTAATGACTAATGAAACATTCACATTGTCGCCACTTGCTGCCACAACGCTTGGGTCAATATTCAATTTAGCATCCGTGAAAGTGATGTCTAATCTACCGTCTGCAAGTGGCAAAGTCATGTCTTCTAATGGAGCTTGAATTTCTGGCGTAATGCCACAAGCAGTAATGTACATCGCAATGATAGCAAGAAATAAATATGATAATTTTTTCATAAAAGTAATTAGCCCCTAAATTTATTTGTAAGGAATGGTTTGAAAATAGCTCATGCACGGGGCTTGGGATATGGCATGAATATTTCTAAAATAAAATTTATTGTATTGATAATCAGTGAGTTAAAATCTTTTCAATCAGTAGTAAATGATTGTTTTGATGTATTTTGTGGAGATATTGATTTTCAAAATTAACGATTTATACTCATCTATCGTATTTTTTGCGGTTATAAATTGGTAATTTTCAATTGTAAAATCAAAAAACTATGCAAATCAAAGGCAATATCATCAACATTCTCGAAAGAAAAATTCAATACGGAACCATAGAAATTGAAGATGGAATTATTCAAAAAATAACCCTCCTGTCTCCTGTCTCCCGTCTCCATTCCTACATCCTTCCTGGTTTTATAGATGCTCATGTTCACGTAGAAAGTTCGATGCTCACGCCCATTCAATTTGCTCGTTTGGCGGTAGTTCACGGCACAGTCGCCACGGTTTCTGACCCGCACGAAATTGGAAATGTTTTAGGGAAAGCGGGCGTGGAGTATATGATTGAAAATGCTCGACAAACACCTTTTAAATTCTGTTTCGGAGCTCCACCTTGCGTACCTGCCACCACTTTTGAAACCGCAGGAGCAACCATTACGCCCAACGATATTGAAGAATTATTTATCACTTATCCAGAAATTGGGTATTTGGCAGAGGTCATGAATTTCCCTGGTGTTTTGAACCATGATCCCGACATGATGGCGAAAATTGCGTTGGCAAAACAATACAATAAACCCGTGGACGGACACGCCCCAGGCTTGCGGGGAGATGATGCCCGAAGATACATTGAAGCAGGTTGTCAAACTGACCACGAGTGTTTTACGGCTGAGGAAGCATTGGATAAATTGAAATATGGCATGAAAATTTTGATTCGGGAAGGCTCAGCGGCAAAGAATTTTGAAGCCTTGATTAACTTATTACCAGAGCATTACGAAAATATGATGTTTTGTTCAGACGATAAACATCCTGATAATTTAGTGGAAGGACATATTAATTTATTGGTAAAAAGAGCCTTAGCAAAATATCCAGATTTATTGTTTGAAACCCTGCAAATGGCGTGTGTAAATCCAGTTTTGCATTATAATTTACCCGTAGGTTTGCTCAGAGAAGGCGACCCAGCCGATTTTATTGTAATTGATAATTTGCAGGATTTTAAGGTGAAACAAACTTATCTAAATGGTGAAATTGTAGCAGAGCATGGGATTTCAAAGATTGAGAATTTACCAAGTGATATTGTCAATAATTTCAATTGTAAAACGAAGAAGATAGAAGATTTTGCTTATGAAAATTCAGAATTAGAACAATCAATGATTAAAGTTATTGAAGTGTTGGATGGTCAATTAATTACCTTAAAAACTGAACATAACCCTAAAATTTCAGACGGTTTTGTGGTGTCAGATACCGAACGAGATATTTTAAAAATAGTGGTCGTAAATCGTTACCAAAATGCTCCTCCTGCGATTGGTTTTATCAAAAATTTTGGATTAAAAGAAGGAGCAATTGCCTCGTCGGTTGCCCATGATTCGCATAATATTATTGCAGTGGGCGTAGATGATGAATCAATTTGTGAAGCCGTGAATATGATTATTGAAGCAAGAGGTGGAGTGTCAGCAATTAATGGAAAAGGTCAAAAAAATATTTTAAAATTACCAATTGCGGGCATCATGTCTGACCGTGACGGTTATGAGATAGCCAAAGAATATTCTGCCATTGACCAATTCGCTAAACAATTAGGTTGCACATTGGCTTCACCTTTCATGAGTCTATCGTTTATGGCACTTTTAGTGATCCCAAACTTGAAATTATCCGATTTGGGATTATTTGATGGAGAAAAGTTTGCGTTTACAAGCTTATTTGTAAAATAATTGTTAATTTTAGGTTATTAAAAAATAACACAAATTGAAATCATTGCTAAACACTAAAAATTTTTCATCAACCAAACGAAGAAGTTACTTCCGAAAAACTCATTAAGTGATTTATTAGAACACAAACTTTTAAACGACTTAATCGACAATTTTCAAATCTTTGAAAATTATTTATCTCTCTCTATCATTCACATTTACATTGATGACAACTTAACCTATCATCAATAAATTTTTTGTTTTCATATTCACCTTTTTTTTATTTATTATTTCCATTAACTTTTTTAAAATCACATGAGAAAAATTCTTCTATTATCAGTCCTATCGGTACTGGGACTTTGTGGGCAGTTATTTGCTCAAGACAGGATGGTAACGGGTAAAATTACCGATGGCAAAGATGGGTCGGCACTTCCAGGTGTAAGTGTAGCAGTGAAGGGTTCGACCAAAGGAACAACCACTGACGCTAATGGTAACTTCAAAGTGAGTATCCCAACAAATGCAACGCTTTCAATCAGTTTTGTTGGCTACTCTTCGCAGGAAGTCAAAACAGGTGGTCGTTCAGAAGTAAATGTGCAAATGAATGAAAACGTTAATCAACTTTCAGAAGTTGTTGTAACGGGTTTAGCAACGAGTGTAAAGCGTTCAAACTTGGCTAACGCTGTAGCAACCGTTTCGGCCAGTCAACTGATGGGTACAACTACTCCTGTAACAACTGACGGTGCCTTGTACGGAAAAATGACTGGTGTAAATATTCAAGCTAACGGTTCAGTACCAGGCGGTGGTTTCTCTATGCAAATGCGTGGTGTTTCCACGTTGGGCGCATCTGCTTCGCAGCCTCTGTTTATTATCGACGGGGTTTACATCGACAATGACCAATATTCAAATGGTCGTTCTGCTGGTAATAAAGCAACTGGCGGATCTTCAAACTCAACGCAGGATAATAATGCTAACCGTTTGGCTGATATTAACCCTGACGATATTGAGAACATTGAAGTATTAAAAGGAGCCTCTGCAGCAGCAATTTACGGAACACGTGCCAACGCTGGTGTTGTTATCATCACAACAAAACGTGGAAAAGGTGGTAAATCAAAAATATCTTTTGGTCAAGACATTGGTTTTTCACAGCCTTGGCGTTTATACGGTGGTGCTGAATGGAATGAGCAGAAAATCACTGATTATTTTGGTGCAAGTGATGTGCCTCTTTTCAAAGCTGCAAAGGCTTCTGGAAAATATTATGATTATGAAAAGGAAATTTTTGGCGGTACTGGTGCTATCAGAAACACTCGTCTGAGTGTGACAGGAGGAGATGAAAAAACTAAATTCTATGTAAATGGTAGTTTAGCAGATGAGACGGGCATTGTTAAAAATACAGGTTTTACTCGTGCATCGTTCAGAGCAAATCTTGACCATAAGATTACACAATGGTTAGACATGGGCGTTACAACCAACTATATCTTCTCAAATAATGATCGTGGTTGGACGGGTAATGATAACTCAAATATCAACTACGGTTATAACCTACCATACACAAGACCATATTATGATTTGTTCCCAGATGCTAACGGAAATTATCCAGACAGTCCAGTAGGGGAAAATCCATTTGCCATTCGTGATCGTGCAACAAATAATCAGAAGGTGAATCGTTTGTTATTGGGTTTCAATTTGAATGCTCGTTTGATTAATAAAGAATCAATGGGATTAAATTTGAAATTTAATGGTGGTCTTGATTATCAAAATGGATTTTCTTCTTTGTATTTACCGTCTGATTTACAATCACAGCGAGCAGAAGCAAATCCAGGATATGCACAAGATACTCGTAATGAAGTAGTTAATTCTAATATGCAGTTAGCATTCGTATTTACCAATGCTCTGATGAATAATAAATTAAACTTAACAACATCTGGAGGTTTAGTAACGCTTTCAAGGGATGTACGTTTGAATTATACTCGTGGTGTAGGTTTACCAGCAGGTATTTATAATCCAGGAGCTGCGAAAGTTATTTCATCTTCTCCAGAATATCGTTTCAATAAAGATGTGGGTATTTTTGCTCAGCAAGAATTAAACTGGGATGATAAAATTATTGCTACGGCGGGTATTCGTTTTGACAAATCTACTTTGAACGGTGAATTTGACAAATTTTATGCTTTTCCAAGAGGATCGTTAGCCGTAAACTTAGCAAAATTTGCTTTCTTTGACGTGCCAGCAATCAACCAAGTGAAATTCCGTGCCGCCTATGGTGAAACGGGTGGGGTACCAAACTGGGGCGTTCCTTTTAACCAATTATTGACCGTTGGAACGGGAGGATTGGGCGGTTTAGTTCCAAG
>Ga0326734_1000527_pt1 | contig 10539 bp, 7 predicted proteins | sample 15_GP2_1315_FD_207944 | JGI IMG/M metagenome (GOLD analysis project Ga0326734, IMG submission 207944) | Glacier ice microbial communities from Ngari, Tibet, China - 15_GP2_131.5 | ecosystem: Environmental > Aquatic > Freshwater > Ice > Glacier | place: China: Ngari, Tibet | collected 2018-07-18
CCCTGGCGCCGCTGGCGGCACGCGGCGCGCAGATCATCGTGGCCGACGGCGGCAGCATCGACGCCACCCTGGCCCGGGCGCTGGCGTGCGGCGTGCCAATAAAGGTGGCCCATGCGCCGCGCGGCCGCGCCCGGCAGATGAATGCCGGGGCGCAACAGGCCACCGGCGAGCTGCTGCTGTTTCTGCATGCCGACACGCTGCTGCCCCCGGAGGCCGACCGCTTGGTCCAGCAGGCGCTTGCCGCAGGCCCGCAGGTCTGGGGCCGCTTTGATGTGCGCATCGAGGGCCGGCCCGGTATGCTGCGCGTGATTGCCGCACTAATGAACCTGCGCTCGCGCTGGACCGGCATCGCCACCGGCGACCAGGCGCTGTTCATGACGCGTGCGGCTTTCGACGGCGTCGGCGGCTTTGCCGACCAGCCCCTGATGGAAGACATTGCCATGTCGACGCGCCTGCTGAGACTTTCGCGCCCGGCCTGCCTGCACGAACGGGTGGTGACGTCTGGCCGGCGCTGGGAAACGCACGGCGTGTGGCGCACGGTGCTGCTCATGTGGCGGCTGCGCCTGGCCTACTGGCGCGGCGCGGCGCCCGAGCATCTGGCACGGCTGTACCGTTGAGCATGCCACCCGTGCAACAACCGCCTGCCCGGCTGGTGGTGTTTGCCAAGGCGCCGGTGCCGGGCAGCGCCAAGACCCGGCTGATCCCGGCCTTGGGCGCTGCAGGCGCGGCCGCGCTCGCGCAGCGCATGCTGGACCGCACCTTGCAGCAGGCGCTGGCGGCCAAGGTCGAATCGGTCGAGCTGTGCATGGGTCCGGCGCCCGGACATGCCGCCTGGCGCCACGTCACGTTGCCGCCAGGCCTGCCAGGCACGGCCCAGGGTGAAGGCGACCTGGGCGAGCGCATGGCCGCCGCCATCGACCGGGTGGTACGGGAACGGCGCCAGCCGGTCGTGCTCATGGGCACCGACTGCCCGGGCCTGAACGCCGAGCTGATCAGCGAAGCCGCCCGCCAGCTCCAGGCGCACGATGCGGTGATCGTGCCGGTGGCCGATGGCGGCTACTCGCTGATCGGCCTGAAATTGCCCTGCCCCGAACTGTTCACCGCCATGCCGTGGAGCACGTCTGCCGTGGCCGGCGAAACACTCAGGCGCCTGGCGGCCCTGGGCTTGACCTTCTGGCTGGGCCCCATGCTGCACGACATCGACGAGCCCGCCGACCTGTTCCACCTGCCGCCTGACTTTTAACAAAACGAGCTATTTGCGCAATACACACCTGCGCATGCAGCTATTTATTCAATAGCATTCACCCTCCAAAGAAAGACTAGCGCCATGACAACCGACAGCCTCACGCACCAGCTGGTGACCGACTACTACGGCCGCCAGCTGCAAGGCACGGCGGACCTCAGGACCAGCGCCTGCTGCGACATCAGCGCCATGCCTGAATGGCTCAAGCCGCTGCTGGCGCGCATCCACCCCGAGGTGCTGTCGCGCTACTACGGCTGCGGCCTGGTCTGCCCGCCGCTGCTGGAAGGCTGCCGGGTGCTGGACCTGGGCTGCGGCTCGGGCCGCGACGTCTATGCCCTGGCGCAGCTGGTCGGCGCCAGCGGCTCGGTCGTCGGCGTGGACATGACCGAGGCGCAGCTGGCCGTGGCCCAGGCGCACCAGGCGCACCATGCCGAGGCGTTCGGCTACAGCAACGTGCAGTTCCTGCACGGCTACATCGAGCGGCTGGACGAGCTGGACCTTGAACCCGGCAGCTTCGACGTGATCGTGTCCAACTGCGTGGTTAACCTCTCGCCCGACAAGGACGCCGTGCTGGCCGGCGTGCAGCGCCTGCTCAAGCCCGGCGGCGAGTTTTATTTTTCCGACGTGTACGCCGACCGCCGCGTGCCGGCAGCCGTCAGGGACGATCCGGTGCTGTACGGCGAATGCCTGGGCGGCGCGCTGTACTGGAAAGATTTCGAGCGCCTGGCGCAGCGCCACGGCTTTGCCGATCCGCGCCTGATGGAAGACAGGCCGCTGGCCATCCTTGAGCCTGAACTGGCGGCACGCACCGGCAACCTGCGTTTTTTCTCGGCCACCTACCGCCTGTTCAAGCTGGCCGCGCTAGAATCGGCCTGCGAGGATTACGGCCAGGCGATCGTCTACCAGGGCAGCATTCCCCAGCAGCCGGGCCGTTTCGTGCTCGACAAGCACCACGACATTCAGGCTGGCAAGGTATTTGCCGTGTGCGGCAACACCTGGCACATGCTGCGCGGCACGCGCTTTGCGCCGCACTTCAGCTTCATCGGCACTTTCGAGACGCACTACGGGATTTTCGAGGGATGCGGCACGGTTTTGCCGTTTGGAACGGCCGGGCTTGCAGACGGCTTGACGCCCTGCTGCTGACCTTCTGCGCATCAGGCCACGCCAAACCCTCCGCCGCCCGGCGTGTGGACCTCGAACACATCGCCAGGCTGCAGGTCGGCCTGGCCGATGTGCGCCAGCAACTCAACCCGGCCATCGGCGCGCACCACGCGGTTTAGGCCCACAGCGCCCGGCCCGCCGCCCGCCATGCCGAAAGCGCCGTGCACCCGTCCGTTCGACAGAATGCCGGCGGTCATCGGCTCCAGGAACCTGACCCGCCGCACCCCGCCGTTGCCGCCTTGCCACTGGCCCGCGCCGCCTGAACCGGCGCGAATTTCATAGCTTTCCAGCCGCACCGGAAAGCGGAACTCCAGCACCTCCGGGTCGGTCAGCCGCGAATTGGTCATGTGCGTCTGCACCACGCTGCAGCCGTCAAAGCCCTCGCCCGCGCCGCTGCCGCCTGAGAGGGTTTCGTAGTACTGGTGGCGCGCATTGCCAAAGGTGAAATTGTTCATGGTGCACTGGCTGGCCGCCATGATGCCGAGCGCGCCGTACAAGGCGTTGGTGATGCAGGTCGAGGTTTCCACATTGCCGGCCACCACCGACGCGGGCGGGTTCGGGTTGAGCATCGAGCCTGCCGGAATGATGACCTTGAGCGGCTTCAGGCAGCCCGCGTTGAGCGGGATGTCGTCATCGACCAGCGTGCGGAACACATACAGCACGGCGGCCATGCAGACGGCGGTGGGCGCGTTGAAGTTGTTGGCCTGCTGGGGCGAGGTGCCGGTGAAGTCGATCTCGGCGCTGCGGTTGTGCGTGTCCACGCGGATCGCCACCTGGATTTGCGCGCCGTTGTCCAGCGGCAGTGTGAAGTGGCCGTCTTTCAAGCGCGTGATGACGCGGCGCACCGACTCCTCGGCGTTGTCCTGCACATGGTTCATGTAGGCCAGCGTCACCTCCAGGCTGAACTGTGCGACCATTTTTTGCAGTTCCTGCACGCCTTTTTCATTCGCGGCAATCTGCGCCTTCAGGTCGGCCAGGTTCTGCTGCGGGTTGCGCGACGGGTATTCGCCACTCTCCAGCAGCGCGACCATTTCGGCTTCGCGCAGCACGCCGCGCTCGACCAGCAGGAAGTTGTTGATCTGCACGCCTTCTTCCTCGATGCGCGTGGAAAACGGCGGCATCGAGCCCGGCGTGGTGCCGCCGATGTCGGCATGGTGGCCGCGCGAGCCGACGTAGAACGTGGGGTTCGGAGATCCCTCCAGGTAGACCGGCGTGATGACGGTGATGTCCGGCAAATGGGTGCCGCCGTGGTAGGGGTCGTTCAGCGCATAGACGTTGCCCAGCTGCATCCGGCCGGCATTCTCGCGGATCACGGTCTTGATGCTTTCGCCCATGGAGCCCAGGTGCACCGGCATGTGCGGCGCATTGGCGATCAGGTTGCCCTTGGCGTCGAACAGCGCGCAGCTGAAGTCCAGCCGCTCCTTGATGTTGACCGAGTAGGCGGTGTTCTGCAGCTGCAGCCCCATCTGCTCGGCGATGTTCATGAACAGGTTGTTGAACACTTCCAGCAGCACCGGGTCCACCGTCGTGCCCGCGGCAAACTTGACGGCTCGCGGCACGCGCCGGTTCAGCACCAGGTGGTCGAACTCGGTCAAGTCTGCCTCCCAGCCGGGCTCCACCACGGTGGTGGCGTTTTTCTCGGCAATGATGGCCGGGCCGGGGATGCGGTCGCCGGGCCGCAGGTCTTCGCGCACCACCAGCGCGGCGTCCACCCACCGCCCGCCCGCATACATGCGCACGGTTTCGCGGCGCGGTACGTCTCGCGGCGCATGCAGGGCCAGGCGCGGCTCGGCTGGCGCTTCGCCCGCCACCACGGACTCCACCGACACGGCCTCGACCACCAGCGCCTTGCCGTGCATCAAAAAGGCAAAGCGCTGGCGGTAGGCGGCTTCAAAGCTGGCTTCGATCTGATCGAGCGTGCCGAAAGGAACGATCAGCGCGGTATCGCTGCCCGCGTAGCGCACATGCACGCGCTGGTGGGTGGCGATGGCGCCCGCGCCGGCTTGCTGGCGTTGCAGTTCGGCGCTGGCGCTGGCAGCCAGGGCCGTGAGCGTGCCGGCAACCTGCGCCAGCGCAGCCGCCGACAGCGTGCATTCCACCGCCTGCTCGCGTATCACGTTCTGGTCGGCCAGGCCCATGCCGTAGGCGCTGAGCACACCGGCCAGCGGATGCACGAACACCCGCGTCATGCCCAGCGCATCGGCTACTGCGCAGGCGTGCTGCCCGCCCGCCCCGCCGAAGCACTGCAGCGTGTAGCGCGTCACGTCATAACCACGGGCCACCGAGATTTTCTTGATGGCATTGGCCATCTGCTGCACGGCGATGTCGATGAAGCCCTCGGCCACGTCCTCGGCGCTGCGGCCGGTCTGCGCGGCCAGCTGACTGAAAAGGGGCAGCACCGCCTCCGCGCTCAAGGGCTCGTCGGCATGCGGCCCGAACACTTTCGGAAAATAACGCGGCTGCACCTTGCCGAGCATCACATTGGCATCGGTCACGCTCAAAGGGCCGCCGCGCCGGTAGCTGGCTGGACCGGGATTGGCGCCGGCGCTTTGCGGCCCCACGCGAAACCGCTCGCCGTCAAAGCGCAGGATCGAGCCGCCCCCAGCGGCCACCGTGTGGATGCTCATCATCGGCGCGCGCATGCGCACGCCGGCCACCTGGGTTTCGAACTCGCGCTCGAACTCGCCGGCGTAATGCGACACGTCGGTCGAGGTGCCGCCCATGTCAAAGCCAATCACTTTTCCAATGCCCGCGATCGCCGCCGTGCGCGCCATGCCGACGATGCCGCCGGCCGGGCCGCTCAAGATGGCGTCCTTGCCCTGGAACGCACGGGCATCGGCCAGCCCGCCCGACGACTGCATGAAAAACAGCTTCACGCCCGGCATCTCGGCCGCCACCTGCTCGACATAGCGGCGCAGGATGGGCGACAAATACGCGTCGACCACCGTGGTGTCGCCTCGGCTGACGAACTTCATCATCGGGCTGGTCTCGTGCGAGGTACTGACCTGCGTGAAGCCGGCCTCCCGGGCAAGGCGACTGGCCGCTTTCTCATGCGCACTGAAGCGGTAGCCGTGCATGAACACAATCGCAACGCTTCGCAGTCCTTGCTGGTATTGCGCAAGCAACTCCTTTTTCAATAGCGCCTCATCCAGCGGCCAAATCACCTCGCCGTGTGCGCCGACACGCTCACGGGCCTCCACCACGGCGCTGTAGAGCAGCTCGGGCAGCACGATGCGGCGGTCAAACAGCCGGGGCCGGTTCTGGTAGGCAATGCGCAGCGCGTCTTGAAAGCCGCGCGTGGTGACCAGCAGCGTCGGCTCGCCCTGGCGTTCGAGCAGCGCATTGGTGGCCACGGTGGTGCCCATCTTCACGCACTCCACCACATCGGCGCGGACCGGCTCGCCGGGCTTCAGGCCCAGCAGGTGGCGAATGCCGGCGACCGCCGCATCGCGGTACTGCTCGGGGTTGTCGCTCAGCAGCTTGTGCGTGACCAGCGCACCGTCGGGCCGACGGCCCACCACGTCGGTGAAAGTGCCGCCCCGGTCGATCCAGAACTGCCAGCGTTGGGTGCCATTTTTTTCCATGATGTGCCTGGATGGTAAAAGGAATAAAGCGTCAAAGGCTGGCCGCCGAGCGTGCCGCCTGGTCGTAAATGCCCGAGAGCAGGCGCAACAAACGGGCCAGTTCGCCGATGTCGCGGTTCAGCCCGTCATCGGCGTTCAAAGCATTGATCAGGCAGGACTCCCGGATCTCGCGGTAGCGGTTCACGAAGTCCATCCCCATGTCGGTGCAGGCGTAGGTCACGTCCTTGCCGCTTTTGCTGGACACCACCACGCCCAGGGTCTGCAGTTTCTTGAGCGAGTAGTTGATCAGGTGCGTGTCCTCGACATTCATGATGAAGCAGATGTCGGCCAGCCGCTTGTTGCGGGCACGGTGGGTGACATGGTGCAGCACCAGCACGTCGAGCGGCATCAGGTCCTTCAGCCCGGCCGCACTCATGCAGTGCGCGACCCAGCGGTGAAAAGAATTGCCGGCCACGATCAGGCCAAACTCGAACTCGCTCATTTCAGCGCTTTTGGGCGACACCAAATGGGCAGACGAAACAATTGGTTGCGCCGCAGGCGCTAGAACAGGCTGCGCGGCAGCGGCGGATTTGCGGGCCATCAGCAAGCTCCCGGTTGGCATCTTGGTTGCATCGCTAAATTGTAGGCAGTTAAACATTAATTTATCAACATTTTGTTGACGTTTAGGGGAAACCACTGAGCAAAAATCCCATCATTTCCTCTTATATTGATTTCCTCACTTTGTCACCTTGGATTGAAGTTTTCGGAACGCCTTGATGACTCACCGCCTGCTCCTGGACCTGACCCTGCCGCGCACCCTTGACCGCTGGGTCAGTGACTTTTCGCACAGCAAAGGGCGCATTGCCCCTGTTGAAGGCTGGCTGTTTGAAGGCGCTCCGGCCCGCCGCGCGGCCGAGCAGCGCCTGGCGGCGGCCGGTGTTCAGGCGACGTTTCGCAGCAGCTACAAGCCGCTGCTGCACTACTTCCTCGAAGAAGTCGAATGCGCGGCCCTGGCTGCGGCCACCGTGACCTATCCGGTGCATCCGGATGCATCGCCGCGCCGCTTTTTGCTGGAGGCCTACCCGCTGGCCGGGTTGCTGCCCGGCTGCAATTTGCAGTTCGAACCGGGCAACGCCGACCTGCACTACCAGCTGGCGCTGACGCTAAAGGACGGGCGTCAGGTCCACGCCAGCGTGTTCGCGCCCAACCGCATCCATGCCGACCCGCTGGGTGAAACCCTGCTTTCGCCAACCGGCTGGCTCAAGACGCAAACCCCTTCGGGTTCGCTGGCCCGCCTGGACGCAGCCTTCGAGACCGACTACGAACAGCTGTTCGCCCGCGTCCTGCAAACCGTCGGCCGGCACCCCTGGCCGGCGCAGGAGCCCTATTTCGAACGGCTGGACATCCGTGTGGACATGCCGGGCATTGAGCAGGCGCTGGCCGTCGGCCACGAATGCATCAGCACGCATGAAGCGCTGCATGAAGACATCTATTTTTCGCTGCTTGAAATCTTTCAGCGCCGGTCGGGGCGCGCCCTCCAGGACAGGCGCTTGCAGCCCGGCCAGATCGTGCCGGACGTGCGCGGCAGCCACGCGGCGCCACGCCTGCGCATCGGCTTGAGCCGCTACGATGCCACAGCGCAGGACAAACGCGTTGGCCTGAACTTTGCCAGCACCCTTCCCTTTGTAGCACTCGACAAGCTGGGCACGGCGCCCGACGCTGACCGCATCGCCGCCGAAATGCGGGGCCTGGGCGGCCGGCGCTTTGGTGCGCGGTCACGCCAGGGAAGGCCGGTCGATGGCCTGTACCAGGCCGGACCTGGCGCGGCCGTGCTCATCAGCGGGGGCCAGCATGCCAACGAAACCTCGGGCGTGGTGGGCGCGCTGCGGGCTGCCCAGGCCCTGCAGGCGGCTGAACGCACCGGCGGCAAGGCCCACCTTGCCTTGATCGCACTGGAAAACCCCGACGGCTATGCCCTGCACCGCGAACTGTGCCTAGAGCACCCGGGCCACATGCACCATGCCGCCCGCTACAGCGCGCTGGGCGACGACATCGAGTACCGCGAACAGCCGCCGCTTTACGAGCGCGAGGCACGGGATCAGGCGCTGGCCTTGTCGGGCGCGCAGTTGCACATCAACCTGCACGGCTACCCGGCCCATGAGTGGACGCGGCCGCTGTCGGGCTACCTGCCGCGCGGCTTTGAACAATGGACGGTCCCCAAGGGCTTTTTCCTGATCCTGCGCCACCACCCCGGCTGGGCAGCCAGGGGACGCGCCTTGCTCGAGCAGGTCAGCGCGGCCCTTGGCCAGGTGGATGGGTTGGCAGACTACAACGCCCGCCAGATGGCACTCTACGAATGCCACGCCGGGGAACTGCCGTTTGACGTGCTCAACGGCACGGCTTGTCTGCAATCGGAATCCACCCGCCCCGGCGCGCCGCTGACCCTGATCACCGAATTTCCCGACGAAACCGTGCAAGGCGAACACTTCCGCTTTGCCCATACGGTGCAGATGTCCGCCGTGCTGGCCGCTGTGCGGGCATGGCAGGACATGGCCGGCTCCGCCGCATGACAGGCCGCATGCAATGAGCTGCTCACTGGAATACGGGGTATGCACCCTGCAACCGGCACGGGATTTGCACCTACCATTCCCGACTGCCACTGTCATTTTCTGACCATTTACCTGGAATCACCATGAAACTGAAGCTTGTCCTGACCGCCGCCGCCCTTGCCCTGGGCGCATCGGCCTTTGCCCAAACCAAGTGGGACCTGCCGACCGCCTACCCGGCGACAAATTTCCACACCGAAAACATCACGCAGTTCGCCAAAGAGGTGGACGCCGCCACCGGCGGCAAGCTGAAGATCACGGTGCATGCCAATGCCTCGCTGTTCAAAGCGCCAGAAATCAAGCGCGCCGTGCAAAGCGCCCAGGCCCAGGCCGGTGAAATCCTGCTGGCCAACTATGCCAACGAAAACCCGCTGTACGCGCTGGACGGCGTTCCGTTCCTGGCCACCAGCTACCCGGAGGCGATGCGCCTGTATGAAGTGTCGAAACCCGCGCTGGAAAAACTGCTGGCGGCGCAGGGCATCAAGCTGCTGTTTTCGGTGCCCTGGGCGCCGCAAGGCATTTTCAGCAAGCGCGAAGTCAATTCGGTGGGCGATTTGCGCGGCATCAAGTGGCGCGCCTACAGCCCGGCCACCGCCAAGATTGCCGAACTGATCGGCGCGCAGCCGGTGCAGATCCAGCAGGCCGAACTGAGCGCCGCCATGGCCACCGGCGTGATTGAAAGCTACATGAGTTCGGGCTCCACCGGCTACGACACCAAGACCTACGAGCACTTCAAGAACTTCTACGACACCCAGGCCTGGATTCCCAAGAATGCGGTGCTGGTCAACCTGAAAAGCTTCAACGCGCTGGATGCCGACACCCAGGCGGCCCTGCTCAAGGTGGCTCTACAGGCCGAAACCCGGGGCTGGAAAGTGGCCCAGGAAAAAAATATCGACTACAAGCGCCTGCTGACCGAGCGCGGCATGAAAATCCACAAGCCTTCGCCCAAGCTCGACACCGACATGCGCCAGGTCGGCGCCATCATGCAGGCCGACTGGCTGAAGGCGGCCGGTGCCGACGGCGGCGCCATCGTCAACGCCTACCAGGCCAAGAAGTAAAAGCACAGCCATGCGCCGCTTCCTGGAACGCATTCTTGACGCAGGCGGCGCCTTGGGCGCCTTTTGCGTCTTTTTGATCTTTGTCCTGATGATCGTGGCCGGCGTGGGCCGGCAGTTCAACCTGCCGGTCAGCGGCGTCAACGACATCGTGTCCTGGCTGTGCGCGGCGGCGGCCTTCTTTGCCATGGCGCATGCTTTTCGCCACGGCGACTTCGTGCGCGTGACGCTGGTGCTCGACAAAGTGCCGCCCCGCCTGCGCCGCATGCTCGATGTCACCTGCCTCCTCATCGCCGCCGTGTCGGTGGGCTACCTGACGTATTCCGCCACGGCGTTCACGTACGAAAGCTGGGAGTTCAACGAAATGGCCACCGGCCTGGTCGTGATTCCCATCTGGATTCCGCAATCGACCTTTGTCATTGGCTGCTGGCTGCTGCTGGCCGCCATGGTCGATGAGCTGGTCACGGTGCTGCAAGGCGGTAAACCCAGCTACCAGCGCGCCCTGGAAGAGCGCCACGCCAAGGGCGATTTTTCTTCCGACATCTGAACAGCAACGCCTAAAACAAAAAGAAGAAACCGATGGATATTTTGCTCATGGGCGGCATGCTGCTCGTCATCATGCTGGTGCTGCTGGCGGGCGGCGTGTGGATTGCCATGACGCTGGCCATTGTCGGCTGGGTAGGCCAGGCCTTTTTCACCAACACCCTGCCCGGCAAGAACCTGTTTTCGGCCTTCTGGGAATCGAACGCCTCCTGGGAGCTGGCGGCGCTGCCGCTGTTCATCTGGATGGGCGAGATCCTGTTCCGCACCAAGCTCAGCGAGGAAATGTTCGAGGGCCTGCGCCCGTGGCTCAACCGCATTCCAGGGCGGCTGATGCACACCACCATCATCGGCTGCGGCGTGTTCGGCTC
>Ga0326734_1000528_pt1 | contig 10525 bp, 27 predicted proteins | sample 15_GP2_1315_FD_207944 | JGI IMG/M metagenome (GOLD analysis project Ga0326734, IMG submission 207944) | Glacier ice microbial communities from Ngari, Tibet, China - 15_GP2_131.5 | ecosystem: Environmental > Aquatic > Freshwater > Ice > Glacier | place: China: Ngari, Tibet | collected 2018-07-18
ATAAAACTCATTCAGAAGCTATTATAATATCTTGTTTCTTTAATCCTCATAATTCAGAATATAGAAAATTTGCGTTTGATAATTTTTATGATTCAATTAAACATTTAAATCATAAAATAATAGAATGTGTAATTGGAGAAAGTTCTCCTCAATTGCCTGAAAATAGTAATATAAGTAGAATTTATACGAAGAATTTACTTTGGCACAAAGAAACTCTTTTAAATAAAATAATATCAGAGCTCCCTAAGAAATATAAGTACATATTTTGGGTGGATGCTGATGTTATTTTTACAAATAAAAATTGGTTGGTTGAAGGTGTTGAATCTTTACAAAGTAATAATATTATTCAGCCATTTGACTATTGTGTTCACTTAGAAAAAGATGAATTAGAACCTGAATTTTCGATGAAATATTATAGCAGAATGGATTATCCTAATGCAATAAATCAAAAAATCTGGAAAAGTTTCTGCTCTAATTTTGCACAAAATAAATCTTATGATGATTTAAATTATAATAATCATGGACATGTTGGATTTGCTTGGGGTGCAAGAAGAGAAATCTTAGAAGCTACTCCTTTATATGATCGGGCTCTTATTGGTGGAGCAGATCATATAATAGCACATGCTGCTGCAGGCCAAATTGCTCATCCTTGTATTACAAAATCATTTACAGATAATATAGATGAAGTAAATGAATGGAGTAAAAAATTCTATTCTACTGTAGATGGTAAAATTGGATATGTTAAAGGACATTTATATCACATTTGGCATGGTGATATTGAAAAAAGACAATATCTTAAACGAATACAAGATTTTACTAAAGATAGTAAAAAAATAGTTGAAAAAGATTCTAATGGATTATATGTAACTGAAGATGATACATATGTTAAAGAATACTTTAATCGAAGGGAAGTTTCTCAAGATTCATCATTTTTAGATTCTTTAATTATAGGATATGCTATTGATTCATCAATGCTTGGTACAGTTTTAGGGGGTAATCCTGTAGGTGCAATATTGGGAGATATACTAAACTCTAATGATGATAGTAATGATTGTTGTGGAAATTCTTGTAATTGTATAAATTTTTCAGAAGGATCTACTAATACATCCGAAAATTTTTCATAGATTTTCTAAATAGGATTAACTATTATATATTTGTATGTCATTAAAAAATGCTACATATATGAAAGCTTTTGAATTTAATACGCCTGACCTTAAAGCAGATAGATTTTGTCTTTATAATATCAAACAAAGAGCATCTTCTGATTGGACTGAAGGTGGTACAAGAGGTGGAATGATTACAAATATTTATGATGGAGATATTAGTACTGAAGATTACATCAATATTCTTTCCAATATAGTTGATAAATTGCCTTTTAAATCTATTATTGCTAAACAGAATATTAACGGTAATTATATTGTTGATTCTATTGTAATTAAAGTTGCAATGGATTCATATACGAGATTACTTGCAGATGAATCCATTAATTTACATGATGGTAGAATTGTAAAAAGTGGTCTTTATCCAATAGGTCATTTTGAAAGCTTTAATTTAGAATTTATTATAATAAAACCATCTGAAGTTAATAAAATTGATTATTCTAGAATTTTTAAATATTAATTTATTATGAAAAAGATTGAAATATCCGGAAATCTTTCAATGAAGGTAATACAAGGTGTCAAAAGTGGTTTGGTCCCTGCTGATTTAGAGATATGTTCCCGTTTATTATACAGAGAAGTTAGATCAGAATGTAATATAGTGTTAGAGTCTTTAATTAGGAAAATAGAATATGGAAGATAATTTGCAAAAAATAATAGCTGCATTTAAATTAACTGTTGCTGAATGTAGAAGCTTTACTACCTTTAATTTTACAGTTGTGACTTCTACACTAAAAGAAGATCTCAATTTATATGCGTATACATATATTGATGGAAAATCAGGCTGCGACTCCTATTTTAATTTAAAAAAACGGGTTTTCTTATTTAAAAAGACTCAATATTATTTAGAATTCGATATCCTTATACATAATATCACAAAAGAGCTCTATACTGAATTACGGACCCTAGTAGATTTAAAAAATACATCTTTGGCTGTTAATCGTGATGTTGATGAATATGAATTGGCAGCAAAGAAATTAGATATAATCTTAAAAACTAATAAAAAATGACTAACTTTAAAAATGTACAGGTTGATATTTTACAATTTAATGAGGATGGACTATTTTATAACTATTGTCCTGCACTACATTTAACAGGATATGGCAAAACTTTATTGGCATCTACTCAGTCATTTGATATAGTTTTTCAAGAATATATTGTCTATACAGTGGAAAATTTAACATTTTTAGCTGATATTAAATCACTAAATTGGCAATCTACGAGAACTGAATATCTCATTCCAACTTTAAGTCAACTGTCTCATATTGATGAAAATCTTAAGAGGATTTTAGATGAGTTAGAATTTATAAAGATAACGGCCTCATTAGACTTACCTGATGTGACCAAAGAGCTCTGTATAAAACCTATAATTTATGGGATTTTAGATTCCCCTCAGAGATATGGAGTCCAGGCCTGGGCAATAAATGGACAAACAGGTGACATTATTAGTCAACATTTCTGTAGCTCTGAAGGTTTTGCAAAGAGTGATTTAGGTTTTACTGGGCCATTATTTAATAAGGCTGCATTTTCTGATGATTCCCATTCAACAGTTAGTTTTAACAGTGAACGATTAGAAAAATATTCTGTCTTATATCCTGATGGATTTGATCTAATTTGGATCGGCTCCTGGCAGAACAATGAAATTATTAAAAATATTATTCAATTACATGGCAAAAAATTCTAACTTATGACCAATTTCTTATACATTTTAATCTCTCATTTTATTGCAGATTTCCTATTACAGAGTAGTGATATGGCCCAAAATAAATCTAAAAGCAATTATTGGTTGTCTGTACATGTGCTCTACTATGCTATTGGCTGCATACCTTTAGTATTATATTATAGTTATTGTCGAATAATGCAGCCAAATGATATCCTAGCATTTTCAGCAATCAATTTAATATTACATTTTATTATAGACTATTTTACATCGAGACTAAATTCCAAACTATGGCAGGCAAAAGAAATACATTGGTTTTTTGTTTCAATAGGCTTTGATCAATTGCTACATTATTCTTGTTTATTTGTAACATTTGAATATTTTAAAATATAAAAAATATGAAATTAGTTAAACATTTAATATCAGAAATACCTAATTCAAAAATTGTATCATCATATAATATTGCATCTGATTCATTTGATATAGTGTTTGCTGTAATTTGGATGGACACTTCAAATAGAATAAATTCTCAAATTATCTCAAATTTAATACCCCAATTAGAATACACAGACCTGTACAAAAATTAAACCTTTATGAAAAAAATCATTGCAGCATTTTTATTACTCATTTCTATTTCATCTTATTCTCAGACTCACCCTCTTGATTTTTTTGGTCAATCTGAATCCTATTGCCAAAAGTATTTAGAATCACCTCAGGTAGAAGAAATTAAAGGTACTATATTATATATAACCATTTATGATGGGCTTTATACGGGTTATGTAATTGATCCTACAAGTCACCGCTGTAGCGCTGTTATTATTAGTTATAGAAATAAAGGAGATAGAAAATTTATTTTAAATTCATTAAATTCTATTACAAGAGCAAAATCTGGCACATGGTATATTGTTACTGAAAAATTACAGTTACCTGTACACGTAACTGAAGATAAAAAAACTCACACATTCATATTTCAATAAAATATGATACTAAATAGAATTAAAATTGCTCAGATATTTTTAGGTATAATATTTTCACTCGTAATATTATATGCATTGCAAATATCTAATAGACAAAAACCTAATACAATTAATATAGAATACTTTTTATCTCATTAATATGCACGAAAATTAAGACTTATGTCAATATATTATAGATGAATTAAATAGTACTATTTTAAATAACATAGAAAATAATATGTGGTTAAACTTAATTTAATAAATATGGATTTTATATTAAAAATAATACTTGATAAATTACTGTTTAAAATTTTACCTAAAAAGATCTTTGAATTAGGCCAAGGTTCAGTAATACGATATACACTAATAGAAATTAAGTGGCTATTTTCTATATACTTACACCAAATAAAAACATTTGAACAAGATAGATTTCATACACATGCCTTTAATGCACATGTATTTATATTAAGAGGCGGATATAATGATATGATAAAGGATGGATTTGGTGATAGTAAATTAACTTTAAAAAATTATAAAGCAGGCCAATATAGATATATTCCTAGATTACTAAATCATAAACTAATGGAAGCTGAAGAAAATACAGTAAGTTTATTATTTACATCATCATATTCAAATCTATGGACAGAAGAAACTGATGATGGCACATTACATTTATTAACTAAAGGAAGAACTCCTCTTTGCAAATTAAAAATAATATAAAACCTATGTTTACTCGAATTGTCCTCTCACTTGCTATTATTGTAACATTTATTGTACAATGGTATAATTTAACTTCTGAAATAGATTTTGTCTCTATCATAGTTGCAATATTCTTAACATGTTTTCAAATTATAGCAGCTATTTACATATATAAAAATGCAGTAGGCTATAATAACTTTGATAATCCTGAAGGACTATCCATCAAAAGAAAAAAATAATATAAATATGGAACTTAATAAAGACTTAAAACTTGAAATTGGCATGACTGTCAGATTAAATTCAGGTGGACCTGATATGGTAATTTATAATATATTAAATGAAACTGTTTATTGTGAATGGTTTAATGATTTACAAGAAGTAAACAACCATCCTTTTGATAAGGCATGTGTAAAGTTAATTAAAGATAATTGATTATGCATTATGGAGATTTTAAACAATTAGAACATAATAAACTTGTTTTAATTGTATATAAACATGGTACAAGTAAACCAAATAAGTTTGAATATGAAATTTCAAGTATATCAGAATGTAAATTATTTCCGCCATATTTAATAGCAAAAATTTTAAATAAACCAAATAAGTTCTTTAAAAACCGTAATGAACTTGTTATAGTTGAAGAACAATTTAATTTGATTGAAATACAGGACACAAATAGTATGATATCAGGTTGTAAGTTAATATCAATATGTGTTGTTCCTTATGATATAACTTTAAAAATACATTAATGCTTTTTACTATGATATTTTTTGTACTCTCTTGTATTATAATTATTGTAAACAGCTGTAGATTTTTAAGTCTAAGAAATCCTAATTATATTTACATCATTATTACTTTATATAAAAACAGGACCAATGGGAGAACTTACTGATAAAATGAAAGATACTTTAAATTATTGTTTTGATGCCAGGTTGAGAGAACTTAGTCGGACTAAAGAAGCTCTCATAGAGAATTTTGTTGAAATTCCAGTTGAAATAGAAGATGAAATTAAATGTATTGAAGCAATTAAAGAATTACATAATAGAAAAATAGGCCTCTTTAAACATTAAAATTTATGAAATCTTTATATGGATTTTTGCCTGGCATTGGAGTTATTTGGTGTTATTTAATGGTATCTTTTTATAACATATCATTTGATTTTATGGTTTGGTCAGATTTATCTAGAGTTTTTTTTATTATTTTTGGTACTATTTTTGTAATAATAGGATTAGTAATTGCAAAATTAATGAATTAAATATAATTAACATAAAAAAATGGATATAAATGAAATAAAAAAGACTGAAATGGGAGAAATTATAGACTTCTACTATCATATAGAAGAATATGGTCATATCTTTCATTTAGACCCTAAGCTATTAGATGCCCCTTTTAAAAAGATATTAGAAGGTATAGCTCAGGTAGAAAAGATGATGGATGATAGTTATGGAATGTAAGGTATGAGATTGGCTAATTTAAAAATAGGATTTAATCTAAAACTACATGACAAGTTTATCCCAAATCATATGGACTTACACACTTATTTCAAATTTTCTAAATTAATTACTATGAAATCTAAAATAAGAAGGGAAATAATTGATGATGTTGTCGATATTTTAGTATTAAATTTAGATAAAAACGAACAAAGTCGTGTTACAATCTAATAATATTATAAATTTTATGAAGATGATTAGAGAAGAGATTTTATATTGTGTTACACGAAATAATATTTTTGTTAATAATTTAAAATATAAAGATGTTAATAACTCAGTATTGAAATTTAAAAGTGATATTAAATTACAGACTAAAGATTTAATAGACGTATTAACTAATAGAATAAATCGATATTCTCGATTTATATACTAATATAAAATTAACTAACAATCATCAAATATAGTAAAACTGATAATGAAAAAACCCGAATGGATACTCTGTGCAGCAGTTTGGTATAAGGAACTAGAATTAAAAAAAGAAATGCCTCAGTGTACTCATTTACCAACTAATTGTGATAAAGGAATTATTTTTTCAGGTCATCGACATGGTCAATGTATCTATTCTAAATGTGCAATCACAGGACTTAGAGATTGTGAAAGCGGAGAAAATGAACAAGGCTTTTTAACATCTCACAATAGATTTGTTTCTAGAGAAGATGCACTTATAATAGCATTAAAAAATGGTCAAGTAATTGATTTAAGTGAAATTAGAGGAGATAGACTTTTTAGTGAAGATTTATATTAAAATGAAGTTAATTGAAGATAATATATTTTGTTACATAATTACAATAGAAACTTCATTAGATAATATAATTGAGCTCAGAAATTATCCATATATATGGCATTTAAGAGACCAGGTGCTAATAGAAGTTGATAATGATGTAGGCTTACTCATACTCAATAATATACAATTAAATGAAATTAATTAAAGTATCACAATCTCCATTTATAGTTGAATTGTTATTAATCTCATCAAATATCAAGACTGAAGATGTTGCTGAAATTAGATATCATTTTATGGAAATTATTGCCCAAGTAGAAATCGATTTTATTAATATTACAAATAGATTAAGAATATGAACAAGATACAACTTATAAAATTACTTGAAATTAGAGGCATAACAGAACTCATCAAAGGACAAACTGTAGCTCAGTCAATTAGAAATTCTGGTGGAGATGCAACAGAATCTGAGATGGTAGAAGTCAATAGACTATCAATGCTATATTACATTGACAAATATCATGAACAAATCCTATTCAATGAAAAACAAAATCAGGAAATAATTATCTTAAATTCACAAATTTTTGAATTAACTGATAAAATAGAAACCATCTCATTTAAATAACAAAACTAAAAACATGACAACATACTCAGAAAAAAATGGAAGAAGTCCTTTTAATTGGACCAAATTTTTAGATAGGGCAATTAATGGCAAAGCTACATTTTCGGAAAAACTATCAGCTTTTCATAGATCAACAAGTTGGGTTACATGTGCATGTGGTAATCAATGTAATATTATTCCAAGAGATGAATTTGGAGCACCATTGGACTCAACTTTAAGAGAATTAGGATCTCCATTTAATGGCTTTACTGATGCTATCTCAAAAGAAGATTACAAAAAAGCAAAATCTCTATTGCTAAAAATTGAAAAAAGATCAGCCTATCTAATAAAAAAAGAACTTGCACCAAAGATTAAAGCAGCTAAAGAACTTCTTTCTACTTATGAAGGCTGGATATTTGGAGAATAAAATGAAACAACTTCAATTGCATTTACTAACACATAATGATAATCTCATGATCACAAAAACTCCTTCATTTTGGGATAGTAAATATCATTTTTATGAGTGTATGTCAAAAATAGTCCCATCAATGCCAGATATTTTTCTACCATTTATGGATTCTTTTTATAAATCAAATTTTGATAGATTTAATCAGAGATTATATACTAAAAATTCCTCATAATTTCCTAATCTGATATATTTTTCATATATTTACAATATTAATCAAATTTAATGCAAGAGCCAAAACATATCAATAAAATCGCCTTTACTATAGCAGACTTCTTAGATGCAACTGCTAATTGTGCCGATGATGCTCAACTGTATGATGCATCAATGACCCCTGAATATGTAATAAAATCATTAGCAGAAAATAAACTTAGTCATTTTGATCCTATAGAGGATTTTTATGAACCTGGTGTTACTATTATAGCATACTCAACATATGTTGTAGAACATCAACGTCAACCAATAACATTAAGAGAATTTAAAGATTGGTTTGCATCAAATCCAACAGTAACACTATCATCTACAATAAAAAGAGATATTGAAGATGGCTACGTATTTAGTGAATATGACAATATTATTTATACCAAAAATACAATAATACTATGCTAGAAAATTACATGATTAATACAGTCTCATTTAAATCCATATCTACCTTAGGTGATCTTACCAAAACATACAACACTGGACTGATAGCTCGCGATGGTTCAATTGTGATCCAAATAAGGCAATTGATATTATCTGATTGTCATATAGAAATTAATGGCTTTAAATTAGTAAAATCATTTAAAGGTAAACATTTAATGGCATTTACTCATAATTTCAAACAAGATACATTACGGACAATAGTACATTTTCTACCAAGTGTACAGCCTACTGCTATAGGCAAATGATGATAAATGTGGCCAGTAAACTAGCAAAAGACATTTCGTATAAACTTCTTAAAGAAGGAATAAAAGAAATATCAATCTTTCTTAATCCAAATATCCCAATAGCGCAGATATAGTATTTTGTTGTAAATATTGTATTTAGGCTATACTCTCATTATGCAAATGTCTAGATACTCCAATCGAAAATGACACTAATAAATAGCTGGTTAGCACTTAAGGACACCTTAGGTACCGAAGGCATTTCTCATATGATGTCTCTGCTGAGCTCTCGAGCATGGGATGCCGGAGTGACTGACATCTCATTACGTATCCGATCAAATATATATTATACCTAACATGATGAGACCTCTGAAATCCTATTGCACACTACATTCGTCTATAGTTAATGCTACGCACAAGTCAGTGTATACATCAGTTGATATGGTCATTATAGATAAAGATTTTAATAGTATTATAAAACTTAATATTACACAAATTGGTGATATTATTACGACGTACAGTTCAGAGTCCTTTCATAAATTCTCAGACAACCTGGTCCGAGACATTGTCTTTGCACAAACCTCAGCTAAATACTATGAAAGTTAAACCTATCACATCAATCATCTACAGAGCTCTTAAGGCTGATCTGTTACCTGATATTGATATGGATTCTCTGATATATGAAACGAGAATCCCACCTCTACCAAATCTCATTGTAAATAATATAGAATTAAATTTACAATATACGAGCATTTACAAATTATCTCTATATGCAAACTTCGGATAAAATTCAAAGGGTATTACACAGACAAATCCGACTACAACTTAATCGGTTAGTAACAGACAATGTGAATGATTTGCCGCTGCCATATCCAGATAATCTTGACCAATGCTCACAACAAATTAGAAATTATCCTTATACCAATGAATATCAATAATAAGAGCAAGATCTACAACAGGTCACAGAATAAAATATGTGACACATTTAACTCATCACAAGAGACAACCAAATGGATACTCGCTACACTAAACTCCGACATCAGAATCCCTCTTGACGAGTCTACTGCACAGATACAGGATATTACCTGTACCGGGTCAACTCCTACATCGAGTACCTCGCTCGTCAGCCGATGTGTCATTCAAATGAGACTTCAATGGCCTAGTGCATAAACCCTAAATGAAAGAGATCTCATCTACTATACAACACATATTAAAATAAGAATGTCAATGAAAGAGATCTCATCTACTATACATTATACAACACATATTAAAATAAGAATGTCGATGGAAGAGATGACATCACATGTACAATGGAAATATGGCATTTCATCATCACCACATGAAATGGCATTTAATTGTAGCCAAGAAATTAGAGAATTTGAAAATTATTATGCCTAATATATACAGACCAGGCCCCCCCTAATTTCTGACAATATTTTCAGGGTCATCTACAGGTCTATCAAATTACCGGACGAGGCAGTTGGTCTAGAGACAGTCGAAGAAGAGGTTGACCTGTTATACGGTCCAATTGTCATTGTCCTCATAGAAGAGGCCACGACACCATATATATATAAGAAGATGAGCAGAGAACTACATATAAAGGCCTATATAAAGGCCATCGCCGAGAGCCAAACCGCCTGGAGGCACGGACGAGAGCGAAATGGCCCACACCTAGGCCTCTGGCCCTGGACCCAAGATGAGGGCTCATGTAACAGGGTCTACATGCCCCAATTTGGCCTCTACCTGAGTCAGACTGTACTCTACGGAGGCCTGTGGAAGGGCAGAGAGACCCTAACGTACAAGGGTCCGAGATCTCCCTCTCAGGCCCTGAATTCGCCAGGCTCTGGGCCCTTGCGAAGGAGAAAGTTGAGACCCTGCTCAGGGCAGAGCTGGTCATGGCCCATAGAGAGAC
>Ga0326734_1000529_pt1 | contig 10514 bp, 6 predicted proteins | sample 15_GP2_1315_FD_207944 | JGI IMG/M metagenome (GOLD analysis project Ga0326734, IMG submission 207944) | Glacier ice microbial communities from Ngari, Tibet, China - 15_GP2_131.5 | ecosystem: Environmental > Aquatic > Freshwater > Ice > Glacier | place: China: Ngari, Tibet | collected 2018-07-18
GCTCATGTGCCTGTGGAACAGGCCGACGCGACTTCCGGCCGTCTTGGACCTGCTCGACAGTCAGGATCACCCGGGCGGCGTCCGGCTGTTCCTCTGGAACAACAACCGTGCGGATCATCCTGTGTATCTCCGGGCACTGCAGGAGCGCGCGGGCACGGGGGGAGCCCTGGTCAGGGTCGACATCGTCAGGAGCCCCCTCAACTTCGGCTCCATCGGTCGATTCTTCTGGGCTCGCAAGATCGCGGTCACCCGCCCAGACGCACCGGTGATCGTGCTCGACGACGACCAGGACATCCGAACCTCCTTCGTGCGGGAGGCCATCGAGCAGTTCGACCCGCGGCGTCTGACGGCGTGGTGGGCGTGGACGGTGGGTGACACCTACTGGGAACGGCACGCGGCCGAGCTGGGGGACCGTGTCGATCACGTCGGCCCCGGAGGCATGATCTGTCGAGCGGGGATCTTCGCGGATGAGCGATTCTTCACCGAGATCCCCGATGAATTCCGAATGCTCGACGACATCTGGCTGACTTATTTCGCCCGGCGGGAAGGCTACGCGCTGGCCAAGCTGGCGGTGGATATCGACTTCGTCATGGACGAGACGAACCAGTTCCACACACAGACCGACCTCAAGCCGCGCTTCTTCGACCACCTGTACGGCAGCAGGGGTCAGGGCTGAGAACCGGGCCCGGACCGGGGCTGGCCGGGCTCAGTCGCCGAGGTCCGCGAACTCCGGACGGGCGTGAACGGTGCCGACTGCGAGCGGGTAGTCCGGAACATCGAAGGAACAGGCCTGCGGCAGGTCGTGCAGGTGGCGTCCGAAGCGATCCATCAGCGACACATTGACGAAGTACTTGCCGGTGCCGAAGTGCACGTCTCGCAGGATGTACTCGACGACCCGGGTGCCGGTGAACGGGGACAGCGCGACATCGAGCCGCTTTGTCGTCGTTCCGTAGACGATCTGTCCCAGCCCGTTATCCAACTGGATCGCGCAGACCCAGTCGGGCATGTCCGCGTCATTCGAGAGCTGGATGCGGATGCGGAGGTCGCTCCCGGGCGGCACAGGGTCGCCTGGTCGACCCTCGACCGGTGACGCGACCGCGCTCTCGATGTGGCCGCCGGGCTCCGGCTCCTTATCCGGGGTCTTCGCGACGTCGTCGAGTCGTCGATTCTCCAGAATGTTGCGGAACTGGGCGACGGCCTCGGCGGGTTCTCCGTCGTAAACGACCTCGCCCTTATTGAGCAGCACGGCGCGGTCGCACATCTCGGTGACCTGACCGAGGGAGTGTGAGACGAGGATGATGGTGCGCCCCTCCTGCTGGAAGGAGCGGATCTTGTCGAGGCATTTTCGCTGGAACGCCTCGTCTCCGACCGCGAGCACCTCGTCCACGAGCAGCAGATCGGGGTCGGTGTGCACCGCGACGGCGAAGGCGAGTCGCACGTACATGCCCGAGGAGTAGAACTTCACCTGGGTATCGATGAAGTCCCCGATTCCGGCGAAAGCGAGGATGTCCGGAAGTCGATCCTGCGTCTCGATGCGGCTGAGCCCGAGGATCGACGCATTGAGGAACACGTTCTCCCGACCCGTGAGATCCGGGTGGAAGCCTGCCCCGAGCTCCAGGAGCGCCGCGATCCGGCCGCGACGACTCACATCGCCATCGGTGGGGTCGATGATCCCGCCGATCACCTTGAGGAGCGTGCTCTTGCCCGATCCGTTGTGCCCGATCAGCCCGATGGTGGATCCGGCCGTGATGGTGAGGTCCACGTCGCGGAGGGCCCAGAATTCCTTGCGGTGCCGGCGACCGAGCCGGCCGAAGGTGACGAGGCGTTCCTTGATCGAATTGTCCTTGCGCACGACAAAGCGTTTGGACACTCCGCGGGCCTGAACCACGATCGGGGGGCTGGTTGTCATCTCTAGAGCTCCTGAGCGAAGTTGCCCTGCAGGCGGGCGAACACCCGTTGGAAACCGAACAGCAACACGACCCCGACCGCAAAGGCTATGACGAGGCGCAGGAGCAGGTCCTCCGGATACGCCACGGCGTCGTGGCCGCCGACCCAGAACGCCCGCTGGAATCCCAGCACAGCGAGGGTCATCGGGTTGTTGGTGTAGATCTCGAGCAGCAGGCCGTCCCCCGCGAAGTTCTTGACCATCTCCCACGAGTACACCACCGGTGAGGCCCACAGCATGATGAGGAGCATGACCTCGACCAAGTACTGGATGTCGCGCAGGTACACATTCGCCGCGGACAGCAGGAGCCCGAGGGCCGTCCCGAACGCCAGGATGACCAGGAGCGACGGGATGGCGTAGAGGATCTCGATCGTGAGGGGCGGCTGACCGACCGCGATGGTGGCTGCGAGCAGGATCACCAGCTGGATCCCGAAGTTGAAGAGCGCGGAGCCCACGCTGGCCAGGGGGAAGACCTCCCTCGGCAGGTACACCTTCTTGATGAGGCCGGCATTGCCGACGATCGAGGCGGTGGATCCCCCGACGATCTCACTGAAGAGGCTGTACGCGCTCAGCCCGGTGAATATGTAGACGGCGAAGTCCGGGATTCCCCGTTCGGCCGACAGGAACTTGCCGATTACCACGTAGTAGATCGCGAGCTGGGTCAGGGGCCGGATGAGTGTCCAGACGAAGCCGAGCGCGCTGTCCTTGTATCTCGCCTTGAGGTCGCGGCGCACGAGGAGCCCGAGCATCTCGCGATGGGCATGGATGTCCTTGAGCGAGCGCCATGCACCGCTGAGTGACTTGGAATAGGTGGTGGTACCCACCATGGGCTGCGCGCTCAGCGCGACAAAACGTTCTTCCGCTGACATCGCCCACCATATTCGTTTCGTATTCTGGCCTCGAACAGTATAGCCAAAGCACCTCGACCGGCCCGTCGCGGCCGGTTCGAGGGATACTCCCTGATCTGGCGACGATTCGGCTAGGGTCAGGGTGGGGATCGTCGCGCGATTGAGCCGCGGTGAGTAAAAACAACAGTGGGAGTGATTCCGACAGCGTCAGCTGTGCCGTGAATCACAACCGGGGGAGTGACATCGTGGCTGTTCGTCGTCTGATTAGTACTGTGCTTGTTGGAGCCATGATGGCTCTCGGCCTCGTGGCCGTCGGCGAGGCGAATCCCCGACCGGCAGCGGCGGCCGATGGTGGTCTCTTCGACCCCGGCTACATCATCGCCGACCACGTCTTCTACGACTCTGGGTCGATGTCGATCGCTCAGGTGCAGAGCTTCCTGAACAGTCGCGTTCCGACGTGTCGGGCTACCACCGGTCCGACGTGCCTGCGCGACTACCGCATGGACACGGGATCGCGGAACGCCGTCGCCGGGCGATGTGCGGCGTACACGGGGCGGTCCAACGAGAGCGCTGCGTCAATCATCCAGCGTGTCGGCCAGGCCTGCGGGATCAGCCCGAAGGCGCTCATGGTGCTTCTGGAGAAGGAGCAGGGCCTGGTGTCGTCGACCGCGCCGAGTGAGTCGAAGTACCGCATCGCGACCGGCTTCGGATGCCCGGACACGGCCGCCTGCGACAGCAAGTACTACGGGTTCTTCAACCAGCTCTACTCCGCCGCGTACCAGTTCAAGGTCTACGCCACGACCCCGAACCTGTGGGGGCTGAAGGCCGGGCAGAACAACAACGTTCGCCTGCATCCGAATGCCGCATGTGGCACGAAACCTGTCTTCATTCGAAACCAGGCGACGGCGTCGCTGTACATCTTCACGCCGTACACGCCGAATCCCGCCGCGATGGCCAACCTCTACGGATCGGGTAACGCCTGCTCGTCCTACGGCAACCGCAACTTCTGGCGCATATTCAGCGACTGGTTCGGGTCGCCGACCGGCGACGGATCGCCCTATGGAGTAATCAGCGGCCTGACGGCCGGCTACGGCACGGTGAAAGTCAACGGTTGGACGGTCGACCCCGACACCGCGGATCCGATCGACGCGCACATCTACGTGGACGGCGTCGGGGCTGCCAGCGTGCGGGCCGACGTCGCGACTCCCGCGCTCGCCGAAAGATTCGGCGAAGGCAACACGAGGCATGGATTCACTGCCACCCTCACGGGCCTCGCTCCAGGCTCGCGCTCGGTCTGCGTGTTCGGGATCAACGTCGGCAGCGGGGGCAACACCCTCATCGAGTGCCGCAACGTCATGGTCCTCGCCGGCAACCCGATCGGGGTCATCGACCAGGTTGCCGCCTACGCGGGCACGATCTACGCCAGGGGATGGACGATCGACCCTGACACGGATGCCGCGGCGACGGTGCGTCTCCTCGTCGATTCGAAGGTCGTGTCCGAACAGCGGGCCGACGACCCCAAGGCGGGTCTCGCCGCCGCGTACCCCGGATACGGAGCGAACCACGGCTTCGAGTTCGCGGTGAAGGGCGTCGCGCCGGGCAACCACCGCGTCTGCCTGGAGACCGTCAACGTCGCGGCGGGGGCGAACACCACCATCGGCTGTCGCGACGTCGAGATGAGATCTGGGTCGCCGCTGCTGCTCATCGATGAGGCATCGTCGAAGTCACCCGGGGTCATCACGCTCCGCGGCTGGGCCATCGACCCCGATGTCGTGACCCCGATCCGGGTGCACACCTACGTCGACGGCCTGCTGGCGACGAAGTTCACCGCCGACGTGCCGAAGGCCTCGCTGGCCACCGCGTTCTTCGGGTACGGCGCGAATCACGCGTTCTCCACGACCCTGCCCGGCCTGACTCCCGGAAATCATGAACTGTGTGTCATCGCGATCGGCGTCGGAGCCGGTGGCAATACCACGCAGTGTCGGGTCGTCACGGGTCCGACGGGCTCGCCGATCACCCACGTCGACCAACTCGAAGGAACGGGGATCGGCTCGGTGACGCTTCGCGGGTGGAGCATCGATCCCGACGTCGTCGACCCGGTCCGGATGCGGGTATCCGTCGATGGCGGACCCAGCACCGAGATCGCAGCAAACGTCGCGAAGGCCGGCCTCAATGCCGCCTACCCCGGTTACGGTGATGCGCACGCGTTCACGACCGTTCTGGAGGGCATCGGGCCGGGGCGGCACCAGGTCTGCCTGACCGCAGACGATGTCGGTGGTGGTTCGGCGAAGGTCACCTGTCTCACCGTCGACGCTTTCGGCGGGTCGCCGACCCTCCTCCTCGACGAGGTCTCCTCTCCCGAGGCGGGCGCCGTGCGCGTGCGTGGCTGGGCGATCGATCCCGATGCGCTCGATCCCGTGAGAATCCACATCTACGTCGACAATGTGCTCCAGGAGAAGCTGACCGCCGACGTGGCGAAGGCGTCGCTCGCGGAAATCTATCGACCGTTTGGGGCAGAGCATGCGTTCACGACGGCGATCGTCGGGCAGGATGCCGGACCCGCGAACGTCTGCATCTTCGCCATCAATGTCGCAGAGGGCTCGCAGTCCCTGCAGTGCCGCACGATCACGATCGGCTAGCGAACGTCAGGGGGTGCGACGCGAGCCCCGTGCTCGCACCCCGGCGATGACGTCGCTGACGTGCTGGGCGACGCGGTGCACGCGACTGCTGCGAATTCTCCGCAGCTCCGAGTCCAGGTCGTCCCTCCGCGCCCGGAGGTCGCGGAGATCGCGGGCACATTGCTCCGCCGACGCGCGGAGGTCGTCCATCTCGCGCTCCAGCCGGCGAACCGTGATCAGGTGACCGTCGCGCAGCGCCTCGGCCGACTGCAGCCGTACTCGCTCCGATGCCGCCCAGACCAGCATCGCGGGGCGCGGCCCGCGCAGCCCCGCTCGCTCTCTCGCGGCATCGATGAGCGGCAGGACATCCTGCGCGCGACGCGCAAAAGAGTGCCGCTCGAACACCACGCGCTGGAGCCGTCCGGCGCGCTCCCGGAACGCGGCGTCGTCCTCGAGCAGCGAGTGTACGGTGGCGGCAAGGGACGCGTCGTCGTCGTACGTGGGAACCTCGCCGAGGCCGAGGTAGTCGAGGCCGGCGCGCTGGTTGGTGATCGGTACAGCCCCGCTCGCGATCGCTTCGAACAGCCGGCTGTTGTGCGAGCCGTACGCGCGGGCGGCGGCGATGAGATCGTCGACCACCACGCGGCTCTGCCGATAGACCGACCCCACGCCGAAGAAGCTCACCCGGTCCGCGTGCGTGATTGCCGCGCCGCGCCTCAGGTGCGCGCCGTTGGCCCCGAACCAGACGACCGGCACGGATTCGGACACCAGGGTGAGTGCTGACTGGATCTGTCGTTCCGCACCCCAGAAGTTGGCAGTGGTGACCACAGGGAGCGGCCTGTCGTCATCGCCTGACGGGAAGACCTGCAGATCGACACCGATTGGCACGACCGAGACCTCGCCGGAATAGCGCGTGCCCAACGCCTCGGCGGACGCGGGGGACGACGCCCAGACGCCGTCGAACTCCTCGAGATATGGCAGCGCCGCCCAGGTGTCCGTCCAGTTACGCACCCAGGCAATAGTGGCCGTCGCCTGCGGGAGTAGACCCGGGATATACGAGTCGAGCATGACGATCGCGACATCCGGTTCCGGCGCAGTCCGTTCGTGCCATCGCCTGATGGGCCACAGCGAGACGCCCCAGCCCTCCTCGACCAGGTAGCGGCCGAGACCCAGAGCGACATAGGGATCGCCCTTGCCTTCGTCCAGGTCGTCGGTCGAGACACAGAAGACGATGCGGCCACGGGGTCCCACCGCATGGGCCCCCGCCACGATCTCCGCGTAGTAGCGCGCCTGCGCCTCATCGATGCTGACCTTCGGCGGTTCGACGGGTGCGGGTTGGGGCATGGCGTTAGTCGTCCTTAACGTTTCGCGTGGTCCAGAAGATGAGGGCTCCATGACCGGCCGGGCTCTCCCGATCGATCGCGCCGAAGTAGGCCACCACCCTATCCGACCCCCGAAGGCGCCGCGCAATCGGCCATCGCGTGCACGACGCGGGGCGGAAGTGGCCGGGGATCGTCGTCGGCTACGATCAGTGCGAATAGGAACTAGGCCGGGGTTCTGTCGCGCGATGCGACCGGCGTCAGTCGTGTGGAGGGTATTCCGTGAGAGAGCTTCGACCCGGCGTCGTGTCGGTTGTACTGGTGAACTTCAAGGGGACGGATGACACGCTCACCTGCATCCGGGAGCTCCAGGCGGCGGACTGGCCGGCCGAGCGCCTCGAGATCATCGTCGTGGAGAACGACTCCGGTGACGAGTTCGCGGGGCCCCTTCGCGACTCCGCGCTGGACTTCCGCCTGATCGAAACCGGCGCGAATCTCGGATTCACGGGTGGGTGCAACCGCGGGGTCGCAGAGTCGACCGGCGAATACGTCGCGTTCCTCAACAACGACGCGCGACCCGATCCTGCGTGGATCCGCGCAGCGGTCGCGACATTCGAGCGCGATCAGGGCGTCGGTGCCGTGGCGAGCAAGGTGCTCGACTGGGACGGGGTCAACGTCGACTTCACCGAGGCATCCATCACCTGGTACGGCATGGGATACAAGCCCCACGCCGGGCAGCCGGACACCGGGGAGTGGACGACGGAGCGCGACGTTCTCTTCGGCACCGGCGCCGCGATGTTCATCAGGGCTACCGTCTTCGAGGAACTCGGCGGCTTCGACGACCGGTACTTCATGTTCTACGACGATGTGGACCTCGGCTGGCGGCTCAACCTGCTGGGGTGGACGATGCGCTACCAGCCGGCATCCATCGCCTTCCACAAGCACCATGCCTCGATGAAGGCCTTCGGGGAATTCCGGGAGACCTATCTGCTGGAGCGCAACGCCCTCTTCACCCTCTATAAGAATCTGGGCGACGATGAGCTCGACCGGGTGCTTCCGGCGGCGATCGCCCTGGCGATACGCCGCGCCGTCGGCCGGGGCGAGCTCGATTCGACGCAGCTCGACCTGCGTCGCAAGGGCGACGATCGGCAGGCAGGCATGCCGGTGTCGCGGATGACCATGGCCGGGGTCTTCGCTGTCGATCAGTTCGTCGAGCAGTTGCCGTCTCTTGCCGAGACCCGCCGGGAGGTCCAGAGGACGCGTCGGCGCTCGGACAGGGAGCTGCGTCACCTCTTCGGAAACGTCGACGAACCGGCATACCCCATCGCCGCCTACCTCGACGGATACGCGCGCATTCTCGCGGCGCTCGATCCTGCCGCGTTCCACACGCGCCGCAGGATTCTGATGGTCGTCGCGGACGTCGCGGACGCACGGCGGCAATCGGAGCTCGCCCGCCGTCTGGCGGTCGATCACGCTGTCCGCATGGTCGGAATCGACGTCACCCCCCTGCCGGATGACACCTACGAGGTCGCTTCGGCGGAGGCGGGCGGGCTCGCCGCGCACGAGGAGTGGGCGCAGTTGTGCATCGCACCGCTGAGTCTGGTCGAGTCCATTCCGGAACTGGCGTCGAGCAACAAACCCTTCGTCCTCACCGTCCTCGCCGGAGACCTCGACAGCCTGTCGGATTCGGATAGCGCTGGAGTCCGTGAACGCCTCCTCGCGGAAACCGATTTCGTTCTGGTGGACAGCGACGAGACGCGGTGTCGCTGGCTCGGGATGCAGTGGGCGACCGGCCGCCTGACCCGGTCGTTCTCTGGCGCTTCGCTGTCCGTCGCCGTCCTGCCGGCCGTGGCGCAGGAGCGAGATGCCGACGGCGATGTCGCGTCCGTTCAGTGGGTCGGGTCCCGGAGTCCGGCGGTCCATGCCATGGTGCTCGAGGCGGTTGCGGCGCTTGCGAGCGACGCGGTGACGCTGGTGGACGGCGCCGAGCCGCCCACGCTGGCCACCATCGTGGACGCGTCCGACGTGGAATCCGCCCTGGCTGTCGGCGAGGCGGTGCTGCGCTCCGCCGCCGCCGGCTCCCCGATCATCGCGCTCGGTTCTGGACCGATCGCCGACCGCGTCGCGGCGGACGGCCTGGGGCTCGTCGTCGAGACCGTCACTGCGGAGTCGGTGGCCGCCGCGATCACGTCCCTCGCGCGCGGTGGCCGCGCCGGGTTCTCGCAGCGGCTGGAAGCGGTTCGGGAGGGCATCGTCGGCACGGCCGACCTGACCGCTCTCATCGAGTTCTGCCTGCGTCCGACGCGCGGCGGCCGACCGGTCTCGTCGCCTCCTGCCCCGCCCGGCGCGCTCGAGCCGACTCCGTTCGCCGCCGACCAGCGGGCGGTGGTGCCGGTTGCGTCGCGCGCCCGCGCCGCGTATCACCGCTACGTCCCGACCGCCATCCGTGGTCGGATCACGAGGTGGAGAGCCTAGATCGCGTCGGCGTTCTCGCGGTTTCGGCGGGCAGTGAGGCCATCGGAGCGGTGGTGGCCGTAGACCCAGTAGCGGTAGAGCAGAAAGCGGAACGTGGTCGCGAAGACCAGCCCGATGACGTTGCCCGAGATGTTGTCGGCGAGGAGGCTGGTGAAGCCGAGCACATAGTGCGAGATCCAGAGGCAGAACAGGCTGATGCCGAGGCCGAGAACAGCGATCACCGCGAATTCGAACAGCTCGAGCAGGAAGTTCTGGCGGCGGTGCTCGCGGAACGTCCAGTAGCGGTTGCCGAACCAGGTCACGAGCGTCGAGACGCTGACGGAGATCAGCTTGGCCCCGAGTGGCCCCTGGAACCAGGCCGCGTCGGCGAGATCCTCGGGCGCACCGAGCCGCAGTGCGTTGAAGATCCCGACGTCGATGATGTAGCCGACCATTCCGACGACGCCGAACTTGAGGGCGTGGCGGAGCAAGCGCTCATAGAGCAGGTCGAAGAAGTTCTTCACGTGGGATGCCGTTCGCTGGGATGCCGTTCGCTGGGATGGGCGCGCCGGGCGCCGGGCGCCGGGCGCCCCGAGAAGAATAGCCGACGCTATAGGGTTGGGACGGTTGCGCGTCTTGGGGCGATGCGTGCGCCAAAAATGATTGGGTTAGCTTTGACAACTGGGTTCACGCGGGATGTCGTCGTCATCGGGGGTGGTGGCCACGTCGGTCTCCCTCTCGCAATTGCTCTGGCCGATCGGGGCTCTACCGTGGTCATCTATGACGTCAGCGAGCGGGCAGTCGAGAGCATCAATGCCGGCATCCTCCCGTTTTCCGAACCAAACGCCCTCCCGCTCCTGCAGAAGGCGCTGGGGAACGGCTCGCTGACCGCGTCGACGGACGCGAGCGTCGTGGCGACCGCCGAGAACGTCATCGTCGTCATCGGCACGCCGGTCGACGAGCACCTCAACCCAGACCCCAACGCCATACCCGATGCCCTCGGCGCCTGCAGCGCGTACTTCAGCAACGACCAGCTGCTGATCCTCCGCAGCACCGTGTACCCCGGCGTCACCGCGCTCGTCGAACGCATGATCGCGGACCTCGGGCTGACCACCGACGTGGCCTTCTGCCCGGAGCGCATCGCGGAACACAAGGCGATGGAGGAGTTGCTGTCCCTCCCGCAGATCGTTTCCTCGCGCACCAAGTCGGGCCAGGACCGTGCGGGACGCCTCTTCGGAACGCTGACCGACTCGATCGTGCACCTCGAGCCCGAGGAAGCGGAGCTGGCGAAGCTCTTCACCAATACCTGGCGTTACATCAAATTCGCGGC
>Ga0326734_1000530_pt1 | contig 10509 bp, 2 predicted proteins | sample 15_GP2_1315_FD_207944 | JGI IMG/M metagenome (GOLD analysis project Ga0326734, IMG submission 207944) | Glacier ice microbial communities from Ngari, Tibet, China - 15_GP2_131.5 | ecosystem: Environmental > Aquatic > Freshwater > Ice > Glacier | place: China: Ngari, Tibet | collected 2018-07-18
TTTGGCCTTACACGTTTTTCTGCACATATGGATGTTGGCGGCCCATCTCATGCTTCGCTTATGAAATCTATTGAGATCTTTGGAACGCAGATAGCACCTAAGGTTCGGGCGGGGATAAAAGGGTAGTGAAACATTCATCGTGCTCTGTGGTAATCTACCTATTCTGGCGTCAGTCCCGTTATGCTATAGACTGGTGCAAGAATAGTTTTTATGTAAAATGACAATATCAGGGTTATTCAATAATAATTTTACCCTGAGAACTATTTTCAAATTCATCTAAAATGGTATAAAAATAAATTCCGGGCGTGAGCGTATTTATTTTTATAATAGATTCAGTGCCTGATAATTTTTCTGTAAGAACTATTGACCCTGTAATGGTAACAAATTGAATAGTTTTTAAATTTAAATGCGTACTCTTAATCTGAAGCTGATCTTTTGCAGGGTTTGGATAAACCGAAATGTTTTTAGTTGAAGCAATTCTGTTTGCTGAAACAATTCCGGTACGCACCGATACAGCACTGCCTTTTGAAAGGTCTTGCTGATAGTCGTCACGAATTGTTAATAGTGTTTCATTTGTAATAATAGGACTGTTATAATCAAAATATATATAAGCCTTATTTGAAAGTGTTGTTCCTTCCCATAGGCCTTCTTTAGGGTAAATGGAATAAGATATAAAACCTTCACTCTTTTTAAGATTTGATGTTGAATCTGTAAGTATAATCGGATCGAACGTGAATTTAAGTACTGCATACCCTCTTCCTGATAACGTGTGCGTGAATGGATGACTGGAAGATTCAATCAATAATGTTTCAATATTTAAATCAGTATCTAATGTGTCAATAATAACTACTTTGAATGCGGTGTCGGTACCTACATTCTGAAATTGTATGGTATAATTAAGTTTATGATTTTTGTTGATGTAATTTTCGGTACCATAACCGGAAGGTGTTACAGATTTATGATTTGGATCAAAACTGCCTACAATTGGCAAACATGTATAAGCGATAAAAAAAGATCGATCATCTAACGGTAAATTTGTTAGTGGAGTACGCACCGGATTTACAATTGTAGTAGCATTGCAGCTTTGTGTTGAAAGACTTGGATCGCTTGGGAAAGGGAAGTCCTCATGTTGCTCTGCAGATACCCGGATTGACTTGCCGTTTGCAGGGTAGGAAATGGATACAGCCGAGTTTGATTCTAATAAAAATCTTGAAGAATAAATAATGGTATCGTTTACAAAAACATTGAAATTCCTTGCCGTATTCATATCGCCGGCCCCAATATTTTTTATGAAAAAGACGGACGAATCAGCACGACATAATTGCGTAATTTTGATGTCAGAATGATCCCACATGGGTGCCACAACGCAATTGCGAACGGGAGTTATTTCAACCTTAATACATTGTGTAAGCCCTAGTATAGATTCGCTTAAACACGAAATAGAGTCTGCAATCGTGATGAATCCTTCCTGACCCGGATTCAATGTACCTATGTTATAGGTTAAGATCTTATTCGATTGTGATTGCCATGCAGGCGTACTCTTTTTAGGTATGTTATGTTCAGGATACGTAACAACGATGGTTACATTTGATTCACTTGCTGTTCCGTAATTCGCATATCTGATTTTTGTTAATCCACCATAACATCTTCTTCTAACTGTATTTTGTACGTCAACATATAATAGCGGGCAAGTGATAGGATTTAACTTGTCTGCAAAATCAATATTAGAGACCATTTTTCCCGATCCCGCGAGTGATATACTGTGTTGTGCGTTACATGTGTTTACATACAGCTGTTGCTGAATCGGATTAAGCAATTGCTTAACGGTATACGGATATGCACCTGTATCTACTTTAAGCTCATAAGTACCAAGCGCATCTGTCATGCTGTAATTATTGCCGGGCTGCGCAATAATACTTATAGTGCGGATGCCTTGCTCTGTTGCTTGTTTGTCGCAGGAAGCATCTGCATCTTTAAAAACGGTTCCAGAGATGGTATTAAAGTTGGTTTTTTCAATTTGCAAACAAAAAATCCGGATATCGGTGTTTACATTGCTATTGTTATTGTAACCGTTATAATTTGAACCATATAAGTATGCTACACCTTTTCCTTTATCGTATGTTACACCTCTATATGAGCCTAAAGCTAACCTAAGAAGACCATTGCTCCCAAAAGAAACATCAACTGTACCTAACGCATTTACTTTAACTACAGTGTAGTTTTCACCATATGAACTAGCAAATAAGAATATATTATCATTTTTATCTACAATAAGATCCTGAGGAGCGACGTTTGTATAAGTTAGCGTAAGAGTACCGCTGGACCCAAATGCTGGGATAAGTTCGCCTCTTGAAGTTAATTTATAAAGGAATGCTCTGTAATTGACAGGAAAATTGCTTAAATAATAACAACTAATAACCAGATTGTTATTAGAATCAAAAGACACTGCCGAACATCCTGGATAAGATGGAAATGTGCGAAAGGAAAAACCATTAATTCCAAATAAAGGATCTATAGTTTGGTTCGTAACTTTTGTAATGAAAACGTCATTTGTTCCAGCATGTCCTGCGATATAAATATTGCCATTATTGTCGATCACAGCCTTCATTCCATAGAGGCTAGCTGCATTCGTAATTAATACACTACCTTGATTACCATAAGACAGATCAATATTGCCAGATCTGGTAATTTTTGTAATGAGTATTGATGATAAATCATTGTGATTAGCAAACATTAACAGAGATGAATCCTGATCAAAAAGAAATTCGAATGTGTTTCTAGAAAAATTGGGATTGGATGCATAGAAGAGCGTGCCATTTATGCCAAAATTGTTTATGCGATTTCCGTGCGCATCTGTCTTTGTTATGAAGCTTTTTACTAAGGTTGGATCCGCATTAGGAACAGTACCTGCAGCGTATATATTTCCATTTTTTTCAATTGCTATAAAATCCTGCGTAGTATTTATATTCTCTAGGTATATTTTTTTTCCATTCGTTCCAAAATTTTGGTTTAAGATTCCTTCTGAAGTTAGTGAAGCTAACGACGGATAATTATTTTGGGAATGTCCAATAGCACCACATAAATACAGGTCCCCACGTACATTCAAACCTAAGTCTAGAATATTATCAGATGAATTTACATTCTCTTTTTGATTTGTAAATGAGCCAATAATGTTAGCGTTTGCATCAATGATAGTAGTTTCCAAAAAAGAACCATAATTAAAGTTTGAAGCACCACTAGCAAAAATAATTCCGTTTGCATTCATAACAATATTGTAAATACCTAACATATCATTGTTAGACACAAAATTCATAATTCCATCTGAATGAAAAGATGGATCAAAATTCATACTTATCGTATTTATTTTAACGATTAAACATTCAGTATTACTAGTAGTGCTTATAAGTCCACCTCCGGCAACAAAAATGTTGTCATGTATATCCAAATGCATGTCATTAAAATAAATACTTGTATAATCAGGTAGCGTGATGTCAAAAATCCCATTTTGTCCAAAAGAAAAATCAGGTAGGCCAGAGGTGAAATATCTTAAGACTAAAGCTTGATTGGAACCAGCGTTTTCTAATAGGCAAATCCGTTCCTCACTATCAAATAATATTTCTTTAGGTGAATAGGGAGTAGAAAGCTTTACTACGCCTTGGTTTCCAAACGAATTTGCGAATGATCCATCAGGGTTTAGCTTAACAAGTGCTCCAGAATTAATATAAAAGGCAGAGAGGTATAGATACCCATCGGTATCAATAAGTAGATCATCTATTGTTGGGAAGCCCACTACTGAAGATGGTCCAAATCTGAGCTGAGATACGCCGTTTGTACCGAATGTATTGTCTAGTATTCCATTCTGATTGAATTTAACAACATAGTTCCCCACAGAATTACTTGTGTAATAAAAATTATTATTGCCGTCAATTACAAAATTAGCGACATATGGAGCATCTAGAGGCAAAACAAATTCTCCATTTGTCCCAAAAGATAGATCAGCTTGCCCAAAGCGGTTATATTTGCAAATAGATTGATTATTAAGACCAATTGATCGCACCAAATACAGATTTTCATACGAATCTATTTGTACTAAAAGTGTTTGTCCAAAATCCCCTTGATCCAGCTTATTAAGAATGGCTAAATAACCTTTATTGCCAAATGTTAAATCAGGCTTGCCATTAGGCATAAGTTTATGTACGAGAAGTTTTTTACCATCGAATATTCCCGATAAATATATGTTCCCATTGGCATCGGTAGTACTTCTTGTGTCACTAAAAATGCCCGTATATATAGTATCAATTAAGTTGACATCTACATAACCTTCATTGCCAAAGTCTTTGTTTAATGTGCCAACCTGAGCGGTTCCTGAATTAATAAACGAAAATAAAAAAATGGAAAGAATAGCTACCCGAAAATGTGTAAGTGACATAAATATAATATTTAGCTGAAATTAATACGTGTAAAGAAAAGGGGACGCAGATGTAAAACAGTAGTGGTGCTTGAGTAGTTTATTATAATTAAACGAATAATTATTCCTTTATAATTTTATAATAATCATTACCTGTTTTAACAATATATAATCCTGGTGGCAATTCCTCTCCAAAAACAGTTGACGTTACATGTGTATATGTTAGTAGCAATCTGCCATCCATCGTATAGATATTCAGGTCTGCCGGTAATGGAAGTTCAATGTTGAAATTTCCTTTACTTGGATTCGGAGAGATAATTCCTTTTAATGATTGGTAGGGCTGAGTGGTGCCAAGCGGACCAATAGGATCAAATACAGCAGTGATTGCTATGTCATTTGTGATTGTGATTGTCAGCGGATTTGTTGTGCCTGTTGCGCCACCAATCCAACCTGAAAATACATAACCCGGATCAGGAGTTGCAGTTAGGGTTTGCGTTGAGCCAATATTAAATAAGCCAGTTGTATGGCTTATTGTTCCGAAACCAGAAGCTGTAGTTGTAAGTGTATATTGATCAAGGCCGGTATACTTGAATTTTTGAACGCGATGATTACCTGCATCCGATACATAAACATTGCCTGTAGAATCAACCGTAAGGAAAGATACATTACAAAATTGTCCTTCTCCATAACCTAGTCCTCCCCAGCGTTCAATCAATTGTCCCTTAGAACTCAACTTTAGAACATCATTATCCCTAGTTGTTATATATACGTTATTGAATTTGTCTAACGCTATTCCAAATGCAAGATCACCTTCAGGTAACAGGAATCCCTCTAAAAACTGACCTGTGGTCCTATATTTTTTTATGTTATTCCCATTAGCTACATATAATATCCCTGTTTTATCTACAACAATAGCTGTAGGGGAATTACTCCAATTATCATATGAATCCAGAGTTGTCCAACTTGTTAAAAACGTACCGCTTTTATTGAACTTTTGAATTTGACAATCACCACTACTAGTCGCAAGCAAAACATAATAGTTTGCAAATAAATCTGTAGTAATACAGATCATATCATTAAATACCCCATTGTCATAACCAGAGGTAGTATATTTGGCAATAAAAACACCATCGTTGGTGAACTTCTGCACACCTTGCCGGTATTCATCTGCAACCAGCATATTACCATACATATCAATGGCAATGCTGTTTGCTCTTCCGTGTTGTCCATCCCATGGTCCTAGGCCATACCACTTTGCTAAGAACGCTCCATCTGAATTGAATTTCTGAATAGTACAAATTTCCGGACCCAAATCCACTACAAATAAATTGCCTGCTTTGTCCGTACCAATGCCGTGGGGTGAAGCGAACTGACCAGCATGTACCGTGCCCGGCCCCCATTTTGCTATAAATTCTCCTGCTGCATTCAACTTATCAATGCGCTTATTGCCAAAGTCTGCAATAAATAAATTTCCATCCCGATCAACTGCCACACCGGTTGGGTTGTAGAAATGCCCATCATCACTAACACCACCGGCAACAATTCCGAATTTAGCCAGTAAAACTCCCTGCTGTGTATACTTTTGGATCTGATTAGATCTCTTATCGGTCACATAAATATTGCCTTGTACATCGATACTCATGCCAGCAGGTTTCATAATAAACTGACCACCCCATTTTAAAAGAAACGTACCATCACTACTAAATTTATGAATGCATAAGGTTGAGAGATCAGCGATGTAAACATTTCCATCCGCATCCACAACTATTCCTGAAGCTTGTCTCAATCCTGCATACTGGTTATAAACTTCATATCCGAAATACGCAACGATCTGACCACTGCTATTGATTTTTGTTACCACCTGACCACTATTAGGGCCAACATACATATTGCCATATCGATCCACTGTCAATGCCTTGGGTTCATCCTCCGGACTACATACGTTTCCAGGTACAATCCATTTTTGAAGGAAATGACCAGATGAGTTGAATTTTTGTATCCTGATTTCGTAATTGCTCATATAACAATCAACTACATAGACATTTCCCGCACCATCAGTTGCAATGCCGGTTGGCTTGAAAAATAAACTATCGGTGGTTCCATACATACCGAATTTTAACAGAAACGTACCGTCGTTACTGAATTTCTGCACTCTATGAAATACCGGATCGGATACATATACATTGCCAAGTGAATCTGTCGCAAGACATGCAGGATTTCCAAAGCCCGGAATTACAGGAGTCTGCTCGTAGCCGCTTATTTCCCCATCAAACACATAGTTCTGGGCTTCTGAAAACAATACCGAAAAAAAAAGTATAAACGAAAAAAGTCTTTTCATAAAATATAAAGATAAATGCATGGTTTATCAAATTATTAATTTGGGAAACCAAAGGTATCCAAACTCAAATCTAAAACCTATAAAACGTGAACCATAATTCCCGTGAAAACCCCTATATAGACTATATCTCTTACCACGGAATAGTTACAGCCTCGCTGTGCTAATATTGGAGCCAGATGGTGGTTTTAAATAGCCTTATTATCAATATGTCTTTATTATACGGCTGGTTAAAATTTGATTGTCATAACGCACCTGAACAACATACATGCCCGGCAAACTTTGTGCAAGCAATGCATGCACGGGATACGAAGTCTTGTCTGTTTGAATGTCAGTTACAGTTTTTCCGGTTACATCATAAATAACAATTCTCTTCGTTCCTTCTTTACCTATATAAATTGTAGAAGTTTCATTTACAGGATTTGGATAGATGCTTAAGCCCTGCGTTTCCTGGTTTACAGTATTTAATAAATCAGTTGTAACAGGCGGCGTTTCACAGCGGTCATTTGATATTTTATATATGAAATGATTGTATGTATCTGTAAATGTTTTTTCTAATAAGTTGTATGGAGGATTGATTCGTATGTTGGAAGCAAGATAAATGCTGTTGCTTTTATTCGAATAAAAGAAATGTGAACCTGATTCTAAAATATGATAATAAGGATCGTTTTGTCCTAAAGATTGAAATGAAAGTATATTGCCTGCATGATCATAATTAATAAATGCAAATGCGCTATTCGAAGTATATGGAGTTTTTGATCCGGAAGCGCTTACAAGATTTCCATCTTCATTTGCCTGGATGTATGCAAGTACAGTGATGGAACCATTGCTGATTGTGGATTTATAAAGTTGAAGTCCTTTTCCTGTAAAAAAACCATTTCCTGCATCCTCTGTAGTTGAGATCCATTTATAAAAACCATTATTATCAAGTTTGATCATGAATGAAGCACTGGTGTGTATGTCAGCAACTGAATTGTCAGGTTGGATGATCTTATAATCAAGATTGCCGTTGGTTTCGCCCATTATGTATAGATGATCATCAATAATTGTTGTGTGTGTAAAGTATGTACTTCCATAGTAACGTGTGTCCTGTAGTTTTGTCGTCCAGAGCAGCGTACCATCCGGAGCGTATTTAGCAGTAAATCCAAACGTATTGTCCTTGGTACCATCCGTTGTGGGATTAGCTTTAATCAATTTTACCTGATCGCTATTAGCTGAAAATAATCCCATAAAACCTTGGCAATGGGAGGAGAAAAAGATGTTGTTGTGTGAATCAATACTGAGGGGTGTGTCCTGATCCAGAATATTAGACAAGAGTGTATACCATAAAAAATCACCTGATGGGCTCATTTTCAGAAGAAATTGTCCGTTCCAATCCGGTATCGAATTGTTGACAAAAAGTGAGTTGTCAACTTCGGGTAAAGTAGTTACAGATGTCTGGCTTGCTAAACGGAATGTTCTGAAAATAGTACTTGATGGACTGTAGGTGCCAGTCATGATCAGGTTACCTGCATGATCTGTTACAACAGACTTTGGTACATGACTTAACTGTTTTAACCACAGAATCTTTCCGTTGGGTGAATAGCAAATAATAATACCTACGTCAGCGCTGCCTGTGTTAACGCCATACCCACAGTTAATAGAGTCTCCTGTGGCATCAAATATATATGAATGATATCTTACAGAACCAATAGCATATATGTTTCCGTTGGGCGCAACGGTAACAGAGTTGAAAGGAGCATTAGAGAAATTGAATGAATCAACAGTATAGGAGATCCATTTCAATACACCGGCATGTGAATATTTTGCTACATATCCCCCTGAAAATGGATGGCTTTTATATACAACTCCTGTACGTGAAGGGAAATCCTGGTCGAAATACTGTCCTGTAACCAAATAGCCATCGGAACATTCTTTGACATCTCTAATAACCGGCTGCGGAGTAGTTTGGGGCATAGGATCCAATTGCAGCAGCCAGCAATCTTCATTATAAGGCTCGTTAATTACGAATGGTCCGGGAGCAGTAATGGAATCAGAACAATTATTTACAGAAGTGGCCACGAGTTTTACAAGTGTGTTGCCCGGGATAGAAAAACTTACCTGAGGTGAAAAATCTGCTGAATGAACCGTGTTGGTGCCATTTATAATTGTCCATTTTGCAAAAGTGCTCTCGTATGAATTGTTTGTGAATGTAACTTGTGTGTTCGGATTTGTATTTATTTCCGAAGAGGTAAATCGTGCTTTGGTATGTTCTACTTTCAGGCGGATTGTATCGGAAAAGTTGGCAAGACATCCGGACTGCGGATGTATGGCGCGAAGAACGTAACTGCCGCTGGTAGTTATGTTGTTTGTAAGCATCGCAGTGATTGTTTCACCCGTGCTGGTAACACTTCCATACGTAGTATTATGATAAGGCTTTGTAAGCTGGTACTGATAACCGCTTTGTGTGTTAGAAATCAGAATAGAGGTTTGTTCAGATTTACATAAAATAGCATCAGATACAGATACCGGTAAATTAATAAAAGGCTTTTCTGCAATATATATGGTTTGGTATACGGTATCGGAATACAAGCTGTTGCTGGAGATAAACCTGATGTCGTATTTTCCGGGTACAGCAAAATTGGCAAACCAGGTTGGGCTTGAACTTTGATAGATTCCATTTGCATACCATGAAATACTACTGGCACCTCCGGGTTCGCCGGTGTAAGTGATAGACTCGTTTTTACAGCCTCCATGAATACTTATACGTGCGTAAGGTTTTGTAGGACCACCGTTATCTGTATTGTATACGATCAAGCCATTGGGGCCTACGCCAAGAGCATTATACAGGGTTTCAAATCTTAAATAATTCAGATTCCAGTTAAGTGAAGACGGCTGGTATTCAAAATAATTTGTATTTGCTTTTCTGAAATAGATTCCACTTTTACTTGTTACATACATACCGTATTCGGAATTGTAAATAGAAGTAGGTCTTAATCCTGGGGCATCGTATAAAGTGTAGCGTGTATAATCAAGTGAATAATTCACATTATAGATCTCGGTTGAAGTTACTGCTACTAAAGAAGGTCCATAGTATGATGGCGTAATTGAAAGGAATGTATGACCCGGGCATATTTTTGTTTGCGTAACCTCATCATAACTGGCACTTATTAGTACTTCATCACCTGCGATGAAAAAAGAACTGCCCATTGAAAAAATGTTATATAAGTTTTTTGTTGTATTCGATTGGATCACAGAAAATGCATGGCCGTTTGCATTATTGTCCGGAGTTGTTCTTTGTTTGAGAATTAATCCATTATCTCCAACAGCGTATACTGTTGTGTAAAGATAAATAATCCTATTCAGTTTGCTGCCTGTAGAGCCGGTGTATTCTAAGGTGAGCGTATTGTCTATCAAAGAAATCGAAAAAATTATAGCTTTGTGATTTATGGTATCTTCACCACAGATGTATACAAGCGCATTGCTGTACATTTCGGAACTGGAATAAAATTTACATTGCTTAAATAATTGTTCATGCGTTCCGGATGGAGTAAATAAAGACCAGTTTGAGCCTGTTGTAGTGCCTGTGGTAGTAGTGTATATATTCTTTTGACCAACAATTAAACCATATTCCAAAGAAGAACTCATACTTAATAAATTTTCATTTATACCAGCATCAATGACCTTCCAGTCTGCATAGGAATTCTTAATGAATAGAAAAAAAACAATAAGCGTTACGTATTTACTGAATCTGAAAAAGATGAATGAGTGCATATGTGTATAAGGG
>Ga0326734_1000531_pt1 | contig 10473 bp, 23 predicted proteins | sample 15_GP2_1315_FD_207944 | JGI IMG/M metagenome (GOLD analysis project Ga0326734, IMG submission 207944) | Glacier ice microbial communities from Ngari, Tibet, China - 15_GP2_131.5 | ecosystem: Environmental > Aquatic > Freshwater > Ice > Glacier | place: China: Ngari, Tibet | collected 2018-07-18
AGTTGGGTTTATGACCTCACTTCTGTGGGGTCTTTTTTTATAGCTCAGTAATTGAAATACTCTTGGCGTACTCAACTGCTCCGTCCATTGTATCGAAACTCTTGCCAGTCCAGTCTCCTCCCTCGCACCAGTCAACTACGTAACCAAAAAACTCACTTTTATTTATAGACAAACTAAATATCATACTAACCTCCTACTAAGTTCTCTTAATTCTTTATCTATTCTTTGTGCTTCCTTGGAAACCATCAACGCCCGTTGATTGATTCCCTTCAAGTATAAATTACCCAAGTTCTTAACACGGCTCAGGCCAACATAGCCCATGCCCTCAACGAATGCCTTTGTGAGATCAATCTCGGCTGCATCCAAGGTCATGCCCTGTGACTTGTGAACCGTGATTGCATATGCCAACCTCAATGGTACTTGCGTAATGCTCGCAGTAACTTTATCGCCACTTTTAAGCTCCCAAATATCAGGATACACAATAATAGGACTTTTACCATCAAATACCACAACAGGTAGCCCATCGTCCGTAAAATCAATTACCACTCCTGTACTTCCGTTAGCAAACCGCTGTTCTGGGTCGTTCTTGACTGCCATCACAATAGCGGATTGTTTTAATTCTAAAATGTCCGGTGCAAGTACGTTGCGCTCAAGTTGCTGTATACTACCGTAACCACCCTTGCTGGTTCGTAGCAAATAGTGTGAATCACCTTGTATCTCTGCAAGCTTTTGCTTGTTAAGTATCTCAACATCAACGTTGATCGTGTAGAGTCGTGTGACCTCACTGGGTGGCTCAATGCCTTTGCGCTCCAGCAACCAATTTAGGTGCCTCTTCTTCATGTCACCTGCTCGCATTGCGTTTAGGATTTCTTGCAAGCGTAGGTCATCTGCTCGGTGCTGTTCTTCAAGGTAGCACACACTCAGCTGTAACTTGCCCCACGCCTTGGATTCCGTAACAAAACGTCCTCCGCCACCTTGAGTGACTGGTGGTAGCTGGAAGAAGTCACCGCAGAGAATAACCTGAATGCCACCGAATGGCTTGTCGTTCTCCCTGATGATTCTCATAGCCTGATCTACCATGTCCAGATTGTAGTCGTGCATCATGCTTATCTCATCTATAATGAGTACGTCCGTCTTGCGTATGAGCTTCTTGCGACCCTCTGAGATCATGTAGACGTAATCCTCGTGCAAACTTGACCCGAGGCCCATGCCACTCCAACTGTGAATAGTCTGACCGCCCAAGTGGGCTGCTGCTAACCCCGTGGTGGCGGTTACTACTATTTTTTTTCGGTGTCGTCGTGCTTTGTTGACAAACTTACTCAGTAGGTAGCTCTTGCCTGAACCTGCCGGGCCTGTGAGCATGACGTTATCGCCACGCATCATTATTTCCAATGCCCTATCTTGGTTCATAGTTCTTTCTTCCTAAAAGATAGTACGTCCTCCCTAGCTTCTTCCAGATCGTATTCACCTGTCAGTATATCGGTAAGTCTAGCTATCTCGTAGTTACTGAATGTACCAATACACCATGTTTCCACTTCTTCTTCTGTTATGGTCTTATAATCCATTTCTTGCCTTTCTACGTTTAGCTTGCCAATCTGCATTCATCCAAGGTGGTTTGCTTTTGCTTACCGCTTCTGGTAACATTTTACGTGCAAGCTTCAGTGCTTCCTCGACATAACCCGGTGTGTCCTTCTCTTCTTCTCGTATCAATAAGTGTATTACTTTAAGTCCGTTGTCCTCAATGACCGTCGGCTTGTCCACCAACTTATCAAGTCCATGAATAATACCGAACACATCAACTTGACCAACGGGCGCATCTTTATTGCGGCTGTACCGCCTCGTTTGTGTCATTCAATTTTTCCCTTCGTTTTTCTGGTAGCATTTCTTCTGGTATTTTTAGTACGTGCCGTGATGGCATCCAGTACCTGTGAATGTTTGACCACTCCACTTCAATCATGTTCGATGGCGCACCACCTGCAAATTGTGGTTTAACTTTCATTTGCTTTACGAATGCACGTCCAAGGCTTGCCGTGTTACCAGATCGAATGGCTACAATTACTGTATCACCCTCGTTGATCTGATTTCCTATGTAATCAATCACCCTTATTCTCCTTATTTTTAGATATGACGGGGCTCTATACTCTGGATAAGACCCAAGAGCACGAACTTTTTCAACCATGCTATGACAAACGCATTTACCCCAGAGGCTTACACACCTCACCACTACCTGCCCGTCAAACTTTTGGTAGTGTACTCCTGAATAAATTGTTTCAACCATTTACCTATATTGTTACTCAACTCTATTTCCATCGTTAAATGTTCCAGAGTCTAGGTTGTTAGCTTAAACAGAGCCTAGGTTGCGAGTCTTTCACAAGAGGATTTCCCCCAAGTTTGTTTTTCCCGTGGGTCTTGCAACCACGTATAGCATTTGATGTATGTAATTAAGCGTATGGCGCTAGTAGCAATGATGCAAAACTCTTCCTCGGCATATCGCAAGCAACTGTCATCTGGTCGCCGTTGTTCTCTTGTACAGCCCGATAACCTAGTTCCATTTTATTTATTGCAGATGGTAAAACTGTAAATCCCCTCGTCAGGGCGGTTAATGTGTTTACTTACTACCAGCACTACTACGCTCAATTTTCTGTGTTCACTACTAACTATAGCACAACATGGCTGTGTATGCAATAGGTTACGTAAATTCCACAACACATTTTTTAAAGTGTTCCCCAACCATCCCAAGCATAGTGCCATACGAATATAGATACCACTATGTAGACTGCGAATGATAAAAGTATAATTATTGTTCTTTTATTACCATTGCACATTCCATTTATACGCCTTTTATTACCTTTTTCCAGTCAACATTGTCGAGTTCCGGTACAAAAACCGTGCCAAACCAATCGTCGTGCGCTTCTGTGTATGCGAACACCACGTCAACCACTGCGTCAATTTGCAACTCCTTGTCCTCACTACTCTCACGTGCTTTTACAAAATTCTTGTAAAGCTTTGCGTCCTTATTGATCTGGAAAATTACTTCCTGTGTTACTTGCTTTCGCATTTGTCTCATGTCCTCGTCAAAACTACTCATCTGCATCCCTCTTATCTTTCTCACATTCCATAACATAATCGAACACGTCCGAATATTCCATGGCGTTTAATAAATTTTCTGTACCAATTTCTGATACAATTTCACTTGCATCAACCCCGACCAGTATAACTGTACCAGTCTCAAGATCAACATTTACTCTAGTTGCGCTTAATTCCATATACTCTCCTTATTGATTATTTTCAACACGTACTGTGTCGCACTCAAGCCACTTTGCTGACTTGTCTTCGTTCATGTATGCGTCGCACTGTGATTCTTGGTAGCGCAATACGCCGTTAAGCTCAGTATTTGTGATAAATTCCTGGTACTTAATAGTTCCCAATACTCCAAGTAGCACAAGTAAAACTATACCAACTGTCGTGCCGATAGCTTTCCATGGCACATTGAGTTTCTTTTTAAGTGTGATCGTTTCGCTGTTAGTCTTTGCCATACTATTTTTCTCCTTTTCGGTATTCAATTACTTGGTTAATTAGTGTAGTAGCTAACTCTTGGTCTGCTACTGGATTACCCTCTTGGTCTTCCGCTTGATATATAACTTCCTCTGACACGTAAATGCGGTAGCACTTCATACTGTCGATAACACTGTATACTGGTATTAACATACCATCAACACGATAACCTGTATTCTTTGTAATATTCTCAATCGCTAGGGGTACTGTGTTCATTGTCGTTTTCCTTGTTTAATTGTTATGTTCTTATCATACTCTAGTTTATTTAATAAGTCAATGACTTACGTAAATTTTACTACACTTTTCTTGGCATCAGAATGTAAACACCCTTGGCGGTTCTTGATACCATCGGCGTAAGCTTTCCGGTCAGTTCCCACTTCATACCATCTGTGTCTTCTAGGTCCTGCAATACTTTTGCAAAATCTGCATTGAATATCATCTCGTACTGACTTTGGCCAATACCGCTCGGCACAATGCTTTGCCACTTTGGATAATCACCCTTGGCGTATTCACCATATTGTGCATAATCATCACCAGAGAGCCTTACAAGGGCTTGTGTGGTCAATCTATCCTTGCCTGTCGCAAGCTTGTACCAACGTTCAATTGCATCACGCCTGATTAATTTACCCAGTAGTGGCTCGGCATCCTCATTGTCAAGGTAGAGTGCTGAAAATACGTAACCGTTTGTCGCAACCAGTACAATATCTTCACCCCACTTGTCAATGTAGCCGTTGCACAAAATTGGCTTCATGTCGTCCTTGCTCATAACTTTCAGCAACGCCCCAACCTGTGCTTTTTTAAGATCAATCACTTATCGTATCCTCTCCCTTGAATCTGTATGTACATTATATCAATGTCATATATCTCCATGTAACTCAAGCTTTCATCATCCGACTCTTGCTTTAGGTACTCAAGTGCACGAATCAGTGCATCAATTTTGTCGCTTGCCATCTCTGGTTTTTCGCTACTACTCATTGCCGTGCTCAGTTCCGTCAATGTTTTCTTTCCAAAAATCATCAATCTCGGCAATCAGATCACTACTGCTGTACCAATTTGGTGCCATTTCCTCAAGTTTATTGCTTAATTGGTAATTGTAATCAATCAGCGCATTTATGATATTTTTATCTGTCATATTATTTAATCTCCTTTATTATGTTGCAAGATGTTGCACTATCTGTTAAATCCTCATGAGTGTAGCAATAATATGGTAGTGATTCCTGTTCGCCTGTTGCTTCGCTTGATTCAACAATGTCACATTTAATCTTCAAGTCAATCATATTATCCCCTTATCTTTAATCTTTCTACTTCCAGTTTAACCCATCTTACTGGTCCTGTCAATAGTAATTTATACCTGTACATATCCTGTCTCCCCATTGCTAAATTGGTATGCTTTTTTGTATTGTGTTGTATTACGTTTAACCGCATTTACTACACACTCGATATCCTGTTTATTGTATGTCACTTCTTCTCTGTCATATTCATTTAAAAGATTTTCTTTTGTATAAATATTAATGTTACTACTTTCATAATAACCATTGCATACTTCAAGAATTGCAACCACTTTGCTATTGTCATTGAAAATTGCAAAAGCCATCCCCGTGTCAAAACTTCGTGGTGTATTAATTCTTATAGAATCAACGCTGTATTTTTTTAGGTCAAAAACAATGTTTGAAACTACATCCGCCACCGCTTCTTCATGGTCTCCGCTAATCACATTCAGGCCGTGATCGCCACTCTCGTAAAAGTTTCCTGTTGCCATTATAGTGTCACTCCGTTTAATTCTAGTACTAGTGCAATGTATTCAGCTTGTGTTAATCTCATATCATGTTCTCCTTTGTTATATTATAATTCTACACTATTCAGGCTACCACCGCAATACTTGTGCGTGTATCCGTTCATTTTGCGCCCGTATCTGCCACCACTGTATCCGCATTTTTCGCATTCCATAGTGTATCGTTTTGCAATGCGTTTTTTGGTCTCTGGTACGTTGGTGTCGATCACACTGTATCGTGCAATCCCATCACCGCCAATCTCAAGACATTTTGCTTTCCATACTCTGTCGTGTCCGTGTCCCTCTGTCAATGCGTGGGCCACCTCGTGCAATATTGTACGTGTCACCCTGATCTCATCGTTCATCTCGACTAGCTTGCGTGATAGCTCAATGCGCCTGTCTTCCACTAGTCTACTGTATCGGTATCGGCCGAACGCCCTAGTCAATCTGTTATTGACAACCACCCGGACTTGTGTCAATCCGTGTTTATCCAGTTCAGCTCTTGTAATTTTAACCGCATCTAGTACATTCATATTAAAACGCTTTCCCTCTTATCTCAACCCATGTCACCGCTTGGTATTCATGTGGCATCATATTTAATTTTTTGGCTCGTCTCACTATTGAATCAGCTATCAATCGGTATCGCTTATCCGTGAGTGTGTCATTCATGCGGATTAATCGCTTACCTTTCGCCCATCGTAATTGCCATAGGTCTACTGTCACCGCCATGCTCGTGTCTGGCCTGTATATATTTTCAAAGAATGATAGAGTCTTTAGGCCCTTACCAATTATAATTTTAAGGCTTTCTTCCGTTGGATTGTCAAGTGCATAAATATTGTCCGCTTTGACTTTTTGCTTTGCGAACGTGCTCACCGTGCAATCACCACCCGTCTCAAGATAATTCTCAAGACTTGTAATATTTTGCACGAATGTCACCTGAGGGGACAACACGGACATCATGGCCGCAACTTTTATCAGTGGCACATTGTACGTCTCTGATAATTTTGCACAATGGTCGTGTACATCGTAGTACCATTTTTTGCTAACATTGTCCATATTGTCGTTCCCCTTAGTCTATTATATAAATTTTACAGTATTATTTGGTAGTGTTAGCATCACGCTATCTTGATTGTACATGTCCCGTAACTCTTCTGCTACAGTGTACACCCGTTCCGGGGCCGTGTCAATAGCAACCTCGATCTTAAAGCTCACCTCAGGTTGCGCCATCCAGTACCCTTTTACTTGGTACATTGTGAACCCGTTGAACCCGTGGCGTTGCATAATTTTGGCCACTACTGATGGATAATTTTCAATACGTTGCTCATTGTCAAATTCTGATACATCTGTTCGTGCTGGTGTCGCTGTGATTGTAAATAGTTTCATATTATCTTTCTGTTTATCGTTGTTATATCACCATTATACTTGATAGTGATGATAATTGCAACCATAATGTTAAATTGTAAAGGTGCGCCATAAATCTAGCTGTACCGTCGGATGATATCGCTTGCATCATCTGTACTCAGTATACCGCTTACAAGCTTTGAATCGCTTGCCTCAGATTGTATGTCTATTCTATTGTACTTTACTTGTGTGATAATTGCAAGGGCTTTTATATCTTATTTTTTTATCCTAGCTTGTCGTGCTAGTGCCTTGTGTCTTATCTGTATCTATTGTAGCTCACTTATTAAATTATTGCAAGCTTATTCTTTTATTATTGCATCTATATTATATATAGTTGTATAGCGGTTATAACTAGTAAGTTGCGTTAATTTTTTAGGTGCTAGTAATTGCTTACTAAGTACTATTATATAGTATGGTTTAGTATAATACAAGTGCAATAAGCATGTAATATATACAACACTATGAAAGCATAAGAAAATACCACCTATAACAGTGGTAAAAATCTTCGCATAACTAGCGGTAATGGTTATAGCTTTATATAGATGATAGTACAGTAATAGCTAATAGGGTTAGTATGATATATACATAGGGAAGTATAGAGTACTTGATGGTATTGTAAAGGGCGGTACGCCTATTGTAGTACTTGATTTTAACGTGTGACGGATTGTATACTCGTGCTAGTTTATGGTAAATGTTCATGTGTTTGTATCCCTGCTTATTTATGTTTATACCTACATTATAGCACAGATACACCACCAGCACAAGCACCTATACATGTAATAATTACAACATGCGTGGCTTGCGTGAGGGTTTGACAGATGGGGACCTATATGGCATGGCATGCGTATGGTGCGTGGGTGCCATGATGATGTAATATGTACAACGTTATTGTGTGTGTTATGTTATTTATGTTTATTGTGGTGTTTTTTACAATGATGTGATTATGTCAACGTGGGGGCAGGGGGGCGCTACCAAACGTTGTAGGATTTACTACGGGCTAGGAAATGTATATGGTCCAAATATACAAAACCTACTCACACACTTTATCCATACACTCCCCCCAGCATAAACTTCGTTGTACAAAATACACTATAGCTATTGACAAAAACATCCATACATGCTATAGTTAGTAGTATGAGTAAAGAAATTGAGACAAAGAAAGTCGCTACCCGTAAAGGGAAGACATTCAACAAGCGTGAGGTCGCAACTGAGACCCCCGGCGCAGTGGTGCAGGCCAACCAATGGCAGTCAACACAGAAGCAGGAGGATTGGCTGTGCTACTACATGGACCCCAAGGAAAAGGAAACATTCGGCAATTCGTACCAGTCAGCACTGAAAGCAGGCTACAGCGAAAGCTACGCAAAAAATATTATGAGCCCAAGCCTTGCCCTACAGTGGGTGCAGCAAGCAAAGAATATCATGCGGTTGAATCCCGAGCACCTGAAGTTTGCCCTGGCGCAGATCATCACAGATAAAATGGCACGGGACAGTGACAAGATTGCAGCAATCAAGTTACTGGGCACAGACCAAGGAATGTTCATACAGAAGCAAATAACAGCACACGTAGGCTTAGAAGAAGCCCTAGCGAGTCTTGAATAACACAAGGAGAATATATGGGAATAATTACAAAAGAAGCAGTGGAAGCAATCGCAACACGACTTGTACGCAAGTACGACTGGACTGTTCAGGATATTGAGAATGGCGTTCGTATTACGGTCACAGACAACCAAGAACACGCCAGTGTAGATATTACAACAGACGAAGACATCGAATCAGAGATTGCCCGACTCATTGAACAGGTTGACAATCACAACTACACGGTAATCGGATAATGGCCTACCGCCACCCGGTGGACGTAGCAAACGATGTCTGCAAATTACTGGGTATGTTCACCCCCTACATCTACCAAATTGTGCTCTCCAAAGAAGGCGTGATAGTCAAGGCAGGAAATACAGCAAACAAGCAAGCCGGAGTGGTTAATGTTACGTTGCACCGCAACAACAGCAACAACCTACTCCAGGACAAACTGTTGGCCGTTGTACTGGCGTACAGACTGCACAAGTACCTTCGCACAGCAATCAAATAATACAAGAAAGAATCAATAACATGACATCAGTAAAAGATTTCGTCCCTGATAACCTCAATGACGACCCAAATTACACATACCAGCTTACGTCCCACATGGACCAAGCAAACCTAAAAGACCAACGTGCCAAAGCAATCAAAAACATTGCAACAGCAGGTTCAAGTGTTCCCCAGGCATCAACAATGAGGGCAGGTAACACAGTTGCTCGTGCCACACCAGCAGCAGAGCTTACAACTCGTGTCGGAAATGACCTAAAAGTACAGCGTGTTGACGTTAACCTAGCTAGCACATCAGTAGCAGTCAACGGAACCCGTCAACTTAGCGTAATTGTTACCCCAGCATGGGCCACAACCAAGACAGTTAGCTACGTATCAAGCGCCCCAGGCGTTGCTACAGTTACAGCAGCTGGCCTTGTAACAGGTGTTGCAGTTGGTACAACAAACGTTACCGTTACAAGCACAGACCAAGCAAAAACTGCCGTCTCTGTTGTAAAAGTAACAGCAGTATAAGCAAATGAGTAACGACGGAATCTCTGCAGAACAGCTTAAACAGATTAACAGGATGATGAACGACGGCCACATTGGTCAACCAGTCAACCTGAGCATCAAAGCGTTCAAGCGGTACATAGATAGTGAATTTCCCGGCATCAAAAGGTCGGACAGAAGCTACCTAATAAACAAATACAAAGCAGAAGCATGGAGTGACTACGATGAGGTTGTAAAGTTTAAACTTGCAGAGCCAACTCGAAGGACACACAATAAGGAGAAAAATGGAAAATAAAGCAAACAAGCGACAGATTTACCTCTGGCCCGAAAACAAAGAGTTCTACGACAGTCTTTTAAATAAATCACGAGTCCTGAATATATTAATCAAACGATATAAACTAGAGACCGAAGAGGAATAGGATGCAAGAACAGCTGACACAAGAACAGCTGACTTTTATTCTCGATATTAAGAATGACTTCTACAGGTACTGCAAGAACAACCTGAAGATCAAAGATAAAGACGCAAACATAGTCCCTTTCGAGCCAAACCAGGCTCAGAGGGTACTGATAGATTACGTGCTGCTATGTATCAAAGAACAAAGGCCAGTCAAGGCAATCATCCTCAAAGCCCGACAGATGGGCCTTAGTACAGCGGTAGAGGCAATCATTTATTGGTGGACATCCACTAATAAGAACATCAACAGTGTAATTATTGGACACGAAGAGAGCTCTTCTAAGAATCTATACATGATGTTCCGACGTTACTACGAAAAGAGTAACCCCCTATTTAAACCGAGTATTAGGTACAACACCCGTACTGACCTATCATTTGAACGCTTCGACGAGGCAAACAATCAGGTGGGCCTGGAAAGCTATATTAAAACCGCCACTGCAGGAAACAAAGCAGCCGGACGTTCCGACACCATTAACTTACTGCATGCTTCAGAGCTTGGTGAGTGGGAGAATGGTGAAGAACTTGTAGCATCACTCCTTGAGACAGTACCGGACAAGCCTGTAATGCCAAGACCATCAATGATGTTCCTGGAGTCAACAGCTAAGGGTCGTGGTAATTATTTCCACAAGGAATTTGTTAATGCAGTAAAGCGTCTTAACAACTTCGAGCCGTTCTTTTTCCCATGGTGGATTATGGATGAATATGAACGTGACCACGGTGT
>Ga0326734_1000532_pt1 | contig 10465 bp, 10 predicted proteins | sample 15_GP2_1315_FD_207944 | JGI IMG/M metagenome (GOLD analysis project Ga0326734, IMG submission 207944) | Glacier ice microbial communities from Ngari, Tibet, China - 15_GP2_131.5 | ecosystem: Environmental > Aquatic > Freshwater > Ice > Glacier | place: China: Ngari, Tibet | collected 2018-07-18
AGCCTCAAGACAAAATCGGGGGTGATGGGCGTCTGGCCAACAGTTCCGCGAATGCCATCGGTACCAAAGTATTTTCTTGTCATTGTTTGCTTTTTGTTCTTGCATTGTCTTGCTGCCAAGTACGCCGGTGCGCAGGAGTCAAGGAAGGATTTGAAGACCGATTTAAAGGCCAAATTTACCAAATCAGCGTTGAATTGCAAGGCACTGTGCAGAGCAGTGGTCAGGATTGTAGGGTGCAGCCTATCACCTCGACGCTGCCCAGATACGCATTGCCTGCACAGTTTCACGCACATCATGCACACGAACAATACGCGCTCCACGCTCAACGGCCAGCAACGCGGCGGCCAAACTGGGCGCCATGCGCTCGTCCATGGTCAATGTTGGGCCTGTTGAATCACTGCAAACCGCCACCAGCGAAGATTTACGTGACCAGCCTGCCAGCAATGGATATCCGGCTGCCAGAAATTCCTGCTGTCGTGCCAGCAAGGAAAAATTTTGCGCCACGGTTTTACCAAACCCCACACCGGGATCCAGCACAATGCGTGACTTTTCAACACCCAACGCCTGCAAGGCACTGGCTGCCTGCTCCAAAAAAAGCAGCACCTGCGAAACCACGTCGCCGTGCATGGGCGCCACTTGCATGGTTTGCGGTTCACGGTGCATGTGCATCAGGCAAATACCACAACCCGAATGGGCCGTTACAGCCTCGACTGCGCCGGGCTGGCGCAAAGCCCAAACGTCGTTGATGATGTCGGCACCCAGATCAAGCACGGCATGCATGACCTCCGGTTTGTACGTATCCACTGAGACCGGCACCCCCAAGGTGATGGCATGTCGTACCACAGGAAGCACGCGAGCCAACTCTTCCTCCAAAGGCACCGGCACAGCGCCGGGACGGGTTGACTCGCCTCCAATGTCAAGCAGGTCAGCGCCTTCTCTGACCAGCTTCTCACAATAAGCCATGACACTTGAGAAGTGGGTACTGTCCAAATAATAGTTGCCACCGTCAGAAAACGAGTCAGGCGTTGCATTGACAATACCCATGACCCGAGGCTGCGACAAGTCAATTCGAAAACGTGATGTTTGCCAGTTCAAAAAAAATCCTGGTTGACCTGTGAAACATTGCTGAATAAATGACTGACAGGCAAAGAAAAACCGGGAACAAGTCCCGGTTTTAAATTATTCAACGTACTGAAAGCGCTTGATCAGGCTGCATTAGGTGCCGGGTCCGTGGTCACGGCTGGGCTACCGCCGCTGGGGCCGTTTCCGCCGCTCCCCACTGACGGATTGCGCGGCGTCCAGTCCTTTGGCGGACGCGGCTCCTTGCCGGCCATGATGTCGTCCATCTGCTCGACGTCAATAGTTTCCCATTCCAGCAAAGCTTTGGCCATGGCGTGCATCTTGTCCTTGTTGTCCTCGATCAACTTGCGTGCAATAGCGTATTGCTGGTCGATGATGCGGCGAACTTCAGCATCAACTTTTTGCAACGTTGACTCGCTCATGTTGTTGGTCTTGGTCACCGAGCGGCCCAAGAACACTTCGCCTTCGTTTTCCGCATACACCATCGGGCCCAGCGCGTCGGTCATGCCATAGCGCGTGACCATGTCTCGGGCCAGCCCGGTAGCACGTTCAAAGTCATTGCTGGCACCAGTGGTCATCTGGTTCATGAACACTTCTTCAGCAATACGGCCGCCGAACAGCATGCTGATCTGGCTGAGCATGAATTCCTTGTCGTAGCTGTAGCGGTCCTGTGCAGGCAAGCTCATCGTCACACCCAAAGCGCGGCCACGTGGAATGATGGTGACCTTGTGCACCGGATCGCACTTGGGCAGCATTTTGCCAAGCAGCGCGTGGCCAGACTCGTGGTAAGCCGTATTTCGGCGTTCTTCTTCAGGCATGACCATGCTTTTCCGCTCTGGCCCCATCAGGATCTTGTCCTTGGCTTTTTCAAAATCCTGCATCTCGACCGTGCGGGCACTGCGGCGGGCAGCCATCAACGCAGCTTCATTGCACAGGTTGGCCAAATCAGCACCCGACATGCCCGGCGTGCCGCGTGCAATCACACTGGCATTCACGTCCTGACCCAAGGGAACCTTGCGCATATGGACGTTCAATATCTGTTCACGGCCGCGAATGTCAGGCAGCGTGACATACACCTGGCGGTCAAAACGGCCGGGACGCAACAATGCAGCATCCAGAATGTCGGGACGGTTGGTGGCAGCCACCACAATCACACCCACATTGGTTTCAAAACCGTCCATCTCGACCAGCATCTGGTTCAGTGTTTGTTCACGTTCGTCATTGCCACCGCCAACACCCGCGCCCCGCTGGCGGCCGACAGCGTCGATCTCGTCAATAAAAATAATGCACGGTGCATTCTTCTTGGCGTTGTCGAACATGTCGCGAACACGTGCTGCGCCAACACCCACAAACATTTCCACAAAGTCAGAACCTGAAATTGAAAAGAAAGGAACCTTGGCTTCACCAGCAATGCCTTTGGCCAGCAAGGTTTTACCCGTGCCCGGTGGGCCTACCAGAAGCAGTCCGCGGGGAATGCGGCCACCAAGCTTCTGGAATTTGGCCGGGTCCTTCAAAAAGTCAACCACTTCCTTGACTTCTTCCTTGGCTTCATCGCAGCCTGCAACGTCGGCAAAAGTCACGGTATTGGTGGACTCGTCAAGCATGCGCGCCTTGGATTTTCCAAAGCTAAAGGCACCGCCTTTGCCACCGCCCTGCATTTGCCGCATGAAGTAAACCCACACGCCAATCAACAGCAGCATCGGGCCCCAGCTGACCAACAAGGTCATGAGCAAGGAGCCTTCTTCACGCGCCTTGACATCGAATTTCACGTCGTTGCTGATCAGGTCACCGACCAGCCCGCGATCAAGGTAAGTTGCCGTGGTCCGAATTTTGCGGTCGTCCGTGGTGGTCGCCACGATTTCAGTGCCACCCTGGCCTTCGGCAATGGTAGCCGCCTTGATCCGTTTGCCGCGAACCTCTTCAAGGAACTCGGAATAACCCATGTAATTTGAGCTTGCGCCCGCTCGCGTATCAAATTGCTTGAACACGGTAAAAAGCACCATGGCGATGACCAGCCAGATTGCTACTTTAGAAAACCACTGATTATTCAAGGACTACTCCGATGTATGAAGCCAAAACCAACTGCTAGGCACATGCGTCTGATTTTAGGCGTTTCAAGAGCTGAAACCATGGCCGAAGACTTTGCGCCCCTATGTCTTACACGGATTTAACGGATTACTTTCATTTTGTTTGACCCATTTCATGCTCGCGTCACATTTTTCAAGCTTTTTCCCACCAAAAACGTTTCTGATGAGTTTGAACGCGAAGCCTTGGGCTTGATGCGTTTGACCACCTTGAAGCTGGCCTGAAACAGCTTGACCAGATCGTCATAACCGCTGCCGTGGAACAGCTTCACCACCAGGGCGCCATCGGGCTTCATACGGGATTGGGCAAATTCCACGGCCAGTTCGACCAGATGGGCAATACGCGCCGCATCGACAGATTCAATGCCTGACAAATTGGGCGCCATGTCTGAAATCACCAGGTCGACCTTGACCAGCCCCTGCTCCGAACGCAGGGCCTGTTCCAGTTGTTCCAGCACGTCGGCCTCCCGAAAGTCACCCTGAATAAAAGCTACGCCTTCGATCGGCTCCATGGGCAATAGATCGAGTGCAATGATGCGGCCATTGAGCGTGCCGGCAGCAGCGCCCGTTGGCGAAAGTTTGCGCCGCACATACTGGCTCCAGGCCCCCGGGGTGCTGCCCAGGTCCACCACACAGTCGCCCGGCTTGATCAGCCCCAGCGTTTCATCCATCTCCTTGAGCTTGAAAGCTGCCCGCGCACGGTAGCCTTCCCGGCGGGCCTGCTTCACGTACGGGTCGTTGATATGGTCGTGCAACCACGCTTTGTTGACTTTTTTACCTTTGGCATCACCCTTGGTGGCGACCTTAAAAGTCGATTTGGGGAGCAGCTTGTGGTCTGACTTGGCATTTACTTTCATGGGGCCTATTGTCGTCTTGCAGACTCCACCGATAATTGGGTATGGCTCAAATACAACTTACCCCTGCCCAACGCAAAGACTACCGCGCTGAAGCGCACCATCTGAACGCCGTCGTGATGATTGGCTCCGATGGCCTCACCGACAACGTGAAAAAAGAAATCGACGCTGCCCTAACCGCTCACGGCCTTATCAAGGTACGGGTGCAGTCTGACGACCGCGTGGGTCGCGAAGACCTGTTTCGCTCGCTGGCCGAAGAACTGGACGCAGCGCCCATCCAGCACATTGGCAAGCTTCTGGTGTTTTGGCGGCCTGTTCCCGAAAAAGAGAAAAAAGCCCATGACGACCGCATGCCCGGACCGCGCGATGTCAAGGTGCTTAAAAACAGCTCTCGCTATGGCCAGCGCCCCGAAGTCAAGACCTTGCGGGTTCTGGGCAACCAGCGCCTGACGCCGGGCGGCAGCGTCAAGCGGTCCAAGCCGAAACTGCGCAGCGTCAAAAAACGTGCCCAGGACTGAAACCGCTTTTTACAAGCACCATGCCGGCCTTTGAGGTCGGTTTTTACTTTTAAACGCGATGCAGCCCTTTAGATTTGCCCCATCAGCCCACAGGTGAGTTCAATGACCAATCCACTCCTTGATTTTTCCGACCTCCCGCTGTTTGACCGCATCCTGCCCGAGCATGTCGGCCCGGCCATGGATGACTTGCTGGCCACGGCTGAAACTGCGTTGGAACGCGTCACTGCCAGCGAATTTCCGGCAACCTGGATCGGTATTGCCAGTGTGCTGGATGTGGCCACTGAAAATCTGGGACGCGCGTGGGGCGCCGTCAGCCACCTCAACAGTGTGGCAGACGCGCCAGAGTTGCGCGCTGCCTACAACGCCGCCTTGCCCCGCGTGACTGAATTTTGGACCCGGCTGGGCGCTGATGAACGGTTGTATGCCAAATACAAAGCCATTGACATCAGCAGCCTGAATACCGAGCAGACGCAGGCGCACAAAAACGCCATTCGCAATTTTGTGCTTTCGGGCGCAGAACTTGAAAGTGTTGCCAAAGAGCGTTTCGTACAAATACAAGAGCGTCAGGCTGAACTGAGCCAGAAATTCAGTGAAAACTCGCTGGACGCGACCGATGCTTTTTCCTATTACGCCACGGACGCTGAAGTAGCTGGCATTCCCGAAGATGTGCTTCAAACTGCCAAGTCGCAAGCCGAGGCCGAAGGTAAAGCCGGCTACCGGCTCAGCCTGAAAATGCCAAGCTACTTGCCGGTGATGCAGTTTGCTGAAAGCAGCGCCCTGCGTGAAACGCTTTACAAGGCTTACACCACCCGCGCCAGTGACCAGGCCCCGGCCGAGTTCAGCCAGTTTGACAACAGCGCGGTAATTCGTGAAATCCTGGCCTTGCGGCAGGAAGAATCGCAGTTGCTGGGCTATCAGAATTTCGGCGAGGTTTCAGTCGTGGCCAAGATGGCCAAATCGCCTGATGAAGTAGTGATATTCCTGCGTGACCTGGCCCGACGCGCCAGGCCCTATGCTGAAAAAGACGTTGCCGACCTGCGCAGTTTCGCGGCTGAAAAACTTCATCAGACCGACCCCCAACCCTGGGATTACGCGTTCATCAGTGAAAAACTTAAGGAAGCGCGCTACACCTTCAGCGAGCAGGAAGTCAGGCAGTATTTCACCGCGCCCAAGGTGCTGGCAGGCCTGTTTGGCATTGTCGAAACCCTGTTTGAAGTGCAGATTCGCGAAGATTTGGCTCCTGTCTGGAAGACGGGCGTGGCGTTTTACCGCATTGAACGTGATGGCCAGCTGGTGGGCCAGTTTTACCTGGACCAGCCGGCCCGCACTGGCAAACGCGGCGGGGCCTGGATGGACGACGTGCGCGCCCGCTGGTTGCGCCCCGACACCGGCAAGCTGCAAACACCCATTGCCCACCTGGTCTGCAACTTTCCAGAAGGCACTGGCGGCAAGCCGGCCCTGCTGACGCATGACGACGTGACCACGCTGTTTCATGAATTTGGCCACGGCCTGCACCACCTTTTGAGCCAGGTCAACGAACATGACGTTTCGGGCATCAGCGGCGTGGAATGGGATGCGGTTGAGTTGCCCAGCCAGTTCATGGAAAATTTTTGCTGGGAATGGGAAGTGCTCAGCAACATGACGGCGCATGTCGAAACCGGAGAGCCGTTGCCACGCGCCCTGTTTGAAAAAATGCTGGCTGCCAAGAATTTTCAAAGTGGCATGCAGACGCTGAGGCAGGTCGAGTTCTCATTGTTCGACATGCTGCTGCACACCTCGCACAATCCGCAAGAAGACTTGATGGACCTGCTCAATGAAGTGCGGAAAGAAGTCGCGGTGATTTCCTCGCCTGCCTACAGCCGCACCGCGCACACTTTCAGCCATATTTTTTCAGGCGGTTATGCGGCCGGCTACTACAGCTACAAATGGGCTGAAGTGCTGTCTGCCGATGCCTATGCCGCCTTTGAAGAGGCGGCCAATGACGAAGCAGATGCTGCAGTCAAATCAACGGTCAGTGTTACGGCTGGCCGAAAATACCGCCAGGCTATTTTGGAAGTTGGCGGCAGCCGCCCTGCCATGGAGTCGTTCAAAGCTTTCCGGGGCCGCGAACCTTCGTTGGACGCACTGCTGCGCCATCAGGGCATGGCTTGAAAGCTTTGCTTTAAACACAGTCAGGACGAACCCCATGAAATCTGGAGTCTTGTATTTTTTAGGCCCTAAAGCGTGGGTGACTTTTGCGCTGGCAGGATTGGGCGTGGTTTGCTTGCAGGCGCAAGCGCAGCAGGTCTACCGCATTGTCGGCCCGGACGGCAGGGTGACCTTTTCCGACCGGCCGCCGCCAGCATCTGCAAACGCCGCAACGACAAGCGAATCCGGTGTCACTGGCTCCAGTCCTGCCGCCCCCCCTGGCTTGCCGTTTGAGTTGCGTCAGATTGCCTTGAAATACCCGGTTGTCTTGTACACCGGGGACAACTGCACACCTTGTGACGCAGGCCGTTCATTGCTGGCCGGGCGGGGGGTTCCGTTCAGTGAAAAGACCGTGAAGTCAGCTGCAGACACTGACGCTTTACAGCGCCTGGGCGGGGATGCATCATTGCCCTTCCTGACCATCGGGAGCCAGCAGTTGAAGGGTTTTTCAGATGCGGAGTGGACCCAGTTTCTCCATGCTGCGGGTTATCCAAAATCATCAGCCTTGTTGCCTGGCTACCGCGCACCTAAACCCGCCCCATTGGTTGCGGTTGCGCCACTGCCTGAATCGACAACCGCAGGCGAAGGCGCGAATCCGGCACCCACGACAAAATCACCTGCCGTGCGTACGGTCCAGCCATCGCCAAACATTGCCAACCCGGCTGGCATCAAGTTTTAAGCCACGACGCGGACATCCTGCGCCAGGTCGAGCACGCAGCGATGGATTGCCAGCTTGACACGCGTGACTTGCTGAAAGTGCAAATAAAGCACCCTGAAAGACAGGTTCAAAACACCAGGGTTTCAACGCCCTCGTCGGTTCCTAGCAGGCAGACATGCGCCTTCTGGAAGGCAAATACACCTACTGTCACCACGCCGGGCCACTGGCTGACTAAAGATTCAAATACCACCGGCTGGGAAATTTTCAAGCCAGTCACCTCCAGAATGTGCTGCCCGTTGTCGGTGACCAGCGGCTTGCCATCCTTATAGCGCACCGTTGCCACACCGCCCATGCTTGCAAACTGGCGTGTGATGCGCCGTACCGACATGGGAATGACTTCAACGGGCAAGGGAAAGCTACCCAACACGTCAACGTACTTGGACTTGTCGGCAATGCAGATAAAACGGCGCGACTGCGCGGCAACGATTTTTTCGCGCGTCAACGCCGCACCGCCACCCTTGACCATGTACCCGGCGTGGTCAATCTCGTCAGCGCCGTCGATGTACACGGCCAGTTCGTCCACCTCGCCGGCATCAAACACCTTGATGCCCAAGGCCTGCAGCCGCTCGGTCGAAGCCAGCGAACTGGACACGGCGCCAGCGATCCGGTCTTTCATGCTGGCCAGCGCATCGATGAATTTGTTCACTGTCGAGCCCGTGCCGACACCGACAATGCTGCCGTCTTCAACGTAATTCAGGGCCGCGTGGCCAACCAGGGTTTTGAGTTCGTCTTGGGTCATGGTGTGTTTTTTCAAAATGGGTTGAAGGGGTAAACAGGGTTTTGCGACAATCAGGGCTCATGCCTTGCGGGCCACAGTGCCTTAGCCAAGCGTCCGCAAACATCCACCGTTATTTGTCCGAATTATCCAATGTCCCTGTTCCCCTACGCCCTGGCCCGTCCCTTTTTATTTGGTCTTGACCCTGAAACCGCCCATGACCTGACCATGGCGTCCTTGGCGCGCACCCAGGGCACCCCGCTTTCGGCCGCTTATTGCAATGCCCGGGTCAGCGACCCGGTCGAGTTGGCCGGCTTGAAATTTTCCAACCGGGTAGGACTGGCAGCAGGGCTGGACAAAAATGCCCGATGCATCGACGGCTTGGCTGCCATGGGGTTCGGTTTTGTCGAGGTCGGCACGGTAACGCCCCTGGCCCAATCGGGCAATGCGAAACCGCGCATGTTCCGCCTGCCTGAGGCCAACGCATTGATCAACCGGCTGGGTTTCAACAATGACGGGCTGCAGGCTTTTGTAGCCAATGTGCAAAAGTCGAGGGTGCGCAAGCCGAGCGCCAAAAACGCCCTGCTGCTCGGCCTGAACATTGGCAAGAACGCTGCCACGCCGATAGAAAATGCCGTGGACGACTACCTGCTGTGCCTGGATGGCGTGTATGCGCATGCCGACTACGTGACCGTCAACATCTCCAGCCCCAATACCCAAAACCTGCGGGCGCTGCAGAGCGACGAAGCGTTGGATGCGTTGCTGGGCCGCATTGCCGAGCGCCGAGAAACGCTGACCCGGCAGCAGGGCAAACGCGTGCCGATCTTTGTCAAGATTGCCCCCGACCTGGATGAAGGTCAGGTTGAAGTGATTGCGGCCACCCTGGTTCGCCATGCGATGGACGGCGTGGTGGCCACCAACACCACGCTGAGCCGCGATGCCGTCAAGGGCATGCGCCATGCCGAAGAAGCCGGCGGCCTGAGTGGCGCCCCCGTGCTGGCCGCCAGCAACCGGGTGATTGGCCAGTTGCGGGCAGCGCTGGGCCAAGGCTTTCCCATCATTGGCGCAGGCGGCGTGATGAGCGGCGCCGACGCCGTGTCCAAAATCAAGGCCGGCGCCGACGTGGTGCAGATTTACACCGGACTGATCTACAAAGGCCCGGCACTGGTTGCCGAAGCCGCCAATTCGATCAAAAACAGCCGCTAGATCCGGCACGCCAGTTAACCCGTCGATTACTGCTATCAAACTAGTAGCTACACATGCAATCAGCGTATGCGCAATAGGCTGATTTAAACATTAATCCGGCACAAACCGGTCTTTGAACCTGATTTCGTCTTCCGGCAGGTCCAGCGTGACCAGCTGGCCCATTTTCTGGTCGCTCAGCCGGTAGGCGGCAAACAGGCTGTACTTGCCCTTGAAATTAAAGCTTTCCAGGTCAATCAGCATGTAGGGGTAAGGCACGAACACCTCATGTTGGAAAAGCGCCCGGTGCCGGTTGCGCGGCGACGGAAACAGCTTGTAGTTTTCAGTGGTAATGCTCTGGGCTGAGGCCATGGTAAATCAATGCTGTAGGTAAAAGTTGCAAGCGCACGGCTGTAAGCTCTAGGCCTATTTTCACGCATTGGAATTCATGACCGAACACCACCCCACCCCGGACAAAAACCAGATTGCACTGCTGGCGCCTTTCGACCGGCTTGGCCTGGACCAGATTCAGCTTGTTGCGAATTCTCAGCAGGCAGTTCGTGCGCTCGAAGAACTCGAAGGCGTTACGGCACTGGGGTTTGACACCGAGTCCAAGCCGACCTTTGCCAAAAACGAAGCCTCCACCGGGCCGCACATCATCCAGCTGTCGACCCTGGAGCGCGCTTACATCTTCCAGCTGGAAGATGCCGAATGCCGCCGCGCCGTCGCCGTGCTGCTGGAGTCGCAGCGCATCATCAAGGCCGGTTTTGGCCTGGGCGACGACCGCCGGCGCATCATCCACAAGCTTGGCGTGGACCTGCAGGACGTGCTGGACCTGAACACTGTGTTCAGGGAGCGCGGCTACCGTAAGGACATGGGCGTGCGTGGCGCGGTGGCCGTGCTGTTCAACAAGCGCTTTATCAAATCGCGCAAGGCCACCACCTCCAACTGGGCTAATGCGCACCTGCAGGAGTCCCAGCTGATCTATGCCGCCAACGATGCCTATGCGGCGCTTCGTGTTTATCAAGCGCTGGAGCTGGGCTGAACTTTACAAAACGAGTCCGGGCATTTGCGCAGCCCATATGTACGCCGTTAATGATGATGTTGCACCAATCACTGGAATGACT
>Ga0326734_1000533_pt1 | contig 10455 bp, 12 predicted proteins | sample 15_GP2_1315_FD_207944 | JGI IMG/M metagenome (GOLD analysis project Ga0326734, IMG submission 207944) | Glacier ice microbial communities from Ngari, Tibet, China - 15_GP2_131.5 | ecosystem: Environmental > Aquatic > Freshwater > Ice > Glacier | place: China: Ngari, Tibet | collected 2018-07-18
CACCTGGAACGATTTGGTGAGCTTGTGGCCCGCTCAAAAGAGCAAATAGACAAGCTCGTTATCATTGAACACGGGTACGGTGACACCATCAACCCGGATTACGTGATTAATGTGACCACAGACAAGCTCGGGGTAAGTACCATGAGCTACTAACTTTTGGCCGGATAGCATGACCAACTAGCTATCCGGCCAAAATATGGTGGCCGGATTGACCGGATTGGCCGGATTAATGGCCGGATACAAAAAAGGCCCCGAAGTTCGGGGCCTTTTTTATTTGCTGGAAGGGGTCAGCACCCAAATTAGCGCATTCTTGTGTCGTTGCATGGTCCAGATGGTTTCCTGAATCCTGCGGTACTTTTTTCGGAGCTTGCGACTATGTGCCAAAGACTCGGGTGTAAACTCCGCATGGTCCTTGTACTGCTGCTGCTGCTCGATGTTAGTCTCGATTTCCGCGATTACTGCTTCAACTTCGGCTTTTAATTTCATGATGGTTGAATTTGATTACCTACGATTTGGTCCCAGCGGTCAAATATCATGGGGATGGCTTTGCGGAAGTCCAGGCCGTACAGCCCGAAGCCAAAGCCGTCGTTAATTTCGATAAGCTGGGTGCTGCCAGTATCGGTAAGCCCGAAATCTATCGTGTAGGCTACCGGACACTTGTATAATGCCCGCACGGCTTGGTCAGCTACATTGAAGTCAATTATCTTCCGGGCATTGCCCTTGTAATAGCGCACGTCAACAATGCTACCGTTGTGGACAAAGCAGCGGTACTCGGTAACGAAGTTCACCACCTCGGAGACCAGAATTTCGGTTTCGTCGGCTAGAGCCTTCAGCTTTAGAGCGGCAAACAAAGGCTTTTGCACCACCAGACCATTGAAAAGCTTGTTATCTTTCAATGGCTTCATGAAGCACGGGTACTCCGCAGTGGAGCTATGTTTGATTTCACCAACAGTGGTTTCCCACACTTTGCGCCCCATAAAACCGGGCAACAGTTGGTGGGCGTTAATTAGCTCGGGTAACGCGACCTTCAGGGTTTTGAAGGCTTCCAGTGTGGCGTAAATCCCGCCGTACACCACATCATTCTTCTGCACAGGCAGCGCATGAGCCTCGTACACGTTGAATGGTACCACTTCAAAGCCAAGGCCTTTGCAGCCCTCAGCAATTGCAAAGCAGTTTTGATTCATCCAGTCACCCTTAATCGACTGCTGGATGTATATCTTGCCGCGTTCCATGTTACAGAGACACGCCGTTCTGGCGGAAAGCTTCGGTGATAACTTCCACATGTTCCTCACGGCCTTTGGGGCGGGGAAGATTGACCTGCTTGTAGCCTTTGTGGGCCATACGTGCGGATAGATAGTCCATGAGAGGCTCCCACACACTGATGAACTGCTCCGGAGTACAAGCAAAGCCACCTTCTTTCTCCAACCAAATAGGAATCAGGGGAGTCAGGTTACGTGCTTTGTATGCTTTCAAGAAGTCAGGACGGTCCAAAGTGGTAAGGTCAATCACGCGGGACATAAAATTCATGAAGTCCGATACCCGGTCACGGGCGGCTTCAATAATATCCTCGTCCTGGGTAACGGATAGCATACGCTGAAGCTCTTTACCACTGAGGTCAATATCCTCATTGATAGCCAGGATAATGAACTCGGTGATACCGAGAATCCACACACCTTCCTGGTTTGTGCGGCGCTGCTTACCAAGAGCATCATGATACACGTTGAATAGTTCACGAGCTGCTTGTACGATTGGTGTGTTCTGGGATAACACCTTCTCAGCGTTGGTCAGGCCCTTGGCAGTCTGCATTTGAATGAACACGTTGCGCAACTCAGCAGAACCATAGTCTTCCATGTACACCACATCCAACTTGGAGTCCATGAAAAGGTCCTGGTCGTGCTGGCTCAGTTCGTCAAAGGTTTTGCCCAGCAAGGGGGTCATGACCTCACCGTGGGTAGCCATCAAATTTGCTGCGTACTCGGTACCAATACGAAACGGACGAAGTACCTGCTCAGTACCATCGGCCCGGCGAATGCGACGACCCGTGATGAAATTAAGGAGAGTACCCAGGCGCTGTTTACCATCAACCACATCAAACACCTGCAACTGCCGGGACTGAGGCTTGCGTGAGTGCAAATAGATGGGCTGGATGACGAAGCAATCACTATTGATGATGGAAAACAATAGGTCTTGCTTGCGCCGGGGGTCCCAGCGGTCAGATTCGCGCTGGTAATCAGGGTGAAAGTTTAGACGGCCGCTGTCGTAGTAGTCTCTCAACTGTCGTACAGTGGTCGGAAGGGGGGCTGATTTGTGCATGGGCTGAAAAATTTAAGTTTTCGTACCACAAAATAACAACCTAAAGAAACAAATACCAAATAAGAAAGTAAAAAAAAAGGCCCTGCGTAGGGCCTTCGTTCTTTACATGATTGGTATGTTAATCACTGGTGGTAAGGTTTCTGGCATTGTCACCCGAAGGATACCATCTACCAGGGAAACACTAATAGGGCCACCGTTGGCAGGTAGTGGGGTAGTTAGACTGTACTTATCTGTGCCATCCAAACCACCTTTTTCCGCCTTTACATTCAATTTGCCACCGGTAACGGTAATGGCTACGTCAACTTTAAGGTAACCGGGTAGAATCACTGCCAGTTCATATATGGCGTTTTTCAGTACAAACTTTGGGCTGATTGGCTCGGCTACCAGAGCTTTCTTTACAATCTCGTTCCAATTCCCAAGATTATTTGGTGTACTTGGGTCAAATGGGGCCGCGTAAGGGTTAATATAAGGCCGGTTACTAGTTTGGGTCCAGGGGTTGTGAGGGGTCTGAATAGACATGAGTTGCGTTATTTATTATCTGTGCGTTTTATTGACATGTGCCAGTCGTAGGCAATGATGGGGTTTCCGCCTCGAATGGCAGTTAGTAGCTCTTTTTTATCGATTTGGCACCGTAGGCCGAGCTTTTCTTGCAGTTCTCGAACAGTGAGAATCGCCACGCGATAGTAGGCACCTGAGTTTAATGAAATATACCCCCAGCGGTTAAATTGGCGGGGGGTACCTTTCTTGGTTAGTTCTAAATCGTGGACAAAGCCGAAGGATGTGATTTTCTTCAAAAACACGTTGGGAAAACTGACCGTCTCGTAGTTCAGGTCCGGTAGACGGCGCTTGCCAGCAAATTCGAATCGAGTGAAGTTGCGATTAGCCCTGGCAGTAGTCCTCATGAACGCTATCAGCGGCATGAAGACGAAGCTAGACTTCGCCATGTTAGTACAGGCTGTAGCCAGAGCTTTCGTAGCTGTAATCGTCCTCAGGATTGTCTTCGTTGTCGTCACTCATAAGACGCTGCTGCTGCTCACGAAATAATTCAGTGTAGGTATCACTAAAGTTGCGAATCGATGCGCTTACATCCTTGGTGTTCAAGCCTGTAATGTCCTTAATGTGTTGGAAAATCTTTTTCCGCAAGTAAAAATAAGTAGGGGCCTTATCCTCAATAGTGAATGACTCCTCATAAATATAGTTCCAGGACTCAAAAATGGTAATTAGCGCATGGCCTACTTTTAGGTCGTTGGGACGAATCTTGTCAGCGTGGCTAATCTTCTCGCGCAGGCGGGTGGTCATGTCCAGCTTCAGTGACTCATAACCAATTTCCTTGCTTTGGGTGCCAAGCTGGTAACTGTACCGCTCGTTACCTTCTAGGTCGTCGCGGACGTTATCGAAGGTGGAGTGAGCCGATTCGTGCTTGTACGTCTTTTCCGAGTGTGTTTTGCAAAAGTTTCGGACAATGGTACCGTAGTAAGAATAGGCTTTACACACCTTATTCAACTTGTTCAGCTTAAAAGGCTTGAACTTATCAAGCTGTTCGTACAGGTTGATAAATGCCATCTGAACCAGTTCTTCGATGCCACACAGACCGACAAACTTGGGGTAACGCATGACAATGGCTTCCGTCATGTAGCGGAGTTGGTCATGCAAAAGCTTGGTAAGCACCGCGTCCTTGGCGCTGCGAGGCGTCTGGGGGTCGATGTAAAAAAGGACAGCTTTCTCTTGGGGTTCATCAAAGTAATTTCGTCCGTTAGCGCCTGGGTAAGGGGCCATCTTTTGAAATGCCGTAGGCTCCAATAAGTTGTCCGTTTCCTCAATCAGGCTGTAATACGTGTTTTCATTATCTGCTAGGTTCATCGGTTCGTGGTCGTGGACAAAGAAGTTAGGCTTACTCCCCCTTTACAGGAGAGTAAGCTACCTTGCGGTCTTCTGGGAAGAAGCACTCTTTATGGGCCGTATCGAACCAAAAGCGAACTTCTTCATCGGTTAGTGCCGTCCGGCCTTCCGTGTACGTCTTGAACAACGAGCCTTCGCGGCTGTCCAAGTGGATGTAGATAGCTTTCGGGATGCTGCGGACCGTTTTACCCTTCTGCGTCAGGCGCAGCAAGAATTCGTAGTTGAATGTCAGTTCCATGCTCTCTTTCAGGCCACCGGCTTCCACAAAGTCGGCCTTGTTAATGACCGCACCAGTCAGGTGGAAGTTAGCGAACCCGGTGAGGGCTTCGTAATCCAGTTCACCCAGGTTCTCGCTAAAGTTGGGGGTCCAGATTACCTCGTTGCTGTACTTCAGCAAGGCACCTTCGGTATTAACTTCTTCCACCAAGGGCAGTAGGACAGAAGCTTCGGGAAAGGCACCTAGGTAAGCAGCAGCATGTTTGGTGTAGGTAGGACGCAGCACGTCATCAAATTCCAGCACTGTAAAGTGTGTGATTTCGGTTGGTAGCTGCGACACGGCGAAGTTAACTTGGCCCTGAAAGCTGGTGTTGCCGCTGTTAACAACGGGCAGACAAGTGTTAAAAGACAGTTCCAGGGTGGCACCCACGGCATAGGCATAAGCTTCTGGGGCGGTAGGGATTACCACGATTGCGGGTTTGCCAGCAAGTTGTTTTACCGTGCTTTCGAGTGCTGCGCGAAGCAAGGTGAGTTCGGCTTCATCCCCTACTTTGTGTACGGGGATGATTACTGCCAGTTGTTTTGTGATTTCCATCTGAATTAAGCTTCGGTGGTAGTTTCGGTGAGTTTGGTTTGCTCAGCACTTAGCTGTTCTTCCATAAGGGTAGCAATTTCCACAGCCTCTTTGAGGATGGTTTCGCGCTGGGCCAGGAAGTGGGCGTAGGCAGCCAGAATGGATGCTTCGGAAGCCTCTGGGGAATACTTAGCAGCTTGTTCTTTCATGCCTTGGCGGATTTCCTCAGGGAATTCATCGCTGATGACCATTTTGAACACCTTACCCAGCAATTCCGGCACTTGGTAGTAGTCAGCACTCCACACACCTGCGTTAGCATCCATGTACTCGGGAACAATGTCCGGAGCCAGAGCTACCACCACGGTATCAGCCTTCATGGCTTCAATGGCGGGCTGGCCGAAGCCTGCAATGCGGTCAATAAACAAGCAAACCTCAGATTCAGCGAGTTTCTTGGCGAAATCAGCACGACTGGTACCACGAAGGTCTTCAAACACAACCCACTGAAGTTCAGGGTATTTGTAGTAGAAAAGCTTCGACATGCGCTTGATGTCGTCCGAGTTGCGGCTAAAGAAGCTGATGACCGGCTTTTTCAGCGTTGGGGTGGTGAAATAATCCGGCACACCCAGCGTGTAAGTCTGAATATCGTACAGCTTGGGGCCGTGGTACTCCTGGATGAATTGTTTCATGCGCTCCGAGGTGGTAACCACGTAGTCCATGCCCAGGTCCTTCCACGTCATGCCGCCCAAGTTGCTGGTGATAATGTAGTCATAGCTTTGGGCCAAAACAACACGGGTACAGCTCGTTTTCTTGGTCTGCTCCATCAACGGAGTGTAAAAATCCGGGATAATCAGCCAGTCTTCGGGGGCAATAGGGAACTTTGAGCCTTCCGAGGTCAAATGGGGCAGGGCTTGCAAGTCCTGGTCCAGATAATCGGGGGCCGTGTAGTCCTTGCGCTCAGCCAAGATATAAGCATCGAAACCATTGCGGCGCATTACTGCTGCTTGATTGTAGATTTCGATTACGGCACCGCTGGCGTGACCACCGGTAGCAGGAACGAAGAAATACATCTTGAACTTACGCTCTTGCAAGCCAGTAAGGGCATGTTGTGCCTTTTCCAGCTTGCTGAGTTTCGACTGCTCATCCAGCAGTGTGTTAAGAACTTCTTCTTGGGTTTCGACCTCTTTACGGGCCTTGGTGCGTGTTTTACGCTCTTGACGATTAGGCATTGGGGGTAGTATCTGGGGTGTTAATGACAGTGATGTTAGCAATGGTGCCAGCCAACGGTTCGCCCGTGGCGGCAAGGATGTCTTTTTCGGCTTCGGTTACTTCGGTGCCTAGACGAGCCGCACGATTGGTCACAAGCTCTTTGATTTCTTCTTTGGCGGCAGCAACCTTTTCATCTGTCATCAAATTGACATCCATGTGACTGGTATCAATATCGAGCAATTCAGGCTCTTTCGTCACTTCGATTTTCTGGCCCATTTCGGCACCCAGTTTCTTGATGAGGAAGTCTTCACCGGCTTGCACTTCAGCAGCAGTTGGTACTACTGGTAAGGCCTTTTGGTCCACGATGTTCAGCAACTTAGGCAGGTCCTTGATGTTGTTGATGCGGCGAACGTGCTTAACGTCGCGGTTGTAGGCCCGGTGAACTTTGATAGCGCGTTTGCGGGCTGGTCGTAGAGCAATCACTTCGGGATTGGCTGTTACCAAGATGTCAACGCCTTCCCAGAAGTCTTCCAGTTTGCTCACGAAGCGAATATCTTCTACTTCGCAACCTGTGAAACTCAGGAAAAACAGCGTACCCGGTTTAGTCTTACCTACTTCCTTGCTAATTAGGACTGGCTTGTAGCCGTTGGCCTTGAGAATTGTACATACCTTGTTGAAGTCGTGTACAATGCCGTGGTACGTCTCTTCGGCACGACCAAATACTGTTGGGGCTTCGGAAGTGAGGAAGTTAGCAAATTCTTCCTGTGATTCGAAATGGTACGAATCCAAGATGTTGTACGGGCTAACCGGGAGTTTTACGGCTCGGTTAGGGAAGCATTTCTTGTATACCGAATCGAGGGAGCGACTGATGTTGCGGAGAACACCGTCCAGGGCAAAGCCCACCACTTTTTCTTTCTTCTTTCGTTTGTTTACTGCGCTCATATTGTATGCGTTCATGAGTTAATACGAACTATGGTAACAAATGCGGAAAAGAATTTTGGTTGACCATAAAAAAAGGTCCCCGAAAGGACCTTTTTTTTAGGAATAGAGTTGAGCGTTGGTTTTAGCTGCGGAGAAAGCTGAAAAAACCGGGTTTGTTTTCGGACGCAGTGCTACGAGTCAGGGAATTTATGACTTCTACGTTTACACGTTGCTGCTGAGCCTCAACACGGGCTTGCTTGCGCTGGCGAAGCTCAATGGCATGTTGACAGTCTTTGTCTTCCAGATGCTCTTCGTACAACCCTTGAAGGTGTTGGATGAAAGGTGAGCGCACAGAGTCTTCTTTTGTGAACTCGGTGATACTAATAGCGTCACCCAGGGGGCTACCAGATAGCTTATCCTTCATCTTTTTCATCATACGGATTGCGAACACCAGACCGTTATCGTTATCGTCTGTACGGTCCCGTTGGTACACGTCACCAATAACAATAAGTTTGGCCTTGGCCTCCATGCGCGTCAACACCGTGTAGGTATTGTCTTCGCTAAGGTTCTGGGTTTCGTCCACGATAACGATGGACTTTTTGCTGATGCTAAAGCCCCGGATGGCACCAATAGGTAAGATTTTGATGAACTCTTTGGTTTTGAGTTCGTCAAAGATTTCCTTTTTCAGGATTCGCTCCAATTGCATGTAGTACGACATGTACACATACTGAAGCTTCTCATCTTTGTCGCCGGGAAGGAAGCCGATGCTTTCGCCTTCGAGTTCTTTGACCGATTTCAAAATAATGATTTCCTCGAACTCGTTATCGCCTTCGCGGAGCAGGTTCAAGGCCGCAATTAGTGCAAGAAAGGTCTTGCCGGTACCGGCACAGCCAGAAGCAAACACGTGGGTCTTCTTCTTATCTTGTAGAGCCTCCATAAAATGAGCCTGATTCTCGGTTTTAGCAACCAATGGCAGAGGGTGTTTTAGGAGGGACATAAGAACCCCCTTGCGGGAGGGTTCGCGCATCGTGTCAGCGTCTTGTGTTTGCTTGTATCGTGCGAGTTTGTTGTTGCTTTTGGAGGCCAAAATCAGAACAGTTACTAGGGGTTATTCTATTCCTATCCTTAAATAAGCAGTATCGCTATCGTCGGCAGTGACAATATTAAGAAACCACAATGTAAGGGCATAAAAAAGGCGAACATGTCGTTCGCCCCTTATCACTAAAACTGCTTGTACCAGCGATGGACGACTACTGCTGCGCACAATGTTCTAAACGCCAGAACAATATGGAGAAACCCCCCGCCAAGCGTGATAGTATCCCTGGTAATGACTAAGAACCCAAGAATAAGCAACTCCAAAGTGCAGAAGATAATGCGCCAGTTGCCCGCACGTGGTAAATCAACTTCATCGGCTACATTGACGGATATGCGGCCAACCACGTAGCAGTACAGTGATAACACTGTTTCAGCAAAGAACAGCGCAATGTAACCGGGGCCAAACGCAAAATCCTGGCCCCACTGGAAGTCAGCCCACATACTGAGGGTGATGATTAGGTTAATCGTAATCGATATTTCGCGGGAAGCGTAGTAAGCAAGGTTCTTAATCATTAATGTTGAAGCAAAGTGCGCACTTTTTTGCGCATGTAAGCGAGTTTATTTTTGATGGTTTCCACCGGCAAATCGGTTTCAACGCTCAGTTCTTCGTAGGTAGCAGCCTCGAAAATGTGCTGGCGGAATACGTGACCGTCCACGGCGGTAAAGCTATTCAGAATCTTGTCCAGGCGTTCCATCAGGAACGTTTGGTCGGATTCGTTGCTATCGGTGTACACGGTATTATCTGCGTAAGCCTCGACGTAGTTAGTGTTGCGGTTGACCGTATTTTTGTTGGTCTTTTGGCTGCGGTAGTGGTCAAAAAGGTTATTTCGGGCAACCCCGTGAACCCAGTTAGCCATGTTGCGCCCCGTTTGGAACGTAGGCAAACCTTTGATGACTTTGTAAAGAGCTTCGTGGGCCAATTCTTCGCTCAGGCGATAGTTATGCGTCTCGTTGACGTAATAGCCCTTAATGGACCGGAAATACTGCTTATAGAGAGCATTCTGTAAGCGGCGGGTTTCTTTTTCAGATGGGTTATTGGAGGGGGCGACAATAATTGTTGCCGTCTCCAATGGTAGCACGAGTGCTGTTGTGGACATTAATCATGACCTAGGAATTAAATTAGGGGTACGGTTAGCGCACTGAGAAGTCGATTTCGTGCAAGTCGGTAGCTAACGAGCTAAAAATACACTTTTCTCCCCTATCTTGTAAGACTTTTCCTAAATCATTTTCAGGAAATTTCCACCAGCGCACGTAAGTTAGCCCTGCGTCAAGCAGTTGCTTATAAATTCCTTTTGTGCTAGATGCCTTTTGTCGTTTGTTAACGTCAGTCTTTTGACCGATGACTTTTTTCTCTTCGAAAGCATCTAGGTTCAATGCCAGAATAACACGCGAGTCGTTAAGCAGCAATTTTTCCAGCAACATGTCGTACATGACCTTGCCCAGCAATGGTATGTTATTGTGACCGTAAGCCAATACTTCAAAGGGTCCCTCTGAGAGCGTTATCGGTAACTCCCAGTTTATGTTAACCTCGTTGAAAATGATTTTAGTCTTATCTACCGTGGGGTTGATGTATTTGTCGTTATGGTCCACGTAGGTCCGGCCGACAAAGTAATTCAGCTCCCCATGCTTATCGTAACTGGGCATGATGACCCGCTCTCGGTAGTGTCCTTCTTCACAATAACCCAGGCGATGAAATCGGATGGTCTTCTCAGTGATACCCCTGGTGGTAATGTAAGCCAGGGCTTTTGCCCTCTCCGGTGACTTGTAATCGACTTTCGCTCCGTAAAAGGGTATGTACTCGTCGGGTAGGTACAGCTTGCGTTTAAAGGTCTCTTTCTTGACGACACGTAACGCGAACTCGTTGTTACCGGCGACTCCCTGGTATTGCTCGTAGTAGTTCTGGTCGCCCCACTGGCGAAACAACCGGCCTAACTCCCCTTTCATATTACACTTCCAGCAGTGGTAAACCTTGATAAGTTCACCGCCACGGGGAAGAGAAAGATTGATTTCGAGGTTGTAGCGGTTGTCGGGTCGGCCGTTGTTGTTGATTTCCGCGCAGTTGGGGCAGTTAAATTTATGCTGTCGGCCCTGGTCGTAGCTATCACCGGGTTGCCCCAGCAGACGAATCAATAAGTTCGTGACTGACATAATGATTTATGGTCCTGTTGCGCGTGTACGACTACCGCCGCGACGGCGTTTGGGTTGCTCGGGTTTCACGCCCAGAATTGGGT
>Ga0326734_1000534_pt1 | contig 10453 bp, 8 predicted proteins | sample 15_GP2_1315_FD_207944 | JGI IMG/M metagenome (GOLD analysis project Ga0326734, IMG submission 207944) | Glacier ice microbial communities from Ngari, Tibet, China - 15_GP2_131.5 | ecosystem: Environmental > Aquatic > Freshwater > Ice > Glacier | place: China: Ngari, Tibet | collected 2018-07-18
GCCAGAGTCCCATTTAACCAGGAAGAAGTTCGCCAGATCGTGGACATGCGTTTGCCCCAAGCTGTCACCTTGACGCCTCAAGTGGCACCGTAACGATGTCTTGAGTTCTGGAGGAAGGTGCGCTGAACGAAGATGAAAGGCGCCAGCAAACAGCGTCATTGCGACTGGACTCCTGAGGCGGGCCCCAATGCCGGCGATGAGGCTGCCAAGTCAGCATTGCGCCAGTGCCCTGCGCGAGTCAGACGTTCTCGAAGGCCGGTCAGTGTTAGTCCAAGTCCATAGGCCTTGTGGGCGTTTTCGAGCGCCCTGTCGTAGTCTTTCAAGTCAAAGTAGATTTGTCCCATGTTGTAAAAGGTGAAGGCGTTATCTCCCGCGACTTCGCCCACTTGCGCAAGTTCTTTGCTCGCCTCGGTTCCCCGGGCCTGGTTTGACAGATAACTCGCATACATCATGCGGGCTGTGGTGTCATCGGGGCGAAAGCGCAGCGCCCTTAAAAAATAACATTCCACGCTGAATTGGGCTCCTTTTGGCTGGGGGATTTTGAACTTTTTCCCGAGCAGCATCAGGCTCATCAAGGCTCGGTGGTGGTTGGGGAATGCAATCAGGGTATAAGACAAGTCGGCTGCGATGTCGGTGCTTGACTTGCCCCGAATCAAGGCTTCTACCTCGGGCGTGAAGTGAAAGTTTTCGACCAGGTTCAGCGCTTGTCGCGAGCTGGTGCGGTAGTCACTTCCGGTATGCAATTCACCGCAGGTTGATGTGGCGTTTTGTGCGATCGCATCAGCGCTTGTCAGCAGCAATCCCAGGATCAGCAAATAATTTGCCGACAGTCGGCTCAGAGGCGCGGGAAAAGAGGATTTCATGGTGATTGACTTGCCCGGATTAAATGAGGTTGACAGCGATTAGATTGACCTGCGCCGCCTTGTGCCGTGAGAAAGATCAATAGTCAGCCAGAGCCGATCAATAGACTGTGGATTGTTCCGGTGTGACCGCAGGGAACGCCCCGGATACGATCAGGCGCTGCCTTGCTTTGAAAAAATCGGTTACGAATAATGCACATTTTCAGAAAGCTCAATTTAAAGTCACGGATCCAACGCCTCGTCAATGAATTGGGGGCAAGCACGGCTTTTTTGTACCTGTGTGATCGCCTATTGAGGCGAGTCAACGCGCATTGTGGGCTCCGTTACTACCGTTTTTTGGCTCAGCCGCTCGCATCCGAGCCTCGTCTTCCCCCTGCCAGGGGTCAATCTTTTTCTTTTCGTTTGCTCACGGACATGGAGTCACTGCTGGACAGCCTAGACCGCCCTCAAGCCGTGATGCGCAATCGCTTTGCTCAGGGTGCACAGTGCTTGTTAGCGACCAAAAACGAGGTATTGGCGGGCTGCATCTGGTTTGTCCGGGGAGCGTACGCTGAAGACGAAGTTCGGGTGGACTACCTGCTGCCAATGTCGGGCGACTGTGTCTGGGACTTTGATGTGTATGTGGCAGAGGCACAGCGGTTGGGTTACTTGTTTGCCAGGCAATGGGATGCGTTCGATGCACTGCTCAAGCCTCAAGGGGTTCGCTACACCGTGAGTCGAATCAATGCCTTCAATCAGCGTTCAATGGCCTCGCACCGAAGTCTGGGCGCCCATGACTGCGGGCGTGCGTTGTTCATTTGCCTGGGTCCATTGCAGGCCATGGTGTCAGACCGGCGCCCGTATGTGGCGCTGGGCGGGCGCCCCAAGTTGCACATTGGTCCAAATGAGGTCGTCTTGCCGTGAGGGGGCAGGCGATTGGCACATCTGGTGACCCAAGCTGAGTGTTAACGCTTCGACTTGGGCGCGGGCAACTGCCGTGGAGAAGGTGTGATCGACGCCGGGCAAGTCATGGCGCACGAGCCCCGGATGGGCCAATGCGTTCTTCCAGTCGGGGTCATCGTTCAAACATCCCAAAAATTCTTTGGCTGTGTAGTCATCACCACTCAGGATCAACATGATGGGGCCTGTAAAGGCGTGCCACCCTGCGGCCATGCGGCGCTGAAAAGATTTAACGGGCTCATTTGAGGCTGATTTTGCGAGGGGAGAATTGTCATTTTTCCGCGCAGTCACGAGGGCGAGTCTGACATTGCGCACCAGTCCTGCCAGTGCCTGCCATGCCACGCCGCCACGCACCAGCTTGCGCCAAAAGTCTTTCTGCCTGAGGCGTTGCAGGTAGTAGTGTTTGACTTGGGTGCGAGCCTGGCTGGCCTCGGAACGTACCCAGGGGTTCAACAGGCACAAGGCGTGCACCCGTGGATCAGCCGTTTCATGGCAGTAGAGCAAGGCAGCGGAGGCGCCATCGCACAAGCCCCACAAGATGAGGTGTTGGACTGAGGGCACTTTTTCTTGCAGGGCGCTGATGGCAGCCGAAATGTCATTGCTCACGCTATTAAAGGGGCGCGGCAGGCCCTCGCTGTCACCCATGCCCCGGTAGTCGAAGCGCAGCACCGCATAACCTGCTGCGGCCAGTCGACGCGACAACAACACAAATTGTCGGTGGCTGCCCACACGGTACTGCGGCCCGCCTACAACCACGATGAACCCGCTGGTTGCCGGTACTTCGGGTCGGGCCACAATTCCTAGCAAGGTGTCTCCCGTGCAAGTGAAACCCAGGGCCTCTTCGATGTAGTTCATGGGCAGGCGGATTTCAAAGCGGTGAGTCGGGAGCAGGTTCGCACGGCGGCTGTGGTGGCTGAAATCAACGCCGGCGCTTCTTCGATTTCGGTGCTCTGCCAGAAGGCAGGCCCGCGCGTCATGTGCAGGCGGGCGTCAAACCCCGCTTGCTGCCATTGGGCGAAGCGCTCCGTGGCGACAACGCTCGGCGAGGCGTTCTCCAGCGTTGATAACTCGAACCATTCCAGGCGCTGACCTGGCCCCCGTAGCACTGGGGGGGCCAGTGCGGCTTGCCCCAGACCTTGCGTCAGACCCGCCGACAATCGATAGCCTGCAATGTCAAGGGGCTCGCCGTGGTCCAGTTGCTGGCGCATGGATTTCATGACACCTGGGGTCTGAGCGCCTTGCAAGCCCGCAGCCAACTTGAGACGCATGAACTGATTCAGCAGTGGCTGCCCCAATGACGGTGCCTGCCAAAACAAAAAATTGCACGCAATGCCTGATTGACCCGCCGCCTGGGTTGCCAAAAGGCAGCCGGCACGCAGACCCCACAGCCAGAGCGGAACTGGCGGCTTGTGGGGGCTGTGTCCGGGGGGGCGGTCTTGCAAGTAGCGACATCCCTGCACCACATCATCCACCCAGCTTTGCCAGGTCGCATCGCCAAAATAACCGGCGCTGTCGCCACAACCCAGCAGGTCCATTTGCATGACGTTGAATCCTGCCTGTGCAAGCGAGCGTGACTGCAGTGCAGCCATGCGACGCGCCTTGTTCATCTCCTCAGCGAAGGGATGAATGTAGAGAACATGGCCATGAAGCAGACGGCCTTCAGCCGGATAAAACAAGCAAAATCTTTGACCTTTTCCAGAAGGTAAAAAAAATGACTCTGCCTGGATCGACATGGCTCGTCAGACGGTCAGCTTGCCGCTGACAAAGTCGGTAAGCGATCCCACCGTGGCGAAGGTGGCACCGTCGATATCGTCGTCGTCCACCACCAGACCAAACTGGTCTTCGAGGGTGGTGATGAGCGTGATGACGGCCATCGAGTCCAGTTCCGGAACGGCGCCGAGCAGCGGCGTGTTGCGGGTGAATGTCGCGGTGCGTCCATTCAGACTTAAGACTTCGTCAACAACGCGCAGAACTTCTTGTGCTATGTTCAATTTGAGTTTTCCAGGAGTAAGTTTGCTAACCCCAATGGCTCGGGGACCGAAGGGTCATGGTTAGCGATGACACCATTTTTCCACTTGCTTTTTCTCAATTACCACAGCCCGCGCTGAAACATTTATGACTGAGTCCACTCTTTTGCAGGAATTGATTTCACTCACTGCCGCACGCACCCCGCATGCGCATGCGCTCACCTATGGGGACATTCACATGAACTATGGTGAGCTGCATGCGGCTGTGAATCAATGTGCCGCGGGCTTGATGGATTTGGGGCTGGCGCGTGGAGAACGGGTGGCCATCTACCTTGAAAAACGCTTTGAAGCGGTGATTGCCAGCTTTGGCAGTGCGGCTGCAGGCGCTGTGTTTGTGCCGGTGAACCCCTTGCTCAAGCCGGATCAGGTGGCCTTCATTTTGCAGGACTGCAACGTGCGCGTACTGGTCACCTCACCAGAGCGGCTCAGCCTGCTCCGGGCCGTCTTGCCGGCCTGCCACGATCTGCGTCATGTGGTGGTGACCGAGCCCGCGGAGTTGGTGAGTCGAGGCCATGTTCAAGTGGCTGACTCTAGGCAGTTGACATTTTGGGATGACTTGTGTCAACCAGACCTCAAGGCTGGACATCGTGTGATTGACGTGGACATGGTTGCTATTTTGTACACATCGGGCAGCACTGGCAAACCCAAAGGCGTGGTTCTGTCGCATCGCAATATGGTGGCGGGCGCCAAGAGCGTGGCGTCGTATCTGGAGAACGACGCAAACGATGTGGTGTTGGCCGCGCTCCCGCTGTCGTTTGATGCCGGCTTTAGCCAGCTGACCACGGCTTTTCACGCGGGTGCCCGGGTGGTGCTGTTGAATCACCTGATGCCGCGCGACGTGCTCAACGCTATGGTCAAAGAGGGTGTGACGGGGCTCACCGCTGTCCCGCCACTCTACATCCAGCTGTCCCAACTGCCGTGGCCGCCAGCCATTGGTGAGCGGTTGCGCTACTTTGCCAACACGGGCGGTCGCATGCCACGCGAAACCCTGACGGCGCTGCGCCAGCGCTTGCCCCAAGCCCGGCCGTTTTTGATGTACGGGCTGACCGAGGCGTTTCGCTCCACCTATCTGCCACCCGATGAAGTAGACCGGCGCCCCGACTCCATTGGCAAGGCGATCCCGAATGCGGAAATACTGGTGCTGCGCGAAGACGGTTCGCCTTGCGCTGCGAACGAGCCCGGCGAGTTGGTGCACCGCGGAGCCCTGGTAGGCATGGGCTACTGGAACGATGCAGAGAAAACTGCAGAGCGCTATAAGCTGCTGGCGCCGGACGCGCCCGGGCGGGAAAACGGACTGCAACTGCCCGAGTACGCTGTGTTTTCAGGTGACACGGTGCGCCAGGACAGCGAAGGTTTTCTCTACTTCATCGGACGGCGCGACGAGATGATGAAGACCTCGGGTTACCGGGTCAGCCCCACGGAGGTAGAGGAGATTGTGTATGCCACCGGCCTGGTGGGGGAGTGCGTGGCTTTTGGTGTGCCTCACCCTGCGCTTGGGCATGCTATACATATAATAGCTACTTGGGCAATAAATACGCCGGCTAGAGGCCTAAATGACTTAATAATTGAGTGTAAAAGCCGTATGCCCGCCTACATGGTGCCCTCCGCCATTGAGATGGTGCCTGGCCCCTTGCCACGCAACCCTAATGGCAAGATTGACCGCAAGCTGTTGTCCTCGGGGTGGCTCGCTCACCAGGGGCCCCAAGGCAAGCCCGCGACTGCCACTTTGTTGGAGACCCGCCATGCTGAACACTGAACACCCCATGCCTGTGCATGCGCCCCTGCCTGTGCATGCGTCCATGCACCAGTTTCCCGTGACAAAGGGGGAGTTGAGCGTGGGGGGCGAGGCGTTGTCCAGATTGGCGGCACGTGTGGGGCAAACGCCTTTCTATGCGTACGACCGTGCCTTGTTGCGCAGCCGGGTGGCCGAGTTGCGTCGCCTTTTGCCCAGCGCAATCAAACTGCACTACGCCATGAAAGCCAATCCCATGCCCGCTGTGGTGGCGGTCATGGCCGCACTCGTGGACGGCATTGATGTCGCTTCGGCCGGGGAACTGAAGGTGGCGCTGGATGCCGGGGCCAACCCGCAGGAAATCAGTTTTGCCGGACCCGGCAAGCGCGATGCCGAGTTGCGCCAGGCCGTGGCATCGCGCGTGTTGGTCAATGTGGAGTCGTTTCGCGAGCTCAGTGTGTTGCAGGCGATATCGGCTGAACTGGGCCTGGCCGCCCGGGTGGCCGTGCGGGTCAACCCGGACTTCGAACTCAAGGGCTCGGGCATGAAGATGGGCGGCGGCCCCAAACAGTTTGGCGTTGATGTGGAGCAAATGCCCCGCTTGATGCAGGAGATTGGCCGCGCCGGCCTGGCGTTTGAGGGATTTCACCTCTTTGCAGGTTCACAAAATTTGCGTGCCGATGCGATCTGTGAAGCACAACAAAAGTCTTTTGACCTCGCGGTTCGTCTGGCGCAGCTGGCCCCGGGGCCGGTTCAGTTTCTGAATTTGGGTGGCGGCTTTGGCATCCCGTATTTTCCTGGTGAGCAGCGACTTGACCTGGTGCCGGTAGCCGACAACCTGGCTCGGCTGAGTGAGCGCGCCAAAAGCGAGTTGCCTGCTGCCTCACTCGTGATTGAACTTGGCCGCTACCTGGTGGGAGAGGCTGGAATTTATGTGGCACGGGTGGTGGACCGAAAAATATCGCGCGGGCAGGTTTATCTCGTGACCGATGGCGGCTTGCACCATCATTTGTCGGCATCCGGAAATTTTGGTCAGGTGGTTCGAAAGAACTATCCGGTGACGGTAGGCAACAGGGTCGGCGTGACGGACACCGAGGTCGCATCAGTGGTGGGCCCCTTGTGTACACCGCTCGATTTATTGGCTGATCGCATGCAGTTGCCCATCGCACAAATCGGTGATCTGGTGGTTGTGTTTCAGTCGGGCGCTTATGGTGCCAGTGCGAGTCCGCAAAATTTTTTGGGGCATCCGCCTTGTGTTGAGGTGCTGGTGTAAGGTAAGTTCTATGGCTCGCTTGACAATACTCAAGCCCATTCTGACGCTTGCGGTCAGACTTGATTCCTGACTAGGGAATGTGGAGTCTGAACGTGATAAAAATATTTAATCACTATTTTCACAAGCGCACGCTATTGAAAATTGGTTTTGATCTAAGCCTGGTGCTTGTCACCATAGTGATCGCAATTTTTTTCCAGGTGGCCGATCCGGCGGCCGCGTCACCCGGGGTGTTAAGTACCTCACTGCTGTTGGCACTGGGTATTGTGTTCATCAATGCAGCCCTTGGGTTTTATCAGCGTGTTCAAAGCTGCACCTTGGGGCAAACACGGGTACGGGCTGTGTTGTCTTTGTGCCTCTCGCTTCCCCTGGCCTACGCCGTTCTGGGCCTGTCACCGTTGCAGTTTGTGAATGAGACCGTGCTGGTGCTGACGCTTTTGGCGACTTTGGTGGTCATGCTTTTGCACCGGACCTATGTCGTGCACGCCACACCCCAGCCCCTGATGCGTCAACGTGTTTTGGTTTATGGATCGGGTCCACGGGCCAGGCTGGTAGGTCGGGCTTTGCAGCATTCGGACCCCAATGTGAATCTGGTGGGCTACTACGCCAGCCCGAACGAGTCGTCCGAGGAAACCCCCGCCTTCGGACTCCTGTCATCCGGAAAATCGCTGACCGATATTGTTCAGCAAGAGCGGGTTGACGAGATCGTTGTGGCGCTCAGTGAACGCCGGGGCGGGAGCATGCCCCTGCGCGAGTTGCTCGATTGCAAGCTCAACGGGGTGCGAGTGGTTGACATGGCCACTCACTTTGAAAAGACCATGGGTCAGATTCGGCGTGACACAGTCTCTGCAGGTTGGTTAATTTTTGGGGAGGGGTTCGAGCAGGGCCTGTTGCGTTCCAGCGTCAAGCGTCTATTTGACATCGTGTGCGCCTGCGTCCTGATTTTGATCACCTGGCCCATCATGCTGATCACAGCGATTTTTATCAAGATGGAAAGCCCGGGGTCGGTTTTGTACCTGCAGGAACGCGTCGGCTTAAATGGTCGGCTCTTCAATGTAGTGAAGTTTCGCAGCATGTGTACCAATGCCGAGAAGGATGGTCAGCCCCGTTGGGCTGCCGCGGGAGACACCCGGGTTACCCGGGTGGGTCGGACAATTCGCAAGTTGCGCATTGACGAGTTGCCGCAACTGTTCAGCGTCCTGAAGGGTGATATGAGCTTGGTCGGACCGCGGCCGGAGCGGCCCTTCTTCGTAGACCAGCTCACGCGTGAGTTGCCCTACTACGCAGTTCGCCACAGCGTGAAGCCCGGCGTCACGGGCTGGGCCCAGGTACGCTACCACTATGGGGCCTCGGTTGAAGACGCTGCTGAAAAACTTCAGTATGACCTTTATTACGTTAAGAACCACACCCTGTTTCTGGACCTGGTTGTGTTGTTTGAAACCGTTGGAGTTGTCTTGCTGGGGAAGGGTGCCCAATAGCATGAAGAGACGCCTTTGTGATGGACGCAGCAGCGTGTCGGGAAGACCGCATGCCTAGTGGAAATTTTGGCTTGACCGACTGGAGTCACAGTGTCGTTGGCGTGGTCTATCTGGCTTTTGCCGTACGCCTCTTTCAACTGGGTTATTTCAGTCTGGCGTGTGAGCGACCCAAGGTCATGTTGTCTTTTGCCGTACTTTGCAGTGCGCTGTGGGGCGGCTCTGGGTTGGCCTTTTCGTTGACTGGCCAACCCATTTTTTTGTTGCTGAGTACTTCATTTGATTTGCTGCGCTATGGATTTTGGTATGCTTTTTTTCTGGTTCTCCTTCAATTGAATTGGGCTCAACGCAGTTTGTCCGGCATACGCTGGCTGTTGCCGGTGTCGGGGGTTTTGATCATGGCGGGTCTCTTGTTGGTGTGGAGCTCAGGGCTGCGCATCCTGGGTCCGATGAATACCGCCCGCGCAGTGCTGATCCTTTCCATGACGACGTCGGTGTGGGCGCTGGTCTTGCTGGAGCAAGTTTTTCGCAACGTCACAGAAGACTCGCTATGGAACATCAAGCCCATGGGCCTGGGGCTGGCTGGTGCATTTTTCTTTGACCTGTATTTGTTTTCGCAGGCTGTCTTGTTCAACAGGCTCGATGGGGATGCCCTGAGCATAAGGGGTGTGGTGCACAGCGTGGTGGTGCCGCTACTCTTGCTGTCTATCATTGGGCGCAGCGACTGGGTCTCTGGTGTACGCTTGTCGCCCAAGGCCGCATTTCATTCCGCCACGTTATTGATCGCTGGGGTCTATTTGATATTCATCTCGGCAGTGGGGTATTACGTGCGCTACTTCGGTGGTGAGTGGGGTTCGGCCTTGCAATTGGCTGTCGTTTTTTTAGCGCTGGTAGTCTTGATGGTGCTGGCTTTCTCAGGTTCTTTGCGCGCCAAAATCCGCGTTTTTTTGGGTAAACATTTTTTTCAGTACCGCTTTGATTACCGTGAGGAGTGGTTGAAATTTACCTACACTTTGTCACCCCGCAGTGCTCCGCAGGAAGTCGGGCAGCAGGTCATTCGCGGCCTGGCTGACATGCTGGAGAGCCCTGCGGGTGGCTTGTGGATGAAGGCGCGCGGCGATACCGTCTTTCGCCAGACTGCGCGCTGGAATTTGGTCCCCACCTCGGACCTGGAAGAAGCCACCTCGCCCCTGTGTCAGTTCATGGTGGGCAGTAAGTGGGTGATCAACCTTGAGGAGTACCGCTCTTACGCCCGACGCTACGGGTCACTGATTCTGCCCGCATGGCTTCAGGATTTGCCCCAGGCCTGGCTGGTGGTTCCCTTGATGATGGGCGATGAATTGATCGCCTTTGTCGTGCTTGCCAATGCGCGTACGCGCGTGGACGTGAATTGGGAGGTCAATGACTTGCTGAAGACTGCAGGTCAGCAGGCGGCGAGTTTCCTTGCGCAGATGCAGGCTACGGAGGAGCTATTGGAGGTGCGCAAGTTTGATGCCTTTAACCGCATGTCGGCCTTTGTAGTGCATGACTTGAAGAACATCGTGACCCAGCTCTCGCTGATGATGAAAAACGCCAAGCGGTTGGGCAACAACCCGGAGTTCCAACAAGACATGTTGATGACTGTAGAAAATTCTCTGGAACGCATGCGCCAGCTCATGTTGCAGCTACGTGAGGGGAACACCCCTACAGGTACCGCGTTCGGCGTGAATCTTGTGGCCATTGTTCAGCGTATCAAGGCCGTGGCTGAAGGTCGTGGCAGAACCCTGGAGCTTCAACTCTCTGCCGCCGTGGTGACGCGCGGACATGAAGAGCGCCTGGAGCGGATCATCGGGCATGTAGTGCAAAACGCCTTTGACGCCACGGACTCCAGCGGACGGGTTTGGCTCAACCTCGAACGTTTGAGCGGACTGGCACGCATCGTGGTGGGTGACACGGGCACGGGCATGTCGCCGGACTTCATCAGGAATCGACTCTTCAAGCCGTTTCAGACCACCAAGTGCTCGGGTATGGGCATTGGGGCTTATGAAAGTTTCCAGTATGTGCAGGAGTTGGGCGGGCGCATTGATGTCGATAGTGCGCCGGGTCGGGGCACGACTGTTGACATTCGCTTGCCCCTGTTTGACGCCAGGACCGGGTCGGACCTTCAGACC
>Ga0326734_1000535_pt1 | contig 10428 bp, 17 predicted proteins | sample 15_GP2_1315_FD_207944 | JGI IMG/M metagenome (GOLD analysis project Ga0326734, IMG submission 207944) | Glacier ice microbial communities from Ngari, Tibet, China - 15_GP2_131.5 | ecosystem: Environmental > Aquatic > Freshwater > Ice > Glacier | place: China: Ngari, Tibet | collected 2018-07-18
TTAATTCGCCTGGCGATGACAGCTTTGGAAACGCCTGTTTCATTTAACCCCTTAGAAAAAACAATCTGTTTCCGTTTTCCTTCAGAGTTCCTGTAGTAGAAATAAACGAAAGTTGTATTACCTTTGCTGACCAGCACGTCGGAACAATTCGGATTGTTTGTAAAATGGTTTGGCATAAGTGATTATTATTTGATTAGAATCGCTTCTCCGCAAACATAGTAAATAGTTATTTATCAGTCAATTATAAAATCATCATTCTTTGCCCATGCAAGAAAGTATATTTAGATATACTTGATAACCAGGTAGTTACAGAATAAGGTTGGTCGATTTTAATTAGAATTACGCCTGTTTTGGCGTGTTTTTAACGGGGTTGATTAGAATTTGATTAGAAAAATAAGCCATTTTTAGGCACAAAAAAAAAGAGACATGGCGTCTCTTTGCGTATTTATTTAATCCTACCCCTGGATTTGACATAGAGCATTTCGCTCGCCATCCTGTCAGCCTTCTTTTCTGATGCCCTAGCAGACGGATGCGTTATACTGTGGATCTTGTTCACCTGCTTGATTAAGGTTTCCTTTTCCGAGCCTGTAAACGTCACCTGAAGCGCCATTCGATTTTGCTGTTCTTTGAGTTGTTTGATTTCTTTAGCCTGGGCCTCTATCTTTTCGATTGCTAGAAGTATTAGTTCTTCGAGGCGGGATTGTTTTGCGTCGTCGCTCATGGTCTATTCATCTAGGGATTCGATTGAAGGCGTTCCGTAGTCGGCACCGCAAGTGCACCAGCCATAACAGGCTCCGCAGTTTGGACATTCTTCTTCTGGTTCCATTTTTCTTTTGAGTTTTAGTTATCTAATACCATTTTCCCGACACGGGAAACATGCGTATATATTCGTATTTAAGATATATACGCATGATTTGACTGTAAGTAATTGTAAATCAATTGTTTATTTGTCACGTAAAAAAGTTAAATTTTAAAACGGTGTTAAATAGTGCCTTTAATGCCCTGTAATGGCTGTATGCGTATATCGGCTCGTTAGTGGCAAGCGCAGGAACCGATCCTACGCTTAAAAATTCAAGGCATTATTTCATCTACAGCATTTGACAAATCATCGCCAGCCGACTTTAATAAATCCTTTGTCGAACTAGCTTCATTATCTGTAGCTATATTTACGACATCTTTTACTACAGCAATAGGAGTTAATACAACCTTAACAGTTGCGCCTACAACATCTCCAATAAATCCAAATAATCCCATAATAGTATTTTGGTTTTTACAAAGCCGACCAAGGCTATATTTTCAAGCGGACAAAGAACGCCAGCCACTAACAAAACCTAAACGCAACCGAAGGGGCTGCGCTTAGCTTTGGCTCGTTATGCGTTAGGCTACAGAACCGTCCTGTCGTTCATCTTCCTTTAACCAAACTTTTACATCGCCTTTTATATCGGTTGTTATGCCTAATGATGTTTTACAGCCTCTACATTTCTTATAAATAAGACCATGTTTACTTTTGTAAAGCTGTTCGTAATAATCACATTCTGAATGAGGGCAGGTGCATTTAGGGCATCTGAAATCCGCATCAGCCATTGATATAATTCCATTTGGTATTTTGATTGAGTATCCCATGTTATATTTTTTTATAATTGACAATAAAAAAGCCCAACGCATAACACATATTTTGCGCTATTCCCCCACGCTCCGCCCGACACTCCAGCGCAAACTATACCGTTAGCCGTTAGTTTAAAACTCCGACAATTCGACACCCTTTAAAGGGAAATAAAGGTTTTGAAGCTGGTGAACGTATTTACATTCAATCCTTAATTTGCTTAAAAACAAGTTGCCACTTACATTACCTTCGCTATTTGTTTTTAATTGAATATAGTTGTTCAACTGCAATACTTTGTACCCATAATTTTCTTCACTTTTCTTAAACCCGAACTTTATCAACCACTCTTCGGTTAATAAAATTGGTTCATAATTTTCTGCTCCGTGGAGTAAATCTTGTAAAACACTAGGCGTAACTATTATTTCTCCTAGCAGTGCTTCTTTGATTAAATTCCCAATTCTTAATTCGTTTGCTTGTATCATTTGACTATTATTTTTAATGTTGACTAAAGAAAACCAACGGCTAACACACGCTATTATGCTATTTCCCCACCCTTTTGGCGGACACACACAGCATAAAGCTTATCGTTAGCAGAAAGCAAAAAATCCCCACCTAGCTAATAATCCGACAATTTCGACTTGATTAGAAGCTGGCATCCCGCAGTTTGAACTTTTAACACCGTTAACGCTGTCGTAGGTTCTCACATTAAAATCACGGTCAATTCCGACCGAACATAAATGTATTTTGGGCTTTAAAATATCGGTTTCAAAAGTATACCAAGCGGTAAAATCATAAGAATTATTAACCCACATCCGACATTTATTCTCAACGGTTTTCTCATTGTAATTAAAACACAATCGAGCTATTCTTTCAGCTGGTATTAATATTACTCCATCAGCTTCAATCGATTTAACTAGATCGTCAAATGGACGAAAATTGCCTTCTGCTAACACGGGCTTAACAATAGTGGGCGGTGACGTGGTATTTGTTTTGTTGTGCATGTTTTTAAGTTTAGTATTATATTAATGCGAAGTGCTTTCTAAAGCCCACCATCGCCAAGCCCTGATCCGTTAGCCGTTAGTTTAAAACTCCGACAATTCGACGCCCGTTAAAGCGAAAACTAGATTTTGTACTTGGTGAATATATTCAACACAAACCCTCGTTTGACAACACATCCATTTCCCTAATCTTTTATTAAAGAAAAAAGACGGGCACTTAAAACCTAAATCGCCTTTGCATTTATTCTCAATATCTTCATTAGGTTTAAATAACATTTCGTTTTGAACTAATCCTAATTTCAGTAACCGATCTTCGGTTATCGGAATAGGTTTTAAAAACTCACCGAAATTAAATTTCGTCCAATCCTTAAATGTGTCAAAACCGACTGGCAAATATTCGCCATGATCTTCTAATAAATTCCCAATTCTTAATTCGTTTGCTTGTATCATTTGACTATTATTTTTAAATTGTGACTAAAGAAAACCAACGGCTAACATAGAGTTGCGACAAGAAAAGAAAATACTACAAGACAGTTTATCTGATATTAGAGCCTCTTCCATATCTACCAATAAAATATCCAACAGCCGACCCGATGGAGTACATAATAAAACCATACCCAGCGTAACACAAAAATAAATAATCCATATTTTTAAATTTTAATTTTGACTAATAATATATTCGACTAATAAAATGCCAGCAGGTAACAAATAGTTTGCGTTATCCCCCCAACGCTCACGGGCGACACGCACAACGCAAACTATCATCGTTACCTGTTACTTTAATAGCATACGTCATCTGACCAGCATATTATTTGACCGACAAACGGCTTTGGAAACCAAGCTTTAAAATCATTTAGGCTCAATCCATCGTTACCAGCTATTTCGCTTAATTTCAATTCGTAAACAATGCTTTTATTTAAAAAGAACCAGTCGCCATCAAATGAAAATTCCCATGTTTGTTTTACTTCTATATCTGGCGATATAATTATTTGCTTACTTGCATAAGGCTTTCCAGACCAAACTCGAGGACTAAATTTATCACCGACTTTAAATCTATTACCTCCACGGATAGTATGATGTTTACGCCAAATATTTTCTTTTTGAAAATTAAAGTCAGGAAATTGGATAATCATTTCATACAAACTAAAATCACCATCTTCAATATCTTCTTCTTCTTTGTAGCAACCTAAATCATTGAAGCTTTCAACCAGCTTTTCAACAAAACGAGTGGGTTGCCCTGCTTTCGGGTGCGACTTCTGGAAATGGCGACTAAATGTTATTACTTTTGACATGTATTTTTAATTAAATTGTTAGCGGACTATTAAAAAAGCAACAGCTAACACATAGTTTAAGCCATTTACCCAACCCACAAATGCGACCGCTCACGGCATAAACTATAATCGTTATCTGTAACCTTAATACCTGTCCGCAGTAACATAATCTGTTATCAAGAATTGCGGATTCCAAAAAAATAGAGAGCCTTTTTTTAAATATTCTTCTTTATATGGTTGCTGAAATCTTGGTTCGTGTCCTGCTGGCTTACCAAGTATATAATCTTGTGGGCGTATTTCAATAACACCCTCCATTCTTTGACCGTCCGAGTTGACAAAAAATACTTTGTCGCCTTCTTTTACTTTTTTACCGTTGTATAAAGGGGTTTCTTTTTGTTTGAATAAATTGAACATATTGTATTTGTTTAAATTGTAAATCGGACTAGAGAAAAACCAACGGCTAACAAAACCTATATGCCATTTCCCAACCCTCTGGGCGACACTCACGGCACATAGCTTGGTCGTTACTTCAAAACCCCTCCATTCAAATACAGCTCATTCGCTAGCTTCAGTGTGTCCGCCGCAAAATCCTTAAACAGCATCCATTCCAAAAACCCCATATCCTTATGCACGGCAACGCCTTTGGATTTCCCGAAATTAAAACAAACCTCGCCCTCTTCGTTGCGGGTAAATTTGCCAGACAAATCCAGAATATCTCTATCGTAATTCGAATACTTAGCCAGCGCTGGCAAACCTTTGGGCATGTCTGGGTATTTATCTAGCTGTGCCAGGAAAACTTCGTATGTGGCCTCAATGTCAGCCTCGGCTCCGTGCGCTCCGTCAAGCTCCTTGTTGCAATAAAACTTAACAGCGGCGGCAAGTGTGCGAGATTCGTTTATTTTGAAAATGTTCCCTACGTCAAGCAGGCAAATATTTTCATAGGCCAAGTACAAGCCTGCACGCTGAAATTCAGCGAACAACAATGGCACATCGTATTTGTTAGAATTAAACCCCGCCAAATCGCAGTCTTTAATAAATAACATTACGCTTGGGGCACGAGTTGCGAAATCCGCTTCTTGGGCAACGTCTGCGTCAGAAATCCCGTGAATCGCCGTAGCAGATTCAGGGATTGGGATTGTAGGATTAAATCTCCTGGTGACGATTTTTCTGGTTCCGTCAGGGAATATTTTTAAAACGGAAAGTTCGACGATTCTATCGTTTTGCGGGTCGATGCCGGTTGCTTCAATATCGATGAAACAGAGAGGGCGGGTGAGTTCGATCATTATTCTAGCCCCTTTGAATTGTCCTCTATGTATTTTGTTAATTTCCCAAGCATTACACGAACAGCGTTGATGGCTGTTTTGCCCTGAAGCGATTCCAGCTTAGGCAGTTCGATCAGTTCAATCGTCGTTTTTAGGTCGGTCATTTTTTCAAGGTCTCCAGCCAAGGGGTTAACCGTGTTGGCCAGTTTTCCCATAAAAACATCAACCTCGGTTTTCAGTGGAGGATTTTCGATAACAACCACAGGTTCGATCTTCACTTCTGGCACAATAGCCGCTAATCTTTCTTTCTCCAAAATCTCTGCTTTCGCAATTTCGGCCAACCTTTCTTTCTCTTGTTCGGCAATAACGGCCAGCCTTTTAGTTTCCGCCAGTTCTGCAATCTCGTCGTCCAATTTCTTCCGGGCCGCCGCTTGCAACCTGGCAGTTTCCGCTAATTCGTCACGCTGTTTTTGCATTTCAGCCTTCTCCGCCTCAACCCTTAACCGCTCCGTTTCCTTTTCTTCAGCGTCCTTCACTTTCTGCAAACGAATCGCCTCCAATCTATCCTGTTCGGCTTTCTGCTCAATTTCGTACGCTAAGGAAACTAACTGCTTTTTATTGTTAAACTCTTCGTCGCTTAACGCCGTTAAGGTCGCCTCCACGATAAACACATCGCCTATTTGGTAGTTCGATCCGTTAAAACTGCATCCGTTATTTGTAAGGAAAGAAACTCGCTCCCGGTAGGTGTTCAATTCTTGTTGACGTTTCTCTTCTTTAACGCGAGCAACTTCTGTTAAGTAAGCTTCCTCTTTCGTTTTTAGTCCCTTTTCTATAGGAATCAACATGCCGATCAATATATTTCCGGCGCTTCTGTTCGCAGAAACAGCGTCCAAAAGGGGGCGATTTAATTCGTCTATCTTTTTTTCAGTTTCAACACGCTTGCTTTTGATAAACTTTCTGGCGCCAGAAACTAAGCCGTACCCTTCTTTGTCTGCGTGTCCATCAATTATTAATGAGTTGTATTCTTGGCCCCATTTAAAGATAGTGGTTTCTTCGAGGCTAAATTTGGTAATTTCCGTTTGTGGGATCGGCTCAATTACATCTAAGGTGGTATTTTCCATTTGGACTATCGTTTGTTTCCACAATAGTACACAAATGAGAATTATTGTGCAAATTTATTTACGAATATATTTTACAAAAATGCACATTATTGAAATGCCGGCCAGCAGCGCTAGCGCCCAATATGGAAAAGCGGGTTTTGCTGGCTCTGTTATTTTTTTATCATTCAGTTTTTTGACAGCAGCTTTGTTAATTATTTTCTTTTGTTCAACAATTTTGCGATCTATAATTTGCTTCAGTTGTGTAGCTTGCCGATTGAGTTTTGCTACCAATACCCCGTTCGATACAGAAAGCCCGAGGGTTCCGTTGTCTGTCGGGAAAATCATTGGAACGTCAGACAGTTCAACTAACGGCACGGTTACTTTTGTTGACTCTTGCGGTACAAAAACGGTGTTTTCTATTCGCTCGGTTGTGGTAATAAGCGTGTTGTCTTTTGTGTGCGAAACAGAATCGATTTTTGCCCGATCAGAAAAAACCTTGCGAGAACGACAGGAAAATGCAGTTACAAGTATTAACAATAAAAATATCTTTCTCATTTCCTTGGCTCCGATCTGACTTCTTTTAAGTCTAGTTGAATGTTTTCAATCTGTAAACTAAGAGTTTGGAGCTTCAGTTCTGTAAGAGCGTTTACCTTGTCTTGTTTCAGGTCAGAAACATCGGCACGTTTCTCTATGGCGTAATATTGGGATATTAAACCAGCAAAAAAACCCAGTCCAATGACTAGGTCCTTTATAGATATTTTAAATTCTCTTTCGATTGTCACTGTATATGATTGTATAACTCAAAGATACACAATATATCACAGTTTCTAGAACGGCAAATCGTCGTCGTCTGGTGCAGAAGAGATCTCCGCTGGTGCACTGACGTCTTCGGTTTTTGAGTTTCCAGCAGCTTTATTAACTACAATTTGCCAAGCCTTTAATGTATTAAACGCTGTCTCTGGCTCGTTTACTTTCTGGTATAACCGACCTTCAAGCCTGTATTTGACAGTCACAATATCGCCTTTCCCTATTCCGTCAAACATTTCACACCTTCCACCCATCACTTCTAGTTTGATGTTTTGAGGGTATTCCTGGTCTTCGTCGATAACCAATAACAGCTCTCTTTTTTTAATTTTTGTTGTCGATCCAACTTCTAGCGTTTCACCAACATAATGCACTCTTCCTTGTACTTCCATGATTTTTGTTTTTACCTCCAGGCTCCATGCCCAGACATTCTTAAAATTAATAGTCTTTGATATTCTTTTGTAAATTCGGTTTTTAAATAAGGAACCGAGCGACCTTCAATACCTTTGTTTCTTATTTCTTGCCATACAGACAGCGTCCTTAATCTGTCAATAGGCAACCTCCCTGTCCTGTTTCCGAAAACATTAGTCCGGCTGTTGTAGCGACCCCGATTAAATAACATTAGCCCGTTTTTTGTGTTAGCTAAAAACGCGTGTTTAAACAATGAGGTTTTGTTTTTCATGATCGAAACCTCAAACGTTGAGTGCCTGCCAGAGTCCGTGGAGGATGTTGATCGCCCCACAACCTTTCGCTTCCCATTTACCATTGCGTACTTAGCCTGGCGCTTAACCTTAAAACCTTGCCCTGTTAACGAATTGTCGCCCGATATTTTAAAATACTCCATCGGTGTAAAACCAGCGTTGCCGCTAAGTTTTCCAGTGAGCGTATTTATTGTGGACATTGTTTGCGGGATCTCATTCTTGGCATCAAACGTGTTCATGTTATACACCTGCCGAATTTCCCTCCCTATAAATACTCGATCTTTCGAGAGAGTTTTGTTAATGGCAGACGAAGCGGCTTGCGCAACTTGCCTGCCAGTTAGTGGGTCGAATGCTTTTCGCAATTCTCTGGCAACATCTCTAACGTTCGCTATGATCATTACCGAAAACAGTTAAGCAGGAAATAAAGATCAACGCGTAACCAATAACCGGAACCCAATCGCCCGGTTGTCCGCTGCAAAACGCGTAACCCAAACTAAACACAAACAAAAAGGCTAGCAGCCCGAGGGTAACTAAGTATTCTTTAAATTCGCTGTCCATTACACAGCCAATTCGGCAGCCAACGTGCCGTGCGCTCTTAGGCATTCAACCGACTCTTCCAGTTCTGCTTGCGTAGCCCGGTGTTTGTCGATAATCCATTTTTCAGATTCGGGAATAATTTTCTCTGCCGAGTCGATAAAATCTCTGTAGGCCAATAGGCCAGATTCCATTGCATTTATCTTAGTTTTGCTCATTTCGATTATAACTAAATATTTGCGAAAACTCGTCGGGCGTGGCCTTTGCCTTAATTTCATTTCTTAAAGTGTTGTAGGTTTCCATGCCTACAAACTGCTCTTCGCTCGCTGCTTCTAAAAGCTCGGCGACAGACTGCACAGGTAACGATAAAGTAAGTATCATACTTTTTTGGCTAACGCATCCAACAGGCAATCAGTTGCGGTTACTGCGTCTTCGGCAAGCTCTGCGTAGTCGATTGATTCTAAAGAGGCGTGCGCCCCTATTGCAGTTTTCATAAATCCGAATGCGATAATTTCACGACTAAGCGTCTGTGTTTGCTCTTGGTTTAAATTCATGTTTGGTTTTGTATAATAATGTGTATCGACTGTGTAAATATATGTGTAATAGTATTTACACACAAGTTTATTTTAAAAATTATTTTTATTTAAAACAATTGGGGGAATTGCGTTGTAGTTGTATGAACGTGCAAGCCGAAGGTGGGCATTTCTGCTCAAACTTTCACATAAATATTTTAGGTAATGAGTTAACGGTATGTATTTTTGAGTTAACGGTAATAAATAGGTGTAAAGTATTGTAAAGTATACAGTTTATGCTTAGATAAACAGACGAATACGACATGGCATGATTAATGTTGTTTGCCGTAATACGCTAAACTACCACGAAAAGTTTCAAAATTTTGCGTAAAAAACAAAAAAGGATCATTTTAATTAAAAGTTAATACTAATACGCTAAAATGATTCAACATGATTAAAGAGGCCGTCTATCGGAATTGATACGGATCTTTCCGGGGCGCCGCCAAACCGTTGCATAGTGTCTTTAGATCCTTGTATACGTTTGAGTATTTTTGAGTAATTTTTCGCCCACCTAGTTTCCTTCAGTCTGTTTTTAATCTCGCTATTGCTGCCAGAAAAAACCACGTACTTGTAATCTTTGGTAACGTGTATGCCGCATCTTTTCAATTTGGCCAGGGCGTGTTCGTTCGGGATAGCCGTAACGTCAAAGTGCGGGTCTATTACAATTGCGATAAGCTCGCCAACGGTTCTTTCGCCAAACGCGTCCATTCGCACCACCCATTGCAGTAAAACGTTAGCTAATTCCTGCTCGTCCTTGATTGCTTCGGTTTCTGTTTCTTCCCGCCAATCGTGTGTGCCTACTAGTTTAATAGCATTATCAATAGTTATCAAATCATCGCTAATCAATGAATAAGCTCCTGCTAGCAGTGGCCCTAACTGGTCGCCAGAGGCTTGCGCCCCAAGCGCTACCGCAATTGCCTTTGTAAACACTTTCGTGTTTTCTAAAATCACAGGCAACAGCCAAACAGTTCTGGCGTGCATGCGTTTTATAAAATGGTCGGTCATTACGTCCAGGTGCAGGCGCTCAAGCTCTTTCCATCGCTCTGCTTTGTAGGCCCTGTTTTCGGGCACAATTAGCGTCAACGTTGTAATCCGACGTTTGTCGCTACCTTTATCCGCACCAACACCGATGCTAGCAAACGCGAAACAACTTCTTATCTGAAATTCTTTTGCCGTATGCGAGGCAGATCCTTTTACGATTTTTCCGGTATCATCGGCAGACGCAGAACGGGCCAGCTCTAAAATTTCCTGTATCCTATCTTGCGATTTTTTGTCGTTCCCGTCAATTTCGTCGAACACAACAGGTTTTGCATCAAACCCTAAACTCTGCCTTAGGCCAGCCTCTGTGGTTGCGCCCTGCACGGATAGAGAGGTTTCGCCAAGCATTGCTCTAACTATGTCACGGAAAACCCACGATTTCCCTGTGCCGGCAGGGCCAGTCAACCAAATGTGCGGTCTCCAGCCTAGCGCTCCGCAAACAGGGGCAATTACGCACCAGCCTGCAAGTAGCTCGGCGTTTACGTTTCGCTCCCAATTAAGCAATTTGCACATGGTTAGCAACCGAGTAGCCTCTTCTTTCGTTA
>Ga0326734_1000536_pt1 | contig 10388 bp, 18 predicted proteins | sample 15_GP2_1315_FD_207944 | JGI IMG/M metagenome (GOLD analysis project Ga0326734, IMG submission 207944) | Glacier ice microbial communities from Ngari, Tibet, China - 15_GP2_131.5 | ecosystem: Environmental > Aquatic > Freshwater > Ice > Glacier | place: China: Ngari, Tibet | collected 2018-07-18
AGCCAGCACCGGACATTAGTCTTGCGCCGCGAAGTACAGCAGGCCCACGATACCGACCAGCAGCAACAGGCTCGAATCACTGTCCGGCCCGGTTGATGCTTTGCCGTTGACGTAGGTTCTGCCGTTTTGTCCTGCGTAGGTTGACTGCTGACCGCCCGAGCCGCTTATTTTTGGGCCGACCGCCGCGTCAATCGCCTTGGTCACGCCGTAGGTTGCCAGGCTTGCCCACCAGGGCGTTTTTTCCGCGTCAGGATAAAACTTACTCAGCTTGGCCGATTCTTGAAAATCGTTGGCAAAATATGCCGCCGTCTGGTCGCCAGGCGGGTCGTTTTGAGCCTCTACCCAGGCTTGATAGTTGTCGCCATCTACTGACATTTTTTCCCCTTAGAGTGAATCAAAAAGGGCCGATTACGGACGGTCGTTCAGGGTCAGCGATTCGGTGTAAATATCGAACGTGCCAGCCGCGTTTGTCGTCATGCGAATGTCAAGGTTTTGCACGACTTGCGGCGTGTTGCCAGGGCCCATGATTTGCGCCGTGTTCAGCATGTCGCTTTGCAGGTCGTTCATGATGAAGTCCACGACCATCAAACCGGCTTGCGGGACTTTTTCATAATCGCGCTGCATGAATTCGTTTTGAGCCACGCTGAAGCTCTCGAACTCGTCAGAGTCATCACGGCGCACGCGCACGCCGGTAATCAGCGCCAGGTTGCCGTAAATCAGGATGCGCTTTAGTTGTTCGCCGTTGACGCCCGAAGGGATGATGATTTGCTCTTCAACTGCACCGGCCAGGGTTTTTTGCTGATAGCGCAGGCGCTGAATCAATCGGTTGGCGCTTGGCAGGTCAACTTCTGCGAATGCGTTGACGACCGATGCAGCCGTCACTACGTAGGCTCCGAGGTCAAATTCGAGCACCGCGTCTTGAACGCCCGCTTCAGCTGTCATGGCATAAGAGCCGAGGGTTTGCGCTGCCAGGTCGTTGGCGTCTTTTTCGAGAAAATTGATGACCAGGAACGTGCCGACGTTCGCGCCCTTGTTGTAGCTGTTTCGCAGTTGCAATTGGGCTGCTGTTTTCCAGCGCTGTTTCTCGCCTTGGTTGATTTTCAGCACGATATTGCTGATTAGCGCCTGCGTGATGTTCCCGCCAATCTCCAGAATGATCTTGTTGTACGTGCGGCCAAGCGGCAAGCGCAAAGTGCAGCGCTGTCCGGTGCCGACGTTTTGGATTTGTGGAAGTTTTACGCGACGGGTCATGTTTTTTGCCTTGGTTGTTTGGGGGAAATCTGTTACGCAAAAAGCCCGCTTGTAGCGGGCTGTTTGTTTGAAAGTCTGACGGATTACGACAGGGCTTTCTGGACGATGTTGCGGGTAGGCGCAAACATATTCAGGACGTAAATCGTGCCGAGGACAACGGCGGTTGAGATCAGGGCGTTTTTGACTTGTGCGGGCATGGGTGCTTTCTTGCGATGGGTTGAAGTGTCTGCGTTGAAGGCTTCGATTAAAAGCCGCCGCCACCGTACATACATAGCCCCGAGGCCCGTACGTAGCCGCTACGTAGCACCCCCCTTTTTTGCCCTTTTCAACGGCTCAAAATCAGGGTTTTTTCGCCACTGGTGCCCGCGTTGAAATCCTTTTCGTAGTACGTGATGCTTGTTTTTGTCTCGCTCAGGCTCACGGTCTGCAATTTATCGATTTGCTCGTACGTGACTTTGAGCACTTTCGCCATGCGTTCGCCGTCGCCGGTTTCGCGCAGCGCATGGCAACGGATGTAGGTGCATGACGACCAAAACGCCTTGTCTGCGTCCGCTGGCCGCTGCGTTGCTGCCAGGATCTGTAAACCTTGGTGCCGCCCGCGTTTGGTGCAATTGCGCCAGGCCGCAGGCGCCCAGGTTGCCTTTGTGACCAGTTCCAGTTCCTCGACCAGCATCATTAAGTCACCGACCAAAAACGCCGCTTTGCAAAATAAAGCAAAGTCCGCTTTGAATTTTTTGGATTCGTAATCGGTGTCGTCGTCCGGTTGCCAGACGACTTTGAAGGCCGGTTTTTTCATGGCCGCGATGACCTCTTTGACCGTCACCACCACGCGCCCGCCAATGTCGGAATATTCGTGCATTGGGTCAAACACGATCAGCCGCGCCGGTTTGGATTCTTTCAGGTGCTGGCGTATGCCGACCCCTTTCCCGCTGCCGGTTGCGCCGACGAACGCGCGAATGTCTGCCCGTTTAAGCGCCTGCACCATCACCGCCACCCTGCCCGCTCTGCTGCGTTGCCAGCTGGCGCGACTTGGCCCGCTTGTAACCCTGCACCGTTGCAAATGCCGAAGGCCCGAGCGCGCCCGCCAGGCCGATGTAAGGGCCGTATTCTGTCATTAGCCCGCCCATGGTCAGCTTATGCCGCCGCATGATGGCCGCGCCGTTTTGCGCGATGGCCTTTTGTACGTTTTTGCCCCACAGCTTTTCGAATTCGTCCGAGGTCAGCCACCACATACCCGGCCCTGCAACGGTTGCCATCATCGCCAGGGTGTCGGCCAGGTCAGCTGCCAGGGTGTCGGCTTCGCGCTGCTCTGCACTGGCCGCTTGTTGCTCTGCCGCGGCTTGTCCCGCGCCCTCTGCCGCCGCCGCTTGTCGTTCGAGGTCGTCCAGGCCCGCCACAGGGTTGGCCGGTTTTGCGCTGACGTCCTCGACGTCACCAGGCGCTTGAATTCGCTTAACTACCATTTAACGCCCCCATGAATCCCCATGAAAATGGTTTTTCTGCTGCTGGTGCTGGTGCTGGCTTGGCTGCTACGGGTGCCGCTGGTGCCGCAACGGTTGCCGCTGGTGCCGCTACCGGCTCGACTGGCGCACGCACCAGGGCGCGTAATCGTGTGTCGCTGTTGTCGCTTCGTGCGAAGCCTTGAAACTGGCAAGCGTTGCATGTGATGCAGGCCAGGCTCTTTTTGCTGAAGGTGTAGCGGGCCTTGACGCTGCCACAAATGGGGCAAGCGCCATGGCCTATGAAATTTTCATTGGCCATGGTAGTTTTTAAACGGGGTCAGGTGTACGGAAATACGCGGCAAGCACGCTGGCAATTGCTGCCGCTGGTTGTCGCGGGTCTGCTGCATGTCGGGCATTTGCCGCGATGTTGTCCAGGGCTTGCGCCAGGTCACGCGCCGCCACTGGCAAAGCTGCATCAGCAACGGGGGTTTGCGCGGTTTCGCCTTCAGTCAGTCCAGTTGGCAGGCCCATTGCTTCGAGCACCGCCAGGGCAATCAGTGTTTTTTCCATAAAAATAGCTTTCAGGTAAGTCGGTTTCCCTCCCACCCCCTGAATTGCTTTCTTGACCGCGTAAATAATCAAGCGCCAGGGCCGCTTTTTCTTCGTTTTCCGTACAGTTATTGCCACTAGTCCAAGGGCGCGATGCGCCTTCAAATGCGGGGTCAAAATTCGGGGGCGCCAGCAAAGCCAGGGCCATTGCCCGCCCGTATTTTTTGAATATGGCGCGCTGCTGGTTGTCGGCGCGATCGACTTCCCCGCGCCCTGCCCGCTGGACTTTCCACTGATGCAGGCGCGTCCTGATAACCGGGCCGTTGTGGCAGGACACGCCAAAAACGCGCTGGACTGCATCGCCATACTTGCCGGTGCTGTCCGCGCTGTACTCAGGGCGCAGCCGGTTCTCAGCGCAGACAATGCCGCCCTGCACCGACCAGAACGCGGCCCAATTGCCTTCGTCAGCCGCCAGGCGCGCGCCCTCGAATAGCTGTAGCTGTAAGGGCGCGTCCGCGTCCTTGATGCGCCTCAGTTCGCGCCAGACCGTCACCGATGGCCCGCCGATCTGTGCAAATTGCCGGATGCCTGCAATGCCTGCCCAGGCCCGTACACGCTCAGCCGCTTTAAGTGCGTTGGTGCCGGAATCACGATCCAGGCCCATGCCCGCGCCGTTCTCCTGCAATCCATCAATGTTTTTGCAAATGTATTTGCTGATATAGCCCGCCGCGCTGCCATTTTTTTTGTCCAGCATCTTGCAAGTAAAGCGCCGCTTTTTCGCGCCGTATTCTTTGGGCGCGTCCTGCAACGCATAACGCCCGGCGATCCCCACCAGGCCCGCGCCGCTGTCGGCTCGTCCAGCTGCAAAGCGATCAGCCGCAAACCAGCCGACTTGTTCACGCTCTGCGAATAGCAAAATGTGCCAATGAACAGATCCGTCATGGTGCGGCTCTGCCACCCTGAAACCGTAGCAAACCAGGCCCGCGCGTTTCCAGGCCGCGCGGGTTTTGGCCCACACTTTGCACAGATAGGCTTGACAGTCTTTTGTTGTTTCGCCTTTCCACTTTCGATTGTCTTTGCCATCGCCCGAGAATTTGTGAAAACGGCTAGGGCTGGTCAGCGTCAGGAAAAAAGCCGCATGGCCCATGATGGCCGCATACTCTTCAAAACCGCGCGCCCGCGTCATCAGTTCGGCGCGCCGTAGCTTGGGGTTGCTGACTGACTTGTCCGCGACTTCGAGCAGATTGAGGCTTTCGCCATCTTCGTTCGTGACTTCGAGCCGGGCCAGGGTTTCGCGGTTTTTCTTGGCCCGCTCCCGCGTCCGCTTGAGGCCAAAATCGGACACGTAGCATTGTTTTTTGCGCCGGATGTTGCCGCTGGCGCGCTCGTTGGCTTCGTTTTCTTTGAGCATCTGACGCCGCAGGTTGCGCGCCCACCATTGGGGATCAAGCATCCGAGCAATAGCGCCCTGCAAGGTTGTCTTTTTGCCAAGAGGCCGGGCTTGCCAGCAGTCCGCGATGGCGTCCAGGTTGCCGCGCATTGCATCCGGGTCACCAGGCTGATTGTCACGCCGCCCAATGCTGCCGAGGTACGACTTGACCGCCGCCAGGCCGGTTAGTCCATGACGGTAAATCAAGTCATCATCAGCACGCGCGTCCAGCATTCTCAGACGACCCAAACCTTGTTGGCAACGCGCAGCGCTGACGCATTAAAAGTGCTTTCAATCATCGCCGTAACCATGTCGGGTTTGCAGCCGTACGGCATTTCAAAAAACGCTTTTTCGAGCGTCTGCATATCCACGACCGCAAACTCACCAGCCAGTGCAACAGCCAGGTAATCCGGGTCATCCGATGGCATTACAACCCGCAGGCAGTCCAGCAGGCGAAAACTCATGGTTAGCGGGTGCCGCTTGTCTTTTGGCAGTGAATAACTCACATGAAAGCTACCGCGCTTCGGTTTTGGCGGCTCGAAAAGTTCTGATTCGGCCCGGTCAGCGACTACCGCGCCGGTTTTCCAGGTTTCGAGCTCTGCGAGTTCCGCAACGGTCCAGGGCCTAGGCTGTCCGCTCATGCCAGCACCATCAAGGCCACAGCCGCGCCCAATGAAACGCCAGCGCCAAAACACATAGCCAGTTCAAGCGCAAAGTTTGTTTTGGTCATCACGACCAGAGGCCAGCGGTTCGGGTTCATGCGCCCGCCCGCGCCATCAGATGTTTTTCAAGTGCAGTTCCGACACCCAAAAAAAGCAGCGCGCCCAATGCGCAAATATCACCGACTTCGCGCCGCACTTCGATATCAATCAGTACAGACGCCCGATTCAATTTCAAGTAATTTTTTTTGCCGACTTTGTAGGCCGCATTTGTCAGGCGCTCGACTTCGTTTAAGGCTGCAAGGTCTTTGAAATAGCAAAGCAGTATTGCCAGCATTCCCGGCTCTATCGTTTTTTGCGGGCTCATGCTGCCGCCGCCGTCTTGCCACGCTGCAAAAATTGAACATGGCTGGCCATGCCGCTATCCCCGATTGACTCGAAAAGCTCGATAGCTCTTGCGTATTGGCCTACGTTGTAGCTGCGATGCGCCTGTGCCCATGTCAGTTCAAATTGAACCGATCCGCGCGCCGGATAAGCCGCGTCTTTGTTGTCTGAATTTCCCATTTGACCCCCGTCAAAATCCTCGCCCCCGAAGGGCTGCTGAGCGTTCCGGGGGTAGGAGGGATTGATTGAAGCTCAGCAGCAGCGCGACTTTACCGTAACAAGGTTTGGGTATGCAACCCCGTTAGGGTATGGCGCTTCGGGCTTATGGGGTGTAACGTACGTACGGGATTTACTTAAAAACGGGGGTTTTTATGCGAACAATTGGACAGGTTTTAGATAAGGCGAAGCACGCCCAAAAGGTGCCTTCAGATTACAAGCTCGCTCTGGTGCTTGGCATTGGGGAATCAGCCCTTGCGAACTACCGCCACGGGCGCAGTTTGCCGGATGAAAACGCGTGCACAAAATTGGCTCATGCGATGGGGGAAGATCCCGCCGTCTTAACCGTTGAAATGCAGATTCAGCGGGCCAAAACGCCTGAAGCAAAGCAGATATGGCTGAGCATCGCCAAGCGCCTTCAAATGGGCGGTTGTTACATCAAAATGATGATGCTAATTGCTATCGTTGCGATAGCAGCCAATGCAGCGCCCGCGCTCGCTGCTGTCTATTTGACCTCTAATATGGTGCAAGCAGGCATTTTATACATCGTGGAACATTCGGGTCGTCTGACAGTGATTTTTAGGGTTTTTGTTAAAAATTGTAAGGTTGCGTATGTTTCGCGCAAAAACCCTCCCCAGCCTTGCCCAGTTGCTTAGCGGGCAACCGACTCAGGACGCCGCCGCTCTTTGTCGTCATCTGGACGTCACGCCGCAAACCCTCAAACGCTGGCTAGCCGCGGGCATTGCTCCGCGCACGGCTTCGCTGGCGCTGTTTTACGAAACCCCGTGGGGGTATTCGCTGATCAATTCAACGGCTGAAAATGGCGCGATGTATGCGCGCCAGGAGGCCGCAGGGTTGCGCCAGGAGGTCGCCACGCTGCAAACCCGCATCGCCCGGCTGGAGCGCTTGGCCGCTGCCGGGGATGGGTTCGGCTCTGCCAATGAGCCGCTGCTGATGCGCCGCTAGGGCTTGGGCTTGTCGCAGTCGCAGCCGCTTGTATTGGTCTGGATAAAAGCCTTGAGCGCCGGGATTTTGGACAGCACCAGTGCCGCCAGGATGGCCCCGCCGATCACAATAATGGCTTCGCGCAAAAACTCCGGGCCGGATGGGATGATGGCGGTTTTCATTCTTTGGAATCCCGCCGCCAGTGGCGCAACTCGCAGGCGTTTACACGCGCCTGCAATGCGTCAATATCCTGACGCAACCACGCCAGTTTTGTGCTGATGATGCCCCAGGTAACCGCGCCGTTTATCACGGCGGTCACCAGTGCAATTTGTACGGATTCGGAGACCATTAGAACTCCTTGGCAATCGCCATGCGGATAAAAATTCCCATTGCGGAATTAATCGCCAGTTGGACGCTTGCAGCCGTTGAAAATTCGCCGGTTGCATAACCCGCGCCCGCTGACAGAATGCCGGTGATGCCCGTCCAAAAGGTTTTGCTTTTGAGGATGTTCATTTTTTGCCTTAATAAATGCGGTTGCCTAAAAAATCATAGGCGCCCGTTTGTTCTGTTGCGTAGGCCGTGCCGAGGTCAAACTGCATGGGCTGAATGGCTTTTTCTTCGCGTGCCATGATTCGGTCAATCTGGCGCGCATCGCTCGCCGCCGCCGCTCGAATAGCTGTGCCGCTAAAAACGCCGCTTATGAATGTTGACGCTGGACATGAAAACGAAGCCTTCCAGGTGTTTCCGTCTGCCAGGTCACGGCGGCATTCTGCTTCGTTGGTGTCCGGTACACCAAAAAACTCCGCTGTGCCTTTTACGCCGCCTACGGCTACGTTACCCAGTGCATCGGCCACCTGACGCCCCGCAGCCGTTGCCAGGGACTCGCCAGGGCGCTTTTTAAGCAGCACGTACAGCAAAGCGCCGCCGCCGATGATGGCGCCCGCGTAAATCAGTGTTTTGCTCATGCGACGATACCTCCGGCGTTGGTGAATCTGGTTTCAAGCCAGGCCAGCGAGCGTTCACCCTGCCGGTAACCGGCGCCAGGAAGGGATGCCCATTCTTTGCGCGCCGCCTTGACCGCGCCGACAAAATCGCCGCGTTCGAGCGGGCCAAGCGCTCCACGCTGGCGCAGTAGTTCGATTGCCGCCGCGTCCTGCGATGCAGGCGAAAAGTCAGGCAAGCCCAATTTCTTTTTGAGGCTTAACCAGGTTGGTTTGATGATCTGATATTTGCCCGCCGCTGTGCTGACGCAGCCAGGGCCGAGGCCCGCGCCTGCACACATGGAATCCGACAGTCGTTCGCCGCGCCACTCGCCGGTTATCGCTGGATGATCTGCGAAGCTGGCGATGGTGTGTGCGTAGGCGTAGCAAACCCGATACGGGTCGCCCCTGCCCGCTGTGCCTTCAGCTTGCGCGATGGTTTCGAGCATGGCCGCGATGTTGCTTGAGGCTTGTGGCAATTGGGGCATATCGGTTAGCTGGTTTTGGACTTCGTAGTAAAGCTGCTCGGTGTAGTCGGTCATCCGGTCTATGAAGGACGCCGCGCCGGGGTCATAAATTTCCGGGTAGTCGGCTTGCTCGTAGGTGCCGCCCTGCCCGCTGCTGTCGGCTGCACCGCGCCGCCAGGCCAGCACCAGGGCGACAGCGCATAGCGCCGCGACAGCCAGGATGACGGGGTTTTTTGCCATCATTCTTCTATAAAAGGGATGGTTACGGATATGTCCGAGTTGACGGTATTTGCGGCAAACATCAGGCCGTATCCCGGCATGATTACAACGGGCTCGTCCAGTTCAAACGCCACCGGGCTGGTTGTCAGCGTGAAGGATCCGAGCGCCGACAGCGTGCCGAATCCGACCGATGATTCCGCCGCCGATAAGGCCGCGCCAGGAAACGCCGCGCCGTTTAACAACAGGCTGTTTGCCGCCGCCAAACTGACCGGTGCCACGCTGACGCGGCCCAGGTAAATCGATTGCGACACGCTCGAACTGATGTAGGCCCGCTTGACGATGATTGACTTTCCCGAGCCGACCGGGTTCCAAATTCCCGCCCTTGAGTTTTCACCAATTACCGCACCTTTCACTGGTGCAACGCTGCCGGTTTGCCCGGCAATGGTGCGGGCCTTGCCGCCGTCAATTACCGACACGTTGCCGCTTACCGCGACAGTGCCTGAAACCGATACGGTGCCCGATACGCGCCGCGAACCCGCATCGCCCGAGCCGATAAACATTCGGATGGTTTGCGCGGTTGCGCCGTTGGTCACTCTGACGGTTTCAAACTTGCCCGGTTTTACAAAATCCGATGCAGCCGGAACGGGTAGCCGACTGATGACGCCGCCGGATCTGTCCAGTATCTCGATCAGCACTAACCCAAAGGGCATATCTCGCACCTCGAAATATTCGGCACTGCACGCGAATTCGCGGACTTCGTTGATGGCCAGGGCCAGCGATCTAATTTCCATCATTTTGAGGCTTTCAAAAGCAGTACGCCGCCGACGACAGCCGCCGCGATCAAGCCGTACTGCATGGTTTTTTGTTCTGCGTTTTGGGTTGGCGTGAAACTGTCCACGACTTTTCCAGCCAGGGAAAAACCGTCGGTTGTTTTGTCAATCAGACGGTCAATCAGCTTTGCGCCGGTTGTAAGCGTTGTGTTCCAGGCCGCTGTGTTTTGCGCGCCCTGAAATCGCGCCAGGTCAACGACCGCGCCGCCGCTGCTTTTGATAATTTCCGCGCCTGCGTTTGCCAGCGCCTTTACTGCATCGCTGCTGTTGCTGTTGTCCACCACAGAGTAATTGCTGCTGTAGCTTGTGCTGATGCTTGAGCCATCGCCCGACAGGCCCAGGCCATCGCTGACGGCCACGCGCTTATCTGTGTTGGTGGTTACCGGGTTTGATTCGCTGGCGGTTGATGATTCTGAATCCATTTAATTTTTACTCTTTTCCATGATGAAACCGACAACCTTGTAACCGTGCTTTTTTGCCACCCTGACCAGGCCGGGCCGGCCGGTTTGAAACGCTATCCGGTCGCATTGGTTTTCGTCTGCCATGACTTCGAGCAAAGCCATGCCCGCATCGGTCAGATTGCCAGCGCCAGGCGCCGCTTCTGCACCGCAGACCCATAACTGAGTCCCGCCGCGTATCTTGCAAACCAGCACGCCCTCACCGGCTGGCGTTTTGAGCCGGAAGGCCGCGCCGGAATCGGCAACGCTTGCAGCGTCCGCGATGCGTGACGGGTCACGCGCCGCCGCCCGGCTTAATGCCAGCGCCGCCGCTTGGCCGCTTATCGGTTCGAGCGTGCAATTTTCCATACGCCCAGGCCCGCCGCTGCAACCCACAGCCACGGCGGCAAGGTGCCGGTGCTCATGCCCGCGATCAATGGCGGCTGGCTGGTTGGGGGAATGCCGATTGCATTGGCCGGGCTTGAGCTTGCGGTTTGAGTGCCGCCAAAATTGACGGCCCAGCCCGAGCCGTCCAGGCCCGAGCCGTACACCGCAGACTGCGAATTTAGAGGCGCATAAC
>Ga0326734_1000537_pt1 | contig 10377 bp, 9 predicted proteins | sample 15_GP2_1315_FD_207944 | JGI IMG/M metagenome (GOLD analysis project Ga0326734, IMG submission 207944) | Glacier ice microbial communities from Ngari, Tibet, China - 15_GP2_131.5 | ecosystem: Environmental > Aquatic > Freshwater > Ice > Glacier | place: China: Ngari, Tibet | collected 2018-07-18
AAGCAATATCGTCGACCTGGTTTTCGGCCGCGGCGCCGCGGCAGCCGATGAGGACGAATCTTCCGAACAGAGGCGACCGGGCTTCAACGTGCAGACGCGGCAGGAACTGACACAGGCGGTCGGTATCTGTGCCGGCAATTTTTCTGCCGCGGCAAAGCTGCTGGGGATAAGCCGCTCGACTTTATACCGGCGCCTGAAGCCCGAAAGCAGCAGCACGTAATCGGCAACAGCAGTACATAATCGACACCGAGGCAGCGACGCCGCAAGGCTGCCAGGCAGCCGCGGGTAAAAGCGGCCGCTGCAACGTCGATGGCTACCGGCGCGCGCACAACGCGACGGTGGCCATGCATGCCGGATTGTTGCTGTCACCAGCCATAGATGAAGCGGGCATTGATGGAATTGGTCAACCCACGGTTTTCACCGCGGAAGGCGCGGCCATAATGCACGGCCATGCTGTAACCGGCCGGGAAAGTCAACATCAGGCCGAGGTTGCCGACTGCCTCATAGTTTGCGGGCTGGCCGTTCTTCGCCTTTTGACGCTCGTAATCGACGCCGAAATACGGCAACAGCAGCGGGGTCACCGAATAGCCGATCCGATGATGGGTGGACACGGTCGAAGCTGCCTTGGTGCGGCTGATGGTGCTCTTGCCAGGCCAGTCCCACACGACGTCGCCGGTATAGCTGAAGCCGCCATTCTGGACAGTGCCAAACACCGACTGGATGATTCTCCAGCGATCGCCGCCGCCGATGCTGTCGCTGCCGACCGGCACCTGGAACAGGAAGTCGGTGCCGATCGTGCTGTCCTTGCTCGGCTTGTACCAAGCGAAGCCACCGGCGACCGGATCGACCAGGCCGCTTGACGTGGTGCGCGCTGTCTTGTTCTGCACACTGACCAGCGGTGCAATCACTTCCCAGCCGATGCCGATATTTGGATCGCTTTCCAGGTTCCATGCATGGACATACTTGGTGAGGGCGACATTGACGTCGACGTTGGCGGCGCCGATCTTGTTGCCGGCCGCATTCCACTGCTCATGCGTGCGGTCGACATAGCCATACTGGACGACGACGTTGATTGGTTTGCTCAGATTGCCCGGCAACTGGTACTCGAACGGCGCAATGAAGCCCCGGCCCGTTTCCGCATGCGCCGCCGACATGCACCAGCACGCCAGCAGTACCGCCGCGCTCGTCAAACGATGCGCTGGCCGCTTCACTGTTTTCCCATGTTGTCTGTTCATTCTTTATCTCCTGTTATAAAAGTTTTTGTGTGACGGTCTTGGCCACCCCGAACTACCGTCCGGTGTGATTGCCTATGCACGATGTATGCCTGAAATAAATTGGCCGTAGTAATGCCTGGAGCGCAACGGCCAAAACGCGCGCTGGCAAGGCTGGCAGAGCAGCAGCGGCGCGCCGCTGCCAGGGGTGCAGCGCCTGATGGCAGGGCCGGAGTAGCAGCAACACTGTCGCAAGGTGTCGCATTGGCAGGACAGTGCCACAGTCGCGCGCTACAGCCGGACGGACCCGGCGCCTGCCGGCGCCGGGCATGCAAGTTCTCCGGGCACGGCGCACGGCACTGGCATGCATCCTGCTATTTATCTATTAAACCAACAAAGAGGAGAGCGCAGTGAGCACCAATGTTGACAAGCCCGACCAACCCTGTGCAAGCGAGCAGATGCTGGAGCGTCCGATTCGACGCAATCTCATGCGCGCAGCGGGCAGTCTGGCGATTACCTGCCTCGCAGGGGGCTGCTTACCGATTGCGCGAGCCGACGACAAGGACACGCGGCCGCAGCCGGGCAATCGCCTGGTTCGGGCCGATATGGAAGGCGAAGGCGCCATCAGGCCACTGCGGGTGGCCGATATTGCGCTCAACAGCAAGCCGCTGCTCGCTTTCCCCTACGCGCCGCTCAGCAAGGTGGTGCAGGACGGTTCACGCCTGAACAAGATTGCGCTGATTCGCCTCGATCCGGTTTCCTTGAGCAAGGAGATGGCGGCACGGGCGGTGGACGGCGTGCTGGCGTTTTCCGCCATCTGCACGCACCAGGGATGCGACGTGACGGAATTTCTGCCCAAAGAGAACGCGCTGATGTGCTTCTGCCATTTTTCCAAATTTGACGTCTCGAATCAGGGATCGGTCACGGCCGGACCGGCGCCGAGAAATCTGCCGTACCTTCCGCTTGCCGTCGAAGGCGGCGAGCTGGTGGTTGCGCAAGAATTCAGTGCCACACCAGGTGTTAAAAAGCCTGGCTAACCACCAGGCAGAAAGCGGCAACGGTTTGCTGAGAATCGCTGCCAACTATTGACACAGTCGAGTGGTTGACTGCTGTTACATAACAAGAGTGACATAACAAAACGGAGATGACAATGTTGAAAAAAAACAGATTGACCGGCATGCTGGCGCTGGCAGCTTTTTTGCCGATGTCCGCGATGGCCGCAGCGCCGCCAGCGGGAACCGATCTCAAACCCTACACGCCGGTGACGGATCAGCGGCTGTCGAAACCGGAGCCGCAAAACTGGCTGATGTACCGGGCCAACTATGAGTCGTGGGGGTACAGCCCGCTGAAGAAAATCACCACGGAAAACGTCAAGAATCTAAAACTGGCGTGGAGCTATTCGACCGGCATGATGGATGGTCACCAGTCCCCGCCGATCGTCAACAACGGCTACATGTACGTGACGACGCCAAACAACCAGGTGATCGCTTTCGAGGCCAAAACGGGCAAAGAACTCTGGCGCTACAAGAAGCAGATTCCCGAGGAGTTGCAGCAGTTGCACCCGACCAACCGTGGCGTTGCTTTGTACGGCGACAAAGTCTACATCGCCACGACCGACGCCTTTGTCGTCGCGCTCGACGCGGTGACTGGCAAGGAGCTGTGGAAAACGGCGTCGGCAGACTGGAAAGCCGGTTATTACGCCACCCTGGCGCCGCTCGCGGCGGAAGGCAAGATCATGATTGGTGTCTCGGGCGGCGAGTACGGCATTCGCGGCTTCGTGGCAGCCTATGACGCTGAAACCGGCAAGGAGGTCTGGAAGCGCTACACCATTCCCGCACCGGGAGAAGCCGGTTCCGAGACCTGGCCGAAAGACGACACCTGGAAGACCGGCGGTGGTTCGGTATGGGTGACCGGCAGCTACGACTCCGACACCAAGGTATTTTATTGGGGCGTCGGCAATGCGGCCCCATGGATGCCGGACACCCGCCCGGGCGACAACTTGTTTTCGTCGTCGGTGATGGGAATCGATGTCAATACGGGCGACCTGAAAGGCCACCATCAGTACCACCAAGGCGACGGCTGGGACTGGGACGAAGTGTCCGCTCCGATGCTGATCGACATCGAACGCAATGGCAAGAAAGTCAAATCCCTGGTGCATGCCGGGCGCAACGGCTACATGTGGTGGCTCGAGCGCAGTAAAAACAAGATCGGCTTCGTCGATGCATGGCCTTTCGTGCTGCAAAACGTCTTTGAAAGCATCGACAAGAAGACCGGCCGGCCGACCTATGTGAAGGCGCGGATCCCGGCAACCGGCAAGACAGTCAACTTCTGCCCGTCGCTGTGGGGCGGCAAGGATTGGCCGCCTGAAGCGTACAACCCGAATACCGGGCTGGTGTATGTTCCGGCAAATAACAACTTGTGTGCGGAAATTACCGGCACCGCGGCCGGAAAATACAAGCCGGGATCGCTGTACATCGGCGTCGGACTGGACAACATCCTGACGCACGTGCGTCTTGATGACGGGGCCAAAAAAGGCATCGGTGAAGTGCAGGCTTGGGACATGAAAACGGGCAAGAAGGTCTGGACCCACGTCTTTCCGCAGATGAACTGGGGACCGCTGCTGACGACGGCAGGCAACTTGGTATTTGGCGGCGGTACCAATGACCGCAAGTTCAGAGCCTTCGATGCACGCAACGGCAAGCTGGTGTGGGAGCAGGCCATGAGTTCTGGCGTGACCGGCGTTCCGACCAGCTTTGAAGTCGACGGCGAGCAGTTTATTGCCGTTCAATCCGGCTGGGGCATCGACGCCCAGCGCATGCAGGGTGCTTTCGACGCCATCATGCCGAGCAAAACTCTGGTGCCGCAAGGTGGCGTTGTCAACGTGTTCCGGCTGGAATAGCACGATTCGACACAGCGCGCCCTGAAGCAAGTTCAGCACGGCATGCATGCCGCTCCAGCATTCGCGCGGCATGCATGTACCAACCATCAATGGAGAAACGCAATGTCGAACAACTACCAGAACTACATCAATGGCCGCTTTATCGAGCACAGCAGTGGCGAGCAGATTGAAGTGTTCAATCCCGCCACCCAGGCATTTGTCGGCGCCGTGCCCGAAAGCACCTCGGACGCGGTCGATGCCGCGGTTGCGGCAGCACGCCAGGCGCAGCGCGGGTGGGCGAAATTGCCCGCCATTCAGCGTGCCGGGCACATGCGGGCAATCGCTGCGAAGATTCGCCAGCATGTCGACCGCCTGGCAGAAATCATCACCCGCGAACAAGGCAAGACGATCGAGCTGGCGAAGGTCGAAGTCGCCTTCACCGCCGACTACATCGACTACATGGCCGAATGGGGGCGCCGTATCGAAGGCGAGGTAATCACCAGCGACCGCGCCGGCGAAACCATCTTCATGCTGCGCAAGCCGCTTGGCGTCGTCGCCGGCATCCTGCCGTGGAATTTCCCGTTTTTCCTGATTGCGCGAAAAATGGCGCCGGCTCTGATTACCGGCAACACCATCGTCATCAAGCCGAGCGAAGAGACCCCGATCAATGCGTTCGAATTTGCCAAACTGGTGCACGAGACCGACTTGCCCAAGGGCGTCTTCAACCTGGTGAGCGGGCGTGGCGCTTCGGTGGGTTCGGACCTGGTGGCGCACAAGGATGTCAACATGGTCAGCTTTACCGGCAGCGTCGACGTCGGCATGCGCATCATGAACAGCGCCTCGAAAAACCTGACCCGCGTCAACCTAGAGCTGGGCGGCAAAGCGCCCGTCATCGTGCTCGCCGACGCCGACCTCGACCTGGCTGCCAAGGCGATCTGGGATTCGCGCATCACCAACACGGGCCAATTGTGCAACTGCGCCGAGCGCATCTATGTGGCGCGTTCCGTCGCCGACGAGTTGACCCAGAAAATTTCGACGTTCATGAAGAGCACGAAGTTTGGCGATCCGCTCAAGGAGTCGGGCCTGCACATGGGGCCGCTGATCAACAAACAAGGCCTGCAAAAGGTGGATGCGCTGGTGCAACGCGCACTTGCCCAAGGCGCCGAACTGGTCACTGGCGGGCGCATCGCGGATCGGGATGAAGGATTTCACTACGAGCCTACCGTCCTGATCAACTGCTCGAACAAAATGGAGATCATGCACAAGGAAGTGTTCGGGCCGGTCATTCCGATCCAGAAAATTGACAGTCTCGAGGAAGCAATCGAGCTGGCCAATGACAGTGAATACGGCCTGACGTCGTCGGTATTCACCCGCAACTTGAACCATGCCATGCAAGCATGCCACGCGCTCGAATTTGGCGAAACCTATGTGAACCGGGAGCACTTCGAAGCGATGCAGGGTTTTCATGCCGGTCGCCGCAAATCCGGCATCGGCGGGGCGGACGGCAAGCACGGCCTGTACGAGCACCTGGAAACGCATGTGGTCTACATGAATCACGGCCAGTTGTAACAAAGTAAGGTGCACCGGCGGGGAAATGTTTCACGCCGGTGCCTGGTGTCATGCGTCTGTCATTCTGGGTAGATAGAATCGAGCCGCTCTCAACTTAACGGTGGCCGGTCATGACTCATCTCAGAATTCTCGTGCTCAGTGCCTCGGCGGGCACTGGCCACACGCGGGCGGCGGAAGCTCTGCGTTCATGTGCCAGCGCGCAACAGTCGAGCATTGAGGCAACCCATCTCGACGCACTGCAATTCGTCACGCCGTTATTGCGGTTTGTCTACACCGATGCGTACATTTTTCTGGTGCGTCACGCGCCTGCGCTGTGGCGTTACTTCTACCGCACCACCAACATTGCCAGGCGCGATGGGTTCGGACACATAATCCGTCGCTGGGCGGAGCGGCTCAACAGCAAGCCGCTGCTTGCGGAAATTGCACGACACAAGCCCGACCTGATCATCTGCACTCATTTCCTGCCGGCCGAACTGTTGTCGCGCCAACGGGCCGCTGGCGACGGCGACTGTCCGGTGTGGGTGCAGGTGACCGACTTCGACCTGCATCAGATGTGGGTGCAAGAGCACATGGCCGGCTATTTCGCCCCCAGCGACGAAGTGGCGTTTCGCATGCGCGAACAAGGAATTGCCGCCGATAAAGTCTTTGTGACGGGAATTCCGATCATGCCGGCATTTGCCGAGCCGCTCGACCGGGCCACCTGCGCAGGCGAACTTGGCATCTCGCCGGACCGTGCAACGCTGTTGCTGCTGGGCGGCGGTGCGGGTTTCGGCAGCGTTGGCGAGATCGCCGAATGCCTGCTGAAACTGAAGGAAGATTTCCAGATCATCGCACTTGCCGGCAAAAACGCGGCGCTGCTCGCTGCATTGCACCAGCTTTCAATCAACTATCCCGGCAGGCTGGTGGCCAAGGGCTACAGCGGGCAGATTGAACGACTGATGGCGTGCGCCGACCTGGTGGTGACCAAGCCAGGTGGGCTCACCACGGCGGAGTCGCTGGCGATGGGATTGCCGATGATCGTGATCGCGCCGATTCCGGGACAGGAAGAGCACAACGCGAATTTTCTACTGGAGCAGGGCGTTGCAATGAAAGCATTCGACATGGCGACGCTGAAATACCGGGTCAGCCATTTGCTCGCGCAAGATTGCCGACTCGCTGCGATGCGCGCCAAGGCCAAGGCGCTGGCGCGTCCCGATGCCGCCCAGCGCGCACTTGGCATTGCGCTGCAGGAGGCGGCGCCATGACGGCGCTGCCACTGCCATTACCATTGATGCAACTGCTGCTGACGCTGGTATTTGTCGTCGTGCTCGCTTATTTTTTTGCCAATGCCGAAGTCCATATCGAAGGCGATGCCGGCTGGGCATCGAATTTGCCGACATGGCGCATCGAACACCATTGGTTGCTGGACCTGTTCTGGGGCGGCCGCGCCATGACGGGCTATCATGCTTACGTGTTTTCGTTCATCACGATCTTCTTCCATTTCCCCATCTTCTTCTTGGCGCAATGGTCGTGGCTGATGGAAGCGCGGATCATGGCGTCGATCATGCTGTTCTGGATCGTCGAAGACTATCTGTGGTTTGTCATCAACCCCGCTTTCGGATGGCGGCGCTTTCGTCCCGAGTTCGTTGCCTGGCATCGCCACTGGGCGCTTGGCGCGCCGGTCGATTACTGGCTGTTTTCTGCCATCAGCACGGCGCTGTTCTGGGTGTCTTATTGAAGGGTGTCTTATTGAAGCATGTCGAAGGCATTTCGAACCCTGCTGCAAAGCTCTGCCGAAGAGCGCGAAATGACTTCATCCGGAACGGCAAATTTTTCCGTCAGCCGGCCGTGGTCCTCGAACCCGTACGACACGATGAAAGGATGCATGCCCGTGCTGATTGCCGCCAGGTAGTCCTTGTATTCGTCGCCGCAGATGAACGCCCGGGCGGGATTGATGTTGAAGCGCTCGCGGATCACGCGAAATTGCGCCGTTTTTCCCTCGCTCAGCGGGACATGATCAAAAAAATCCATCGCCGCCACGTCAATGTCATGTCGGGCGAACAACTGGCGCAGCGTTTCCAGGGGTTCGTTGGTGATATTTCTGGTCACCAAGCCGACGACAATCTCGGGCGCCGCGATCAATGATCTGATCAGGTCGGCAATGCCGGGATAAAGACGGGCCTCTGCCCGATACACATCGGTCAAACTGCCGACAATCTTCTGGCGGCCTTTCTGGCGCATGTTCTTGCGGATGATCGACGGGAATTCCTTCAGGCCGCCCAGGTACTTGAACAGGTGGTGCCGTTTCTGAAAGCTTTGTTCCGCGCCCAATGTCATGCCGTGCCGAGCAAAGGCTTCTTCGATCGCCGGATAGGCATCGATGGTGGTGCCATCTGCATCGAGGATGATCAAGCGTTTAGTCTGGTACATGGGTAGCCGTTTCTTGGATGTCGACAAGCATTCCCCAATCAGGTCAATCGGCAAATAAAGAATGCTGTGCAGTCGCTGCAGGATACGCCGCGTTTATGACAAGAATGTTTCATGTTGCTGCGCAGTCGGCTCGAACCGGTCCAGCGGCGCACCACCGGGCGCAAGGAACGTCACTGCTTGCCCCTGCCAGAAGCAAGCACAGGCGTGAGCCGGAAATGCCGCCAGGCTGACTCAGCGCGCTTTTGCCGCAACAAAAAGCTTTTTCGGGCACATCGCGTGCACACCCACGTTGCCGTCGACCAGTTGCGTAATGTTCAGGTCGACTGCCACGCTCGAGAGCATGTAGGCATCATCTCGGCTCATCTGCTTTTCGGCCACTAGAAAGTCGATCATGTCGCGCAGCGCGTACTCGGCCGCTTCCTTCAAATCCTTGCTGAAGCCCATGGAGATGTAATAGTCAGGCGTTTCGGCGCGCGGCCAGACCAGTTTTTTATTCTTGTGCACAATAAAGCGAAAGGTTCCGCTCAGATAGGTTTCAAGGGCGGTGATATCGACCTCGCCATTGCCTTGCGCAGCGTGACCATCGCCCGCCTGGAACAAGGCGCCCTTGACCGCGACAGGTATGAACAGGCTGCTGCCGGCAACCAGTTCCTTGTTGTCCAGGTTGCCGGCATGGGCGAACGGTGGCGCACTGTCGATCTTGCCACCGGCGGGCGCCACACCCATGCTGCCAAAAAACGGCCGCAGTGGAATCTGGATGTGCGGCGCGAATTGTCCGATCATGTTCTGGCGGTCGAGCGGAATGATCTTCCAGCGGCTGTAAGGAAACTCCATCGGCAAGAATCCCTTGCCGAGGCTGAACCCGTTGCAAGCGAAATTGACGTCCAGGTCCACCTTCAGGATCTGTACCTCCAGCACGTCGCCAGGTTCGGCCTCGGTGATCGCCACCGGACCTATGAGGATGTGTCCGCCGGGTCCTTTGTCCGCCACTTCCTTGTCTCCGGGTACGGCAACTTCTTTGCGGGATTGTCTGATTGACAAGATCAGGTGATTAATTTGACTTGGATTTTAGCAGAAGTGCCATGTGTGCTATCTTGGCGCCGACCAAACTGCCGAAAACCCCATGCACCTTCCTTTTGTCACTTCCACAGCCAATGCGGCGCTTTCAATACGACTCGACGCGGCAATCGACAGTAAAACCAAGCCGCGCGGCAGTCTTGGCATGCTTGAAGTGCTGGCCAGGCAGCTTGGGCTGATTCAGCAAACCACCAGCGTGGTCTTGACGCAACCGGCGATCCTGGTATTCGCCGGTGACCATGGCGTCGCCGCCGAAAACGTGTCGGCGTACCCGCAAAGCGTGACGTGGCAGATGGTGGAAAATTTCCTGGCGCAGGGGGCGGCCATCAATGTGTTTGCCCGCCAGAATGCGTGCGCGCTGCTGGTCATCGATGCCGGTGTCAATCACGTCTTCGGTGCGCGCGACGGCCTTCTCGATCGCAAGGTTGCCTTTGGTACGCGCAATTTTTTGAGCGAGACAGCGATGACGCCGGCGCAGTGCGCGCAGGCGCTGGCCCACGGCATCGCGCTTGTCGACGGATTGCAGGGCAACGTCGTCGGCTTCGGCGAAATGGGCATCGCCAACACCACCGCGGCCGCCGCGCTGATGCACAAGCTGACCGGGATACCGGTTGCCGACTGCGTCGGCGCCGGCACCGGCGTGTCGGCCGACGGCGTGCGCCACAAGCAGCATGTGATCGAAGCGGCGGTGGCGCATCACGCCGGCGTAGACGATCCGGATCCGCTGGCCATCCTCGCCACCTTCGGCGGTTTCGAAATCGCGATGATGGCCGGCGCCATGTTGCGCGCGGCCGAACGGCGCATGGTGCTGCTGATCGACGGCTTCATCGTCACCAGCGCACTGCTGGTGGCGGCGCGCCTGCAACCGTCGATCCTCGACTACTGCGTGTTCGCCCACTGCTCCGGCGAACAAGGTCACCAGCGCATGCTGGACACCCTCGCCGCCCGCCCGCTGCTGCAACTCGGCTTGCGCCTTGGGGAAGGCACCGGCTGCGCGCTGGCCCTGCCCTTGCTGCACGCCGCCGCCAATTTCCTGCGCGAGATGGCCACCTTCGGTTCGGCGCAAGTGGCCGACAAACTTCCCTGACCGCGGCGCCATGTTCCTGTCCGTTTGCGTCCACCAGGCGCGCCTGTTTTTCGTCGCCCTGCAGTTCTTCACGCGCTTGCCGGTGCCACGCTGGGTCGGGTTCAAGCCGCACTGGCTGCACCATGCATCGCGCTACTTTCCGCTGG
>Ga0326734_1000538_pt1 | contig 10375 bp, 11 predicted proteins | sample 15_GP2_1315_FD_207944 | JGI IMG/M metagenome (GOLD analysis project Ga0326734, IMG submission 207944) | Glacier ice microbial communities from Ngari, Tibet, China - 15_GP2_131.5 | ecosystem: Environmental > Aquatic > Freshwater > Ice > Glacier | place: China: Ngari, Tibet | collected 2018-07-18
CTTTTTCCTGGACTTCAAGCACCTTGGCCTTGATGTCGTCGGGCAGTTCGTTGAGATCGGGGGCAGGGTAGCGAGGGAGCATGGCCAGTCACCTTCAAAGTTGGGAAAAGTCAGGTTTCTCGCCATGATACGCAAGGTCCGTAAGGCCAGAAATCTGAAATTTGCCGTTATGCTGATCATTTTTTCAGGAGCAGACGCGCATGGAATCGAACTACGAAAAAGGCCTGGCCACCCGCAGGCAGGTCATGGGAGAAGAGTTTGTCGCCACCGCGCTGGCGGGCATGACCGAATTCACACGACCCATCCAGGAGCACATCACCGCCAAGGCCTGGGGCGATGTGTGGCAGCGGCCCGGTCTCGATCTCAAGACGCGCAGCCTCATCACCGTGGCAATGCTCACGGCGCTGGGCAAGCAGCATGAACTCAAGGGCCACTTGCGCGGCGCGCTCAACAACGGTGCAACGCCCGCTGAACTGCAGGAGGTGCTGCTGCATGCGGCCGTTTATTGCGGCGTGCCAGCGGCGGTCGATGCATTTCGCACTGCCGCCGAAGTGGTGGAAGCCACCAAAACGGCTTGAAGCGGTAGCTGCCTCAAAAAGCCGTTCAGGCCATGAAGATTAAAGGTTTTTGGCGTATCTGCGCATACTGTGCGTGTAAAGTTGGCTATTAATAATGTAGCAATAAACGTGGTGGTAACTCATTGTTCAAGGCCGCCCAACCGAACATCCCCGTGAAGAATGTGGACTACAGGCTCGGCCAGCCCGGGGGGACATAATGAATTTTCCATCCGCCTTCCTGGCGGTGTCACCCCGCAGCACAGCCATTAGGCGAATGCTGCGCTTTCCCGAGAAAAGGAAACTAGCAGATGCAAATCCAAGTTAACTCCAATCACAGCATTGACACCGGCGAAACCTTCGAACGCTGGGCCAATGCCGAATTGAACGGTTCTTTCAGCCGCTACAAGGACGACATCACCCGCATTGAAGTGCACATGAGCGACGAGAATGGCGAGAAAGTCAGCGCTGACCACACGCGCTGCATGATGGAAGCGCGGCTGGCCAACCGCGAGCCGGTGGCGGTCAACCACCATGGCGCCAACCAGGACGAAGCCTTTCGCGGCGCCAGCGACAAGCTCAAGCGCCTGCTGGAACACACGCTGGGCAAACTGCGCAACCACCGCGCGCGTGAGTCCATCCGGTACGAACCTGACCTTGACAACGTTTAAGCAGCCAGGGTTCCACGTCTTTTCCTAATCCGGCGCTCTGACGGTCGCAAACCGGGTCGTCAGTCGCCTGCCATCAGCTTTTGCACCAGGTCGGCCGTAGTGGATGCCTTGAACTTTCGCATCAAGCGCGCCCGGTAGATTTCCACCGTGCGGTGGCTGATAAGCAAGGCGCGGCCAATTTCTTTGGATGTCAGGCCGCGCATCAGGTGCGCTGCCACTTCCCGTTCCCTGGCTGTCAGCTCGGCGGTCACGGGACGGTTGGCGCTCAGGTCTTCAAACGTCCAGATGCCCGACTCATGCGGCACGCTGCGGTTCAGCGCCCGGCCCGTGACATGGCACCAGAAGGTTTCATCCTTGGTGCGTCCGTCCACCCGCTTCATGATGCGGTTGTCCGAATACATGCCGGTGGCATTGAGGATGGGCAGCATGCGGGCACCAATGCGCTCGTACTCGTCAGCAGACGGGTACAAAATGATGAACGACTGCCCCACCAGCCTTTCGCGCGTGGTGCCAAACATTTCACACACATGCTGGTTGCAATCCAGAATCGAGCGGTTGCGGGACAGCACAAGCCCCACCGGCGCCAGATCGAAAGCCAGTTGGTAATCCGTTGACATCAGGGCAAACCTTTAAGAAGTACTACGTAGCGCAATAGGTAGTATCGTAATAGCCTGAACAGGCGTCCGAACAACGTCCTGAGGCTGAACGAATCAAGGAGACATCTTTGTGAAAAAACTTTTTCCCTCTGCCGAAGAAGCCCTGAAGGGCGTCGTCAAGGACGGTCAGCTGCTGGCTGTCGGCGGCTTTGGCCTGTGCGGCATTCCCGAGGCATTGATCGATGCGCTGCGCGATTCGGGCGTCAAGAATCTGACGGTGATTTCCAACAACGCTGGCGTTGACGGCTTTGGCCTGGGAAAGCTGCTGGAGACGCACCAGATTCGTAAAATGATCTCGTCGTATGTGGGCGAGAACAAGGAGTTCGAGCGCCAGTACCTGGCCGGGGAACTGGAGCTTGAATTCACCCCCCAGGGAACGCTGGCCGAGAAGCTGCGCGCCGGCGGGGCGGGCATTCCGGCTTTCTTCACCAAGACCGGCGTGGGCACCCTGGTGGCTGAAGGCAAGGAGTTGCGGGAATTCGACGGCGAAACCTACGTCATGGAACGCGCCCTGCTGCCCGACGTGGCGCTGGTCAAGGCGCACCGTGCCGACAAGTCAGGCAATCTTCAGTTTCGCCTGACAGCGCGCAACTTCAACCCCGCCGCCGCCATGGCCGGGAAAATCTGCATTGTCGAGGTGGAAGAAGTGGTCGAAACCGGCGAGATGGAGCCAGACCAGGTTCATCTGCCGGGCATTTACGTTCACCGCATCGTGCATAACCCGAATCCTGAAAAACGCATTGAAAAGCGCACCGTCAGCGAAGCGCCGGTCGATGCCATTTTGGCAAAAGTTGAAGCCCAGGCGGCCATTGCGCAAGCTGCCATCATCACCGCCGACGAACCCGCCCTTCCATCCACCATCAAGGCCGCCAACGGCCAACCAGGAGCCTGAGCATGCCATGGACCCAAGACCAGATGGCCGCACGCGCTGCCCAGGAACTCGAAGACGGTTTTTATGTGAACCTGGGCATCGGGATTCCAACACTGGTGGCTAATTTCGTGCCCAGCGACAAAGAAGTCTGGCTGCAGTCGGAAAACGGCATGCTCGGCATTGGTCCGTTCCCCACGGAGTCGGAAGTGGATGCCGACCTCATCAATGCCGGCAAACAAACGGTAACCACCTTGCCGGGTTCGTCGATTTTTGGCAGCCATGACAGCTTTGCCATGATTCGCGGCGGCAAGATCAACCTGTCCATTCTGGGTGCCATGCAGGTGAGCGAGCGCGGCGATCTGGCCAACTGGATGATTCCCGGCAAGATGGTCAAGGGCATGGGCGGCGCGATGGACCTGGTGGCCGGCGTCAAGCGCGTCATTGTCCTGATGGAGCATGTGGCGCGTAAAAAAGATGGCACCGAGGACATGAAGATCCTGCCGCAATGCACCTTGCCATTGACGGGTGTGGGTGTGGTGAACCGCATCATCACCGATTTGGCCGTGATGGACGTCACGCCGCTGGGCTTGGAAATTATCGAGTTGGCACCGGGCGTCACGCGCGAGACCCTGCAAGCCAAAACCGGCGTGACATTGATTTGATGCTGCGCCTTGGCATAATAAGCTTTTATAATCATGTTTTGACGCGGGTGTAGTTCAATGGCAGAACGGCAGCTTCCCAAGCTGCATACGAGGGTTCGATTCCCTTCACCCGCTCCATTCGCTCCAGAGCTTCATGACACTTTAAAGCCCGCGCACTTTATAGAGATGTAGCGGGTTTTTTTTGGCTCTTTCCGAATCAAGGGATGCCATGCCAGCACGATATTTTACGGTATTCCACAAATCCTGAAAAATCACAAAACTATCCGCACCGCGCGAGTTGGTGGCCAATGGCCGGCGTGCCATGCCCGGCAACGAGCCTTGAGCCGTTTTTAAAAATCGGTAAGGTTACTCAATGCCTCGCACTGCATAAACACCCTTGATACAGCATGCAACGCTGATTGCTCGAGCAAAAAAAAGTTTTGCATGTCGTACAAAGACCCTGTGCGGTACGAACCTGACGGGGCCTTGCTTTCGCTGCGAAATCGGGTGCAAACTCAGGGCTTGTTGAGAAAAAGGAGGTTGATATGCGTAGGCTCTTTCCCTTGCTCTTGATGGCCTTGCTTGCCGGCTGCGCGGTAACGCCTGCGGAGCGCGAAGCCCGAATGCAGGGACAGGTCAACCAGATGGTCCAGACGTTTGGCCCGCTGTGCGACAAACTGGGCTACAAGCGCGACACCGATCCCTGGCGCGATTGCGTGGTGAAGCTCGATACCAAAAACAGCTACGAACGCATGGCGAGTCAGCCCATCATGCCCCCTTACTTCAGTCCTTACGGCTTTTACCCGTACAGGCGTTTTTGATGTTGATGGGACGAGTCTTGCCGCGCTGGTGACATAGAAACATCAAAAAAGCCAATGCTGGACTGAGTTCCCGGTTGGTCCAGCGAGGTTTGAAAACATTGTTTCTGTCTTGCACCAGCCCTACCCGCTTGCTGGGGGGCGTACTCCTCTGGGCATGCGGATAGAACTGGTCGTAGCGCCTGCGCGGCTCTGCGAAAGTTTCAGCCATTCAAAGCGTAAAAGGCCAGAAACGCGAAGCGGCATGAAATGGACGAATGAATTACTGGACTCCACGCAAGCTACGCTGTTTTTTTGCTGTCGAGAGGGTAACGCGGTAGCCACGAACTTTCAGCCATTTGCATTTTTTGCATTGCCTTTTCACTTGCATAAGTTCCAAATTAAAACCGCATAACTTTTTCAGGTTGGAGGGCAACCATGAAAAAACATTTTTTGTCCTTTGGGGCGCTTGGGTTTGCGCTTGCCATCCCAAGCCAGCCTGCCGTTTCGCAACCGCTGATTCCTGAGGTCATGCAGGCCTTTCCTGTAGCGAGCCCGAATCGAACCCATCCTGCCAATTTGGCCACCGCGACTTGGCAAGGTAAACACAGATACAAGCATCACCACCACAAGAACCGCCCGGATGCGCTGGCCTGGGTGGATGTCACTGGTAAAACCGTGGGGCGCTTTTACGAGGAAAACTCGATGGTGGTTCCCTTCAACAACGAGCAGGCTCTTGTCTACGGTGTGAAGGGTATTCCCTGCGAAGCGTCATGCACCGACGTTGAAGGAGTCCGTTGGTTCCGGACCGCCGTGTTTTACTACTTGAGCAGTGATTGCAGCGGGCCGGCTTACTCACCCTTTGGAGGGATAACAACGTCCTACGCAGGCTATGTCGACGTTGACAGGGGCACCACGTATATCTATTTTTTCAAGATGGCGGACAAGGCTCCGGTTGCGCTGAAATCTTATTTCACAGAAAGGCAATGTCAGGCGTTACAAGCTAAACCCAATTCGGACGGTACTTTATTAGCCGCGCCCTTAGTCGGGGTCATTCCCGCCTCAGCTTTTGGAATCGAACCGTTCACGCTGAAGTAGGTGCAACCCCTTAACCATTCTTCGTTGAGGCAGCCATGAAAGAACTCATCCTGACTTTTGGGGCGCTCGGGTTTGCGCTTGCGGCCCTGGCCCAACTCACCGTTTCACCTGCGCGCCTGCCTGATACCAGACACAACCACCAGGAAGCCAGCCGGCCTGGCGAACCGGCTGACGAGACCCGGTCAGATAAACACTCCCGCAAACGCCACCGCGCGAACGGCCCGGATGCGCTGGTCTGGGTGGACGCCACCGGCAAAACCGTTGGGCGCCATGCCCGCGATAACTTGCTGGTGGTTCCCTTTGACAACCAACTGGCCTTTGTCCTGGGCCTTCAGACTTCGGATTGCATCCCTGGCCTACGTACCTGTACGGCGTATCCAGGAGAAGGCGCCCGCTGGAACACGCGTTACCCGCTTTTTTACACGACCAGCGATTGCTCCGGGCAGGCGTACGCGCCTGTCCGCTTCACAGCGACGCCTTATGTGGGCATTCCCATTGTGGATAAGGGCACCGCGTACATCCATTTTTTCAAGGTGGCTGACCTGGCCCCGGTTGCACTGAACTCGATCTTTGCAAACAACCATTGCAGCAGTTCCGTGCAGGGACTCTCCCCGCCCATGGCCCCCTCTGTCGGGGTCATCCCCGCATTGGACTTGGGCGCTGAACCGTTCACGGTCAAGTAGTCAACGCCCATTGACCTATTTAATTATTTTGGTGGAGGTTGCCATGAAAAAACTTCCCTTGTTTTTCGCAACGCTTGGGTGCGCGCTTGCAGTCCAGGCCCAGCCCGGCGTTTCACAACCTGTCTCCCCCGAGGCACTAAAAGACTACCCCGCGGCCAGCCCGAACTGGACCTGGACTCCCGAATTCGGCGCCGCAACCCGGCGATACAAACACCACCATCACCACAAAGACAAATTGGATGCGCTGGTCTGGGTGGACGCCACCGGTAAAACGGTGGGGCGCTTTTACGACGAATCCTCGATGGTTGTCACTTTTAATGACCAGCTAGCTCTCGTCAGGGGCCTGAGGGTTTTTACTTGCCTGCCATTGGGCGGCGCCTGTATTTACGCCGGCGGTTCCCGCTGGTTTGATCTTCCTTTAGCTAACCCGCTTTACTACGTGAGCAGTGACTGCACCGGGCAGGCTTATTCATTCACCCGCACGACCCCGGCGCCTTACTACGGCTTTCCCGTAGAGGAAACAGACGCCATGTACATCTATTTTTTCAAACTGGCCGACAGGGCGCAAGTAATGTTGAACTCGTTTTTTACCAGCAAGCAATGCCGCGCCACTCCGCAAGGATTCAACGGTGAAGTCGTGCCCGCCGCCGGTGTGCTTCCCGTCTCGGTCCTGGGTTTGGAGCCGTATGCGGTGAAGTAAGTAGGCCTTGCCCTTTAACCGCAGGCGGCAGGCACTTGGCAATGCAGAAAAACCCCCACACGTCGCTGGAGCACTCGACTTGCGGTGCTTGCTGAGGGGTGTGGGGTTTTTTCTGCACGCGGCCAAAGTGCTTGGCCATGAGCCCACAGGAACAGGTGTCCAGGCCCTGTCATTGTTTTTAATTCAGGCGGCGCAAGGGCTGCCGATGAACAGTGCCCATGAGATGCCGCCCAGCCAAAGGCCAGGGACAATATCCTTGCAAAGTCAGCACTTAACCCAGAAAATCGCTCGATATGGCTTCGGGCAGCTTTTGCTCAAGCTTTCCACCCGTGTAGTAAGGTTCGAGGACACGTTAAAAAGCCCGATGGGGGCGGGCTAGTTGGTTTGGTTTGGTTTTATCGCCGAATACTTTTCAAAAGTTTTCGTTTGCAGGTGCGTATTTCAAAGTCCTGCGCTCACTTGAGCATGTCGCCCATGCACAGATATTTCATCTCCAGGTATTCTTCAATGCCATGGCTGGAGCCTTCGCGGCCTAGGCCAGATTGCTTCACGCCGCCGAAGGGCACATGCTCGGTGGCAATCACTCCGGCGTTGATGCCGACCATGCCGTATTCCAGCGCTTCTGCCACCCGGTAGATGCGGCCGATGTCACGGCTGTAGAAATAGCTGGCCAAGCCGAACTCGGTGTTGTTGGCCGCGTCAATGGCTTCTTGCTCCAGCTTGAAGCGAAACACTGGCGCGAACGGACCAAAAGTTTCTTCCTGGGCGCACAGCATGTCGGCGCTGGCTTCGGAAATCACCGTGGGTTCGAAAAACTGGCCTTCAAGCTTGTGGCCGCCCACCAGCAGCTTGCCGCCCTTGGCCAGTGCATCCTGCACATGGCGCTGCACTTTTTCGACGGCTGCATCTTCAATCAGCGGGCCTTGCGCCACACCGTCGTCAAAACCATTGCCAACCTTCAGCAGTCTGACTTTTTCGGCAAATTGGTGCACAAACTGGTCATACACCGCTTCCTGCACATAAATACGGTTGGCGCAAACGCAGGTCTGGCCGGCATTGCGGTATTTGCTGGCCATGGCGCCTTCGACGGCCGAGTCGATGTCGGCGTCGTCGAACACGATGAAAGGCGCATTGCCGCCTAGCTCCAGCGACAGCTTCTTGATGGACGGCGCGCTTTGCGCCATCAGGATGCGGCCGACTTCGGTCGAGCCGGTGAAGCTGATGTGGCGCACCACGTCGCTGGCGCAAAACACCTTGCCCATAGCAATCGAGTTGTCCGAGTCCGCGCTCAGGATGTTGAGCACGCCAGCCGGTATGCCGGCACGCATCGCCAGCTCGGCCGCTGCCAGCGCCGTCAGCGGCGTGAGTTCAGCGGGCTTGATCACCACGGTGCAGCCAGCGGCCAGCGCCGGGGCGACCTTGCGGGTGATCATGGCCAGCGGGAAGTTCCACGGCGTGATGGCGACGCACACGCCGATGGGTTGCTTGAGCACCGTCAGGCGGCGGTTGTTGTCGAACTGGGGCAGGGTCTCGCCATTGATGCGTTTGGCTTCCTCGGCAAACCATTCGACGAAGCTGGCCCCGTAAGCCACCTCGCCCTTGGCTTCGGCAAACGGCTTGCCCTGCTCGGCGGTCATGATGCGGGCCAGGTCTTCCTGGTTGGCCATGAGCAACTGGTACCACTTCATCAAAATGGCGTGGCGTTCCTTGCCGGTCTTGTTGCGCCAGGCGGGCCAGGCGGCATTGGCGGCGGCAATGGCTGCCTCGGCGTGGCCGGTGCCCAGGTTGGCGACATCGGCCAGCTTCAGGCCCGTGGAAGGATCGTGGACATCAAAACGCGAGTCGCCCGCCATCCACTGGCCGTTGATCAGGGAATCTGTCTTGAGCAGGCTCGGGTCATTGAGCAGTGAAAGGGGAGAAGTTTTCATGTCCATCAGTGTTCTTTCTGAAAAGGTGGCTGCCACGGGTGAACGGGCAGAAAAGGGTGAAGCCAGCCTGCAAGCATACTGCGCGGCGCCGATTGCTGCAGCCGCGAATGCGCTGGCGGCGGTGCAGGCCAGACAGCACGCAGCGCTTGGGGCGGCCGCGCATCGCCAGTGCCCGGCAGCCAATCGCAGTGCGTGCGAACCGGCTTGCAAAGCCGCCTAAAATCTGTGGCTTGATGCCGTTTCACGCCACTTCCTGAGAGTTGACCCCACCCCATGAACAAGCCCGACTTCACCGTTGCCGACATTCGCAAGACTTTCCTCGACTTCTTTGCCTCTAAAGGCCACACCGTGGTGCCGACCAGCTCGCTGGTGCCCGGCAATGACCCGACGCTGATGTTCACCAACTCGGGCATGGTCCAGTTCAAGGACGTGTTCCTGGGAACCGACAAGCGCCCGTATGTGCGCGCCACCTCGGTGCAGGCTTGTCTGCGGGCCGGCGGCAAGCACAACGACCTGGAAAACGTCGGTTACACCGCCCGACACCATACTTTTTTCGAGATGCTGGGCAACTGGAGCTTCGGCGACTACTTCAAGCGCGAGTCGCTTAAATGGGCCTGGGAGTTGCTGACCGAGGTCTACAAGCTGCCCGCCGATCGCCTGCTGGCCACGGTTTATGAAGAGGACGACGAAGCCTACGACATCTGGACGAAGGAAATCGGCTTGCCGCCCGAGCGCGTCATTCGCATCGGCGACAACAAGGGCGGTCGCTACAAGTCGGACAACTTCTGGATGATGGCCGACACCGGCCCTTGCGGACCGTGCTCGGAAATCTTCTACGACCACGGCGACCACATCCCCGGCGGTCCGCCCGGCAGTCCGGACGAAGACGGCGACCGCTTTATCGAGATCTGGAACAACGTGTTCATGCAGTTCAACATGGCCGAGGACGGCTCCGTCACGCCGCTGCCCGCGCCCTGCGTGGACACCGGCATGGGGCTGGAGCGCCTGGCCGCCATTCTTCAGCATGTCCACAGCAACTACGAAATCGACATTTTCGATGCTTTGGTCAAGGCGGCTTCGCGTGAAACCGGCGAAAAAGATTTGAACCACAAGTCGCTGCGCGTGATTGCCGACCACATCCGCGCCACGTCGTTCCTGGTGAGCGACGGCGTGAATCCGTCGAACGAAGGGCGCGGCTACGTGCAGCGCCGCATCATCCGCCGCGCGATTCGCCACGGCTACCTGCTGGGCAAGAAAACGCCGTTTTTCCACAAGCTGGTCGCCGACCTGGCCCGGTTGATGGGCGAGGCTTACCCCCGGCTGGCGGCGGATGAAAAGCGCATCACGGCCATTTTGAAGGCCGAGGAAGAACGCTTTTTCGAGACCCTGGAAACCGGCATGCAGATTCTGGATGCCGCACTCGCCGATGGCGTGAAGGTATTGCCCGGCGACGTGGCCTTCAAGCTGCACGACACCTATGGCTTTCCGCTGGACTTGTCGGCCGATGTCTGCCGGGAACGGGGCCTGAGCGTCGATGAGGTCGGTTTTGCCGTGGCCATGGATCGTCAGAAAAACCAGGCCCGGGCGGCCGGCAAATTCAAGATGGACCGGGCGCTGGACTATGCCGGCGAAGGCCACCTGTTCACCGGCTACGAATTGCTGGAAGAACCGGCCAGGGTCGTGGCGCTTTACGCTGACGGCGCGGCCGTGCAGTCGCTGCAAGCCGGGCAAAGCGGCGTGGTGGTGCTGAACACCACGCCTTTCTACGCCGAAAGT
>Ga0326734_1000539_pt1 | contig 10373 bp, 8 predicted proteins | sample 15_GP2_1315_FD_207944 | JGI IMG/M metagenome (GOLD analysis project Ga0326734, IMG submission 207944) | Glacier ice microbial communities from Ngari, Tibet, China - 15_GP2_131.5 | ecosystem: Environmental > Aquatic > Freshwater > Ice > Glacier | place: China: Ngari, Tibet | collected 2018-07-18
GGCTGCATTCGCTGCACCATTCGCAGCGGCAAATGACGATGTGGAGCGACAACCGGAGCCACCTGCTGGAGAGCCTGCTGGACGATGTCATCGTAGTGGTGGTGGCGCAGCTCATCGGCGTGGCGCCTGAACAGTTCATTGTCATCGTAACCCTGACCCAACTCAGCGAAAGCTTTCAGCACGCCAATATACGGCTCTGGTTTGGCCGGGTGGGCGAGCGCCTCTGGGTCAGCCCGCGCTTTCACCGCCTGCACCACAGCATCGGCCTGGGTCACGAAACGAACGGCCCGAAAACATTGGGAGGGCACAATTTTGGCGTGCTCCTGCCCTGCTGGGACATGCTGTTTGGCACGGCCAATTTCGAGCATCGCTACGACCCCACCGGCATTCGCGACCAGGTTGAAAAACACCGCAAGTATGGCGATGGCTTCTGGGCGCAGCAGTGGCTTGGCATGAAGCGCCTGGTCGGCCGCGCGTAAATCACTGATGAATTGTTTGTGAACCGCCTTCTCGATTCCTTCTGGCGCGCAGTCCTGTACTGCCTGCATCCCCGCGTCATGGCGCTGTCCATCCTGCCCGTGGTCATCATGGCTGCACTGTCGCTGAGCCTGGGGTACTTTTACTGGGAAAACGCCTTGGCGGCCGTGCGCGCCAGCCTGGAGGGCTACGAACTGGTCAATGCGATGGTGCGCTGGCTGGACGGCATTGGCCTGGGCAGCCTGCGTCTGGTGCTGGCGCCCGCGCTGGTCTTGTTTCTGGCGATTCCGGCGATCGTCATGGCGACCCTGCTGTTCGTGGCGCTGTTCATGACGCCGAGCATGCTCGCCATGGTGGCGGGGCGGCGTTTTCCGCAGCTCGAGCGCAAGCGTGGCGGCTCCTTCATGGGCAGCATGGCCCGGTCGCTGGGTTCGACGTTGCTGGCCGCATTGGCACTGGCCGCGACAGTTCCGCTGTGGCTGGTGCCGCCCCTGATCCTGGTTTTGCCGCCGCTGATCTGGGGCTGGCTGACCTACCGGGTCATGTCTTATGACGCCCTGGCCGACCATGCCAGTCCCGAAGAGCGGGAACAGATTTTTCGGGAAAACCGGGGAACGCTGCTGGGCATCGGCGTACTCAGCGGGTACCTGGGCGCCGCGCCCAGCGTGCTCTGGGCGTCAGGCGCCATGTTCATCGCCATGGCGCCGGTTCTGGTGCCGCTGGCCATCTGGATCTACACCCTGGTGTTTGCTTTCTCGTCGCTCTGGTTTGCGCACTATTGCCTGAGCGCACTGGAGCAGCTTCGCAAGCGAAACAGCGGCTTGGCGCAAGCAGCGAATGCACAGGATGCTACAGAGTTAATAGCTAACAAACCGTTGACGGGTGCGATGGCCCTACCTGCCAGCCGCACCGGTTGATGGCTTCAACCGCAGGAATTTTTTCATGACCACTCAATTCGGACTGATCATCATCGGCGACGAAATTCTTTCGGGTAAGCGTGCCGACAAGCACCTGCCGAAAATCATCGAACTTCTGGCGGCGCGCGGCTTGACTTTGGCCTATGCCGACTATGTCGGCGACGACCCGGCGCGCATCACCGCCACGCTGGCGCGTGCCTTTGAGGCAGCGCGCACATCGGGCGACGTGGTGTTCAGCACCGGCGGCATCGGCGCCACGCCCGACGACCACACGCGCCAGTGCGCGGCCCGTGCGCTCGGCGTAGAACTGGCGCTGCATCCCGAAGCAAAACTGTTGATTGAAGAACGCATCCGCGACACGGCGAAAGAGCAGGGCGCTGCCTATGAGCCCGATCGCCACGACAACCTGCACCGCCTGAACATGGGCGTGTTTCCGGCAGGTGCGCAAATCATTCCCAATCCCTACAACAAGATTCCGGGCTTTAGCTGCTTTGTAGAGTGTCAGGCCAGCGAAGTACTTTCCACAGGCACACCGTCCTTGGACGGGGACAACTCCCTTCTGCCAAAGCAGGGGCCGCGGGACTGGCTTTGCCAGACCGCAGGCGCAGCGGCCCCCTCGGGGGGCAGGGAGCTACACGAAGTGAGCAACCGTGGGGGCCTCCACTTCGTGCCAGGGTTCCCCGTCATGGCCTGGCCCATGGTGGCGTGGGTGCTCGACCAGCATTACGCGCACCTGCACCAGACATCGGGCACGCTGGAAAAGTCGGTGATCGTGATGGGATCCATGGAAGCCACGCTCACGCCCCTGATGCTGGAAATCGAAGCCAATCATGCCGGCGTCAAGGTGTTCAGCCTGCCCAGCGTTGACCATCCGCAATATGGGCGGCATATTGAACTGGGCGTCAAAGGCCCGGTGGCGGCTGTCAACATCGCCTACCCTGCCTTGTTGGCGGGTCTGCACCAATTCAGCCTTGAACTGGGCCCCGAATTGGTGCGTTAAAGCCAATGTCACGGAATCGGTGCCGAATCCGCACTGTAACCATGCATTTTTCGGATATTTTTCGAATCCGTGGTTCTGAAACAAGTCAATGGCTATTTGGTAGCGACAATAGCCACGGCACAATGGCAGGCTTGGCCAAAAACCCAGCGGTTCATGGCTTTGGCACAAAAAGTGCATTGTAAAAACCGAACCCCAATTTTTAAACCACCATCCAGCTCAGGAGATTTTGATGGCAAAGACCGTTGCAGACGTCATGAACATGGTCAAGGAAAACGAAGTCAAGTTCGTTGACTTCCGTTTTACCGACACCCGGGGCAAGCAGCACCACACCACGGTGCCTGTGTCTCACTTTGATGAAAACAAATTCACCGACGGCCATGCATTCGACGGTTCGTCCATTGCCGGATGGAAAGGCATCGAAGCCTCGGACATGCAACTGATGCCTGACCCCAACACGGCCAACATCGATCCGTTTTTTGAAGAAACGACCATCATCATGACGTGTGATGTGATCGAACCGACCGACGGCAAGGCCTATGAGCGTGATCCCCGCTCCATCGCCAAGCGGGCAGAAGCCTACCTGAAGTCCACCGGCCTGGGCGACACCGCCTACTTCGGACCGGAGCCGGAATTTTTCATCTTCGACGGCGTGCGCTGGAGCACCGAGCCGGGCCACAGCTTCTACGAAATCGAAGAATACGAAGCGCCGTGGAACACCGGCACCAAGCTCGAAGGCGGCAACCGCGGCCACCGTCCCACCGTCAAGGGCGGCTATTTCCCGGTGCCCCCGGTGGACAGCACGCAGGACATGCGCGCTGAAATGTCCCTGATCCTCGAATCGCTGGGCATTCCGGTCGAAGTGTTCCACCACGAAGTCGCTGGCGCCGGACAGAATGAAATCGGCACGCGTTTCTCGACCCTGGTCGAGCGCGCCGACTGGACGATTTTGCAAAAGTACGTCGTGCACAACGTGGCCAACGCCTATGGCAAGACCGCCACCTTCATGCCAAAGCCTTACGCTGGCGACAACGGCTCGGGCATGCATGTGCACCAGTCGGTATGGAAAGACGGCAAGAACCTGTTCGCCGGCGACGGCTATGCCGGCCTGAGCGATTTTGCCCTCTACTACATTGGCGGCATCATCAAGCACGCCCGTGCCCTGAATGCCATCACCAATCCCGGCACCAACAGCTACCGTCGCCTGGTCCCGCATTTCGAGGCACCGGTCAAGCTGGCTTACTCGGCCAAGAACCGCTCGGCATCGATCCGCATTCCACACGTGGCCAACCCCAAGGGCCGCCGCGTCGAAGCGCGTTTCCCCGATCCGCTGATGAACCCTTACCTGGGCTTTGCCGCCCTGCTGATGGCCGGTCTGGACGGCGTGGAAAACAAGATCCACCCGGGCGAAGCGGCCACCAAGGACCTGTACCATCTTCCACCGGAAGAAGACAAGCTGGTGCCCACCGTTTGCCACAGCCTGGACCAGGCGCTGGAAGAACTGGACAAGGACCGCAGTTTCCTCACCAAGGGCGGCGTGTTCACCGACAGCATGCTCGATGCCTACATCGAACTGAAAATGGGCGAGGTCAACCGCACCCGCATGGAAGTCTCGCCGGTTGAATACGACATGTATTACTCCTTGTAAGCAGCTTGAAATGGCCGGTTCCCCTTGAAATGATGGAAACCGGCAATGGATCAAAGGATGGCAGCAGCCATCCTTTTTTTATGGCTGTGTGGGTTTGATGGTTGGGTCATTTCGTATTTTTTCTGCTTTGACGGATACTCGCAGGCGATTCCCGCCTTAATCTTGAGTACTGCACGCAAGCGCCTTCGGACCCCCGGGCATTCCCCATGAAAAATACATCTTCCTCGTTCTCACTGATCCCTCTGTCCCTGGTTTGCCTGGTGTGGATGGGTTCGGCGCCCAGTGCCTGGTCGCAACAGGTATTCCGTTGCGCCGGCGTTGGCGGCAGCGCGCCTGAATACATCAACAATGCAAAGGATGCGCAGTCGCGTGATTGCAAACCGGTGTCCGGCGGCAATGTCACGGTGGTGCAGGGCACGCCCGTGCCCAAGGCACCGCCAGCGCGTGTCAACAGCGCCAGCCCGGCGACCGCCGGTCCGCGCAGCGACAGTGGTCCTGAACAGCGGGCACGCGACAGTGATTCGCGCCTTATCCTGGAGTCGGAACTGCGCAAGTCCGAAGCGCGCCTGGCCGAACTGCAAAAGGAATACAACAACGGCGAACCCGAAAAGCAGGGCATTGAAGGACGCAATTACCAGCGTTACCTGGACCGCGTCAACGACCTGAAAGACGGCATTGCGCGCAGCCAGAGCGATGTCTCCGGCTTGAAGCGGGAAATCTCCCGCTTGCCCGCTGTGAATTAGGCTCGTTGGGGCTGTGCTTCTGCGTGAAATGGCTTCCTTGAAAAAGCCATCCATTCCCACTTTTGTGTCTGCCTTCCCGGCTTCGGGCGCCACCCGCTTTCAAGCCTTTGACCTGCTGGCCACGCTGATTGCAGTGGTTCGCACCGATGGCTGCGTGGTGTTCGCCAATGCCGCACTTGAAGACGCGCTTGGCACGTCGCGCCGCACCATCGAGGGCTCGCAGTTGCCTGAGTGCTTCACTGAACCGCACATCCTCAAGCATGCGCTGGAGGGCGCAGGCAGCAATGAGTTTGCCGCCCTGCGCTACGACGCCTGGCTCAGGCGGCTGAACCATGAGCCGGTGCCGGTGCATGTGGTCGTGGCGCAAACCGACACGCCGGGCGAAGCCATCGTGGAAATGCTGCCCCTGGAGCAGCAGGCCAAGCAGGACCGCGAAGAACGGCTGATTGACCAGGCGCAGGCCAACAAGGAGTTGATCCGCAACCTGGCGCATGAAATCAAGAATCCGCTGGGTGGCATTCGGGGGGCTGCACAACTGCTGCAGATGGAAATCGACAAGGACCTGACCGAATACACGCAGGTCATCATTCATGAAGCCGACCGCCTGCAAACGCTGGTAGACCGTTTGCTGGCGCCGCACCGTCGGCCGCACCTGGTGGGCGATGTGAACATTCACGAAGTCTGCGAGCGGGTGCGTTCGCTCATCCTGGCCGAGTTTCCCAAGGGCCTGCGGGTGGTGCGCGACTATGACACGTCGATACCGGAGTTTCGCGGCGACCGGGAGCAGTTGATCCAGGCGGTGCTGAACATTGCCCACAATGCCGCCCAGGTACTGGCCGAACGCATGGCGGCCGGTGACGCCAGCATCACTTTCCGGACGCGCATTGCCCGTCAGGTAACTTTTGGAAAGAAACGCTATCGGCTGGCACTGGAATTGCATGTCATTGACAACGGGCCGGGCGTTCCGGACTCCATCAAGGACCGCATTTTCTATCCCCTGGTGTCAGGGCGCGAAGGTGGATCGGGGCTGGGGCTGACATTGGCGCAAACCTTTGTCCAGCAACACCACGGCTTGATCGAGTGCGACAGCCGGCCCGGCCATACGGACTTCAAACTGCTGATACCGCTGCCCTGAAGCCTGCCGCCCTCCCTCCGAAAACCCCACTGCTCCAAGCAAAGGATACCCAAAGCATGAAACCGATCTGGATTGTTGACGATGACCAGTCCATCCGGTTTGTTCTGGAAAAAGCGCTGCTGCGCGAAGGCCTGCCCACCCGCAGCTTCACCAATCCGCGCGAGGTCTTGGCAGCACTCGAAATCGCCACCGAGCTTGACGGCCCGCAAATCATCGTCAGCGACATTCGCATGCCCGGCGGTTCGGGCCTGGACCTGCTGGAAAAGGTCAAGGTCAAGCTGCCCGGCCTGCCGGTCATCATCATGACGGCCTTTTCCGACCTGGACAGCGCCGTGTCGGCCTTTCAGGGCGGCGCGTTCGAATACCTGCCCAAGCCGTTTGATTTGCACAAGGCCACCGAACTGATCCGCCGCGCCGTCGAGGAAAGCCAGCGCGAGGAAGTGGCCGAGGAACGCATGGCCACCGCCCCCGAAATGCTGGGCCAGGCGCCGGCCATGCAGGACGTGTTCCGCGCCATCGGCCGGCTGAGCCAGAGCATGGTCACGGTGATGATCACCGGCGAATCGGGTTCGGGGAAGGAGCTAGTGGCGCGCGCGCTGCACAAGCATTCGCCACGGGCCAACGGGCCGTTCATTGCCATCAACACCGCCGCCATTCCCAAAGATTTGCTGGAAAGCGAGCTGTTCGGCCACGAGCGCGGCGCCTTTACCGGCGCGCAGACGTTGCGGCGCGGCCGCTTCGAGCAGGCCGACGGCGGCACGCTGTTTCTTGACGAAATCGGCGACATGCCGTTTGATCTGCAGACCCGGCTGCTACGCGTGCTCAGCGACGGGCATTTCTACCGGGTTGGCGGCCACAACGCCGTCAAGGCCAATGTGCGGGTGATTGCTGCGACGCACCAGGATCTGGAGCAGCGCGTCAAGGAGGGCAGTTTTCGGGAAGATCTGTTTCACCGCCTCAACGTGATCCGCCTGCGCCTGCCGGCGCTGCGCGAGCGGCGCGAGGACGTGTTCATGCTGACGCGCCACTTCCTGCAGCAAAGCGCCAAACAACTGGGCGTGGAGCCCAAGCGGATTTCGGAGGCGGCTTTGCAGCAGCTGAGTCTTTTTGGATTTCCCGGCAATGTGCGTCAGTTGGAAAACATTTGCCACTGGCTGACCGTCATGGCGCCCGCCCAGGTGGTCGAGCCCAAGGACTTGCCGCCCGAAGTGCTGGGTTCAACCCCCGAATGGAAACCGGGACCGCCCTTAGTCCAAAAAATTGAATTGCCCGGGCAGGTGTTGACAGAACACGCGGACAAGCCGTCCGCTGTTCCTGCTTATTTTCCCGAAGCCACGGTTTCGGCGGTCTTGCCTGTGGCTGCCATGGGCAGCAGCGACGCATCGGCGTTGACGCCATGGGAAAACGGACTGGAGGCCGAAGCGCTGGCCTTGCTGGTGTCGGGCCGCAGCGATGTCTGGGATGTGTTGACGCGCCGGTTCGAGTCGCGCCTGATTCAGACCGCCCTGGCCAATACCCATGGACGTCGCATCGAGGCTGCGCACAAGCTGGGCATTGGCCGCAACACCATCACGCGCAAAATCCAGGAACTCCATCTTGAGTGAATAAAGCCGTTTGCTTATGACGGGTCTGCACTAATTGCTATTTTTTTAGTAGCAATCTGCATGTTTTCAAGAATCGGGCGGGGTCACTGGGACGTTCATGCTTGCGTTGCGGTTCCCATGCTCCCGCGCGGTGGCCGCATTGCCCACAAGCTTTTGAGGCAACTTTTTTCGTCTACACCCTCTTGAGGGTGGCAAGAAACTCTTGCGCCAGCACATCCGTCAACCCTGCGTTGTGGTTGATGGCTGATTGAACAAGGGCAATGTGCCTTAGCTCGTGGGCCTGTGAAATTTCGATGATCTGGAGCTTGGGATCTGTCAGCCACCGGCTGCCGTTGAGCAGAGGAAGAATCGATACGCCCAGGTCAGAGCGGATGAGTTCCACAATCGTTTCAATTGAATTGAGTTCCAGGAATTCGTTGGGCTTGATCCGCAGTTTTCGCAGCGTGCGTACAACGATCTGTCCGGTCAGTTCCGTGCGGTCGAAACGAAGGAATGGAAGAGACTTCAAAACAGTCTGCACCGTTTTTTCGCCTGCCTTTGGGGGGCAGACCAGCACCATGGGCTCTGAATACAGGGCTGTCCAGGCCAAGCCAGACCCGCTTTGTCCGGGGTCACGAACCACCACGGCCGCATCGAGTTCTCCCGAGCCGACCTTGGCCAGCAATTCAATGGACTTGGCAGCGCTGACGTGCAGGTCCAACGATGGATGACGCATCCTGACCGCCAGACAGGCCTGCACCAAGGGCCGGACGGTTGAGACAACAGCGCCAAGATTCACCGTTCCAGACAAGGTCTCGGTTCCTGCGGCACTCAACAGTTTTTCATACTGGGCAATGAGGTGCTTGATCTTTGGAAGCAACTCCCGCCCGGTGCCGTTCAGCGTGATGACATTGCCCCGCCGCTCAAACAGCGGCCGGCGCATCTCGCCTTCCAGCACCCGCATCTGCAAGCCAACAGCGGCTTGGGTCAGCGCGACCTTGAGTGCTGCCCCAGCGAAAGAACCCTCGGTGGCCACGGCAATAAATGTCTTGAGTGTGCGAATACTGCTCATTGAATGGGGGTTTTCAGGTGCGAAATGAGGACTTCTGGATAAAGTATTTCTTTATCGTAAAGCCAAAATAACTCGATTGATTTTTTTGTTGAAGCTTCGATAATTATTGGCAATCACTACCTCACATGGCTTGTTCCAAAGGATGCACAGATGAAATTTTTCTCTATCGTGTTGCTGTTTTCCTGTGCTGCTATGGGCGGGTCATTGGCACAGGCACAGAGCTACCCTGACAGACCGGTACGCATCATCATCCCGTTTCCACCGGGTGGTGCGACGGACACGCTGGCGCGTGTGGTGTCTCTGAAAATGGGCAAGACCCTGGGTCAGAGCATCATTGTCGAGAACCGGGCGGGCGCGACCGGGGCCATTGGTTCGGATGCGATCGCCAAGGCGGCGCCGGATGGGTACAACCTTTTGCTGGCGACGTCATCGACCCATGCCATCGCGCCGGCCATCAACTCGCGCCTGCCCTACGACGCGGCACGGGACTTCACACCCATCGCGCAGTTGGGCAGCGCTGCCGCCATCCTGCTGGTGCCTAATAGTTCGCCCGCCAAGACCGTGCAAAACCTGGTCGATATCGCTCGTAAGAGTCCAGGCCGACTCAACTACGGCTCCAGCGGCAAGGGCTCGTATTCGCATCTGGTGGCGGCCATATTTCAGGCGAAGACCAAGACATTTATGACGCACATTCCCTACAAGGGAACAGCGGCGGTGATTCCCGACATGATCGGCGGCAGCATTGACTTCATGTTTGAATCGATCCCGGTGGCTTTGCCGCGCGTGCGTGAAGGACAACTTCGGGCGCTGGGCGTGACGTCATCCAAACGCACCCCGCTGGCACCTGAGTTTCCAGCCATTGCCGAAACAGTGCCTGGCTTTGAATCCCTTGTCTGGTACGGACTGTATGGCCCCAAGGGCTTGCCGGACGACATTCTCCAGCGCATCAACGCCGCTGCCAATCAGGCGCTTGACGATCCAGAGGTTAAAGCCCAATTTACCCGGCTCGGAATTGACCCGGCCGGGGGCACGCCACAACAGTTCACGCAAATGGTGGCTGCTGATTTGACCAGGTGGAAGCGCATTGCGACTGATCTCAAGGTGACGCTGGAGTAAAACCCGCCGGACCTGCGCTGCGCAAATAGATATCGACCCGGAAAATTCTTCGCTATCGCCCAAAGTACGACTGTGTGTCAACACTGCAGGGTTCCTGCCATGCGCAGGCAGTCAAAGCCGGATGTTCTATTTGCGCAGGCAGGCATCTTTATCTGATGACTTCATGCCTGGATTTCCAGCCAATGCTGTCGTGCCCTTTTACCCACTTGTCCAGGATCGATTCACATGCATTTTCTTTCCAACGGCTGTCGCTTTCTGGGCGCAGCCTGCTTCATTGCCGCATCCTCGGCCGCGCAAGCCCAAGCCTGGCCTGAGCGGCCCGTGCGGCTGGTGGTGCCGTTTCCTGCAGGCGGTGCCACTGACCTGGTGGCAAGGGTCATCGCGCAACGCGTGTCAAAGGACACGGGCCAGCAGGTCATCGTTGACAACAAGGCCGGGGCGGGTGGCACCATTGGAACGGCTGAGGCCGCCAAAGCGGCGGCCGATGGATACACCCTGCTGCTGACGACCAGCAGCACCCACGCCATCTCGCCGCACCTCATGCCACGGCTGCCCTACGATGCCGTTAAGGATTTCACGCCGATTGCGCATCTCGTGGATGCGGCGAGCGTCGTGCTCGTAACGCAGTCGCTGCCTGTAAAAACCGTCGCCGAGCTGATCGACCATGCCAAAAAGCATCCTGGCC
>Ga0326734_1000540_pt1 | contig 10359 bp, 18 predicted proteins | sample 15_GP2_1315_FD_207944 | JGI IMG/M metagenome (GOLD analysis project Ga0326734, IMG submission 207944) | Glacier ice microbial communities from Ngari, Tibet, China - 15_GP2_131.5 | ecosystem: Environmental > Aquatic > Freshwater > Ice > Glacier | place: China: Ngari, Tibet | collected 2018-07-18
CATGGCGGTACCATCTTTGAACTTGATACCATCTTTTTTCGAGTAGTTGAACTCAGCTACTATCACGCTTGCACCGCCTGGAACTGCCTTGCTCTGTGCAAAGGTGTAGACTTCACCTGCAAATTCGATTTCAACATTAAAGCCTACATCAATGTTCTCACGCTTTGAGAAGTTGTTTACGATCAACGTGTACTTACCGTCTTTGATGGTTGAACCGTGTGGATAGATGATGTTCTCAACAGGAGTCCTGCTACGTCCACCTCCAGCATTCATGTCAACATCTAGCTCACCGCCGGTGCGAGATCGAGGATTGGAGAAGTAGATACGATTATTGTCTGGTTCAACCAGGTGCAAATCAAGGTCATCGTAATTGTACCATTCGAGTGAGCAGCGCAACAGACCATCTACTTTACCGCCTGCAGTCTTCACCTTCTCCTTGAGAGAGTCAGTCAGCGCATTGTTGTAACTCCACGAGAAGTTATTATTCCACTTGAAGAGGTTACCGGCTTCTGGATCTGATGGAGCAATCAGACTTACCAGCTTTGCTTCATGTTGGTTCTCTAGCAATACCTCTATCGAGGTGCTGAAAGGAAGAACATTTTTGATAAAATCAGCAAGTGAGATGGCTTCAACCTTCTGGAGACTCTTTGGATTGACAGCCACATCATCGGACATGGTATCAAAGATTCCCTTTGGCTTGTTCTCCCTGTTTACGAAGAGCACATTATTCACGGTTAGGTCATCCATCGTTGCAAAGCGACGCTGCAATGCAGTGACAAGACCCATGTCTGTGAGAGTTTTCTCTGCTTCCTCAATCATCTTTTTGGTGTAGATGGCTTGAGGACGCTTGTAGTTTGTAGGAGCCATGATGGCCTCAAACTTACGGATGGCATCATCAAGCTCAACACCCTTTGACAGGTCTGTCAATACCGTGCCGATTGCATGGTTCTTGATTCGTGCGATCACCTGATCAGTTGTGCCAACTCGCCATGCGTAGTTGTCTTTCTCATATTCAAAGAGAGCGTTGTACTCCTTCTGATACTTGAGAAAGGTCTGGATAACACCCAGAGACTCTGCACCACGGTAGAGAGAATTCTGAGCGATGAGTTCCAAGACAGTCTCGGTAGCATCGATGCTAATTTCCTCTAGTGAACGTTTGAACACAGATTTTGAATCACGGAATTGTCCTTTGATGGTATCCTCCGTGAGTGAGCTACGAGTCTTGAACGACATTGGCAGTTCGAGGAAGAGGTGGTGCCAACGGTGAGTCGAACCATCAGGCATGCCTTGAACCGATGTATCAGTCCCAAGCTTATTGAAGGTCGTTACAAATACATTGGCAATCTCTGCGGAAGTTACGAATGCATTGAGAACCTCATTGACATTCTGGTAATAACCTTCAGCCTTAAAATCCCAGATCGAAACAAGCTTGTTGCCTTTCAAGACAGCCATGTTGCCATAGTTCTTGATGAACTGGCGACAGCAGTTACAGGTGTATCCATTGCGTTCCTCTTCCGGAAATCCTGCCAGGAACGTGTCCCACAGATGATCTCGATTGACATTTGTCAGGTAGATTTTATCCTGACCTTCGAGGAGTTTTTTCACGTTCTCTTGTAACGCGACTTTGTAATCCTTAAACATGTTACTGTTTGTTTGAAATGGTACTTTAAACTTAGGCTAGAGTGGGGTGTCAGGTTCGAACTGACGGTTATTAGATTTTGCAGACCTATGCATTGGACCACTCTGCCAACCCCACTTGACTATTTGTTAGTCTTCATCCTCGTCATCGTCGCGAGGCGGTTTGCTCTTATAGTTCTCTTCATTGATAACAGCTCGTTTATGAATGTCACTGCCCTCAAAAGTTTCAACAGAACCCGTGCAGGATTCTCCCCAACCTTCATCATCAGACTCTTGATCATCTTCCGCTGCTTCTTCCGTAAGAAACCAACGTGGGTGTGCTGAACCATCTCCTCCATTTGCAATTGAGAACCAGATTGTGATTCGTTTTAAAAGTTCCATTTAACAGAATGTAAAAAAGTGATTGAACAGATGTGTAGCTAGAACAAAAATAACTATGCCAAGCGAAACCGTCGCAACAGAAAAGATTAGAAATGCCAACGTGTAAGTTAGCCCATCCCCAATCAAGATGTTCGAGTGAGTCTTCCATGACTTGTACACTCTATAGAATGCCCAAAGTATGATAGCTCCTACAAGGAGATTTGGAACGATTAGCGGAATGCAAAACATATTGTTATACGATTGTTACGTGGCAAGTAATCCATAGAATTGATGTGACTATGGCTGCTAAGATATAAAAAATGGCACAGATTGTGTGTGCTATCACAAAATTCTCTTTGCTTCCATCATTGTTGTTTCTCACTACGTAGAATACACACCATGCAGCATGTAAGACAAATAAGGCGTTAATGATGTTGTGATCGATGTAAATCATTTTATTAACATTTAGTAGTTGATACGACAGGGAATGATCCTGTTCAAGCCATGAAATTCCCAGGTACCAAGGTTGGTTTCATGTTGTTCCTGTTTTATAATCGCCAAGCTACTCAAGTTGGTACCAACTTTCCATCACCTTTCGATCGTACCCATTGGTGGAGATGCCGGCAATCGAAGCCGGGTCTTACAAACTTCAGAGTAACAATAATACTTACGAGTGTAGCCAATTTAAACAGTTTGGCCTGCTTTGGTTTACTTCAACCCGGCTATGCGATTTGTTAACCCAGGTTGCTTCACTAAGCCTGGACATCTTGTTATAACACGGTCAGAAGATACCGCTTTGTTTTGTTTAGGCCAAAACAGCCTCGCAAGTGAAGATTTCGTTCAAGACGTTATCAACATAGTTACCAAAAGCCTGGCTCTCAGCAACTGCTTCGTTAGAAGTAGCATTTATGTTTTTCCCAGTCATTATGGGAGTCATCAGCTCGTATTGCTAGCCTACATCATATGCAATCAATTCCTGTCATCCCCATTTTTTATTTTAACAAAAGTAAGTATGTAACTTTGTTGTGAGAGTAATATGCAAAAAATACTCAGGCTTTTACACCAATTTATACAACTCTTCACAATTTTTAATTGGAGAGATCAGATAGTCTCCTTCAAACTCTAGGCAGCAGCTGATCTCTGGAAATCTATCTTCATCATCAACCATTGCAGAGAGTTTGTGATGAAGATGTACATCTGATTCAAAATTATCCTTTGTTAGAACTTCATCATCATTGATGGAACCTTTGAGTAAGATGTTTCCTTTGAAGCCACGGACTACTACAAATTCAAGATCTCCATCGTGTGCTGGAACATTACAACCTTTTAGAAGTTTTATCATCTCCTCTTTTGTTGCAACGTACACGCCACCATCGCTTTCGACGTAACGTATTTGACCATTACAATGAACCTCCATACTCATGTAGTCGTCATCGATAAGAAGACATTTGTCAATGGTGTCAAAGTAGCAACCAGCTACATATACGTCTGTGGGTTCTTCGATCGTTCTGTAAATTACTGACATTAGTAGTTGTCTATTATAAGTTTGTGTTCAAAAGGAGAAGGCAATTCAATACACCCAGATGAATTATCTGAATCTCTGTATTCCACCATTTTATCTGGTTTATCTTTATCATAAAATACCAGACAGTGATGAGAATATTCTAACGACAATCCCAATTCATTCATGAAATCAATCAGCTTGTCAACCTTGATACTGGTTGGATTATTCTTTAACAATCTTTTTGCCATACCCTTTATATGCAAAAAAAGGACAGGCTTATACAACCTGTCCTTTTTAATTTGATGCCCCTAGGGTTGGGCTTGAACCAACATCTGCCAGTTGATCGATCCAGCCGTATTACCACATAAATGCCCTGAGCCATCCACTTTATACATGACCTAGGGATTGATTAGTCTAGGTGAGGAAGGTCTTCAGACTTAACATTCCAGTTAAAGGTCACGCATGCTGAGGAGATGGTGATGCCTTTCTCACGTTCCTGCGGAGAAGCATCTGTTGTGGTGGTACCTTCATCGACATTGCCGAGTTTGTGGTTAACACCAGCATAAAACAAGATTCGCTCGGTCATCGTTGTTTTACCTGCGTCTACATGGGCCATGATGCCGATGTTACGCACTCTGCGGAGGGGGTTCTTTGTTTTCATAATTATCTAACGGAAGTATTGGATTAGCTTCTGTTGTACTGGACTGTCTGGCAATTCCAAAGGACTGTTGTAGATTGGAATCTCAATGAAGGTGGCCATTCCAAATTCAGCAAGATCTTTGTCTGCTTGTCTGTTGTATTCCTCTGCCACTTGTAAATTGATGCAGTAAGCATCCCAACGAAGGGTGAGTTGTAAACGTGGATCAATTCCCATATACCTCTTTATATGAAGGAAGTTGGGCTTGTCTGTTCATCTGCACAGCTTCTTTGTAGGCCTGTTGTAGACCAACAGCCGCAATGTAGTAATCAATCTTTCCGATCCACTCTTGCTTGGCGTAATAACCTTGCATGACTTCTATCCAACCGTTTGATATTGTGAAGTCGTGTTGCTCAACTAAAGTCATCATATTTCTTCTTGGCCTTCTTTAACTCTGCCTGCATGACCTTCTCTTCAAGGTCATCTATCAATCTGTTTCTCTGCAATCCTAGGAAGTTCTTAAGCATCCTAAAATACAATCTGCCTAGATTGAATTTCTGATGTTCTCTGTCTTCTTTCATACTGGTATGATATCCCATGTATAAATTTGTTTAACCGTGATACTGCCGTCTTCTTGTGTATTTCCAGCAGCTCTGATACCAAATTTAAACTTGCCAGATTCTATCATCTCTGCAGCAATGTTACCATAAGTTGTTTTGAGAAATTTAATATCTGAAACTATCTTGCCTTCGACAAGTTTAGGTTCCAGAATCTGGTGAGTTACATTCTTTAAACTAATGTCAAACAAGGAAGAGTCATCAGGATGTCCTAATTCTCCGTAAAGAACAGATTTACTGGCAACACCTTCTACTTTTATCATGGCTTTTTCCACCGATTCAATGTCGACGCCTTTCCATCTATCTTGAGAGAAATCTGTTAAAATGTGTTTCATGAGGGGTCAGAGGGAATCGAACCCCCATTTCCGAGTTCGTAGCTCGGCGTACTATCCGTTGTACTACAACCCCTTTTAAATTTTAAACCTTTGAACATTGCCCTTGCCCTGTCATGGTGCTTCTTAAAGATCTCTTTGCCTTTAAAGAGTTCCATGACTTCTTCAATGCTAAGCTCCTTGTTCTCCACGAGTCAAATCAATTTTAAGCAATGCCACTGCACGTTCTATACCTGAATTAAGGTCTATAACGTTCTTGCAATCTACACACGTAGCAGTGTTAACATCGTCAAGATTAACGATGTCATGAGCTTTTTCGTCTTCGCAGATGATGCAATAGCGCATCACCGAATCTGTTTGATATACTAACATAGCACCGTGTGGCAGAATCGAACTGCCGTCTCGCTGGTCCACAGCAGCTCTACACATTGAGCTAACACGATTAAAGACAAATACAGTTATTCTAGCTTACCTGTATTGTCTGCTGCAACCTTTTGAGTTGCATTGTGACCATGGAGGGACTCGAACCCACACCCCTTACGGGACGACGGCCTAAACGTCGCGCGGCTACCAATTACGCCACATGGCCATTTAACTTATCTATTCTAAAATTATAGGAGCATGTACTGCAACATAACCATTGAATCTCCGATACTCATTACACTTGCCAGCAAGATACCATTCAGTATCAAACTGCCTTGCTTTATCATTTAAGAGTTCGTTATCATAATCAAAATCAAACTCTTCTTCTAAAGCTCTATAAAGTTTATCATACTCTTCAGCTTCAGCTTTCATCTTGGCATTCTCTTCATCAAGCTTCAGATTTGCATTGGTTGCCCAATTTTGTGCAGCTTCAAGATTTCTTAAAGCTCGAACAGTCCAAGTTGAATAATCGTCATACCTACCTGCTGACTGTTGAACTAAATAGATTTCTATCATGGTAATTGGCGTAGATGCTTTAGTTTGTATAATATGCGTTCCCGATATGTTCGTCCATTTTCACCTAGCATATATTTTTTCATGAAATCGACGCCATATGCTTCTTTGATATGAACAAGGTATTCAGTAAAGTTTACCTTTACATTCCACCTGAAGAAACCTTCATCTGTTCTAAACCTTTTTGTAGCCTCTGCATTTGTTTTGGCCTTACGGAGCATCTTAGTATCTCTCTTATTCATTGTCTACTTCCTTAAAAATTTCAATACAATCTCAGTATAGTAAGGGGTAGCTAAGAGAAACTCTGCAGCAAGTGCAATGTTTTTCAGATAGTTCTCTTCATTATATTGCTCTTGGCCATTATCATCTACATATTCTGGATAAATTTCGTAGAGAGTTTCCTGATCAATACAACTTTTATCTTTAATAATATCAAGTATGATTTTGTTGCCATGCTCTGTGAAACCTTTTCCAATGAGCCAGAAAGCCCAAGAGCCATCTTTTACATTGTCATGCATGAAGCAATCATTAAATGATTCTCCAGCATTGATCTCCCATTCTCCTATCTTGTCAACTAGTTCTTGCGTTGTCATGTTGTTTATATTTGTGGACGCTGGGGTATCGAACCCCGTCTTCCATCATTATCTGGCGTGCTATCCTGGTACAATCACACTATGCGCCCATTTAGTTTGTCTGAGAAGCAGCACAAGGTCCTTCATGACCTTCATCTCTGCTACAGCTCCACCCATCTGGGGGTTTATCACATCCTCTAGTTGCTTTGAATATTCTTATAGGATGCTCGAACTCGTCAAACTCAATTGAGAAACCCCGAACTCCATCATTTAATATTTGATCATACATGATGCTATCATCTTCCAAGCATCTCCAAAAATATCCAGCTTTACTGCACATATCAAACTTGTAGGTTCCATCATTGATAGAATCCTGAAACCAATACTCTATCCATTTGCCCTGTAATCTGATTCTTTCGAGTACCTTAATCATGCGTATTGTATGCTACACTTTACAAATCTTTTACATTAAGTGCGAGAGAACGGATTCGAACCGTTGACCTGATGCTTGTAAGGCAACTGCTCTGAACCAACTGAGCTACTCTCGCATTATTTTAAATCTTTATCCACCTTTTTATCCCATTCTGCATTCAGTTCACCAAGCTTATCACTTATCATACGAAGCTGAGAACCTGCAAAGATTCCAAATCTATCATGCTGAAATCTGAAATAATAGTAACCGTCAACTTCACGGTATGCAAATCCAAGATGTACTCCATTGCTGAAGTAGAAATCTTTGATGCCTGGTGTAACCTCTCTGATATCTATCATGTGCGCCAGGATGGGCTCGAACCACCGACTTTCGCATTAAAAGTGCGAAGCTCTAACCAGCTGAGCTACTGGCGCATTTACTCTACCTTCCTAGAAGTTCATCTAGTTGTTCATCAATATTCAACTCTGCTTCACACATGTTCTCTACGACCTTGCAGCCTGCCTGAAGACCCATAACAAGAGCTTGTCTTGGAGAGAATTCTCCGTATGTTCCCTTCTTATGTTCTTCTTTGGCATGTTCCATCGCATGCATGATGATCCGACCTGCATTCTCATACAGCTCTGTGTAATCTGGTTCGTAGTTGATATCGTCCATATTAGTAATCTAATAACATTAATGTTCCTGTTTTGTCAAATCCAATGTTCTGAAATCCAAAATCAATCCAACCTTTGTCGATAAGTTTCATGGCTTCATCACAGACGTGCTTACATCTTTTGACAAACTTCTGCACATCTTCTGTGCATGATTCGAGCTGATGCTCTACCACTTTGGTGTCCGATTCTACAAATGAAGATGAACAATACATGTTAAATGCATCGTGCTTAAGGAATATGTCATCCATATCTTCATCCTTAAATCCCTTATTGGCGTAGTCTGATATTTCCCTAAGATTCAAGAACTTAACATATTTGTCAGCGTCTTGTTGCGAAATCATTGTGAATTTTTCCTGGACTACTATGCCCCTTTCAACATCAATCTTATAATACTTTCCAAATATTTCAGGGTGTTTAGAAGCTACATCTCTCATCTCTTCAAGTTTCTCTCTTGATTCTTGGACATGGTTATAGCTTTTTATGACTCTATCTGGATAAACGACTGACGTGTACGCAACTGCTTCTTCACCTCTGCCAAGCAAAGCCTTTTTTGTAAATTCTTCGAAGAGCATGACATATTTCATCCTTATCTATAATTGCACGTCGGGCAGGGGTCGAACCTGCGACACCTAGTTTTGGAGACTAGTGCTCTACCAACTGAGCTACCAACGCGTTTAGTTTATTCAGGCATAGGAACTGGATCAGGTTCAAACTCCTTCTTCAGTTCTACGTAATCATCGTAACGATGCATACGTAGGCTTTCCTCATATGCGATACGATCATTCATCTGTTCATCAGTCTCATCAATCAGACCACAGATGTCAATTGTTTCATTACGACCCCTGCCATAAGAACGAATTCTAATGTTCTCAGCTTTATTGTTCTTCAGCAAGTTCTGTGCAGCTTGCATCATGGTGATGACATCATCAATAAAAATGTCTTCAATATTGATGCAGATTGTCTTTTCTCTTTTAAGTCTCGTTCTAGTTACCATTTTTGATATTTCTGTATTGTTGTGATTCAACCCATCCTCCTTCAGTGTTATAACCCCAGGGTCTGCGATCTCCCCATACTAGAACAAGAGAGTATGTCTTGCCAAATAGTTGGGTGATCTTGTGTGAAGTGGCTGCTTTCCTAAAGCAGATGCTACCAGGCTTCCTCCTGGTGATCAAGTGTTCGGAGGTTTCTACGTACCCACCACTGATGATAAGCGAAATAAAATTCCAAGGGTGATCGTGTTCATCCTTGTCTTCATCTGCTTTGTTGATTTGGTGGAGGAAGAGTTGAAGAGTTGTAAAAGGAATCTTGAAAATCAACCATCTTTTAAAGTGGATGACCCCAGCCTTGCTTTTAATTTCTTTGATTAACTTGAAAATCACGGTGATTCAAATATATATGTATGTTGATATTGCTCTTACTGCTGAACATGCTTATTGCTCCCCTGGACCACGGTAAGCCGCATAAAAACCACACCAGACGTTACTATCACAGACAATATGTGAAAACTCAGAAGGCTAGACAGGTGTCTCAGATGGAACATTATCCAGCTTGGAAAGACTTAAAGAACAGATAAAGTTGTCCCGAGAAGAGTTGAACTTCTGACCGACCGCGTATCAGGCGGTTGCTCTACCACTGAGCTACGGGACAATTTGGCAGTGATGAAGGGAGTCGAACCCTCTAAACCCTGAGAGACAGTCAGGTACAACAGCCGTTATGCGCCATCACCATTTAATCATTGTACTTCCCTAATCCTTTTTCTCTCGAGATGACTGCATCCTACGGAAGTATCTGAGATGCAGTGGACTATTTGCAATGATTGTCGGGAGTGCAGGATTCGAACCTGCGAGTTCTCCTGCTCCCAAAGCAGGCGGGGTACCAGACTCCCCAAACTCCCGATAACTGGAAGTTCCATTGAAATGCCAATGTTTACTTCCAACCCATAGCCAAGTGGAGCGTAACGGAGTCGAACCGTTGACATCCTGCGTGCAAGGCAGGTGCTCTAGCCAGCTGAGCTAACGCCCCATTTTTAATATTCAATTGGTTGTGAATATTCAAAGTCGATCACCCTGAAGCATTCATTTATAGTACTCCAGGAAAGTTCATCGCAACCAATCAATAGGCCTGCGTCAGTTCTAAGAGCTTGGAATCCTCCGGTCCTTGGTAACAACCGATCTTGAGATATTTTAATCAAGAATTCTTCAACAGGATAAAGATGGTTTCTGTTAACAACAGTTTCAACAGAAGACGCTAATTGCAATTCACGATTCGCGTCAACGTAGATCACATGCTGTCCAGCTTTATTAATGTCTTTTACTTTTTGATTATTCTTTACATGATGCTTTCTTACCTGTTCCTTAAGATCTTTCAGCTGTTGTTCAGTAGTAAAAATTGCATAATCTCCAGGATAAATCAAAAACACTTGTGGTTTGCTAAAGGCAACACGCAGATCCAGAATATCCATGACTGGAGCATCATTGTCCATTTTCATATCGCCATCTCTGAATGAATATGTTACATTTACGCAGTGCCCGGTGACCTTGATGAAAACCTGAGGACTCATTCTCACAGCCTTTCTGCCTCTCCATGTTGGAAGAATATCAAGGAACTGTTGGAGTGAAACTTCAGTCTTGCCGATTACTTCTGCATTGGAAAAGCTTGCAGTCATGATAGGATCTAC
>Ga0326734_1000541_pt1 | contig 10341 bp, 4 predicted proteins | sample 15_GP2_1315_FD_207944 | JGI IMG/M metagenome (GOLD analysis project Ga0326734, IMG submission 207944) | Glacier ice microbial communities from Ngari, Tibet, China - 15_GP2_131.5 | ecosystem: Environmental > Aquatic > Freshwater > Ice > Glacier | place: China: Ngari, Tibet | collected 2018-07-18
ACCAGGAATTCGATCAGCCGGGTGTCTTCAGCGGCCACGCCGTGTTGGCGGCAAAAAATGCGGACTTCCTTGCGGCCCAGTTCGGAGTGGTCGCCGCCCCGTCCCTTGGCAATGTCATGGAACAGTGCCGCGATGTACAAAATCCACGGCTTGTCCCAGCCGCCGGCCAGTTGCGAGCACATCGGGTATTCATGCGAATGCTCGGCCATGAAAAATCGGCGCACATTGCGCAGCACCATCAGGATGTGCTGGTCAACGGTGTACACATGGAACAGGTCGTGCTGCATCTGCCCGACGATATTGCGAAACACCCACAGGTAGCGGCCCAGCACCGAGGTCTGGTTCATCAGCCGCATGGCGTGGGTGATGCCTTCCGGCTGCTGGAGAATGCGCAGAAAATTGGCCCGGTTCACCGGGTCGGTGCGAAACCGGGCATCCATCAGGCCCCGGGCGTTGTACAGAGCCCGAAGCGTGCGTGCCGACAGGCCGCGTATGCCGACGTTGGTTTCGAACAGCAGGAACGTTTCCAGGATGGCGTGCGGCTCGCGCAGGTACAAATCGTCGCTGACCACTTCCAGCATGCCGGCTTTGTCAAAGAACCGTTCATTGAGCGGGCGCAAGGGGTAGTTGCAAGGGTTGAGTTGCTCTTCGATGTTCAGCAACAGAATCTGGTTGAGTTGCGTGACCGCCTTCGCAGCCCAGTAATAGCGGCGCATCAGCGCTTCACTGGGGCGTGTGGGCCGAGGCCCTTTGCTGGGCGCAGCAAGCACTTTATGGGGCAGGATGTCAAGCTTGGACGTGTCCAGCAGGGGCATGCGCCCGCCCGGGAATCCGGGAGGCGAAGCATGGTATCCAAACGATTCGGCCACGGCTGTTTGCAGATCGAACACCAGCCGGTCCTCGCGCCGGCCAGAAATAATGTGCAGGCGGGCGCGTATCAGGCTCAAGAGCGCTTCATTGGCTTTGATCTGCCGCACTTCAAACATGGTGACCAGGCCGTTTTTGGCCAGCTCTTCCCATGATTTGCCCAGGCCCGCAGCCCGGGCGACCCACAGCACCATTTGCAGGTCGCGCAACCCGCCGGGCGATTCCTTGCAGTTGGGCTCCAGTGCGTAGGGCGTGTTCTCGAACTTGTTGTGGCGCTGGCGCATTTCAAGCGTCTTGGCAATAAAAAACGCCTTGGGGTCCAGGATCGCGTCCAGCTGTGCCTGCAGGCGCTTGTAGACGGCTGCCGAGCCGGTCACCAGGCGCATCTCCAGCAGCGAAGTCTGCACCGTCACGTCTTTCGCCGCTTCTTCGGCGCAATGGGCTGCCGTGCGAACACTGGAGCCGATGTGCAGGCCGCAGTCCCAGCAGCTGCTGATAAAGCCTTCCACCCTGGCCTTGAGGGCCGGGTTGTCTTGCACGTCCACCATGTCGTCGGGCAGCAGCAGCAGCACATCGACATCGGAATGCGGAAACAACTCGCCCCGGCCAAAGCCGCCCACCGCGATCAGGCAGGCTTCCGGTGGAAATTCAGCCAGTTGCCACAGATGCCGCAACGTCGCATCGGTCAGCCTGCCCAGCTTTTGCAACTGGCCGTGAATGCCGCGGGTGGACGCGCCGCTGCTGGCCAGTGAAGCCAGCACGGCTGCCTTGCCAGCGCTGTATTGCTCGCGGAAAAGAGTCAATTCAGTCATGAAAGCACAGCCTGACGTTGAAGTTGCAAAAAACGGTCCCGCCGGGGGGACCGGAATCAGGCGGTGGGTTTTTCTTGCGAGGGCTGCAAGACAAAATCAGGCGTGGGCAGGCTGCCGGCCGACAGCGTCAGCACTTCGTAGCCCGTTTCGGTCACCAGCACCATGTGTTCCCATTGCGCCGAAAGCGAATGGTCGCGTGTCACGATGCTCCAGCCGTCTTTTTCCGGGCCATCCTTGATGTCGCGCTTGCCGATGTTGATCATGGGCTCAATCGTGAACACCATGCCCGGCTTGAGTTCTTCCATCGTGCCGGGGCGGCCGTAATGCATGACCTGCGGATCTTCATGGAATTTGCGTCCAATGCCATGGCCGCAAAATTCCCGGACGATCGAATAGCCCTGCTTTTCGGCAAAAGTCTGGATGGCATGGCCGACATCGCCCAGGTGGGCGCCCGGCCGGACGCACATGATGCCTTTCCACATGGCTTCATACGTCACCTGACACAGGCGTTTGGCGGCAATCGAGCAGTCGCCAATCAAAAACATGCGGCTGCTGTCGCCGTGCCAGCCGTCCTTGATGCCGGTGACATCGACGTTGACAATATCGCCCTTCTTGAGCGGCTTGTCATTGGGAATGCCGTGGCACACCTGGTGATTGACCGACGTGCACAGCGACTTGGGGTAGGGCGTGTAGTTGGGCGGACCGTAGCCCAGCGTGGCTGGAACCGTGCCTTGCACGTCGATCATGTAGTCGTGGGCCAACTGGTTGATCTCGTTGGTGGTCACGCCGGGCTGGATGAAAGGCGTCAGGTAGTCCAGCAACTCGCCAGCGAGCCGGCCCGCCACGCGCAGGCCCTCGATACCGGCTGCATCTTTGTAAGTAATACTCATGGCTGAATTATCCCACCGGACCCTCGGGCCTGCTTTTCGCCGGTCGCACCAGGGTTTAGGCGCTGGACTGTGCTGGTGCGCTGATAAAATCATGGCTTGCGGCGCCAGCCACCACCCTCACTGAAAAAGCCACCCCTACCGTGACCCACCTGACGACTTTTGAGGGCGATGCCCACGGCATCCGTGCCCTGAGCGACTTTCGCGTCTTGCAACTACTCCCCCGCCTGCAAGCCATCCACGACAAAATCACGGGCATCAGCGCCCGGTTTGTCCACCTAGTGGCCACCGAATCGGCACCTTCCGACGTCTTGAGCGCGCAGCTTGCCGCCTTGCTCAGCTATGGCGAGCCGTGCAATGCGCCGGCCGCCAGCGCCGCAGACAGCCTGCGGTTCATTGTCTCGCCACGCTTTGGAACCGTGTCGCCCTGGGCATCGAAAGCCACTGACATTGCGCACAACTGCGGCTTGGCGATCAAGCGCATCGAGCGCATCACCGAATACCAGTTGACGCTGAAATCAGGATTTTTCAGCAAGTCGGCATTGACCGAGGCGCAGCGCGGGCAGGTGGCGGCATTGCTCCATGACCGCATGCTTGAGAGCGTGGTGGCCGACCGGGCGCAAGCTGAAACCGGCCTGTTCACCGAATTGCAGGGTGCGCCGCTGCAGGCCATTGACGTGCTGGCAGGCGGCAAGGCGGCGCTGGAGCGCGCCAACACCGAATTCGGCCTGGCGCTGGCCGCCGACGAAATCGACTACTTGGCCCATGCCTTCACGCAACTCGGGCGCAACCCGACCGATGTCGAACTGATGATGTTCGCCCAGGCCAACAGCGAGCATTGCCGGCACAAGATCTTCAATGCCGACTTCACGATTGACGGCGTGCCCCAGGACAAAACTTTGTTTGGCATGATCCGCAACACCGAGCGGCTGAACCCGCAGCACACGGTGGTGGCGTATTCCGACAACGCCTCGGTCATGGAAGGCGAGAAAATCCAGCGTTTTTATGCAAAATCGGCTGCTTCCGCAGACGGGTCCAGTGTAGTTAACTATCAAAGTTATAGCGCCATGGATGACGTGCTGACGCATGTGCTGATGAAGGTCGAGACCCACAACCACCCGACGGCGATTTCGCCCTTTCCCGGGGCATCGACCGGCGCAGGCGGCGAGATTCGCGACGAGGGCGCCACCGGGCGCGGCTCCAAACCCAAGGCGGGGCTGACCGGCTTCACCGTGTCCAAGCTGTTCGATGGCGACTACGGCAAACCCGGCCACATTGCCAGCCCGCTGCAGATCATGCTGGAGGGTCCGCTGGGCGGTGCGGCTTTCAACAACGAATTTGGCAGGCCCAACCTGAACGGCTACTTCCGCGAGTACGAGCAGACGGTGGGCGGCCAGCGCTGGGGTTACCACAAGCCCATCATGATTGCTGGCGGCGTCGGCACGATTGACGCGCAGCTCACCCAAAAAATCCTGTTTCCGGCAGGTACGCTCCTGATTCAGCTGGGCGGACCCGGCATGCGCATCGGCATGGGCGGCAGCGCGGCCAGTTCCATGGCGTCGGGAACCAACGCGGCGCAATTGGACTTTGATTCGGTGCAGCGCGGCAACCCCGAGATCGAGCGCCGGGCGCAGGAAGTCATCAACCAGTGCGCCCAGCTGGGGCTGGCCAACCCGATTCTGGCGATTCACGATGTCGGCGCAGGCGGCCTGTCCAACGCCTTCCCGGAGCTGGTGAACGACGCCGGGCGCGGCGCCCGGTTTGACCTGCGCGCCGTGAAGCTCGAAGAAAGCGGCCTGAGCCCCAAGGAAATCTGGAGCAATGAAAGCCAGGAACGCTACGTCATGGCGATTGCGCCCGAGTCGCTGGCGCAGTTTGAAGCGTTTTGCGAGCGCGAACGCTGCCCGTTTGCGGTGATTGGCGTGGCGACGGAAGAAAAACAGCTGGTGGTCAGTGACGCGAGCCATGCCGCACCCGTGGACATGCCGATGAACGTGCTGCTGGGAAAACCGCCCAAAATGCACCGCGACGTGAAATCAGCACCCCATCCTGTCAAGCCGCTTGACCTGACCGGCGTCGACCTGCAAAAAAGCTGCATCGACGTGCTGAGCCACCCCACGGTCGCGTCCAAGCGCTTCCTGATCACCATTGGCGACCGCACCGTGGGCGGGCTGACGCACCGCGACCAGATGGTCGGCCCGTGGCAGGTGCCGGTGGCTGATTGCGCCGTCACGCTGGCCGACTATGCCGGTTTTGGCGGTGAAGCCATGGCCATGGGCGAGCGCACGCCGCTGGCGGTGCTGGATGCCGCCGCTTCAGGCCGCATGGCCGTGGCCGAAGCCATCACCAACCTGCTGGCCGCGCCCATCGACCTACCGCGTGTCAAGCTGTCGGCCAACTGGATGGCCGCTTGCGGCGAGCCGGGCCAGGATGCCGCCCTGTACGAAACCGTCAGGGCCGTGGGCATGGAGCTGTGCCCGGCGCTGGGCGTGTCGATTCCGGTGGGCAAGGATTCACTGTCGATGCGTACCGTCTGGAACGACGAAGGCAGCGTTAAAAAGGTGACCTCGCCCGTGTCGCTGATCGTCAGCGCCTTCGCCACGCTGCCCGATGTGCGCGGCACCCTCACACCCGAGCTGAACACGGTCGAGGCCGACACCACCCTGGTTTTGATTGACCTGGGCCGTGGAAAAAATCGCATGGGCGGCTCCATTCTGGCGCAATGCCTGCGTCTGGAGGGCGGCGCGGTGCCTGACCTGGACGACCCGAAAGACCTGGTCAATCTGGTCGGGGCCATCAACGATCTGCGGGCGCAGGGCCAAATTCTGGCGTACCACGACCGCAGCGACGGCGGCCTGTTTGCGGCAGTCTGCGAAATGGCCTTTGCCGGCCACGTCGGCGTGTCGCTCAACATCGACATGCTGATGCTGGAGGGCGACGGCATAAGCGACAGCCGCATGGACACGGGCGACAGTAAAAATTGGGCAACGCAGGTCGGTGGCCGCCGGGAAGAACTCACGCTCAAGGCACTGTTCAGCGAAGAACTGGGCGTGGTCATTCAGGTGCGGACCGCTGCGCGCAATAACGTCATGCAAACCCTGCGCAGCTATAACCTGTCCAGTTGCAGCCACTTTATTGGCAAGACGCGGCCTGAGCATGCGTCGCTGCAAGTCGGCAAGGGCGAAGTGCAGGTCTGGCGCGACACCAAGGCGGTGTTCAAGGCCAAGGTGCAGGACCTGCACCAGGTCTGGGATGCCGTGAGCTGGAAAATCTGCCAGCAGCGCGACAACCCGGCTGGCGCCGATGCCGAACATGCCGCCGCTGGCGACCTGGCGGATCCGGGCCTGCATGTGTTCTTGCCGCAGCCCAATGGCCTCGCCGCACCCGCACTGATGCTGTCGCGCCCCAGGGTGGCCGTATTGCGCGAGCAGGGCGTGAATTCGCATGTGGAAATGGCCTACGCCTTCACCCAGGCAGGTTTTGAAGCCATGGACGTGCACATGACCGACCTGCAAACCGGCCGCGCCCGGCTGGCGGACTTTGCCGGCGTGGTGGCCTGCGGCGGTTTCAGCTATGGCGACACGCTGGGCGCCGGCATCGGCTGGGCGCGTTCCATCACCTTTAACCCGCTTCTGGCCGAACAGTTCAGCGAATTTTTTGGCCGCACCGACACCTTTGGCCTGGGTGTGTGCAACGGCTGCCAGATGTTTGCCGAACTGGCCGACATCATTCCCGGTGCAGGCGCCTGGCCGCGCTTCACCACCAACCAGAGCGAGCGCTTCGAGGCGCGCCTGTCGATGGTCGAAGTGCTCGAATCACCGAGCCTGTTTTTTGCCGGAATGGCGGGCGCGCGCCTGCCGATAGCCGTGGCGCACGGCGAAGGCTATGCCAATTTCGCTCGCCGGGGCGATGCCGGTCAGGCGATTGCCGCGATGCGCTTCACCGACAACCACGGCCAGCCGACCGAAACCTATCCGGCGAACCCGAACGGCAGCGCCGGCGGACTGACCGCCGTGACCACGGCGGACGGCCGCTTCACTGCCATGATGCCGCACCCCGAGCGGGTTTTTCGCAATGTACAGATGAGCTGGACCGGGCTCGACCAGAGCGAACTCAGCCCGTGGATGCAGCTGTGGCACAACGCGCGCCGCTGGGTGGGTTGATCTGGGCAAGAACTGAATGTGCTTGCTATATTAAACATAGCTCTTTGCGCATACTCCAATTGCGCAAACGGCTTATTTGATACTTAAAGTCTGCGCCAGCCGGTGCGCAGCGCCCGGCGCCAGCGCAACCCCATCCGGGCCGGCATTGGCCGCTTCGATGCAGAAAAAATCCTGCCAGCCCTGGTCTGGCACATCTGCCATTTTGCGGGCGCCTTCGCTGCCGGGATTCCACACCACCACCGAACGGCTGCCCTGCGTGTCGATGACGATGCGCCGCTGCCAGGGTGCATCCACCAGCGCATGGCGGCCGGTGAACGGCTCGTTTGCGCTTGGCGCGGCATGGTAGATGCGGTCGCACGCCAGATCGAACGCAAATGGCGTCTGCTGGACATCAGCCGCTATCCCCCGGAGTTTGTCCAGATAAGGCAGGCCGTCCAGGCCCTCAATGGAAATCCGGTCCGCATGGCTGACGGAAAAATAACTGTGCAGCGCTTGCGTCAGGTGAAACGTCTGCGTGCCCAGGTTGCGGGTGTGCAGCGTCTGACTCAGGGTTTGGCCCAGCGTGATCTGCAGGCTGACTTCCAGATGGGGCGCCAATGCAGCCCAACTGGCTTGTTTGTCAGCCTGCGCGCACGGCTGAAGGCTCAGGCTGACTTCATCGTCGCTGCTGGCATGAACTGCGCTGACCTGCCACCGGTGAATGCGCGCAGGCCCGTGCTGCAGGGCGTCGGCCGGCATGTCCTGCCTGGCAAACCATGGCCAGCACAGCGGCACGCCGCCACGAATAGCGGCAGGTTCGGGGGGCGAATCAGGCGACAGCCAAAATACTTCGCGCTGACCGGCCGGCTTCCACGACAGCACATGCGCGCCGTGCAGCGCCACGATGGCGTTGCCATGGCGGGTGGTCAGTTGCAGGGCGTCATGGCCGGCGTGGCGGAGATGGGTGATTTGTGGCGGCAGGTGCATGCGGTAAATTATGGCCGGACCCCTGGGGTGTGAGTTCAGCCTGCAAAAGCCGCATTTTTGAAACCCATTGAAAATGCTGCCGAGCCTGCATTCAAGGCCAAGTCGGGTCTTGACGTTTTCACTCAACCGGCCCCATACCGAGTTGGAAAAAACATCTGCGTACACTCTGCGCCATGTTGTCTAGCCGCTTTGTTTTTCTGGATGCCCTTCGCGGCCTGGCTGTCGTCTGGATGACGGCTTACCACTTCTTTTTCGACTTGAACCATTTTGGCTACCTGCCACAGGATTTCTACACAAATCCCGTCTGGACCTGGCAGCGCACGGCGATCGTGAGCCTGTTTTTATTCGCTGCCGGCCTGGGTCAGGGCGTAGCTGCCCATCAGCAGCAGGCGTGGGACCGGTTCTGGCGGCGCTGGATCCAGGTTGCCGGCTGCGCGCTGCTTGTCAGCGCGGGTTCTTATGCGATGTATCCGCAAAGCTTTATTTATTTTGGCGTCCTGCATGGCCTGGCCGTGATGCTGGTCATTGCGCGCCTGACCAGTGGCTGGGGCGCGTGGCTGTGGGCCATGGGCGGCGCAGTTTTTGCCCTGAAATTCATGGTGGAGGGCGCGCATGCCCTGTGGCCTGAACTTGATTTTTTCAACGACAAGGCGCTGAACTGGCTGGGTCTGGTCAGCCGCAAACCCATCACGCAAGACTATGTTCCCCTTGTTCCGTGGTTAGGCGTGGTGTGGTGGGGCGTGGCGACAGGCCGCTGGCTGCTGCGCAAGCGGCCGCAATGGCTGGGCGGGCAAACCAGTCCGGCATTGCCGGGGGTCAAGGGCCTGGCGGTGCTGGGCCGATGGAGCCTGAGTTATTACTTGCTGCACCAGCCGGTGCTGATGGGCATCATGATGGCGTTGAGCATCCTTCGATAAATCAGCCCCGGTTAAAAAAAGCCTGGGCACCTACCGGCTGCAGCGGTCTGACAACTGGCCAAACCCGGCCCCATGCTGGCAAAGAAGGTTCAGGCTTTAAGCCACGCGTTTCAATGCGTAACAGGCAGGGTAACCGGATGACCGAAAGTGCTGAAAAAATGCTGTCCGGGGCAAACGGCTGCGTCCTACAAAGTCGTCTTTACCGGTCCGGTAACTTTCTTCGAAGGTAATTTTGCCCGGCTATCCTGAACAACCATGCCCAAAACCAACCCATCGGCTGACGGCCGGAAAAATTCCACCAAGAGCAGCACGGCCGCAAAAGCCGCTGCCCTCAATACCGACAGCGGGCCGGCGACATTGCCCCCTGATTCTGGCGGCGACATCCATGTCCAAAAAATGCTGGACACTGAAGTGCTGGTTGCCGCCATGCCTTTCAACATGACCAAGCCTGCTGAGCATGGATTTGCCAACGCCATCGCGCCGCAGCCTGGCGCTACTGCCGAGCCCGATTCCAGGCTGCCTACGGCCAGCACCCTGTCTGAACAAAACAGCACCGACAAAACAGGCGGGATCGCAATCGAAGGTGTCAATGCCACCATCGAGCCGCTGGACAGGGTCCGGGTGGACTCATCCGGCCAGATATTGACAACCAATCAGGGCGTGGCGGTCTCGGACAACCAGAACTCGCTGAAATTCGGTTTGCGCGGCCCTGCGTTGCTCGAAGACTTCGTCTTGCGCGAAAAAATCACCCATTTTGACCACGAGCGCATTCCAGAGCGCATCGTCCATGCCCGGGGTTCAGGTGCCCATGGGTTTTTTGAATGCTATGCGCCACTGACCCAATACACCAAGGCCGCGCCTTTCAAGGAAGCCGGCAAGGTCACGCCGGTGTTCGTGCGCTTTTCCACCGTGGCCGGTGAGCGCGGCTCCAAAGACACGGCGCGTGACGTGCGCGGCTTTGCTGTCAAGTTTTATACCGACGAAGGCAACTGGGACCTGGTGGGAAACAATATCCCGGTGTTTTTCATTCAGGACGCCATGAAGTTTCCTGACCTGGTGCATGCGGTGAAGCCCGAGCCGCACCACCAGATGCCGCAGGCTGCCAGCGCGCACGATACTTTTTGGGACTTTGTCTCCCTCATGCCCGAATCCACCCACATGCTGATGTGGCAGATGTCAGACCGCACGCTTCCGCGCAGTTACGCCACCATGCAGGGCTTCGGTGTACACAGTTTTCGTTTTGTCAACGACGCTGGCCAGTCGGTCTTTGTTAAGTTCCATTGGAACCCGATGGCGGGCACGCATTCGTTGGTTTGGGATGAAGCTGTCAAGATATCAGGCGCTGACCCTGACTACCACCGCCGCGACTTGTGGGAACGCATTGAATCAGGCGCATACCCTGAATACGAGTTGGGCGTGCAGATTTTTACTGAGGAACAGGCTGAAAAATTCAGCTTTGACATTCTTGATTCAACCAAGATCATTCCTGAGGAACTGATTCCGGTCCAGCCGATTGGCCGCATGGTACTCAACCGCAATCCGGACAACTTTTTTGCCGAAACCGAGCAAGTGGCTTTTTGCACGGCGCATGTGGTTCCAGGCATTGATTTTTCCAATGACCCGCTGTTGGCCGGACGCATCCATTCTTACATCGATACCCAGATATCACGCCTGGGCGGGCCCAACTTTCACGAAATCCCCATCAATTCACCCATCGCACCGGTTCACA
>Ga0326734_1000542_pt1 | contig 10322 bp, 11 predicted proteins | sample 15_GP2_1315_FD_207944 | JGI IMG/M metagenome (GOLD analysis project Ga0326734, IMG submission 207944) | Glacier ice microbial communities from Ngari, Tibet, China - 15_GP2_131.5 | ecosystem: Environmental > Aquatic > Freshwater > Ice > Glacier | place: China: Ngari, Tibet | collected 2018-07-18
AACCATCAGCTCATGCGAAGGATTCGCATGGCTCACGGGCTGTTACATCGCCCTTGGAAAATTAGTCGGACGGAAACCTTGGGCGATGAGTAAGGCAAGTGTTATTTAATTATCTAACGCTCTCTAAGCGCTTGCGTCAGTCCGTAATACTGCATTACCTCAACTCGCATGGTCTTCTCCGGATTTTTTATTGCGGAAATAATCTCGTATGCGCGTCAACACGATGCTGCGGGTCAGCGTCTCGCCCAGCACCTGGTCAATGAAGGCCCGATCGGCCGGCGCGAGCTTGGCCAGCGGTTGTGCCAGGTCGTTGGCGATCGCGAGCTTGGCGGCGATGACGCTGGCGAAATGGTATTCGTGCGCTTCCGCATCGAAAGGCTGTATTGGAAGTTCGCTGGGCAGACTCAATGGAGCCAGCCGCAGATCCTCCCCGGCCAGCGCCGCGATCGGCAGCTTGAGCTGGTCCGCCAGTGAGCGAATGCGGTCGGCCCGCTCGCCGGCGGCGCCGCGCTTGAATGCCCGGTAGCGGCCCAACGGAATCGGGCCGGACACGGGATGGTAAGGGCCGCTCCGGACACCCTCATATTCGACATATAGGTCGCTGTCGAACAGCCCCCACAACAACAGTACTGTTTCGCCGGCCATGTCCGGTTCCACCTCGTAGGCGGTGCCATCCACCGAGACGCGCGCATCGATGCCGACTTTGCGTCGCTCCGGTTCGCGGGCGAAGCGGCAGTATTGCTCCCAGGCGCACATTGCACGGATGCCGTCGGGCGGAAAGTTGGCGATCCAGTCCTCGATGCGCGAGTGCGGTTCGGTGCGGTGGTCTTGCCGGTTGTAGCGCAGCAAGTAGCGCATCAGCCATTCGTTGGCCTGTTGTTCGGTTTCCGGCTTGTGAAAGTGGTACAGCGTTTCGTGGGCATCCTTGACGGTGCGGAAGGGACGTTCGACTTTGCCCTTCGAGCGGGCCGTCACGCGCTCGCCGTCCTTGCCTGCCGGGATGTGGGTCAGCCACTCGATGCCCAGGGCCTGCATCACGTTCTGGAATACGCGACTCTTGGCCACCGGGCCATTGTCAAGATAGATCATCTTGGGCCGGCCCTGGAACGGAAATTCGGCATCGCCCTTCGCCGCCATCGCATTGAACAGAAAGCGCAGCGCCGACTCCGCATCCTCGCCGTAAACGCAGCGGTATTCGAGAAAGCACACACCGCTTCGGTCATCGACCACGCTGTACAGCATCAAGGTGGGCTCGCCCTTGGCAGGGTCCACCCAAGATGGCGCCTCGATGCGTTTCAGGTCGGACGGCGACATGTCGAATTGCCAGCAATCGTTGCTGTGCTCAGCCTGGAATCGCACGGCGGGTGGCTGTCGGCGCAGACGCGCCTGATCCAGGTGCCAGCGCGTGAGGTACTCGTTCACCGTGCTGCGCGTCAGGACGCCTTGCGGCGCGCGCACCAGGCCCTGCCCGGTCTCGACGCCATACTCTTCCAGCAGCTCGATGGCGCGTTTGGTCGACAGGTGCCGTCCCGCCTTGTTGGTCGTCCTGAGTTTGAGCGCCGCGACCAGCTCGCAATAACGCTCCAGTTCCGATTTCGGCATCAGGCGTGGCGTGCCGTGATCGACACGATGCGCCGCGCGCGGCTTGAGGAAGTCCTTCAGCGCCCGATACACGGTGCTGGCGGAGACGCCGTACAGATCGGCGCTCGCTTGCACCTGCGCCGTCCGCTCCCGGCTTTTGCGGGGCAAGCGGTCCAGCCGCTGCCGCAGGTGCAGCAGCGAATCGGACGGGATCTGCTTACGCTGCCCCGACGACATCGCTGTCTGCCTTGGACAGGTAGTTGTAGAGCGTCGACTTGGAAATGCCCATCATCTGGCAGATTTCCCTGATCGTGTGCTTGTCTTCGCTGTGGAGCCGCAAGGCCAATGCCAGTTTGGCAGGGTCGAGCCGTTTCGGCCTGCCACCCATCCGGCCGCGCGCGCGGGCAGCGGCCAGGCCTGCCAAGGTGCGCTCGCGGACCAGGTTGCGCTCGAACTCGGCGAGGGCGCCGAACAGATGAAACACCAGGCGCCCGCCGCTGGAAGTGGTGTCGATGTTTTCCTGCAAGCTGCGCAGCCCGACTTTGGCCGCTTCGAACCGTTCCACCAGTTCGATCAGGTTCTTGAGCGAGCGGCCCAGCCGGTCAAGCCGCCAGATGACGACGGTGTCGCCGGCGCGCAGCACCGTCATCAGCGCGGCCAGGCCAATGCGATCGGCCTTCGCGCCGCTTGCCATATCCTCGAACGTCCGCTCGCAACCGGCCGCCTTCAAGGCATCCCGTTGCAAGTCGAGGTTCTGGTCATCGGTCGATACCCGAGCATAGCCGAGCAACATGGCGTCAAGCCCAATAAATCACGGAAATTCAGTGTAGCTGGACTTTGAATATTGGAAAGGGATGATGGAGTGCCGGAATGCGGGGTACAGCCTCTTTTTGCGGTTCACTTGAGGTAGTGCAAAAAACGGACGTTTTTTGGACCGGCTACCCCGTCGTTTTCAGTCGCAATTAATTCTGGTTCGTTCAGATTGAATGCAGGTCGGTGCAGTTCAATGCAGGTTCATTCGCAGTTATCTCTGGTTTGAGGGATGCGCTGGTCGCAGTTAATTCTGGTCGAAAAAGCCGCTGAATGCAGGTCGGAGCGTTATTCAATGCAGGTCGTTACACCTATTCGCTCGTTTCGATGGTCGGTGACTGCCGCGTTTCGCAGGTCGTCGACATCCGCAAGGGCGTGCACTGCATGATCCCGAAGGCAATCTTCACGGCCAAGAAGTAATTTGTCATACCATGAAGGCGATATCCACTTTCGCCCTTGCCGTGGCGCTCGCATTCAGCGCAGGACCACGGCAAGCGGCCGCAGCACCCAAATTTCTCGTGGTCGCGACGACGACAGATATTAAAAGCATCGTCATGGCTATTGGTGGCGACAGGATTGAAGTCGAAAGCCTGGCCGCACCGACCCAAGATCCCCATTTTCTGGAACTCAAACCAAATCAGATCGCGTGCCTGCGCACGGCCTCGCTCGTCGTTCGGATCGGCCTGGACCATGAGCCTTGGCTTGCGCGCATGCAGACGCGTGCACCGATTGTGAATCTGTCCCGGAATGTGCGGCTGCTCCAAACCGAGACGCCGCGCCTGCGCGTGGAGCGCCGCTCACATACGCACGCATTTGGCAATCCGCATTACTGGCTGGATCCGGAGAACGCTCGGCCAATGGCCGCTGCCATCGCCCAGGCGCTGGAAAAGCTGAGCCCGGCGGACCAGGCCTACTTCGAGGCCAACCGAACCGCATTCGTGAAACGCCTAGACCAACGCATGCCAGTCTGGGCACAGACACTCGCGCCCTATGCCGGCACCCGCATGGTGGTCATGCACGACACCTGGACCTACTTTGCCGATGCCTTCAAGCTCTCTGTCGTCGCCGCGGCCGAACCCACGCCGGGCGTGCCGCCATCGCCATCCGAGCTGGCCGGCTTGTATGCCCGAATGCGCGAAGCCAAGGTCGGCCTGGTGATTGCAGATCCGAACTCCAATCAGGCGCTGGTCCGGCAGGTGGCCGAACGCGGTAATGCGCGTGTCGTTGCCCTGGTGCCGTCGGTGGGTACGGACCCGGCCGCCGGCGATTACTTTGCTTTGATCGACCTGAATGTGACACGTCTTGTGAAAGCGCTACGCTAGAGCATGCTTGAACTTTTACTGTGGCCGTTCGCCGCCGGTGTCGTCTTGACCGGGATCCACGCCTACTTCGGTTTGCACGTCCTGGCGCGCGGCATTGTTTTTGTCGACCTGTCGTTGGCGCAGGTAGCCGCTCTTGGCATTACCATCGCCATCCTTGCCGGCCATACCGTCGACAGCCAGGCCGCCTACTGGTATGCGCTGGCATTCTCCTTCAGCGGAGCAGTACTGTTCGCCGTGTCGCGCCGCTACGAGCAGGCGATCCAGCAGGAGGTCGTCATCGGCATTGTCTATGCCGTCTGCGCGGCATTGGGCGTGCTGGCACTTGACCGCGCGCCGCAGGGCGCCGAACACATCAAGCAGATCCTGATCGGCTCGATTTTAACGGTGAGCGCCGACCAGGTGCAGCACCTCGCTGTGCTGTATGCGGCGATGGGCTTCGTCCACTGGATGCTGCGCCGCCCGCTAATTCAGGCATCATTTCATCCGGAGCCGCCGTCGTCGACCCGGTTCATCTGGGACGTGGTGTTCTATGGCTCGTTTGCCATAGCCGTCACCTCGTCAGTGCGGATCGCCGGCGTGCTGCTGGTGTTTTCCTACCTGATTGTGCCGGCAGCAATTGCGACGCTCCTGACCAAGGGTATCCGGCCGCGATTACTGCTGGCATGGGTGCTCGGCGTGGTCATCACAGCCGCAGGGCTGGCGGCATCATGGGCATGGGACTTGCCGACCGGCCCGGCAATCGTTGCCACTTTCGGTGCCGCCATTGCGCTCACTGGCGTCCTGTTTGCCTTGCGCGTACTGTCGGCGCGGATGGTCGGGCGCGCGCTGACATTTGTCGTGGTTGTCGCTGGCCTGCTGCTGGTTCTTTTCCCGCAGATGGACCAGCCGTGGCTTGATGCAATCGAGCGCGCTGTGCCGCAGGTGCAAACCGCTTTCCTGGATGAAGACGACCGGACAACCCGGTTGGACGCGCTTGAAGCAATCCAACGCGGCCAGGATGAACTGACGATGCTGCGTCTGCGCCAGCAGGACGTGAACTGGGGAAAACTTGAGATGTCCATCGACATGCAGGAGCGACTGCGCCAATACCTGGCTGGCCGCAGCGAAATCGTCGCTGGCGATCAGTTGGTACTGAAAGACTTGGCCATCAAGGCGCGCGACGAGCAGTGCCTGTTGATGGGCCTGCCTTTAACGCTGATCGGCGCTATTAGTGCATTCCTGCTGTTCAGGCGTCGTTGCCAAAGTAACTAGCCGGCGATATTTGTTGTTGTCCTAACTGGCGTGCGAGTCGTCAATGCAGGGCGGTTTCAACACCACGCCCAATAATGCCACGGCTGGCCATCAGCTCCTCGATGTCGCGAAAACTCAGCGCAAACCGGAAGTAGAGCCACACCACATGGCTGATGAGCTCGGGAGGAAAGCGGAAGCAGCGGTAAATTTGGGAATTTTTCATCCCGCTACTTTACAAAATTTTGCCGGATGCCGTAAATTGACAGTACCTTTTAGTGCAATGCTACGCGGTATGCCACACCGAAACGCTCAGCCAGCACGGCGAGGCGCCTGTCTAACGTCCATAGCCTCGCACCTGGCATAATCATCGTTGAAGTCAACAAGACCATGTCCACAAGGCCGCATCCCATCCCATACAATGATTCACGTTCAATAAACGCCATGGTTTCCTGCAAACCGATATGCTGAACCATTGGGAGCAGACCCAGGTCACCAAGCGTTTGTGGCCTCGGCGCAGGTGGCGTGCCGCAGGCGATCTCCCCAATGACCATCGGGTGCGTCAGTACCCTATCCTGATTGAGCAAGATCTCAAGCGCCGCATTGCGGTTTCGAAAGTGGTCAATCCACACGGAAGTATCGATGAGCACGCCACTCATTGACGTGGCTCGAGCCTGCGGCGAGGTATTTCCGACATCTCTGGCATCGTGGCGCCCAACGCGGCCAAGCGTTTAGCGGCGCGCACGCGCACGAACGTCTTGATGGCCTCGCGGAAGAGGTCTGCTTTATCCATGGATGGATCTGCAACCTCAAGGGCTTGGTTGTACAGTTCGTCGTCGATCGTGACAGTGGTTCTCATGCAGACTCCTTGAATCAATAATGATGTAAGTATGCGTCTAGTATCGCATCATTGCACTCTCTTGAGCGGGTAGAAATCTTTTTCAGTAAGAACGCACAACTGACCATGGCGCAAACGGATGATTTTCGATACTGGAACAGGCCTCCTCAGGTTGAGATACTTGGCAAACTGCATCTACGGCTTACGACGGCGCAACGCGCTGGCTAACCCTTTACTGGCGGCGGGCGCGCGTTTTGCCGCTTTGGCAATCGGCCGCAACCGTGCTTCAATTTCCTGGTGCGCCGTCTGCGCTGTTGCAATCTTTTGTTCAAGTGCGGCATTGCGCCCTTGGGCTGCCGTCAGCGCTTCCTCGATCGCGGACAGGCGGCCGCGCGCGCCGGCCAGCTCGGTGGCCAGTGACGACGCTTTCTGGCGGTATGTATCGAGGGTCGTCCTGATTTCATGGTCGACCCGTTCGAACTCGGCTTTCCAGTGACGTGACTCGCCGCGGGCCTGATCAATTTGCAGCAGGCTGTGCTTGCGCGCGCCTTCGAGCTCGACCAGGCCGGCAGCATACTGCTGCGCCGTTCGGGCGAGCTCGTCGGCGATGCCGGCAAGGCGTTCATCCTTGGCCGTTAATGTGGCGCGCGCCTCGGCCAAGGCATCTTCCAGGCGCCGGATCGTGTCATCGCGCCCGGCGATCGTTTCGGTGGCGATGTCGAGCCTGGTCGTGAGCGCATTGGCCCGCTCCACCGCCGCGCTAGTGTGTTCGCGTGCCTCGGCGACAAGCTTCTCCGCTGCCGCTTTGTCCAGCGCGAGGGCGTCGCGTTCGCCCGCCAGCGCGTCGCTGGCCGAATCGACCGCTAGGCGCCAGAAGTCGCGCGCGAGACTGCCCACGGCATCCGGCAAGCCGTCAATGGCGCTGTCGCGTTTTAATTTTAAAACATCGTCGAACCAGCCATTGATGTCTTTCTGGACGTCGCCGTCGGAGCCTTTTTTTGCGCCCGTCGATGCGATCGTCCATTCGCGCACCAGGCCGATCGACGGCTTTTTGCCGGCGGCGGCGAGGGCATCGCAGGCGCGACGGGTCAGCGCTTGCCGAGTCAATTGAGGAACTGTGTCCGGGGCCATGGGGTTTTCCTTTGAATGGAGGCAGGGCAGTTGAAAGCGACGTGCGCCTGCGGGCGGCGTCCAGCGATGGGGCATCGTAGCATGCAATGCTCCTTGGCGTAAAAAATTTTACGTCAATAAAACAGCATGTTAATTACAAAAATTGGCATCTAATCGAGATTATGCCGATAATCCCGACTGTTTACTGTATTCTGGCAACTGAGCCGTGTGGCCGCTAAATTTGCCGTGGAACATAATTGATGATTGACGTAGAAAAACGGGATGTTGACGGCGCTACGCCCGTGGCGACGGTGGAAAAGGGGAGTATCGGTCCTGTTATCGGCGACCCCGGAATGTTCCACGACGTCCCCCTGGTCGACGCCAAAACGGACTCGGAACTGGCCCGGGCATACTTGCTGCACGCCGAACTGGCGCCGACGACCCTCAAAAGCACGACAACGGAAGTAGGGCGGTTTTTGTTGTGGTGCCAGGCGCACGGCAAGGTGCTTGCCGCCATCCGGGTCGAAGACCTGCTGGCCTATAAAACGTTTTTGCGGGATCCGCAGCCAGCGGCCCAGTGGATCTCGGCGACCCGGTGGCCGCGGCGCAATCCCCGCTGGCGTCCGTTCGCGGGGCCGTTGGGCGAGCCGAGCATCCGCCAGGCGTTTCGGGTGGCCAAAGCGCTGCTGACCTTCGGCGTCAACGCGGGATATTTAAAGCGCAACCCCGGCGTGCTGGTCAAAAACATTAAGACGTCACGCGACGCCCGGGTGACGCGCTACCTGCCGGTGACGGCCATCGATTTCATCTACGCCGCCCTCGAGTCGCTACCCGGCGCCACGCCGGCGGCCAGCAAGGCGCGGGTCCGTGACCGGTTTTTGTTGATCGCCTATCTGACCACGGGCGCCAGGCTGAGCGAAATCGTCGCGGCCACCATGGGCGCGCTCTACACCGAGGGGGACGGCCGCTGGTGGCTTGATGTAATGGGCAAGGGGACGAAACCGCGGCGGTTGCCCGTGTCTCCCGAGATGCTGGCGGCGTTCCGGCTTTATCGAATCGCGTACGCGCTGCTCCCCACGACCTCGCGCGACGACCGCACGCCGATGGTGTTGAATACCCGGGGCCTGCTGCTGGTGGCGGTGACGGACGAAGCGGCGGCCAATGCGATCAAGCAGCTGCTGGCGGATGCGGCCGGCCTGGCCGAGGGCAATGGCGACGCCGATTCGGCAACGGCTTTGCGCGCCGCCTCGGTGCACTGGCTGCGCCACACCATGCTGACCACACATGCGAATAACGGCGTGGCCCTGAAAACGCTGCAGGACACGGCCGGGCATGCCAGCCTGTCGACGACGGCGACGTATCTGCACAAGAGCGACAGGGAGCGCCACGATGAGCTGATGGCGTCGCTGGAGCAGCCGGGCACTGACCAGGCTCGATGACGGAAATTTTTACTTGTCGATGGCATTTTTTCTGGCATTGCATGCCATGCCGTCCACCGTCCGTCCAGAATTGCCATCGAAGGTGAGACTGTACGGGGACTTTGCACGCGCTTGCCCAAATAGCAGGCAAGCACGGAGAACCGCACCGCCAGCGGGCTGCGAGAGTGTTATGCCCGCTTATGCACAGGCCTGTCCACAAAAAATGGGCATAAGTTTGTGGGTTGCTAATGCACGGTTCAGTTGCAGCTTATGCTGATTTGACCTCGCCGTCAGTCGCAGTCCATCCCAGTCGAAAAAACCGCTGCGTCCGGCAGCGTGCAATCCTCGACTTCATGGGGCGGGAACTGAGCAGCGCTGGCCGAGCAGCAGCAAGAAGTGTTCGACCTCGCCACGGAAAACGAGCGGCAGGCTGCCGACATCGAAGACAAGAACGACACTGCAGCCAACCTGGCGACGCTGCAGGGGCCGCCTCAATCCAGATCGAAATCGACCTGGCCATGGCCCGCAACGGCGCCTTGCGCGAACACGAGGCGGCCGAGGCGGTGCGCACAAGCTTGCAAAGGCGCTGTTGAGGCTTGAGGCGATGCCGCGCCTGGAAGCCGATATGGGCGCCTGGATCTGGACAAGGAGCAGCAAGATCGCATAGCCGCCGAGCAGCAGGCGGCTGTCCTGGCGGCGAAGCTGAAGAAGAGTCAACAAACGGACCGGCAGGGAGAATTAGCCACTATCGCGGCTGTGGAAACTGGACGCCGCCGACGGGACGCGGCCAAACTGCGCGGCAGGCACGCCACACCAGTGCCTTACTTACGCAAATAAATTGCTAGCATATTAATAATTATAAATATAGTATTAATCATATTGAACAGCTGCCTCGAATCTACTCTTCAAGCCCCTGGCCGCTGCACACCTCGCCGCGCGCGAGCCCGCAGCCAGACCTATGAGAACCTTGAGCCATGCTTGTCGAAGACAGTTTGCTTTTCCTTTTTCTTCCCGGAGCGTTTTTCTTACCGGTGACATATGTGGACGAACATGACCGGGTCAAGCATCTGCACGTGATTGAGCAGCTTGCCAACGAACTCGGCCGGCCAGAGGCGGAGCTCAAGTCCTTGTACGAAGAAATACTCACCGACATGCAGGAAGAGGCGAGAATCCGGGACTACCTTCCCATACTCGTCTCAAAGCGTATCAAGAGCATGTTTAAGCCTGTTCCTGGAGGCGCTTGCGCCGGAAATTTTTCCGCGTCGGTTGAGCTAGCTGGCCCCGCCCAGCGCGATGCGGGCGCACGCGTCCCTGCCATCCAGCGATCCGGCGATTCAGGCCCGGTACCAACTTGATACCTCTTACCCGGAGCAAGACAAATTATGAGCGACACTATTTGTACGACCCACGCCCAGGTTGTCGACGTGTTCATGTCAGCCAACGACGGCGCCACCTATACTATTCTGGCGGGCGGCAAGGCGATCCGCTGCGAACGGCCAGGCTGCGGAAAAACAAGTTGGAGCGTGGACGACGCGACGAAAAAATACTGCGTGCAACATGGAAATTTATTTGATATTTTTCAAGTTTAGATAGTCAGCGTCTTATCGTTGGGCATGGGGCCAAAAATTGGGACATAAAATAGCCGCGGTGATGATAGAAATGCTTGTCCCGGGCATCTTGCACATGGGGATCCTGTCCTGACGTCTTAATAATGTAAATACCTTGCGCTGAAAAACTAAAATTTCTCTAGAAAAACATAATTTTAATAAAATAAATATTTTACAAAAAAATATATCAACCATCATTAATAATGATTTGACCTGCATGCTGCGATGCAGCATAATTAACTTATCCCCTCTATTTTTTTCAAGAAAATAGATTTAAGCCTGGGCGGTTTCAAGAACCAAGCGCAACACTGTGTTAATGAACAGTATCGGTCGATGATTGCAGCAGTGCGATGTGCTGAGTATAAACGACCAGCGGTGACTCAAATCCAAGGCGGGCACGCGGGCGTGT
>Ga0326734_1000543_pt1 | contig 10305 bp, 10 predicted proteins | sample 15_GP2_1315_FD_207944 | JGI IMG/M metagenome (GOLD analysis project Ga0326734, IMG submission 207944) | Glacier ice microbial communities from Ngari, Tibet, China - 15_GP2_131.5 | ecosystem: Environmental > Aquatic > Freshwater > Ice > Glacier | place: China: Ngari, Tibet | collected 2018-07-18
ACGCTGGCGCGCGCCGCTGCTGCTGACCGATAGCAGCAACTGTCCCCCGGCGCGCGCCAGCGTGGCGCTGCCAGGGTCGACGTGCTCGAGCCCGAGGCGATTGCCGCAATACAGGTTGCCGCCGAAGGTGAGCGGGCGCGCCAGGGTCAGCGCCGGCGGCGCCAGCCGGTTCCATGCGGCCGCCAGCCGCATGGCGACACTGGTGTCCGGGCAGGGCGGCTGCGCACTGCCGTCGCGCAGCAAGCTGGCGCCGTCGTAGCGCCAGCGCTGGCCGGCGCCGGAGAACGACACCGCGCCGGCGTCGGCGGCATCGATTGTCAACAGCGTGGCGCCGATCTGAACGCGCTGACCGGTACGCAAGGCAACGCTGCCTGTGCGGCGCTCCAGCGCTCCCCGTTGCAGCAGCAGTTGCCTGGCGCCGCTGACGTTGCGCGCGAACCAGCGGCCCGATGCGTCGCGGCGCAGTGCCAGGTGATGCTGGTCGGCCTGCGGCGCCGCCAGTTCGTTGCGACCTAGCGTGATCGACTCGCCGGGCTTGAGCGCAATCGAGATCACGGCCGGCAACCACGCCGCGGGCGAGCGCCACAGCGACAGCAGTTGCAGCGCGCACAACAGGGCCAGCAGTCCGGCGGCGAGGGCGAAGGCGGCGCCACGGCGAACGCCTCCCCCCGGGAGCGTGCTGCGGCGACTCATGCGCAGCTTCGCCGCAGCGCCGTGCCGGCCGTATTGGCTGCATCGGTTGCATTGTCCGCATTGGCCGCGTGCGCACGCTGGCGAATGGCGGCAATCGTGCGGCTGATGGCGAGGGCGTGCGGCGGCCTGGCGCCGGGATCGACGCTCAACAGGCTGCGTAACAGCGTGAGCGCGAGCGCGGGCGCCCCCGCGCCGTCGGTCATTGTCGCGCCGTCGCTTGTTGGCGTTGGCGTTGTCGTTGCCATTGCCGTTGCCGTTGTCATTGCGGCGCCCGTGGCGCACCAGGTCGCATCCTGCGCGCTGGCGGCCTCGCTCCGCCCTGCAATCCGCTGCAAGAACAGCGCCGCCTCGTCATCGGCCAGGGTGGGCGGAATGGCGCCGCTGTGGCGCTCGCGCAGCATTGCGGCGCCGGCCTCCTGGTGGTCGCGCCTGGCCTGGCCGCAGTCGCGACAAAACCGCAGCGGCAGTCCGCCAGTGACGAGAAAGTAGAACAGGGCGCCGAGGGCAAAGTAGTCGCTGCGCGCGTTCGTCAGGTAAGTGTTGCCGGCGGCCGGGAAGAACTGCTCCGGCGCCTGCCAGCTGGCGGTGCCGGCGTAGCTGTGCGCGCTGCAATCGGTCAGCAGGCGGCTGGTGCCGAAATCGGCCAGCTTGACGCTGCCGCCGCGCGCGTCGAGCAGCACGTTGGACGGCTTCAGGTCAAGGTAGCGCCAGCCATACTGGTGCACCTTGGCGAGCGCCTGGTTCAGTTGCGCCAGCCAGTCGAGCGCCTGGGCGAACCCGATCGCGCGCTTGAACCCGCGTTCGCGTGCGACGTGCCTGCCGAGATCGCCGTCGAGCAGTTCCAGCGCCATCACCGGCAAGCCCTGGTGCACGCCGCAATCGAGCAGGCGCACGAGGTGGCGCGCGTCCCACGGTGCGAGCGAGCGCAAAAAAACGATTTCCTTGTTGGCGCTGGCGATCCAGCGCGCGCGCTGGCCAGGTTCGGCGCGTTCCATCTGCTGCCGGTTGATCAGCTTGAGGGCGACGCGCGGACCGGCGGGGAGCCGGTCGGCGCACCAGACAATACCGTAGGCGGAGCCGGCCAGCGGCGCGTGCAAGCGGTAGCTGCCTGCTTCGAGTGTGATGACTGCGCCCGCTTCGAGCATGCTTTCCCCGTGTTCGCGCTGATCGATGACGGCGGCTGCCGTCAGCTGTGCTCAGGCTTAGCCGGGGGTGGAGGAAAGCGCGAGGAGAACAGGGGCGGGGACGAAAAAAGCCGCCCGGTTGCCCGGACGGCGATGGTATTTGATGCAAGCGGTGCGCTGCGCGATGTGGTTAGCGCCGATGGGCGTGGCCGTGGTGGCCGCCACGACCGCCGCCGTAGTAACCATCACCATAGCCACCACCTCCACCGCCCACATACACTGCCGCCGAAGGCTCGCGGTAATAATACGCCGGCGTGCTCTGGTAATACACCTGGCGCGATTCCTGGACATACACCGGCCGCGATTGCTGGACATATACCGGCGCCGGCGCGTAGTAACTGTCGCGGGTTTCGTAATGCGTCGCGCGGGTGTCGGCATAAGCGCCACGGTTGTCGTAGCCGTTACGGTTGTCGTCGTAACCATTCCGGTTGTCGTAGTAATCGTTGCGGTTGTCGTAGTAACCATTCCGGTTGTCGCCCGCGCCGATCGAACTGCCCACTGCGGCGCCGAGCACGCCGCCAATGATGGCGCCGTTGCCCCCGCCCGTGCTGTGGCCGATCGCCGCTCCGATCAAGGCGCCGACGGCAATGTTGGCGCCGCGGTCTTGCGCCATCGCCGTCGACGAGACGGCTATTGCGGCCAGCAGCACCGCGCCCGGGACTTTTTTGTTCAACATGGCGTTTCCTCTTGCCTCGGGCTGGATCGGAATGATCGTGTGAAGCGCCCGGCATGCAGTCATCATATCGGGTAGAAAATTGCCCGCCATTGTTAATACAGAATCTTACAAATCCTGCACCGGTTGTAACTTACAAGCTGTAACATCAGGGCCCGCCGAAACACTTCGGTCGTTCGAAACCACGGGCGTGACGCTGGTATGCTCGCCACCGGCATAAAGACAGGTGCTGGCTACAGGTTCAGCCTCGGCAGGTAGCCGCCCGGAATAATCCCGAAAACCGACAGCACGATCAGGATCAGCAGGATGATGAAAAGCACGCGCACGATCTGGGCCACCGGGGCAGGCAGTGGCAGCAGGCTGATCAGCCACCAGATGAGCCCGAAAACGACGAGATAGACGATGAGGCTGATAAGGACGTTCATTTTTTTCCTCCACGGCGTGGATGACGCGTTGTCGCATCAGACAAGTGTGACAATAGCGGAATTTTGAACACCGGGCCGTACGGTTGGGCGGCTTGCAGCCGCGCCTGCAATGCGGCCGTGCCGGGCGGCGGCGCGGCACTGATGTCAACCGGCCAATCGACGAATCGACCAATCGACCAATCGACCAATCGACTACTCGAGCAATGGGCTGCTCGGTTCATCGACAGCAATCCGGCGTACCGCGCGGGCGCGGCCGTGGAATTGGCGGCCGTACATGGTCTGGATACCGCTCGACCAGTTTTGCCCCCATACCAGCTGGGAGCGCACTTCCGAGGGTTCGCCCGACCAGTACCATTCGCGCTCGAACTGTTCTTTGCAATTGGCAAACAGCAACGCCAATTCGCGCCGACTCGGCAGATCAGCGCCGAGCGAAATTGCCCACGCGCGCGCGGTGGACCAGGTGACGTCAGCCGCATCCCCTGGCAGCAACACGAGGTGATGGTCGGGCGCGCCGTTCTTTCCGAGGATCAGGCCGGCGTAGGATTCACCGTCCTGCAAGACTTGTCTGATTGATTCTGACGTGCCCATTCGCGCTTTCCTTCGTTTCGTACGCCGGGATGTAGCAATTAAGACCTGTTCACGTGCTGCTTAGTTGCCGCGTTTGGCGCGGTGCACACGCGCAAACGCAAAGGTACGTCGATCCGCAAGCGGGCATGCGCCGCGTGAAGGTCAGGCAGCAGAGGCGACCGCGTCTTTTCAGCAACGCGGCGGCCTGAACAAGACGCCCGCTGCGCCAGCGGCTGGCACAACTTGGGCGTAAAAACATGGGCTATAATCGAACGACGATGGCACCCGCGAGATTGAAACCGAGACCATATGGCAGGCCCGACTGATCATTCTGCAGAAGGACTGTGCAGGTACCCGCCGGGAAACGCGGGGACGGCCGAGCAAACGCGCGTGCACCGCGTCATGCGCACCTTGTGTTCCGCCGGCCACCTGCTGTTGCGTGCCACCGACGAGGCGCAACTGCTGCGCGACATGTGTCACTTGATCGTCGATCAGCGCGGCTATCCGCTGGTTGCAATCGGGTACGCAGAGGGCGATCCGGAGAAAACAGTCCGGTGGTCTGAAAGCGTCGGCATCGACCTGGCGGTGTTCGATGCGCTCCACGTCAGCTGGGCCGATTCGGCGTCCGGGTACACCTCCGCCGGGATTGCCATCCGCAGCGGCAAGCCGAGTGTTGCGCGTGAAATTTTCAGCGACCCTGCTTACGCCGGTGCATCATTTGCCGTGTTTCGCGCCAACGCCATCGAGCATCGCTTCGCTTCCGCCAGTTCCTTTCCGCTGGTTGCCGATGGTGTCGTGTTTGGCGTTCTGAGCATGGCAGCAGCCGAGCCGGAGGCGTTCGACGACAAAGAAGTTGCTTTGCTGTCCGAATTGGCTGCGGACCTGTCGTTCGGCATCGCCAACCTGCGGCTGCGGCAGCGCCATGCGCAGGCGCAAGGCCTGATCGCGCGACTGGCCTATTTTGATTCCCTGACAGGTTTGCCGAACCGGTTTTTCTTGCTCGAGCAGATCGCGCGGGCGATCGACGTGGCGGCCCCGCACCAGAACCACGTTGCGCTGTTGCATTTGCAGGTGGGGCGGTTCGAGGAGCTCAATGAGGTCCTGGGCCATGTGTCGGGCGACCAACTGTTGGCCGAACTGGCGCGCCGCGTTGCCGTGGCGGCCCCGCGCGGCGCAATACTGGCACGGGTTGGCGATGCCGAACTGGCCATGCTGTTGCCGAAGGGGGATGCCGACGCGGCGGTCAAAACAGCGTATTGCGTGTCCGAGCTGATCCACGATCCGATTCCCGTCGCCGACCTGATGGTCGATGCCAGCGTGCGCGTCGGCATTGCGCTGTATCCATCCCATGCGCTGAGTGCGGAAGCGCTGCTTCGACGCGCCAGCGCGGCACGCCGGCATGCCCGTCCGATGCAGGGTGGCCACGCGATCTACGCCGGCGGACAGGAAGAGCAAAACAGCCGGCGGCTTGAACTGATGAGCGATTTGCGGCGCGCGATCGAACACGGTGAGCTGTCGCTGCACTGTCAGCCGAAGATCGACATGGCCTCGCGCCAAGTGTGCGGCGCCGAGGCGCTGGTACGTTGGACGCGCCCGGTGCACGGCCTGGTGCCGACAGCGGAATTCATCGGCATGGCCGAGCAGGCCGGATTGATCACGCCGCTCACCAACTGGGTGCTCGACCACGCATTCCAGCAACTCCACAAATGGCGCGCGGCGGGTTTCGAAATCCCCCTGTCGATCAACCTGTCGGCCCACGACCTGCGCGATCCGGACTTGAATGGCCGGGTGCGCGAACTGTTCGCCAAGTGGGGCGTCGACCCGCGCATGGTGCAGTTCGAGCTGACCGAGAGCGCGGTGATGGAAGATGCGGCCGGCGCGCTGGCGACCTTGAACGCGCTCAAGAAGGACGGCGCCAGTTTGTTCATCGACGATTTCGGCACCGGGTACTCAAGCCTGAGCTACCTTCAAAAGCTGCCGGTCGACGGCATCAAGATCGACCAGTCGTTCATCATTCCGATGATCGAGGACAGCGATTCGGCCATGATCGTTCGCTCCACGATCGAGCTGGCCCATAACCTCGAAATGGCGGTGGTGGCCGAAGGCGTTGAAAGCAAGCAGGTGTGGGACCGGCTGGCGGGCGCCGGATGCGACGTTGCCCAGGGCTACCTGGTGAGCCGGCCAATGCCGATGGGGCAACTGCCGCGCTGGCACGCCCGATGGTCGGGCGCGGTGGGCGGTGCGACGCCGGCGTGACGTGGCCAATCGGCCCTTGGCACGGTCGCGCCACGCATTCTCCAGTCGACGATCGGCTGCTTGTACATGAGGTAACTGAATGCCGGGCGGATAACGCCAGCGCCGGCGCCGGCGTGCGCGAAGAACAACCACCACAGCCTGCAGCGGCGCAATGCCATTGCGAACACACTTAGCCGCACGCAATTGCCAGCACATGTGCCAGCAATCCGGCAGCGGCATTAAAAAGTTGCGCTTATATCAATTCCCGGCCGAATGCCGAAAACATGCAGGCGCTGAAGGCAAAAGAATGCGCCGATCTCGACGCCGTCGCTCGGCGCTTGGTTAACTGTTTCAAAATGGAAAATTACGGCTGCGACATTTGCGGAAAATCAAAAATCGGAGCCCCGGTGGGCACTAGTATTTTTGTTGACCCAAGTTAATTTCTTGCGCTCACCGTATTCACCGCACCACCATGTCAACGGAGGAACCGCATGAAGGAGATGGCCTGCACAAGCGCCAGCGAAGTTTTCTGCCTGGCCAACTGTAACTTGCCTCTCTGTCGGCCTGGCGGCGAACGGCAGAAAGGCGCTGTTGCCGTCCTGTTTGCCGGATTGTTGGTGGCGATCATTGGATTCTTCGGGCTGGCGCTCGATTTGTCGCGGATATACAACAGGAAAGTTGAAATGCAAGGGGTGGCCGATACGATTGCCCTCGCGGCGGTGCAAAAACTCAACGGCACCTCGAGCGGAGTCAGCGACGCGCTGAGCGCAGCGCGAGAGATCATGCTCGACGTGAATTACAAGCCAAGATACAACTATACCCGGACGATGGCCTGGTCCGATGCGGCGATCAAGTTCGGCCGGTCGGTCAATGGCAGCACGGTCTGGCTGGGCGCCGGGGAAGCTTCGGCAGCGCCTGCCGAACTGCTCTCCGTGAAAGTCGACACGACTGCGCTCGATTCGGCTTACGGCCGGGTCGACATGCTCTTCATGCCGGTCGTCTCATCCTCACTTACCGCCGTCATGGTGGGCCATGCGGCCGTTGCAGGCAGGAGCCGGCTGAACGTCACGCCGCTCGCCATTTGTGCAATGTCGAGCCTGCGGCAAGCCCCACGGCCCAACCCGGCAGGGCATGTCGAGCTGGTCGAATACGGCTTTCGCCGTGGCGTCAGCTACGACCTGATGAATCTCAATTCGAGCGGCCTGACGCCGGCAAACTTCCTGGTCGATCCAATTGCAAAGCCCGGAAGCGGCAGCTCGCCGTCCAATTTCGCGTTGTCCACCGTCGGTCCCTATGTTTGCACAGGCACAGTGGCTTTGCCCAAGGTAAGCGACGCCCCGGTGAGGGTACAGAGCGGCTTTCCGCTGTCCTTGTTGTTCAACCATCTCAATTCACGCTTTGACCCGTCCAACGGCGCCTGCGATCCACACGCGGCGCCAGCGGATACGAACATCAAACAGTACACGGCCGCAACCATTGGCTGGATGAACCCCAAACCGACCTTGCAGAGGGCTAAGCCATCCACCGCGGATCCGACGCGACTGCAGACGATCGCCGATCTGCCCATGCCAAACAACCATCCGCCAGGGGAATACGGACCGCTGTGGGCGAACGCCCGCGCCGTTCCCTGGCAGTCTGTCGGGCAAACTGAACCGGCCGCAGGCTACACCCCGTTCGCCGCCACGCCAGCGGTCTGGAACGCCTTGTACGCCACCGGGCCGGGATTTTTGGGCAGTTATCCCGTAGCGACCCCGTATTCCACCGCGTCGTTCTCGCAATTGCCCCCGCCCGTGCACCGTCCGGGAATCAAGAACCGGCGGGTGCTGAATATCCCGTTGCTCGCCTGCCCGGTTTCCGGTTCCGTCGCGATCGTGATCGGGATCGGCAAATTTTTCATGACAGTGCCAGCCGACGCCAACATGATCAGTGCGGAATTCGCCGGGCTGGCCTCCGAACACCAGCTCGGCGGGCCAGTGGAGATTACGCAATGATCAGATCGCGGTGCCAAGCAAGACAACACATGCAGGGAAGCGTGGCGGTCGAATTTGCGTTCCTGCTGCCGGTCATGATCATCATGCTGGCAGCGCCACTGCTATTCGGCCGGGTCTTCTGGCACTACACCGTGGCCCAGAAGGCGGCGCAAAATGCCGTCAGGTTCCTGGCAGCGGCCAACCCCGCCGAGATCAGGACACCCGGCGCGGGCGGGACCGAGGCGCCGATCGCCGCTGTCGCGAGGGCGATCGTCATGGCGGAAATAGCGGAGCTCCAGCCCGGGCCATATGCCCCAGGTGTCGACATTTTGTGCGATGGCGGCCTCTGTTTTGGCTTCCAAATTCCAGCACGGGTCACGGTGCGTGTCACCATGCCGATTTATGACGAGATTTTAGGCGGAATCACTTCAATTTTTACTGGCGGCGATCAGATTCTTCTCAACCCTGTTGCGACGACAAACTATGTTGGAAACTGATCAACCCAAGGCGTCCATGCGGGGTGCCCGGCGATCCATGCAGACAGGATCCGTCGCAGTCGAGTTCTCACTGATCGCCATCGTGTTCTTCGCATTCATTTTTGGAATCATGGAACTGGCCCGGATGATGTACATGTACAACACCCTGGCCGAAGTCACGAGAAGCGCTGCAAGAGCGGCCTCGAATATCGATTTTCACAACACGACGGCGCTGAACGCCGCCCGGCAGCATGCCATTTTTCGCAACACCCCAGGTGATCTTGTTGTTGGCAATCCAATCACTGACCAGAACATCCGCATTGACTATCTGTCACTGGAAAGGCAGGCCAACGGAACGCTTGTCATGCAGCCCATCGCGACCGCCTCCTTGCCTGCGTGTCCGTCGCGAAATCGCCACAACTGCCTGGCGAATCCGTACAGTAACAGTTGCATTCGCCTGGTTAGGGTGCGCGTGTGCCGCGCAGGCAGCGACGCGTGCGATCGCGTCCCCTACGACCCGCTGTTTCCGCTGGTGCCGTTAGGAGCGCTGCTGCCTAACTCAACGACGATCGTCAGCGCGGAGTCGCTCGGGTACAGTGCAGGAGATGCGCTTTGCCCGTAGGGCGCCATTGCCCCGACTTGCGCGTGTTTCACGACGGCAACCTCAGCCTGACAATACCGCTGCAGCGCCGCCCGGTCCCGCCTTTCCTTTCCTGATATGCCCCCCAAGAATGCGTTGCGCTGTCGGCTCGACTTCTTTTCGTAAAAGCCATGCAACTTGACACTCGCAGCGCCGCGGTAGGGGCATGCACTGGACTATTGATCATCGGGCGCGTCTCCAAAAAATGGTCGGTGCAATTTACCCGGCCGGTCTACACGACCGCTGGCAAGTTCGGCGGCGTGATCGTGGCGTCCGTCGCCCGGCCTATCTTTCCCGGCGTTACAAGCAGCTCGATCCCGGCGAAGGCGCATCGATTGTGCTGGCGCGAGGATGGCGCCATCCTCGCCGAAGCCCGGCGTACAACAGAAAACCTGAAACTGGAATCGATGCTGACCGGCCCGGCGTTCGATCAGCGTCAAGGCAGCACTGACGGCCGTTCGTTACCCGCGCGTATCGCGCATCGACGGTGTTGAGCGTTTTTTTGCGTCGCGCTATCTTTCCCGCTACGGCCTGGTCGTCATCGTTGGTCAGTCCGTCAAAGATGCATACGGCGCCTATTCCGGCCAGCGCAACATGTACCTCGGCGCTGGCGCGGCCGGGTCGATCCTGCTGGTACTGCTCGGCTGGAACGTCTTTCAAACGACGCGTATCCGCCATCGAACCGCGAAGGCGCTGACGCTGGCGCTTGATGAGGCCGCTGCGGCGCGCGCCACCCTGGTCGACGCCATCGAGTGCCTGAATGAATCCTTCTGCCTGTACGATGCCGATGCCGATGCCGATGCCGATGCCCGGCTGCTGCTGTGCAACCGCAAATATGCGCAGTGCTTTACCGATTTCGAACGCTTCGAGGATATTGCCGGCATGCGCTTCGAAGACGTGGTGCGCTCGTCGCTGGCGAAAGGAGAAATGATCGAGCCCGCCTTCGAGGGCAATGTGGAAGCCTGGGTAAAGCAGCGCATGCAGCGCCATCGCCATCCCGGCGCTGAGAAATTTTGTATCCTACTCGACCGGATTAATTCGCCGCGTCTCGGTAAGAGAGCGTTAGATAATTAAATAACACTTGCCTTACTCATCGCCCAAGGTTTCCGTCCGACTAATTTTCCAAGGGCGATGTAAAAGCCCGTGAGCCATGCGAATCCTTCGCATGAGCTGATGGTTCGCTCGAACGATGCTCCTAATCGGCGGCAGTCGGTAATCCAGGCGATAGTTCGTTCCACGCGCCAGCGCAGCGGTTCTGGCTGAAATCCGACCTTTTTTTCGCCCAACCCCTTGTCCGGAATATGCGATGCCACATCAAGATTGGTTAGATATGACACTGCGGTTCCTCGGTAGCCCTTGTCAAAGTACACCCGTTTTGCCCGTGGCAAAAGTGGCAGAAAATGTTCGAATAACGGCACAGCTTCATAGGTGTCAGAGAGGTT
>Ga0326734_1000544_pt1 | contig 10295 bp, 11 predicted proteins | sample 15_GP2_1315_FD_207944 | JGI IMG/M metagenome (GOLD analysis project Ga0326734, IMG submission 207944) | Glacier ice microbial communities from Ngari, Tibet, China - 15_GP2_131.5 | ecosystem: Environmental > Aquatic > Freshwater > Ice > Glacier | place: China: Ngari, Tibet | collected 2018-07-18
ACCAATGCTGCGGTAACTGGTTTGCCTGCTGGATTGACTGCTAGCATTGATACAACTGCTAAAACAGTAACTATTAGTGGTACTCCTACTGCTTCGAGTACCTACACAATAACAACTTCAGGACATACTGCTCCGTGTACGGCTGCAACCATATCTGGAACGGTAACCGTAAATCCGGCTTCGACTATTGCTTTGACTTCTGCTGCTGCGACACAAAGTCAAACAGTATGTTCTAGTACTCCAATTACATCTACTGTGTACAACTTTGGCGGAGGCGGAACCAATGCTGCGGTAACGGGTTTACCTGCTGGATTGACTGCTAGCATTGATACAACTGCTAAAACAGTAACTATTAGTGGTACTCCTACTGCTTCTGGAACGTATACCATCACTACTTCAGGACATACTGCTCCGTGTACGGCTGCAACCATATCTGGAACAGTAACCGTGAATCCGGCTTCGACTATTGCTTTGACTTCTGCTGCTGCGACACAAAGTCAAACAGTATGTTCTGGTACTCCAATTGCATCTACTGTGTACATCTTTGGCGGAAGCGCAAGCAATGCTGCGGTAACTGGTTTACCTGCTGGATTGACTGCTAGCATTGATACAACTGCTAAAACAGTAACTATTAGTGGTACTCCTACTGCTTCTGGAACGTATACCATCACTACTTCAGGACATACTGCTCCGTGTACGGCTGCAAACATATCTGGAACAGTAACCGTGAATCCTGCTTTGACTATTGCACAATTACCAGCTGTTTCAACAATACCTTGTAGTTCAACACCAAGTTTTGCACAAGCAACACCTACTGATACGTGTGGCCCTATAAACTTGACGTTCGTTGATGTGAAAGTACAAGGAAGTTGTATAGGATCTTACTCCATAACAAGAACATGGACTGCAACTGATTCATCTGGAAATAAAGCAACTGCTTCACAAGTTATTAATGTTAGCGACACGGTTGGTCCAACTACTAACACAGCTTATTCAGCAATCATTAACGTGAATTGTGATGCAATTCCAGCTAAGCCAGAACTTGTATTTATAGATAATTGCTCTACTGTTTCTACTCCAATTTTTACAGAGAACATTATAAATAGAACCGATAACTCATATTCTATTGTTCGAAAATGGTCTGTGTCTGATAGTTGTGGGAATATATCTGAGTTTACACAAGTTGTAAATGTGAATATTGTCAATAGTCTAGTTCAAACAAGCAGCTCTATTTGCAATGATGGAGAAACGACAACAACCGATTTAAATAATTTATTACCAATGGGTACTCCTACTAACGGAACTTGGGTAGATGTAAACAACTCAAATGCTCTACTAGGAAGTATACTTGACGCTGCTGGACTTTCAGTAAGAGATTATATTTTTGAATACAAAATAAATGACACCACTTGCCCTAGAACAATTAGAATAACAATGACTGTAAATACAGGCTGTAGAATTGTATTAGCTTGTGGAACCATAGTAGTGCATAATGCTTTCTCTCCAAATGGTGATGGAATTAATGAAAAATTCGTAATCGATAATATTGATGATACCGTTTGTTATCCAGATAATACAGTAGAGATTTACAACCGATGGGGAGTATTAGTATACGAAACTAAAGGATATAATAATACGAGTAATGCTTTTGAAGGTATTTCTGCTGGTAGATCTACTATTCAACAATCTACTGGATTACCAACTGGAACTTATTTTTACATCTTGAGTTATACATCCCTTGACGGTACAGGAAAAACTATAACCAACAAAAAAGACGGATATTTATACTTATCCAAATAAATAATCTAATACCTGAGGACAAAAAATCCTCAGGTATTTTAAAAATTCTATCTTTAGCACGTTCAATGAAAAATAATCCTACAGAAATTTAACAATTAGACAAACTGGATTCTTTGGAACGAAATGTTTAGCTTACCCAAAACAATAAATATCTACTATGAAAACAAAATTATTCTCTTTCGTTTTGATGTTTACAACCTTTGTAAATTATGCACAACAAGATGCTCAATTTACACAATATATGTACAACACCATCAATATTAATCCAGCCTATGCAGGATCAAGAGGCGCTTTGAGTATTTTTGCGTTACATCGTACACAATGGGTAGGACTGGATGGAGCTCCTGTTACTAACGTTGCCTCTGTCAATACACCCTTAAACGAAAGTAATTTAGGTTTAGGAGTGACTATAATTAATGATAAAATTGGACCTACTACAGAGAATACAATTTCTACTGATGTGTCCTACACGGTCCCTACTTCTGAAACTTTTAAGCTCTCTTTTGGAATTAAAGCAACTGCTAACTTTTTTAATTTAGATATTAACCGTTTAAATCCAGCTGAAGCTGACCCAAGTATACGGGATTTCAATAATAAATTTACCCCTAACATTGGAGCCGGAGTTTATTTGCATTCTGATAAAGCGTATATCGGATTTTCAATCCCTAATTTTATAGAAAGCGATCGCTATGACGACAATGAAGTTGCTATTTTTAAAGAAAAAATTAATTACTATTTAATTGCAGGTTACGTATTTGATATGAATGAATCTATTAAATTCAAACCCGCATTGTTAACTAAAATTGTCGAAGGCGCACCTATTCAAGTAGATCTTTCTGGGAACTTTATGTTTAATGATAAGTTTGTTCTTGGAGTAGCCTACAGATGGTCAGCTGCTGTAAGTGCAATGGTTGGTTTTCAAGTTTCTGAAGCAATGTATATTGGATATGGTTACGATCATGATACGACAAGGTTAAAAAACTACAATTCTGGTTCCCATGAAATATTTTTGCGTTACGAAATATTTAAAAATAATGGTAAAATCACAACTCCAAGATTCTTTTAAAATTAAATAGAATGGGAAAATTTATATTCCTTTACGTTACACTATGTTATATTGTTTCTTTGGATGTAAATGCACAAGATTCTAAATTTTTCGTTAACGAGAAAATAAGCGATAAGCGTGTCTATGTAGATGCAATAAAACATACGAAAGGGTAGCTGAAAAAGGATACATATCACTTGATCTATTCAAAAAGTTGGGAAATACCTATTACTTTAAAACAGTAGTCGACAAACCTGCTAAATGATATTGTGGATTATTTGCCATCTGCGTCGATTTAGAACATGAATAGTATATTCTATATGCCACGTGTTCGTTTCTTATTGTCCAAAATGATACCGCCAATGAAATATTACAAAAATTAAAACAAAAATCGGTGGCTGCACACGAGTAAATAAATTGAAATAACGATTAAATTATAACTCCAAGATTATTCTAAAAACAATTATTATGAAAAAAAATATACTTCTTTATTTAACAATAGTAAGTGTTTTTTCCATCAACATACATGCTCAAACTGCACAATTAGCTTCCGCTGATAAAAAATATGATAAGCAAGCCTACGTAGATGCAATCAAAACTTATGAACGAATTGCAGAGAAAGGTTATAAATCAGTAGATTTATTTCAAAAACTAGGAAATGCCTATTACTTTAATTCAGAATTCGATCAAGCTGCTAAATGGTATGGAGAACTATTTGCTATGAATAACCCTAACATAGAATCTGAATACTATTATCGATATGCACAATCCTTAAGAGCAATCAGTAAAAATGATGAGGCAAATGAAATAATGGAATTATTCAGTCAAAAATCAGATAATGATAGTAGAGCTAAACTCTTCAAAAAAAATACCAATTACTTAGCAGCTATAAAAGCGAATTCGGGAAGGTACAAAGTGGAAGATGCAGGTATAAATTCTACTTATTCTGATTATGGCGCTGCGCTTTATTCCAATAAATTGATCTTTGCTTCGGCTAGGGATACTGGAAGTGTCGGACAGAGAAAACATAAATGGACTGATCAATATTTTACAGATCTATATAAAGTTGATTTAAATCCGGACATGAGTTTAAATACTACGATATCAAAGAAATTTGATCCAGCAATAAATACAAAATTCCATGAATCTACTCCCACATTTAGTGCTGATGGAAAAATAATGTACTTCACAAGAAATAACTATTTAGGCGGAAAAAAAGGCAAAGATGGTAATAAAATCACTTTAATTAAACTTTATAAAGCTACTTTAGAAAATGAAAATTGGACAAATGTAACTGAACTTCCATTCAATAATGATAACTATAGTACTGCTCATCCTACGCTTAGCGCTGATGGTAAAACATTGTATTTTGCTTCAGATATGCCTGGTACTTTGGGACAATCTGATTTATTTAAAGTGAAAATTAATAAGGATGGAAGTTTTGGAACTCCCGAAAATTTAGGTAATACTATTAATACCGAGGGAAGAGAAACCTTCCCATTTATTTCAGATGAAAACGAAATGTACTTCGCATCAGATGGACATCCCGGACTAGGCGGACTAGATGTTTTCATGTCTAAAATAAACAATGGCGGTTCATTTAGTGATGTACAAAATATAGGATCTGATATTAATTCACCTAAAGATGATTTTGGATATTTAATTGATACTAAATCTCGCAGGGGTTTCTTCTCATCAAATAAAGATGGAGGACAAGGGTTTGATGATATCTATTCTTTTCTAGAAAACAAAAAACTTGTATGTGAGCAAAATTTGTATGGTACAATAACAGATGCAACAACAAATGAAGTATTAGCTAACACTAAAATAACGGTATATGATAATCAGTACAAGGTAATTAATACTGCTAACTCAGATGAAAAAGGCAATTATAACTTTGCTGTACAATGCGACAAAACATATGCTGTAAGAGCGGAGAGAAAAGAGTTTACTACCAAGGAAGTTAAGGTTATTATTAGCTCTACTACTGGGAAAACTTTCTTACCTGTAGCACTAGATAAAGAAATATGTAAAGTTGCTGTAGGAGATGATTTGAGTAAATGTTTTGGTATTAAAATGATTTATTTCGACCTAGATAAGTCAAATATTAAGGAGGTGGCAGCATTAGATCTTGAAAAAATATTAGATGTTCTCAATCAAAATCCATCTATGAAAATTGACATTCGCTCGCACACTGATAGCCGACAAACATTAAAATACAATCAGACGCTTTCTGAAAAAAGAGCTAAAGCAACCATTGACTGGTTAATTCAGAAAGGAGTTGATTTCAATAGACTCACAGGTAAAGGATACGGAGAAACGCAGTTGATTAATAAATGTAATGATGACACCATTTGCACTGAAGAAGAGCATCAATTTAATAGAAGGAGCGAATTTATTATTATCGGTTTGTAATTATTTCAAAAAAAAGCAGAAGGCTGTCAATTCATGACAGCCTTCTGCTTTTCTTGTTCAATCTAAATCCTTAAAACACAACAAAAGTTTATAGAAGTAATTTGAATTAACCGAAAGTAGTTAGCAAAAAAATAGTCCAATGAATTCATTGAACTATTTTTTAAAGAAACGCTATAAAATCTTGAAAATAAACTAACAATTTCTAAATGGATATAAATGTAAAAGGCTGCTTTTTGGGGAAATGGCAACCTTTTAGATTTAAAAAAAAACAAACTCTAACTAAATTTTGGCAAAAATATTTGTATAATATTTTCTTCCATTTGCTGGATTTTCTTTAACTGCTATTCCAAAATGTGTATGATCTCCTTCTATATTCGCTTTATGACTCGGACTAGCCAACCAAGCATTTAATACAGCTTCTGGAGTATTATAATTATAAGCAATATTTTCACTCACGGTTTTAGCGCCTAAAATTTTAATTATATTTTCAGATCGAGCTACAAAATCGTTATGGTTGACTACATTATTAGCAATCATATAATTAACATGCTCTTCTGATTTAAATGACATATGATTGATTTTTTCTAAAGGCTTTAACCCAACACTAACTCTGTGTTTATTTATCAAATCCATTGTCTGCAATTCTAATGTATTATAAGAATAACTAACTACTTTTTGTGCATAAGCATCTACAACTTCAGATTCGTCTGAAGAACATGAATTCATGGTGCATATCAGAATCAATAGCAATACTACACGAAGTGATGTTGTATTCATAATGTAGTAGATTAAGTTTGAAGTAGCTTGTGGGGTAAACTTCTTTAATAAATAAATGATAGTTTTGATAATCTTCATCAAACATATTCATTTTATCGTTTAAATACCAAAAATAATCGATTAACTACATTAAAAATATATTTACATATGTATAATTCGTACATTATGGAGAGAGGCGATCTATTTTCCAAGAAAGCTGATTATGAGCAGTATACCTAATCCTGTCGTGTAATCGATTAGGCCTTCCTTGCCAAAATTCTACCTCTAAAGGTGTTACAAGAAAACCTCCCCAGTGCTCAGGTCTTGAAATTGACACATTATTAAAATCGTTCTCCAACTGTTTAAGATTATTTTCTAAAAAGTCACGAGAGGGAATAATTTCACTTTGATTAGAAACAATAGCTCCTAGTTTACTGCCATCTGGTCTGGAATCAAAATAACGATCTGAGATTTCTTCAGTAGTTTTTTTTGCAACACCTTTAATAATTACTTGTCGTTCCATTGTGTGCCAAAAAAACGAAAGACAAATATTGGGATTTTGGGCAATAGCCTTACCCTTTTCTGAATTATAATTAGTGTAAAAAATAAAACCTTCTTCATCAAATTTCTTCAACAAAACTACTCTAGCTTTTGGAAACCCATCTAAACCTATTGTAGAAACTGTCATAGCATTAACTTCGCTTTCTCCACCAAAGTCTTCTACTTCATGAAACCATCTGTTAAAAAGGTTAATTGGATCTTCTGGTATAGTTGATTCTAAAAGTTCGCTCTTATCGTAAGACTTTCTGTAATTACTTAAATCATTCATTATTGCATGTTTTTAAGATTGTTTAATAATAGTATAATTTCATTTCAAATAGATTTAGACAAAAATAAATGGATAAATAAAAAAATTGATTTGTTTAAAATTCAAAAATTTTGCCATCATCAGCCAATACAACTTCAGAAAAAATCGCAGCAGCTTCTTCTCTAAAAAAATCAATATTTTCGTATCGAGTTGAATAATGTCCCAGAATTAATTGCTTGACATTCGCTTTTAATGCAATTGTAGCTGCTTCTTTGGATGTAGAATGTAATGTCTTTTTTGCCAAGCTTTCTTCTGATTGCAAGAAAGTTGCTTCGTGGTACAAAACATCGACATTTTTAATGATAGGAAGTATAGCTTCATGATAAGCAGTGTCAGAACAAAACGCATATTTTTTTGGAGCAATAGGATCAAATGTTAACTCTGCATTTTTAACTATTTTTCCATTATCAAGAGTAATGTCTTTACCGCTTTTAATATTTTGATAGTAGCAGATATCGATATTATAATTTTGAACAGCATCCATGTTCAATTTTCGCTCTCCAATCTTTTCTTGAAACAAAAATCCATTGGTGTACACACGGTGCTTTAACGGGATGGTTTTTACTACAACTTTCTCGTCTTCAAAAATAATTTCACTTTCGTTAGATTCTAATTCATGAAAAAACAAACCATATTTTGGCCAAGAATTAGACAACCGCAACTGTAACTTAATGATTTCCTGAATTCCTTTTGGACCATAAATATGTAAATCTGTAGTTCTGTTCAGGAGCGTAAATGTGGACACTAGACCAATTAATCCAAAAAAGTGATCGCCATGTAAATGAGAGATAAAAATTCGGTTGATTTGCGAAAAACGAATTTTGTTTTTTCGCAATTGTACTTGAGTACCTTCGGCGCAATCAATAAGAAAGATTCTATTTTTTATTTCTAAAATCTGTGAAGTAGGATTCGTAAAGGTTCTGGGTGTTGCTGCATAGCAACCGAGTATTGTTAGTTTCAATTTCTAATTTCATTTTAAAAGTTAGGATACAAGTAAATATTGAACAGTAACATCCAGTTTTTTTAAACTTATTTACAAACTATCAAGATTTTTTTCCTTGTTGTATTTTTTTATTTTTAAAGCCTGCGAAATTGCTATTAATAAACTAGAAATTATTCCCATATAACTGAGTAAATCATTTATAATACATAAATTATACAAATTAAGGAAGAATAGTATAGTAGCCATCAATAATAAAACAACACTAAGATGAGGCACTTTTTTGCTTTTAGTTTTAAAATTCATTACTTGTTTTTAAAATCCTAAATCTCTTTCTATTTCTTCCATTTCAATTATGTCATGTGCTTCCAATAAAGATGGAACAACGGTCAGTTTTGCTGGAACAGAATTGTAATCAAAATCAGAAGTAACGATAACAAATGATTTTTTAGCTTTTTTATGAAGTTTTGATAACGGCATAAATAGTTTAATATCATTACTAGTCAAATCTTTGTGCATCAAAAGATCAATAATGATATTGTGTTTTTCAAATGTTTTATATTGATGCGTTATCTTCATTAGGAAAGAAGTAAAATCACCTTGAGTATCTCTAATGTTAATTGTGTGTCCTTTTTGATCTACTTTCATCTTTATAAATTTACTGATCTACTTTTCGTAGATGATTTCACAAATAGATAATTTACATTGTTTTCCTTAAACTATTGAATTTTTGAAGCCAAAAGATAAATTACTGCCATTCTGATAGCTACACCGTTTTCGACTTGGTTTAGAATAACAGATTGATTGGAATCAGCCACTTCACTAGTTATCTCTACACCGCGATTAATGGGTCCAGGGTGCATAATAACAATCTCTTTGCTTAAAGAGTCTAAAATAGTTTTATTTACACCATATTGCTGTGCATATTCCCGTGTTGAAGGAAAAAAATTCACATCCATTCTTTCGTTTTGCACGCGTAACATATTGGCCACATCACACCACTCCAAGGCTTTTCTTAAATTAGGTTCTACGGTAACACCCAATGATTCAATATATCTAGGAATAAGCGTTTTAGGTCCGCAAACTTTCACCTCAGCGCCCTGCATTTGCAACGCATAAATATTAGACAAAGCTACTCTGGAATGCAAAACGTCGCCTACTATGACAACTTTCTTTCCGGTTACTTCACCGAGTTTTTCTCGAATAGAATAACTGTCTAACAACGCTTGTGTAGGGTGTTCATGTGCGCCATCTCCCGCGTTTACGATACTTGCTTTTACATTTTTAGAGAGAAAATAAGCAGCTCCTGGATTAGCATGTCGCATGACTACCATGTCAACTTTCATTGAAAGTATATTATTAACGGTATCTATTAGCGTTTCCCCTTTTTTGACTGAAGATTGTGCTGCCGAAAAACTGATGACATCAGCAGATAAACGTTTTTGAGCTAACTCAAAAGAGAGTTTTGTTCTCGTACTATTCTCGAAAAAAATATTGGCGATGGTAATATCTCGTAACGAAGGAACTTTCTTTATTGGTCGATTGATAACTTCTTTAAAATGATCAGCTGTTTCAAATATGAGGTCAATATCATTCTTATTGATGTATTTAATACCTAATAAATGATTTACACTTAATTCTTTCATTTTTATTTACGATTATAATTTTTAGTAGCTAGTCTTAAAACAACCTAACTTGTAATTAAATATACCCCATCTTCTCCCTCATTTTCTTTCCAACTTACTTTAACTTTTTCATTATTAATCGCATCTACCTGTCGGCCTCTATAATCAGGTTGTATGGGTAAATTGCGACTAAAACGTCTGTCAATAAGAACTAGAAGTTCAATTTCTGAAGGTCGTCCAAAAGATTGTATGGCTGTTAAAGCTGATCGAATGCTTCGACCGGTAAATAAAACATCATCTATAAAAATGACCTTTTTATTTTCGACGATAAAATTAATCTTGGTTTTATTGGCTTCTAAGGGCTTGTCAGTTCTTCTAAAATCATCTCTAAAAAAAGTAATATCGAGATAACCGAGCTGAATTTCTGGAGTTTGATATTCTTTTTCTAAAATTTCTTTTAACCGCTCAGCTAAAAAAACACCTCGGGGCTGAATTCCTACTAATATTGTATCGGTAAAATCTAAATGTTTTTCAATTAATTGACAAGCCAAACGATGCAATATAATAGTAACTTCTTTTGCAGTAAGTAATACTTTTTGGCTCATTGTACTTGTGTGGTTTGGTTTGACAAATATACAAATTCAAATGTATCCTTTTATAAATAAAAAGACAGAAAATGTATGATCCAATATTTCAACCATTTGAAATATTTAGAAAGTCAATTTTGTAATAATCCATAAAAATTATATAACAATCACTTTGTTGTATACTGTAATTTTGAAAACTAACATTTAATCGTATAAAAAAGTAAGACCATGGAAACAAAAATAACAAGAATATTAATGC
>Ga0326734_1000545_pt1 | contig 10291 bp, 9 predicted proteins | sample 15_GP2_1315_FD_207944 | JGI IMG/M metagenome (GOLD analysis project Ga0326734, IMG submission 207944) | Glacier ice microbial communities from Ngari, Tibet, China - 15_GP2_131.5 | ecosystem: Environmental > Aquatic > Freshwater > Ice > Glacier | place: China: Ngari, Tibet | collected 2018-07-18
AAACATTCCCCAGCGCCACCTGGTCGCCAACCTGCGCGCCGAAGTCAACGGCGGAACGCCTTTTGCCACTGCGCTGGCCCAGCATCCGCGTGAATTTTCAAATACTTACTGCGCTGTCGTCGGCGCGGGCGAGCACAGCGGCAACCTGGGACTGGTGCTGGAACGGCTGGCCGACGACCTGGAGCAAAGCCAGGAACTCAAGTCCCAGCTGGTGGGCGCGGCCCTGTATCCGGCCATCGTGACGCTGGTGGCGGTCGTCATCGTGATGTTTCTGCTCGGCTACGTCGTGCCGCAGGTGGCGCAGGTTTTTGCGGGCAGCAAGCGAGCGTTGCCGGTGCTGACCGTCATCATGCTGGGCTTGGCCAGCTTTGTGCGCAACCAAGGCTGGCTGATGCTGTTGACGCTGATTGCACTGACTGGCGGCTTTCGCCTGGCATGGACAAGTGCCGCTTTTCGTGAAAAGTTTGATGCTTTTTGGTTGAAGCTGCCAATTTTGGGCAAGCTTTCGCGGGGCTACAACGCGGCGCGCTTTGCCGGCACCCTGGCCATGCTGGCAGGCGCGGGTGTGCCCATTCTTAAGGCCTTGCAAGCGGCGGCTGACACCTTGTCGAACCGGGCCATGCGCGCCGATGCGCTCGATGCGCTGGTTCTGGTGCGTGAAGGCACGCCATTGGCATCAGCAATCGCGCATAAAAAGCGCTTTCCGGGGTTGCTCAGCATGTTTGCCCGGCTGGGTGAGCAAACCGGCCAATTGCCGGTGATGCTGGACCGCGCTGCTCGTCAGCTCGGCACCGAAGTACAGCGCCGGGCGCTGCAACTGGCCACTTTGCTGGAGCCGCTGCTGATCGTGGCCATGGGCCTGGTGGTCATGCTCATCGTGCTGGCTGTGCTGCTGCCCATCATTCAGCTCAATCAGCTGGTGCGGTAAGCCACGGCCGGCTGACAGCTTTCAGCTCAAGCCGCGTGAGCGCCTGCCGACGAGGTACTCAACGCCTTGCGGGCCATAGTGCTCAAAATGCGGCTGGTCCGCCGGCAGATGAAACACCTGACCCGCCTGATAGGACTGCTCCACACCGTCTACTTTCAAAAGCAACTTGCCTTTGACAATGAGCGCTTTTGCCTCAAAAGGGTGAGCATGCAGGTCAAGAAACCCGTTAGGCTCCCGCGCCACGGTGACCGCTTCCTCAAATCCTTCTGCGGCAAGGATCTTCATAAAAACTTCTCGTTCCATTTTTCCAGTCTCCAAGTTAGGGAATTAAAAAGCAGTATGACACTGCTTTTAGTGGGTAAAACGTCACGGATCAGATTTAACGGTAGCGCTTGCCTAAACCGTGGTCACACTGGATATACTGGATAAACATACAGTACTAATTTCTATCTAATGCCCACCGTCACTCAACATCAGGAAGCGCCAGACTCTTTGCCAAAAGATGCCTTGCATCAACGCATTGGCTTGGCGCAGCTGTCAAGCCGCCTGGTCAATGCGGTCTGGCGTGGCTCTGACAGGGTTAGTGCGCAGCATGCTGTTGTTCCTACAGGATTTGCCGCGCTTGATGCGCAGCTGCCAGGCGGTGGCTGGCCCTGCCAGTCCTTGACTGAGCTGCTGCAGCCCCAGGCTTCCTTGTGCGAATGGCGTTTGCTGGCTCCCAGCCTCAAACGGCTGGTGAGCGAAGGTGGGCATATCTTGATGGTGGGACCCCCCAAACGACCACATGCGCCCGGGCTTGTCCAGCTGGGTTTGCCTGAAAAAGTCCTGGTCTGGCTTGCAGCCGACACGCCCAGCGAACGACTGTGGACAACCGAGCAGTTGGTTAAGGCCAATCCGCGCGGTGCCATTTTGGCTTGGCTGCCCCAGGTCAGCCCCGAGCAACTGCGCCGGCTGCAGGTGCATGCCCAAGCCTGTGATTGCCCTGTTTTTGTGTTTCGCCCGGAACTTGCCCGGCGTGATGCATCGCCAGCACCCTTGCGGGTGGTGGCGTCGCTGGGTATGGACTGGGAGCTGCATGTCCAAATTCTCAAACGCCGGGGCGGCCAGCACGAAGGCACTTTGGTTCTGCCGTCCATCCCCAGTTTGCTGGCTCAGGTGCTGACACCCCGGCTGCTTAGACCCAGCCAGCTGATGGTTAGAAAGGAGGCTTCGCATGTCAATGCACTGGGCCGCGCTGCTGACCGACGTTCGCACCAGCAACTCGTCAGCCTGTGACATGGCCGGCATTGCGCTGTGGGCACTTCAGTTCACACCGCGCGTGACCTGTTCAGGCCAGGCTGTCATGCTGGAAATTACGCAAAGCCTGCGCCTTTTTGGCGGCCAAGCCCAGTTGCATGCCCAGGTGGAATCAGGCGCTAAAGAAATGGGTGTGCGGTTCACCGCCTGGGCACCCACCAGTCTGGCGGCTCTGGCCTTTGCCGAGGCAGGCATTGCCGATGGCTTTGCTAAGCCACTGGCCCAAATGCTGGACTTGCTGCCGTTTGACTGCCTGAGCGCGGTCAAGGTTCATGCAGCTACCCTGGCGCGGCTCGGGTGCAAAACGCTTGCCGATGTGCGCAAACTGCCTAGAAGCGGCATCAGCCGGCGCTTTGACAAAGAACTGCTGCTGGCGCTGGACCAGGCGTACGGCCTGCGTCCCGAGATTTGCCGCTGGATTACGCTGCCCTTGAGCTTTGCGGCGCGTCTCGAACTTCCTGGCCGTGTCGACACCGCAAGTGGCCTGCTGTTTGGCGCTAGGCGATTGCTACTGCAAATGAGCGGCTGGCTGGCAGCCCGACATGCTGGCGTGACCGCTTTCACACTGCGCTGGCGCCATGACGACATGCGCGCATGCACTGCAGGGGAAGGCGGCGACATCACCATTCGCACCGCCGAGCCCACCCAAAATGTGGATCATTTGTGCCGTTTGCTGGCCGAGCATCTTGCGCAAGTGGTGCTGCTGGCGCCTGCGTCAGACATTGAAGTTTTGGCGACAGAAGTGTCGCCCCTGGCAGAAAAAAACCACTCCTTGCTGCACGACACGGCCAAGCAAAGCGAAGTGCTGGGTCAAGTGCTTGAGCGAATCGAGGCTCGTTTAGGCAAAAAACGGGTGCTTCTGCCAAAGCTGGTTGAAGATCACCGCCTTGAATGTATGCAGTGCTGGCAAGCGCTGGATTCGCCCCGGTCAAATGCAGTCATCAACCCCACCCATGTGCCGCAACCTGCCTGGATCCTGCGAACGCCCTTGAAGCTGGCAATGCTGGAAAACCGGCCGATCTACCAAGGCCCTTTGCTGCTGCTGCTGGGTCCGGACAGGGTTGAAGGCAGCTGGTGGCACCAAACCCAAAGCAGTGAAAACGCCAGCCAGAGCAAAACCGTCCAGCGTGATTACTGGGTGGCGTTGAGTGTTCATGCCGGCGCCTTGTGGATTTTTCAGCAACGCCTCGATGCTGAAGATGCCGCCTGGTATTTGCACGGACATTTTGCGTAAACGCTGAATTGAACTGCCATGCTCAGCCCAGCTGACCTGCCCGATTACGCTGAACTGCGCTGCCTTTCCAACTTTACGTTTCTCAAAGGCGCCAGCCGACCCGAAGAGCTGGTGCTGCGCGCTAAAAAATTAGGCTACACGGCGCTGGCCATTGCCGACGAATGCAGCATGGCCGGCATCGTGCGCGCCCATATTGCCGCCAAACAGGCTAAATTTAAATTGTTGCTAGGCGCGCAATTTCAGGTAGCTGGGGCGGGGCCCTTTGTGCTTACCGTGCTGGCATGCAATCTCGATGGATACGGCAACCTGTGCGAATTCATCACCAAACTTAGACGTGCTTCAGAAAAAGGTCACTACAGTTTGGTGCAAAGCGGGGTCAGCGGTGCAGACCTGGTGGACTGTGTGGTCTTGGTGTCTCCCGGCAGATTTTGTACGCCAAAGCAGTTGATGCAGCTGGGGCGCTGGACATTGCAGCAATTTACCGGACGCTGCTGGTGGGGTGTCGAGTTGCTTCAGTCACTGGACGACGACATGTGGCTGCACCGGATGCAGGAAATCAGCAGCATCACGGCGATTCCTTTGGTTGCAGCAGGCAATGTGCACATGCATGTCCGATCGCGTAAGCCGCTGCAAGACGTGCTGACCGCTACCCGCATCGGCAAGCTTCTCACCGAATGCGGTTTTGAGTTGCAACCCAACGCCGAACAGCATCTCAGAAGCCGCCTTCGTCTGGCACGCATTTATCCACAAGAACTGCTGGCCGAGACACTCAGGGTGGCAGACCGCTGCCACTTTTTTCTTGATGAGCTGAAGTACCAGTACCCGCAAGAAGTTGTTCCCGATGGCGAAACGCCGGCTGGCTATTTGAGCCGAATGACCTACGAAGGCGCTGGCCGGCGCTGGCCACACGGCATTAGCGAGAAAATTCAGCTGCAAATTGCGCATGAGCTGGCGCTGATTTGCGAGCTGAAGTACGAGCAGTATTTTCTGACGGTGTATGACATCGTGGCGTTTGCCCGGTCGCGCCATATTTTGTGTCAGGGGCGCGGTTCAGCGGCCAACAGTGTGGTTTGTTACTGTTTGGGCGTGACTGAAGTAGATCCGGAGCGCATGAGCGTGCTGTTTGAACGATTCATCAGCCGCGAACGCAACGAGCCACCCGACATCGACATTGACTTTGAGCATGAGCGCCGCGAAGAAGTCATTCAGTACCTGTACCGCAAATACGGCAGGGACCGGGCAGCCCTGACTGCCACCATCGTGACCTATCAGCCCAAGTCGGCAATTCGGGATGTGGGAAAGGCGCTTGGGTTTGAGCTGGAAATGCTGGACACACTCGCCAAATCTCATCAGTGGTGGGACGGCAGCCAGGTCAATACAGAGCGCTTGGTAGAACTTGGTTTGTGCCAACACGACCTCGCTGTTCAGCAGTTGACAGCACTCACCGCCCAGCTAATGGGCTTTCCACGGCATTTGTCGCAGCACACCGGCGGTTTTGTACTGACCCGGGGGCCTTTAGCCCGGATGGTACCTATAGAAAACGCGTCAATGCCGGAGCGCACGGTAATTCAATGGGACAAAGACGACCTTGACGCCATGGGCCTGCTCAAGGTCGATATTTTGGCGCTCGGCATGTTGACGGCAATTCGCAAATCGCTTGAATTCATCAGCGTGCTGCGTGGCCACCCCTTTGAAATACAGGATATTCCGCCCGAAGACACCGCCACCTACGACATGATCTGCCAGGCTGACACGGTTGGGGTGTTCCAGATTGAGTCCAGAGCCCAGCAAGCCATGCTGCCGCGCTTGCAGCCACGCTGCTTTTACGATCTGGTGATTGAAGTCGCCATTGTCCGGCCCGGGCCCATTCAAGGCGGCATGGTGCATCCCTACCTCAGCCGCCGCCAGGGCAAAGAGCCGGTTATTTATCCAAGTGACGCGCTGCGGGAAGCTCTGGAACGAACCCTTGGCATTCCAGTTTTTCAAGAGCAGGTGATGCAAATCTCCATTCTGGCTGCCGGCTTCACGCCAGGCGAGGCAGATGGACTGCGCCGCGCCATGGCAGCATGGAAGCGCAAAGGCGGCCTGGAGCACTATCACGACCGGATCGTCGATGGCATGACGCAGCGCGGCTATGACAAAGCATTTGCCGTTGCCATTTTTGAGCAGATCAAGGGCTTTTCAGAATACGGCTTTCCAGAATCGCACGCCGCCTCATTTGCCTTGCTAGTCTATGCCAGCTGCTGGATCAAATGCACTGAACCCGCCGCTTTCCTGGCCGCCATGCTCAATTCCCAGCCCATGGGGTTTTATACGCCCAGCCAGCTGGTTCAGGACGCCCAGCGCCATGGGGTAGAGGTGCGCGCAGTGGACGTGATGGCCAGCGATGTTGATTGCACGCTTGAAGACATTGCGCACCAACCCGCGGTGCGGCTGGGCTTGCGATTGGTGCATGGACTGGGCCGCGAGTCAGCCCTGCGCATCGTGGCTGCTCGAACAAGAAGTCCGTTTGAAAGCGCTGAAGATTTGTCCCGGCGAGCTGGTCTTGAACATCGCGAAATGAAATTGCTGGCTGCAGCCGATGCCCTGGCCAGTTTGTCAGGCCATCGTCGGCAGCAGGTCTGGGACGCAGCCGTTTTGCACGCGCCGCCGGCATTGCTGCGCGATGCGCCAATAGACGAAGAGATTTTCGAATTGCCCGAAGCGCCGGAAGGCGAAGAGATCGGCTGGGACTATGCGTCAGTCGGGCTTTCACTCAGGCGCCATCCGATGGCGCTTTTGCGCCCGCGCCTGGCAGCACATCGTTTTTTTTCATCCAGCGAACTTCAACACCATGAAAACGGACGCATGGTGCGAGCCTGCGGCATTGTCACCTTGCGCCAGCAACCGCAAACCGCTGGAGGAACCATGTTTGTGTCTCTGGAAGATGAGGACGGCACCATTCAAGTGATCGTATGGAAGCTAATCCGGGAACGCCAGCGTCAAACGCTGCTGGCATCTCAAATGCTGGGCGTTTATGGCAAGTGGCAGTCTGAAGGCGGTGTGCATAACTTGATCGCACATCGGCTTGTCGATTTGAGCGGCTGGCTGGGAAAGCTGGTGACATCCAGCCGGGACTTTAAATAAAAACTCAATAACTTTGGGCTTTTATCAAAGAGCAAGCTGCTGGACAAAAATCAGCCATCCAAACAAGGCAAGTTAGCCACAGCAGCCAAAGCGGCACCATGGATCCAGATCACGGCATTGTTCGGGTGCCATACATGATCGACAGCACCCTGCCCGCACGAAGGCGCACAGTCGCCACAAGATTGCCTGGGCCACAGTCATACAGCCATTCATCCACCAACGAACACGGCACCACAGCACGGGCAAACGGTTCGGGCACGGGCTGAAGTCCTGGAGCGTAATAAACCGGCGCGCAGTAAGCGTCCTGCAGCAAGGGCTCTCCACAATAACGAAGAACTGACAACCTGGAGTCGCCGGTTTCAACGATGTGGCCGCTGCAGCGCAGCGTTTCTGCATGGGCGGGCAGAAAATTGGCTGTGGCAAGGGTGAAACAGACAGCGGTGCAGACCAAAAACTTCACTGTGCCTCCTTGCGCATTACGCATCCCGCCGTAAATTCCTGCTCAAGACCGCCTGGTTAGCAACTGAGAAGCCAGTTGCTTCAAGGCGTCACTGTATGGGTTTTGGGGTAACGCTTGCAAAGCATTGAGAGCCCGCAACGCTTCTTGAGCAGCTGCTTCCCGAGTTGCCTGCAAAGCGCCAGTGTGCTGAACGATGGCGACAATTTGTGTCATCTGCCCAGCTCCGCTGGTTTCAATTGCCTGCCGAATGGTTAAACGTTCCACTTCAGAGCCATGCTGCATGGCAATAATTAGCGGCAAAGTGACTTTTCCTTCGCGCAGGTCGTCGCCGAGGTTTTTGCCCATTTCCAGAGCATCGCCGTCGTAGTCCAAAACGTCGTCAATGACCTGAAAGGCTGTGCCCAACGCCTGCCCATATTCCGCACATTGCTGCTCAACAGCGTAAGAAGCCTGGGCAAGCAGGGCTGCCAGCCGGGCACTGGCTTCAAACAGTTTGGCCGTTTTGGAGCGAATGACCCGCAGATAACCTTCTTCAGTCAAGCCGGCGTCATGCAGGTTCATAAGCTGCAACACTTCACCTTCGGCAATCACATTGGTCGCTTCTGCCAATGTTTGCAAGATGCGCATGTCGCCCACTTCCACCATCATTTGAAAAGCGCGGGAATACAGAAAATCACCCACCAGAACGCTGGCGGGATTGCCAAACACTTCGTTCGCAGTTGAGCGACCACGGCGCAGGGTGGATTCATCGACCACATCGTCATGCAGCAGCGTCGCGGTATGAATGAATTCGACCACTGCCGCAATAATCAATCGCTGTGGTCCTCGATACCCCAACGCACCACACATCAACAGCATCAGGGCAGGCCGAAGGCGTTTTCCACCAGCGGCGATGATGTATTGCGACACTTGGGCTACCAGCGGGACATCGGATGCAAGTCGGTGGGCAATGACCGCATCCATAGCGCACATGTCTTCAGCAATCAAAGCAAGCGCAGCAGCGGTACTGGAAGAGTTGGCGGACAAAAAAATTCCAGGTATTTGGTGTGCCCGCATTATAGAAAGTCAGCTTTATCCCATGACGCCCAAGCCAAATCAAACCAGGCTTGGCTGTACATTTTTTAAGCACAATGCTAGAATCTTAGGCTCTGTGGAAATTCGTCTGCAGAACTCAATTTACGAGGGTTTACATGTACGCGGTCATAAAAACCGGCGGCAAACAATACAAAGTTGCTGCTGGAGAAAAAATTAAAGTAGAACAGATTGCTGCGGACGTAGGTCAAGAGATCGTTATTGACCAGGTGTTGGCTGTCGGTGAAGGCAGTTCTATCCAGGTTGGTACGCCCTTGGTTTTAGGCGCAACTGTGACGGTAACTGTTCTGTCTCACGGCAGACACGACAAGGTTCGCATTTTTAAAATGCGCCGTCGCAAGCATTATCAAAAACGCCAGGGGCATCGGCAAAACTTCACTGAACTGCAAATCGGCGCCATCGTCGGCTGATCAGCTCAGTACCCCGAAGTCTCAAGAGGTAAAGAAAAATGGCACAGAAAAAAGGCGGCGGCTCTACGCGAAACGGCCGTGATTCACAGCCAAAAATGCTGGGCGTCAAAAAGTTCGGCGGCGAGGTGATCAACGCAGGCAGCATTATTGTGCGTCAGCGTGGTACTCAGTTTCACCCGGGTGTCAATGTCGGCATTGGCAAAGACCACACCTTGTATGCGCTGGTGGATGGACAAGTCTCTTTTTGCGTTAAAGGTTCAATGAACAAGCGCACTGTCAATGTGACTTCGGCGTAAGCCAGTCATTTTGATAGCATCGAAGCCCCGACAGGTCGGGGCTTTTTTGTTGGCAATTTGCTTTTTGAACAGCCCGCTTTACTGAACCTATCCCCATCATGAAATTTGTTGACGAAGCATTTATTGACATTGCTGCTGGCGATGGAGGGAGCGGCTGCGTTTCGTTCAGCCACGAAAAATACAAAGAATTTGGCGGCCCAAATGGCGGGGATGGCGGGCGCGGCGGCCATGTGTATGCGGTGGCTGACATCAACCTGAACACATTGGTCGATTTCCGGTTTTCCCGTCGGCACGAGGCCCGTAACGGCGGCCATGGCATGGGCTCGGACATGTTCGGTGCCAAGGGCGACGACATCATTTTAAAAATGCCGGTTGGCACCATCTTGACAGACGCGGAAACCGGCGACGTTCTTTTTGAATTGCTGGTACCTGGCGAGCAGATTTTGATTGCCAAGGGCGGTGATGGCGGCTTTGGCAATCTGCGCTTTAAAAGCTCGACAAATCGCGCGCCGCGCAGCAAAACACCGGGCTGGCCCGGCGATCGAAAAAGCCTGAAGCTGGAGCTCAAAGTACTGGCTGACGTAGGCCTGCTTGGCATGCCAAATGCTGGTAAATCAACCTTTATTTCTGCAGTCTCCAATGCTCGGCCGCGCATTGCCGATTACCCCTTCACCACGCTGCACCCCAATTTGGGCGTGGTCCGAGTAGGTCCCGAACAAAGTTTTGTGGTGGCTGATTTGCCGGGCTTGATTGAGGGTGCGTCAGAAGGCGCAGGCCTGGGGCACCTGTTCTTGCGGCATCTGCAGCGCACTCGGTTGCTGCTGCACATCGTGGACATGGCCCCTTTTGACGATAGCGTTGACCCGGTCGCCCAGGCCAAGGCCATCGTGGGCGAACTTAAAAAATACGATGAAGCGCTGCACAAAAAGCCGCGCTGGCTGGTGCTTAACAAGCTTGACATGGTCGATGCCGACAAACGCGCAGCTCTTGTCAAAGATTTTGTCAAACGCTACAAGTTCAAAGGCCCGGTTTTTGAGATTTCGGCCCTGACGCGTGAAGGTTGTGAGCAACTCGTCAAAACGATTTATCAGCATGTCAAAAAAGTCCAAAAAAGCGAACAACCCGAAGAAGAGATTGATCCGCGCTTTATTGAATTGCCGCCTGAGCCGAAAAACCCGGCGTCTTTTGACTGATCCTGCTAGATAGTTAGGTGGGCCAGAACTCTTTGCTATTAAAATAATAGCTACGAGCGCATATAAAACCTGCGCAAAAGCCTTAAAACACTCAAAATGAACACTCCCCCAGGCTCTGCTGTCCTGCGCAATGCCCGGCGCATTGTGGTGAAGGTCGGCTCCAGCTTGGTGACCAACGAGGGCCGTGGCCTTGACGCAGAAGCTATTGGCCAGTGGTCCGAACAGTTGGCTGCACTGGTTAAGGGCGGCCGCGAAG